>OLFT01000125.1_pt1 | contig 109090 bp, 115 predicted proteins | sample 1604921 | NCBI WGS metagenome assembly OLFT01 (sample SAMEA3888897, study PRJEB22519) | human gut metagenome | biome: human gut; feature: human-associated habitat; material: faeces | place: Denmark | collected 2013 | reverse complement strand
CTACTGACGCATTAACAGGGAAGATTTATAACACAGCAATATCAAGTGCTATTGCAAAAAAACTGGTTGAATATAATGTTGACTTTAAAAATATACGTCACGTTAATAAAACGTTAGAGGAACTGGAGATGATCGCGCTTATAGAGCGCGATATAAAAAAAAAGGAAGAAGCTGAAAAGAAAAATAAAAATGAAACTGTAGTGAATTTGTTTTTATTAAATGAAAAAAGTAAGTTATTGAAAGCAAAAACATTGTCTGTTGTCATTGTCATTGCTAGTGCATTAACGGTATTTTTCTTTGGAATTCCAATTTGGTCTGTTCTTATTGGTTTAATACCATTAGTACTTATTGAGATGAAAGATAGAGTCATAACCTATCGTGTTGCCAAAGGTTATTTTGGAAGAAATGCACCAGAGGCAATTCAATTGGTAAAATTTATAAGAGAAAATACAGATAAATTTGATTCTAATGATAGCGGAGATGGTAGAAGAAAAGTTCTCAACCCAGAGAAAGAAAAAAATGTAAGCGCAGATGATACTGTAAAGGGGTGGCAAAATGCTTAATTTTGATGTCATCTCTAAACGTTTAGGCCAATGTTTAGATATTCTTTTGCTAAAACATCCGATGCGTACAGTGTTTGGAATCTTTTTAGGTTATATTTTATATACATGCCTCTATACTTTAAAAGAATATTTCAAAGCACATCTGTTTGAAGTTGATAACGTTCATTATATTGGTTGTTTTATTCTGGGGATTTTAATATTTCATACAAATACTATTATTGATGTTTATAATGGAACTGCTATGGATGAGGAAATTAGCAATTTAATAAATGCTATAACAAAGCGAACCGATTTGTCAGAACCGCAGAAAACAATGATGATAACTGAAATTATTCAAAATGAGATTAATAAACTGGGGAAACGAGGTCTGGAAGAAGTAGCAAAAAATGTCATTCAGAAATGAATGCAAAAACGATAAACCTGCTTCTGTATATAAATACTAACTTATCTATTATATTTCTACAGAAGCAGGTCTTTGATACAAGAACACTCCAGAACACACCCTTCTGATTCCTCTTTCCAAACTGCTTTCCAGTCGCTATGATCTGCCAAATAGTAAGTAAGTAGTTACCTATCGGTAGGAGCATGAGCCAGATCTTTTTTGACACCATAAACAACGGCCAGTACGACTTCATGACAGGGTGGGACACGGTCGCCATGGACAAGTGGGTTGCGGAAAACATCGGTCTTTCACGATGCCAGGGAGAGGCTGAGCTCTTTGATACAAAGTGGTTTGACTATCGCGACATGCACCCGCTGATGGCAACCTGCCTGTTCACCGAAGCCTATAAGCGCGCATACTCACAGATCATGCTGTCTCATGGCCGCGAGCATTTCGAGACGGCCCCATTCAGTACTGGTCTGAAACGTCTGCCTTACCAAGAGCTTTCGGCGGTGAACAAAACATCTCTCTGGAAAGCTCGCCAGTTTGCAGATCGGTATTGCTGTTCTTATGACTATTTTATATCAACTGTTCTTTCTGCAGCTGCGCGCCGCCTCTGGGACAAATTACCTCGTCCTCAGCATCTTTGGCAGCCAGAACTGATTGAGATCTTCGAAAGCAAACTCGCCAATCGTGCGGGAACGCGTCTGGATGACTCTGTAGTGAGTTTTAAGCACTTAGGAGACATGCAGCATGACCCAATTCAGGAACGTTACTTTGAATGGGTTCTGGAGCGTTTGAAGCACATCACCCGTGATAAGCGTATCCGCACCATCTTCTCTGCTGTCTGGTTGATGGAGCTGGTGCCTGAGCGCGTTATCTATGCCCATTACCCGGAAGAACTGGAAGAAGCACGGCGACTGTGTTGATTGCCTGCTCCATATTTTTACGATTAGAAAACAACTTGTTTAAGCACCAAAGGATATCAAACACATGACCGAACTTTGCCACACGGGACGAGGGTTGTCTGAAGAGTTCGACGACGACTTCCAGAATCGTCTGGCGGCGTATTTTTGCCGCGATCATGAGTTTCTGACTCGTGCCGGCGATCTGGTTGCCCCCAACCAATTCTCCAATGCGGCGAACGCCATACTGGTGAACATGGTATCGGGCTATTTCAGAATGTATAAGAGCGCGCCTTCATCGGCGGCCATCCTCGATATGTTAAAGCGTGCTAAACGCGATAAGACGATCAGAGAAGAGATGTTCCCGGACGTTGTGGCGGCGTTTAAGCGAGTGCTCTCGGAAAAACTCTCTGATACGGCTTACATGGTCGACCAGGTCGCGACGTTCGCTAAAAGTGTAGCGTTCGACGATGCGTTGATTAAAGCGGCCGAGATGAAGGAGAAGGGCGACTTCCAGGGAGCGATGGCCATCATGGCCAAAGTGCAGCAGATCGGTTCTAACGAAGCGACGGGCATTTATGACTATTTCGCCTCTGCAGCGGAACGTTACAAGGCTCGTGAATATGAGGCCTCAGATGATTACGTGCCGAACAGCATCACCACTGGCCTGCCGCTGCTGGATCGTATGCTCTATCAAAAAGGGTGGGCGAAACGTGAGATGGTGCTCTTCATGGGTTTTGCGAAATCAGGTAAATCGACAGCGATGGGGGAGTTCTCCATTAACGCAACGCTGGCCGGCTACAACGTTTTGTATCTTTCTCTCGAAGTGCATACCTCGATTCTCTCCGATCGCTTCGATGCGCGGCTGTCTGAAACGGAGATGTCAAAGCTGGTAGAGCAGCGTGACGACGTTCACCGGAAACTCGCGGAGCTTGGCGCGACGAAAGGGGTGGGGAATCTCTGGGTGGTTGAGCGCCCGTCAGGAAGCATGTCGCCTGCAGATTTGGATCGTATGCTCAATAGCATGAAAGCGAATGGCATGATCCCGGATATGGTGGTGGTCGACTATGCGGACTTGATGCGAGCCAGTTACGACCTCCGTGACGACCGGGCGAACATCCGCTCTATCTACACCGATCTGCGTGCTCTCTACGATAAGCACAACGTTGCAGGAATCACGGCATCCCAGACCAACCGTGAAGGTGGTTCATCCGAAGTGGCCACCATGATGCACGCCGCGGACAATATCGAAAAAGTCCGTATTGCCGACTTAGTCATCACTATCAACAAGACTGAGGAGGAAGAAGCCAAAGGCGAAGCACGTCTCTATTTTGCTGGTTCTCGTAACCAGAAGGGCGGGGTGAGTATTCGCGTTAAGCAGAACCTCGAACAGATGCGCTTCATCGAGCGGATCATGGAAGTTCTTTAAAAAATAGGCATGGGGCAAAGACGGATAACAGCCCCACGCCCTTCCAAATTACCTTTTGTTTAATCACAAAAGGAAAAACACATGAGCCTCTATGGTATTCAAAAACCGAGGCTTATCAAGATACTGCCTTTTAAAAACTGCGGTGAATGACAATGAGTGACCTCAAAGAGTTACTGTCCGAGCTGGATTTCGAACAATGGCTGGATATGGAAGGCATCATCTATCGTCGCGGCGGTGTAAGCGCCCGCGGCCGCGAAGTGAATATCAAAGAATGTCCGGTATGTGGAAGCACAAACTGGAAGGTCTATTTCAACCTGACCAACAACGTCGGGAAATGCTTCGCCGGCGATCACCCAGAAGAAATTCAATTTAACAAGCTGGTTTTCCTCAAACACTACAGCGGTAAGTCTCGTCGTGCCTTTGAGGAGTACGTACATAACGCACTCCTGTCTCAAGGTTGGGCGCCAAAAAAAGAAGAGGTTGTGCTGGCCAGTGCTGTGGAACTTGAAGGCCCGGTGGCTTTACCGCGGCATTATGAACTGCCAATTGACGGTCGGTTGCCGGACTATCTTGTTGAGCGGAACATTACCCCGGAGCTGGCCAAATATTTTGACCTGCGTTACTGCGTCGAGGGAAAACATGCTTATGTCGACCCATATGCCGATCAGGTAAAAGGGCAGGCATTCGATATGCGCATCCTGATACCGATTTACGATCTGAATGGGGTGATGAAGACATTCCAGGGGCGTGACGTCACCGGCGCAGCAGAACGCCGATATCTCTTCCCTATGCAGCTGCCGGCATCCGGGAGGTTTCTCTATAACGGACATAACGCAGTTGGTAAGCAAACCGTCGTCGTCTGTGAAGGGGCTTTCGATGTCATGGGGGTTAAGCGCGCGATATTCGACGAAGAGACGCTCCGGGACTACGTAGAGCCAATTGGCACGTTCGGGATGCATCTGTCCGGAAACACTACAGTAGACGCAGAAGACCAGCTGGGTGCGTTTCTGTCGTTAAAGGCTGATGGTCTGCGAAACGTCATTATGATGTGGGATAGCGAGAAGCAAGCGATCCGAAACACAATGGCGGCCGCCAGACGATTAACCAGTATAGGGTTAAATGTGAAAATAGCCTGTCTTGGAGAAGAAGGGCTAGATCCCGGAGAGGCCACCCAGGAACAAATTCTTAAAGCCTATTATCGTGCAAAACCCTACTCTAAGCAGCTGGAGCTGCAGAGCAAGGTTCTAGGTATAAGAGTGTTTAATTCGTGAGGTGTTTGGTTGGCTGCCCTCCACCTGGGCAGCCAGCAATGTTTATTTTGCATCTCTGGACAAGACTTTTCCAGCCAACTCGGCAATAGATGATGCACCATCCAGCAAGGATGGTATGTTTTCGGAGGTAACCTGTATTGGGCTGAAAATTAACTTCTCAAACAGCGACCAAGATTCCTTTTCAGTGCCAGAATTATTTTTAGTCTCAACGTAATCATGTATAAATTCACATAGGCTAAGGCGTTGATCTATTTGAAGCATCTGTGCTTTTATAGATTTTCCTTCGATATAATAAAGGCGCATGAAATAAAACATTAACAATTCTAATGATAAGATTGGTAAATAGTAAGCAAGTGCGCTCAAATTGAGTTCTACCGGATACCAAGCTACAATGTGATTCATCAAAGCCATCAGTGGAATAAAGACCAAAAATATTGAGAAGAATATTACAATGAAGTTGTTGATATTATACTCTTTCTTTTTTTGTTCTCGCAGGTTTGAAAATGCCTTACTTAACAAAACGAAGTTAAATTCGCTTTTAAAGTCCTTCAGTTTATTAACATATTCGCTTATGTCTTTTTGTGAGTTTTTAGCCCTAATTATTAATTCGTCAATACTAACTGTTATTTCATTTATTATATCAACGGCTTTCTGGGTGCCTGTATTTATCTGTTGGGAAAATTTTTCTTCATAACCGGTGACATCGTTAGCCATTTTTTTCAATGTGACAAATTCTTCCGATGACATAATACTCATAGTTAATGAAGCTGGCATTGTGCGTTCAATCCACAAGAATTGAGCCTGTCTCTCAGAAGCAGATATTTGATCTAATCTTTCCAGTGTCTCGCTTTCTACAAAAACAGGAGGCTTAGTTGTATTTTGAGTCCAAAAATAGTGTTCATATGTAAGTCTTATAAGGGTACTTAAAAAAGATATTCTATTTGACTCAAGAGTGTCTAATGTGGGGACGGCTCTTTTTTTCAAGGTTCGTTGATTAAACTGAGTGTATTTGTTGAGAGAGTCTCTATGATACACAAATAAATTTCTGAAATAATCCCAGGTAAGAAATAAAACGGCCTCGATAAACTCATTGTCTTTAAGTAATTGAATATTACCTGATACGGTATCTTTATAGCTAATGTTTTTATCTATCCAACGGTTTATTGAGTTAAATTCGCTCTGGTAAGAATCATCCCAAAAAGTCATACCTTCCTCTTCTATGCAAAACGCATTCTAATTTTATGGCGTTTGTTATCAATCAGGGTGGTCAATACCCTAACACATTGCTATGCGCTTTAAGATGTTAGCAGAGTACGAACAACATTAGTAAGGTTAAGTCTTGATAGATAGCTTCGCTCCGAGCTAAACGCTCTTGTGGCCTACGCACTGCTGTGTTGGGCTGTTGCCATCATGTCCCTTTTCGTTGTCTTTTGATAAGTAGCTACTTACATATTTTAATGTAATAATTTAATCTCTGGTTGTGGAGGACATCACATGAAAGAAGATATCGAACAAGCCGTTTTAGAGATGATCAAGAAGTCAGGCGTAGAGCTTGGTGTGGGCGAGCTGGAGAGCATCATCGATGCCTCATTCAACACGGCATCAGAGCATATATCGAATGCGCTATCCTGCATTCCTCTCAAAGAAGGGGCGACACATACGTCGGTGTTAGTGTGGTTTGCAAAGACGCCTGAAATGCCTGGTACTGTTCAAAAGCGTGTAGCTCTGGTTGCTTTCATCGTCCCGTCGCTTGAGACCTGCATTGGGCCAGTCGCGCGTTTTGGCGCCTGGTATGACGACAAAATCATCTTCTCAAACTGCTACCAGATGGAAAGCAGGGAAATGCTTGAGCATAGCGTGGACGTGACTCTAAGAGCCGTAGAAAGCAAATGCGAGACAGTAGGAGAGGCTTTCGTCAGCGTCATGACTTCTCCCGATGTTGAAAAGCGCCATGTAGATCTGGTGGCACCACCAGGCTTGTTGGAAATGATTGTCTCTGGAGATTACACCAAGGCTATAGCGCGTGTTCGTGAGCTGGACTATGGGCGTATCTGCGACTTGTGTCGTAGTGATCTGGACTTAATCAACGTGATCGTTGAGGCTGGCCGCGTCTGTGATGGGGTGTTGGCACAATACGCAAGTAAGATCAGTCGTTTGGCCAATGAAATGCCTATGCTGATTCAGGAAGCCAAATCCCACGCCGTTCATGCCGCAAACGACCTGCTAACCCCATATCGATACGAAGCCGCAAGTGACAAGATGACCGGCTGGGCCACCTGGTAAGCCGTGGCTATGTACTGTGTCCCCGTACAGAGTTATTTAAACTGATTAGTAAGTAAGTACAAGATTATCGTTTAGAGAAATGGCTACCAAAACTGACTTATCAAAAATCCCTTCGATCTCTGGACTCAACGGCTACTCGCTGCGTTGCCCGGAAGTGAAGCTTAACGGACATGACTCGTACTGCAGCTACACCGTCTGTCAGCACACGATCCTTGCCTTCAAAGAGAAGCGACTGCCGGCGTCATCGTTCACCTCCTGTGCGAACGCCATTTCGGTGGGAAAATGCCAGGCGCTGAAAATGATGGTGGAGGAAATCCGGCAAGGTGAGTCGCTGTATTTCGTCGATATGCCGGCGCTCATTGAAGAGGTGAAGGAAAGAAACCGAACAGCAAGAACTCTGCAGCCGAAGAGAGGCAGTGCATCTATCTACAGTGGAATTAAGGGGAAGCGCCAATCTTCGACCGTTGCTGAAACTGGCCGACTGCCCGATGCCAGCGAGATTTATTCAGAACTTATCAAAGAAACCTTAAAGGAGAAGACCGACTAATGGAGAAGCTGATCGCGCTTAAACATAAGCTGGACGCCATTAAAGCAATGGGAACGAACGCCAAGAAAGAGGCGAGAGCTGTTGGAGCAACTGATTGAAGCAGGAGAATACCCATGATTCCATACATCGTATTGTCTTTTTCTGGAGGCGTCGCCCTTGGCTTCATCATCTGTCAGGACTTGATTAAGAAGTTTGCCCGTAACTTACATTTCTGTAGCTCCACGGGGCGACTCCTACAGAGCATATCTGAAGATGGTATAATTAATGTCATCAACCAAAAGAGTGCTTCATATGACACTAGCTCAACTGAAAGATATTTATGCTCGTAATGATCTCACCGCAGATGAACTTCGTGTTGTTGTTGATCGGCTTAACCAACAACGTACTAAATTTGATACTGAACTGCCTGAAATTAAGCCACCAGTTACTGGTGGTTGGTTGTCTAGGAGTCGGTCGTTGCAGCAAGCCCAAATAAATAAAAATCTTTGTAATCATTATAAAGAGCAAATTCAGCAGTGGATTACTCTGATTGAGTATTACGAGGGATCACTGAGTAAATATGAAAAGGTGAAAAGATTTGTGGGAAAGCATAAATGGCTCTTTGTAATAGCGACAACTGTTATCGCGAAAAGCTATGTGGCCTATGATGTTATCGAAGGATGGATAAGTAAAATTGTGTGAATCACTTATACGTTCATAGACGACAAAATGTATTAACAACGTAGAACAGGTGACTGCTACAGATCTAAGAAAGTGCGATTGATCAGAGTCAAACGTTTCACGGCCACAATCCAACGGACGCAGGATGAGAAGCCAGTACTAATCAAAAAATGATCAAACGGACGTATGAAATAATAGGTAAGTATTTACTTATTAAATTGATACAACTATGATTGGCTTGTTTTCGTTGAAACGCGACTGTTTGAATGTTTAAAGATAACTGCAAACGACAATCAGTACCTGGCAGTAGCATAAAAAGCTAAACACCAGCGAGGTCAGTTTCCAGCCTCGTCACCGAAATGGGACACACTAAGCGAGTGTGATTGCAAAACGCAGGTAGGGCATCTGGTTAACCAGTGCCCTTACCGATGAGGTAACAGAATGGGCGGTTGGGTTTTATGTCCAACACATCCCGGCTCCCAAAGGCCCGACCGTCTATCCTGTTACGTCATTTCTATTACTTATGTCGTTTAGTTTTGGGTTAAAAATGGCGACGTAACCCGGCTGGTTAGGTGAGCCAGCACGCAACGTTGAGACCACTGGTTTTTGCATCACAGAGGCAGAACCGGCAGACATGAAGGGCCAAGTACATTAATCCGTTCAGTGGTCTCAACGTTGTGGTCACGGATTCATTATCCTTCTGGTTATAGCCATTGTTGTCACTGCCCCGTGGCCACAACGATTAAATGATTCCATACATCTAATTAGATCTGAATGAAAACTCTCCTCAACCCTCGGAGAGTATTTGAAGATCTTGGCTTGTAAGCGTTTGGTGAACACGTAAAGCACAAGTGGCAGGAAACGGTAGGACTGCTGCGAACGACACCGGTGAATCGGCGATACAGCCCCACAAGTCCGTGAATCGACAGAGGCTGACGGTGTCAACCTTAGATGGTGTAGCTCAGTGGTAGAGCGGTTGACTGTTAATCAACTGGTCGGTGGTTCGAATCCACCCACCATCGCCACAACGGTAAGGGTATTTGGACGACAGCAAGGAAGGCGCGCTCTTTGGCTGTTCGCGACGGATCTGATTCCCTGAATGCCCTTACCGTTGTGATGAATTGCAGCTCGTTGAAGCAACCAGAAGATAAGCATCTGGCGTCACAACGAACGGAGGATAGAGGGCATGGCGCCCAAGCGGTCTTGAAAACCGTCCCATTGCGAAAGCGATGATGGTTCGATTCCATTATCCTCCGCCAACACAGCGTTGAGCGGTTTGGTTTGATTTCTTATCGAAAAGACTCCGCCTGTCACCATGACCAGACCGCTCAACGCTGTGATAGACATTACGGCAGACGTTCTTTAACCATAGCTTCTAGCATCTTAGCAACACTTTTTCAGCGCAAAATCCAAAGGGGCTTCGGCCCCTTTTTGCTTAGTTAGGCCGTTGTTGAATTGCCGATACAATTGCTGCTCTAAACTCCGGTGCATCGCTCTTTAACCGATAATCATCAAGCGAGTCATATATATCTAGTAGCATTTTGCGGTAATTAGGACTTGCTGAGTTTAAATGCCCCTTTGTCACAAAATTTAATAATGAGAGCTTAATATCCTCTAATTCTTCATGTCTGTTTAATCTAATGTAAGAGGAAACAACCGAGCCCAAGATATTTCTTCTAGTTGACAAGCTCAATTTGTTATTGGGTATAACTTGCTGCAACATATCACTCAGTAATTTTGAAGCCTGCTTCGGAATGTAGTGAATATCGAAGTGATCTTTATTCAAATTTTGCTGAGGGATTTCTGCCTTATCAATATATATGCTTTGCTCCATCCAGTCTGTAGAAATATAAAACAAACGGCATAAAATATAATGAAAAGGAGTCTCCCACTCACCAATATAATTATCTGTTTGCCTGTCCATGTTCTTTAATATTTTAGCCGCAAAATGGTCATAATAATGAAGCCACAGATGATCTTGATGCCCCTGATGAATAGCCTCATGAACCATGATTTGAAACATAGACACTCCAGAGTAAATGGGGCATCTATACTTCGAGATATCGCTATAGAATCCTAATGGTTTATTGAGCGATTTAATAAGATTTTCATCCTCCTCGAGGATACATAAGATATTATCGCCAATATCACGATAGATCTGTGTTTTCTCAGCAAACGCAGCGTTAGAGAAGAAAAAGTGTAAAATACGGTTGCTTTCAGGAATCAACAAGCGATGCCCTAGTCTTATATTAATATTATTCTTAAGTTCAACATATAGACGACTATTAGGTGAACTGAGCAATGCTCTGATGAAATTATAAGAAAAATCAGAACGAACTGTTGGCTCAATCTTGATTAACTCTAGGCAGAGAGAGGGGTGTGCTAGAGCAAAATGATTTGTGAGTTCAGGTGAGGAAACAATATTTATTAATGCTTCGCGTGAATGTTCGGCAGCTGTATCACTGTTAGTTAACCGAAGTTTTTCGGCAATTTTATTAAGAAAGCTCCGCTTTGCTGGTTTATCAATTATTGATATTAGCCTCCCTAATTGCGGCGCAAGCAATTGAGCAAGATCATCATATTTTTTAGTTAGGTGTAAATTTTCGACTAATTCGAGAAATATTTTTGTCCTGCTAGATGATAGTTTTGGATTTTTTAAGCGTGCTAAAAGATAAATTGAAACAGTAAGTAATATAAGATATACGGCACTTGAACTATCTAATCCCCACATCCAAGGGCCAAAACTAAAATATAAACCCAATGCTTTCAAAGTTGGTGCGAACACTAAGTAATTACTTAGGATAAATGAAGTAACAATAATTGCCCAATCCCACCAAGCCAGACAAAATCGCAAGCGAAGACGTGCATTTGGGGTTATAAGAGCCCAAACCGCAGCGATGACGCCCAGTATGGTTAGTAGACTTGTGGTATCAATTTTGTCTGGAGGTGTCATAATTAATTGCAATCCCATATGTTCATATACAGACTTCCCAGAAGGTTCCTACGAGCAAAAAGAAGTTCGCGAAGAATATACGCAAGATACCTCTTTTCTTTTTGTATAGCACTACTAGGATAAAGATAGATATTTAGCATATAAGTAATTACTTACTTACTTTTTCTGTCGATTTTAGGTATAGTTCTTCCGGTTACTCACTTGAAAGGACTCAATATGGGAAACAAACGTAAACAGGCGCGACGTGCAGCTCGCCAGGCGCTTAAGTCAAAATCGCGTATCTTCGGCTACGAGATCGACACTATTATCGTAGACAAGCTGGCCTCCGCCGCCCCTGCTCTGCCCCCAAAACCGAAGCGTGATACTTCCCCCATAGAGGCACGCAATGAGGCCCAGGCCCACTATCTTATCTCTCTTGATAGCAAAGCACTGACGTTCGCCACTGGCGAAGCCGGCTGCGGTAAAACCTTCCTGGCGACGGCCGTCGCCGCACAGCGATTACTCGATAAGGAAGTAGAGCGAATTATCGTTACGCGCCCCGTACTGCAGGCAGAGGAGGATTTGGGCTTCCTGCCTGGCGATATGGCCGAGAAGTTCGCTCCATTCTTTCGTCCCGTCTACAATGTGCTCCAGAAGCGCCTTGGCGCTTCATTTCTCGAATACTGCCTAAAGCCAGAGGTGGCTAAAGTCGAGATCGCCCCCTTCGCATACATGCGCGGCCGCACCTTCGAAAACGCTGTGGTGATCCTCGATGAGGCCCAGAACGTGACAGCGTCACAAATGAAGATGTTCCTGACCCGGATGGGTGAGAACGTAACGGTCATCGTGAATGGTGATGTAACCCAATGCGATCTGCCGGGTAATGTTAAATCTGGTCTTGAGGACGCCCTGCAGCGGTTCCAGCCATCTCGCCAGATAGGGCTCATTGAGTTCACGGCCGAAGATTGCGTGCGCTCAGAGCTATGTAAAGTGGCGCTTCAAGCCTATCTGTAAGGAAAAAATGATTGTTATGGCGATCTCGAATGAATACTTACCTTTACCGTTCGGTGTGGCCGGCTACTATCCACCTGGATCAGAGATCGGCCGCAACCCCCAGTTCTGCGAGGATAACCGAGAGAAAACAATGAAGTTTGTGATTTATGGACGAGAAAATTGCTCCTTCTGCAAGCGAGCCGTTGAGCTGGCGAAGCAGCTGCAGGGCCATGGATATGGCGAATATCAGTACATCGATATTGTCGCTGCCGGGATCGATAAACAAAAGTTGAGTAAGATGGTTGGGAAGCCGGTAGAAACCATTCCCCAGGTGTTTTTGGACGATGTTCCAATCGGTGGTTACACAGAATTTGCTGCTTTCGCAAGCACTCTGTAATACAATACGGCTCCGTTTGGGGCCGTTTTGATTTGTCGCTTTTGATAACAGAGCGTACACTTAGGTACGAGCCATTTAGCTGTAAAGAGGTTTTATGCATTTAGAAAATTGCTTGGAAGATATGAATGTCATTAGCAATGCTCTTGCTACCGTGACTTCTAACGCTTCACGCTTTTCGAATGCAAATAGCACTCCGAAAGCATTCCCGAAGCGTGTACACACAAAATTTAAGATGCGTCCCCGTATCGGCGGCATCACAAGGTCGACGAGGCCCGGTTTTGCAGATTCCCATGAGTTCAGACTGCCGCAAACGGAAGGCATTCCGGTTGCTGAGAGTGACACCGCAGCTCAACTTGCGGATATTGAACAAAGGCTCGCAGAGCTGACGGCGAAACACGTTCAGTTGACCCACAACATTTCAGGTTACAGTGCGGAACAGATCCGCGATACTTTCGGTGAAAGCCGTTACGAGGACTTGAAGAACGTTGACCTGTCCATACGCGGTTTAGAAGGCTTCGTTAACAAGTTCATCCGTGACGCCGAACTGCCACATCCGTACCTGAAACGCTTGAGTGATGCTATCACTGAGTACCGTCTGGCGGTTTCTGACCTCCTGATGATTCTAAATCAGTGCTTTAACGAGGTAGAAGTTATCGAATCGCAGACAGGCCTCATTGATGAGGGCGTCTTCGCAAACTTCTCCTTCCATTAAGGCTGAACGATGAAAGTCACATGGAACAGTGATAGTTACGCCCAATTTTTGGAGCCGGTCTTCAGAGTAATTCCTGATCTGAAGACCTCCTTACTTGCTGACTTTGTGAGTTTTAAGAATGGCTTTTATCCGGCCGTTTTCGGCAAAGATGGCCCCTATACCGAACCTGGTTCTGTAGTTTCCTCTCGTGTTTACCACGTTCATCTCTTATTCACCAAGCAAGAACGAAATAGTCACCGCAACAGGTTCAACTGTACAAGCGACCGCGCCCTCGTTTATACCCAGCACGCCAAGTTTCAGGACGTGTATAGTCTGCTGGCCATCTTCCCGAAAGAGGCACACAAAACAGCCAGTGATCCAGTCAAAATGAGCGACATCGCCAAATACGCGGCAGCCTTCCAGAAATTAACAAACCCGTAGTTACCTGCAGCTCCATGCCTTTCTCATTCGTAGCGTGGTTATATTGCGATAATTTTCATATTTTTTAGGCACTTAATCTAGTCTTTGCGCGTATGCATAAATATACGAGAAATAACGGGACAGAAAGCGGCAGGCAAAATAACCACAAAATAATGAACATGCCATACACACCGCTATTCACGCCAATGTGACGATCCCAAAAGGGTTTGGTCATTATCTTAAGGGCTAGTTTCTCCGAAGTATAATATGAGAATGGGTACAGAATGGCGCTTAAAACAAGATATGTAACCACAAATGGCATATAAGGAGCATAGGCAGGAAAAATGAGTCCGTCATTCATATCGCGCACTATAAAATAGATCAGATAGCCATAACCACACCATCCCCATAAGCAGTGCCGTAAATAATATTTTAAGGTCATCATCTATGATTCCTTCATAGCTATACCATTAAAGCTATCATAACATGAATTGACGAATCCCCCTTCGAGACCAAGCGGCATCGAGACAGCCATAGACGCAAACATGACTAAACTGGCACCGGACAACGATGGGACATAACGCAAAGACAAGGGTGATGTCGCAAACAAACAAGCGGGAAATGGCACGGCCCTGATGACTAATTTTCAAAAAAAGGCCTTTCTATGATTCCATACTTGGTAGGTATGGAATCATTAGACAAAAGAGGGTATTTTAGGTTGATCTCAATAAAAACAATGCCTAATATACTGTATATAAATACAGTATAAAAAGCGTCATACAGTGGCCAGATTATGAAAAACACGTTTGACAGAGCACGCGCAGCGGAAAACACGTCACAGGAAGCGATCACCTATCTGGATCGGGCAACGCAGATGGATGCCAGGTCGGTCTCGATGCAGGGTGCCGATCTGACTTTCGCCGACGCATTCATGTTATTCACTCGCTTATCATTATTGATAACTCGCCGCCGGCCAGAGATAGCTGTCCATTGTGTTTTGATACATGTTCTCCCGCATATCGCTCAGGAAAAAGTAAGTAACCTGAATAGAATAATGGTGAATCAGCTGGTCAACCCGCTGATCCTTGAAGGGAAGATCGTGATGGGTCGCCGTGTTTTTTCCATCATGAAGCAGTTCCTGGGATGGTGTGCCTTCCAGGGGATTATCGAAACATCGCCCCTGAATGATATGTCGCTGAACAAAGTTGCCGGCGGCGCGAAGACGGCACCGCGGGAACGATGTCTGACGGACGCAGAGGTTTGGGTATTCTGGAATGTCTGGGACTATTTCGACGTATGTCCAGGCACGAAATGGGCGGCAAGACTTTGCCTCGTAGCTGCCAGACGTCCAGATGAAGTGCTGCGGGCCAGAGTAAGCGAGTTCGACCTTAAGCTGAATGTATGGAATCAAGGGTCTCGCAACAAATCGGCCCGGTCGCACACCCTTCCGATGAGCTCACTGATGCGGAAGTGCGTAGAAGAATTGATTGATTATGGCGCCGGCAGCCAGTGGCTCGTCCCGTCGAACAAAAAGAAAGCTGATACGCCAATGTCAAAGGTGGCAATAGCCCAGGCGTTGAGGCGGATTCTGGAGCGGCCGGAGCTTGGGGAAGTGGAGTCGTTTACCCCACGTGATCTGCGTAGAACGGCACGCAGCTACTTTCCAGCCCTTAATATTTCTCAGGAAGTATCACGTAAGATCATGAATCATAGTCTGGAAGGTATCGACCGTGTATACGACCGATATGACTACATGGATCAGATGCGAGAAGCCCTTGAGAGCTTCTCATCGTACATCTCGTCGATTGTTGAGCAACCAGATTTAGAAGAAATTGACCACAAAATGAAGGGAGATCGCCTATCCACCGAGCTGATCAGAGTAAACTTCTCATAGCTTTTTAATTGCTTCCACAACCTGCTCAACACCATCAGTTTGAGCCGGAAAGCGGTTGCGGAAAGCTGCGAGAACCTCACGTTCTTCCGGAGTCAGCGGCGCGATGCCCTGGCCTCGTAAAAAATCTGCCAGCTCAGGCTGACGGTCTTCAAGAACCATCATCATGAGACGTACTGGGTCTGCATTCAGTGCTTCTGCCAGTGGTAGCACTTTCTCTACCGGCAGCGGAATTCTTCCCTTTTTTATCAGGGACAAAATGTTGGGATTCTTGTAACCAATCTCACGGGAGATCGCCGACTGACTTTTCGGCGAAACAGTGATTAAAGAATCGATGTAGGCGACGTAACGAGCGGTCTTCTCATCGGCCATTGTCATTGTAGTTACTATCCTCGTGTGATCTTATTGTATGGTAAGTACTTACCGATATTACAGCAACGGTTGTTATTGTAAAGTCTTACATCCGGCTATTTGTAGGCAATTATCGCACATAAATCACGCGAAATAAGGGATAAATTAGTAAAATCCGGTACTTCTGTTGATTTTTTTGATTATTTTTGTTTAAGACTTTACGATACATTTTTATTAACTTTTATATCAATAGGTAGTACCATCACCTCCAAATGAAACCTGTTGATTAGGATGCTATTAATGGAAAAATTGTCATCTAATTTACTTGCTCTGAATGTAGGCAATGTTTTCGCGCTGACACACCTGGAGGCTGCAGAAGTACTATCTGAGTTACCAAATCACCAGGTAAACGTTAAAGCGCGCGACGCTACTGTTTTCCGGTTCTCCCTGGAAAATGGCTCTTTCACGCTGATCAATACTGGCGACCTCTCTTTCGCGGTTCGAATCAACTAAAATTTATAACCCGCCTATAACTCATTGATCCCCTGCGCGAATTGCTTCCTCCCCTGTTCGCGCAGTGTTATTTTCTTATATCTGAAAACAATTTGTTTACTCGATAAGGAAAGCACATGGCAACCAAACCCAGCAAAACTGTACTCAAAGAGGTACAGGACTTCCGCGATTCCGTAAAACGCGTCGTTGGTCTTCTTTCGGGCAAGAATATTCCTGTAGCTGAATGCGGAGACACAGCATACGTTCGCTACAATAAAAAGGGTGAGCCAGTCATGGTTAACATCCCATCCATACCAGATGACGCAAGCCCTGCGCTTATGAATGCCATACGTGGATTCCTTGATCACGAGGTTGGCCATCTCCTTTTCACAGACGAAAAAGTCGTCAAGAAAATGCGCAACACAAAGGCATTCGGACTCTGGAACGCCCTGGAAGACGTCTACATAGAACGTCGCATGAGTGAAGTGTTCACCGGCAGCCGGCGGAACCTATTGTCCACACGTAACCTAATGATTGACAAATATTTTAATCCCTATGTTAAAAAGGCGGTGGCGATGTGCCGCGGGGATCAACGCGAGTTGTTTCTAAAGTTCTTCCTCTGTCCGGTTCTACGGGCGTGGGATGGCCAACCAACTTTTGCTGATTTCATGGAGGAGCACTGGCGCCTCATCGATAAACCTATTGCCGTTCTGAAAGAGTTTGGCGTCGATGAAGCTGTCCGTCGTATGGATAGCACTGAGGATTGCGTCAAGGTTGCAGCAGCAATGGCTAAGATCCTTCGTGAAATGACTGAGATGCCAGAAGGCCCGTTACCTGAACGTGAGTCCTCTTTAACCAAAAAGACCGAACCAGAAGAAGACAGTTCAGATGAGCCGGCTGCTGGAGACGATACTGAGGTTTGTGACGAAGAGGGGCTCGATAGCACTCCTGATGAGTTTAGCTCTGACGATGAAGATGATGAAAAATCAGACAAATCGATAAGTAAGTACATACCTAACAATGATAAAGTGATAAATGATACAGAAAGTAAACCTGAAGATGGCGATTTAGGCCATGAAAATGTTGACGACTTGCCTGACAGCGAAGAAACGACAGCTGATGATCCTGTTACATCTCTGGGCTCAGATGCAGGGGAAGAAGTGGATGATGAAGGGGATTACAGTCCGTCCACGAATGATAGCGCTAAGGACAGGCCCGGCAGCTCCTCTGATGATAGCGAAGCTGTCGAGGACGGTGAAGGTGAAGGCAAGGCTGACAAAGACGGTGGCGAGGAGAAGGATGAAGGGGATCGTGACACCTCGGATGAAAGCGATGCCGGCTTTGCCCCACACGCTGACGATATGTCTCTTGATGATGCTCTCAAGGCATTAGAAAACGTCGATGAAGAGATAGGTTCTTCAACCGAAGATGCGCTGGCGTCGGCGATCAAGTCGGAGCTAGCCAGCGCGTCACTATCTGATTACCGGCCATACAATCGCTCCTACGACTTCCTGGGGCCAATTGACGAGGCAGAAGAGCATATTAAGCGCGCCAGAAAAGCTTTTGGCGCAATCCCTATGTATTCGCCCGTAGATCGCTACCGCATTGTTCCAGAGGGCAGAAAACTGTTTGAGATGAAGGTGGAGAGACATCTGTCTTCCTCGGTGTCATCTACCTTGGCCAAAGACCTGGAGCGCGCGATCGCCAGTCGTAACCGTGTTCAGTTCATCCCTGGCCAGCGTCGTGGACGCGTACATGGGGCGAGTCTTTACCGACTGTCGATGAATGACGATCGGGTATTCCGGAGAAAAGAAGACCACAAGGCCGTGAACGCGTGCGTTCAACAGGTCATCGATTTGTCAGGTTCAATGGGCGGCCGAAAAATCGAGCTCGCGCTGGCATCCGCATACACACTGGCTGACGCCCTAGATCGTATCCACGTTCCGAACGTCATTACCGGCTTCACTACGTATGGCAATCCGGATGTAGCAACTATGTCGAAACGTGGGTTTAGCCGCTTTGAAGCGCTTATGCTGCCGATTATTAAAAACTGGCATGAAAAAGCGAACTCCCCAGAGATACGTGCTCGTATGGGCTGTATGGCGGAGACTTTCCCCCTGCTAAACAACGTGGATGGCGAGAGCATCGCACAGCTGGCTTCTCTGTTTGCAGGGCGTATGGAAGACAAGAAGATCATGATTGTGCAGAGCGACGGCGCCCCATGCGCTGCGGGGGATGGCTTTAGTAACCATCTGCGCTCTGTAACGAATGACATCGAAAACACAAGTGACATCAACCTGTTGGCCATTGGCATTCTTACGGACGCGCCGCGCCGGTATTACAAAAACTATGCACTAGTGAATAAGGTCGAAGAGTTGGGTACGTCAGTTGTTAGCGAGTTATCTCGTATCATTTTAGAGTAAATATTGTGCCCTACAAAATAAGTAATTAGTTACTATAAAGACTGATACATTTATATAGAATAGAGCCCAGAAACGACAACAAGTAAGGAAAAACACATGACCGCGACTGCGCTACCACAAGACGCCCACTCTGATGCCGTCACCTGCAAATGGTGCGGAAAATCCTTCCATCACCTCAAATCCCACATTTCGATGGGTCGTTGCGAAGGAATTCCGGAAGAAGCCAAAGGGCTTGGTGTGGATGAAGTAGTGAAAATGTACACCACAGCATTCCCCGGGGAACCAACGCTGTCTCCAAAGGCCATTGAAGCGTTAAAGAATAAACGCTCTGAGAAGGCTGGCGCAGACGGCAAAATCGCGGATATCAGTTCCCACCCTGGCTATGCAGGGACAGTCGAATACAAAACAGAGCTTGTCGCCGCACACGAGCTGCTTGGCCTGACTATCAAGGAACTTGGCACGCCCCGAGGCAAACCCCTTCAGGTGACGGTCAACATCAACACGCCATATCCGGAGTTCGTGCCAGAAGTGAAAGCCGGCTATGTATACGGCGACTTCGATCTGATTAAAGACATCTTCATGATGCTGGAGATCGGCATTCCTGGTTATCTGTGGGGTCATGCTGGTACGGGGAAAACCTCCCTGCCAACCCAGCTTTGCGCGCTCCTGAATCGCCCGGTTATCCGCTCACAGCATACGGCATCAACTGAGGAAGCCCATATTACGGGCCAGATTCTGGCGCGAGAAGGCACAACCTACTTTGAACCTGGGCTTCTGTCGCTGGCGATGAAGAACGGTTGGGTCTATCTGGCAGACGAATACGATTTTGCGTTCCCGCAGATTCTGGGGATCTACCAGCCAGTTCTTGAAGGCGAACCACTCGTAATCAAAGAAGCGACACCAGACTGGCGTCGCGTGGCGCCGCATAAGCGCTTCGCCTTCATCGGTACAGGCAACACTAATGGTTCAGGTGATGAAACGGGGCTTTATCAAGGAACGAACATCCAGAACGCGGCTAACTTCTCTCGCTTTGGCATCGTATCTCACGTCAAGTACATGAAGCCTGGTGCTGAGGTGAACATGCTGGTTGAAGCGGGAATCATCCGTGAATACGCCGAAAAAATGGTTAAGTTCGCCAATCTGGTACGAGACGGGTATGAGCAACACATGATCAGCCAACCAATCGGCCCGCGTGAGCTGCTTCTGTCCGCAAAAATCGGAATGATGCGAGGTGATTTCGCAGCCGGCATCGAGAAGTCATTCATCAATAAACTCCCCTCCACCTCTGCGCAAGCGGCGCGTGAAGTGGTTCAGAAAATCTTCGGTTAATCGTGCGTAAAGGTTGTTTTGGATCTCTTATCGCAGCTTCTGAAACTGGCGCGGCCTGTTTGTCATGCGCTCACAGGCCTGACTGCCACCAGGCAGCCAAAGGAGTTGCGATTTCGATATACGGGAAGTTCGTCGGCTTCCCCAACGACAAAATTAAGAAAAAACAGAAGGTAAAAACACATGAAAGCACTGATGGTCAGGACTGATTTTTCCCTGGGAGAATCAGCACTGAAAGCAGAGCACGCAGTAAAGGTAGCAAAGGAGGCTGGCTATACCGCGGTTATCTCTGCTGACACGATGAATATCGCCAGCGTTATCCCCCTTCAGCGAGCAGCTGGCGATGAGATGGCGGTGATCTGTGGTGTTAAGCTGAATGTTGTCGACGATCCAACATACGAGTACCGGGCTAAACTGGCTAAAGAGTCTAATGGATGTATGGAATCATTGGAGCGTGGACGTAACTACTGCTTCACCGCACTGATTAAAAACGAGCAAGGTTATCGCGACATTTGCGAACTAATGACTTTAGCCAATACCCGCGAGCAGTTTTACTTCGTGCCACGCCTGGCGCTCGACCAGCTGGCGACCACTTACGCCAAAGGCAATATACTGTTGCTGACTTCGGATATCGGCAGCGTATTCCAGCGCCCGGACTTCGCTAAAATTATTAGCGCGCTGATTACTGCCGGCGGACGCGAGAATTTCTACAGCGTCGTTTATCCGCACCCTACGCCATTCTATGACCAGATCAACGTGCGAGCCATGAAAGTGGCAAGCGCACTGAAAATCGAGCCCGTAGCGTTTTACCCAGCTTATTACGAAGGGGTTGATGACGCTGATATCAAAGACATCGCCCAGATGGTGATGAACAATATCAAAGTCGATCAGCCACACCGGCTGCGTATCCCCCACCAGCGCGACAATGCAATAAATGGTCGCCGTCATCTGCTGCAGGCTCTGAAAGAGTTTTCTGTCCGGATGGGCGTATCTGTGTCTGCCGCCATGGCTTCTACAACGCAGGACTCCATCGTTAAGGCGTGCGAATGGCGCTGGCACGAAATGGCACCGGCACTGCCAAAAATGGCAGACGATGAGCCTGCAACGTTGATGAAGCTGGCTGTCGCAGGGCTTCGAAAACGTCTCAGCAACAAAGAATTTGGCTACACGCCACCAGCTTCCGAGCACCGCGTTTACGTCGATCGCCTCAAGTATGAAATGGAGACGCTCACTCGCCTGGGATTCTGCGGTTATTTCCTGATGGTTCGCGATCTGATGAATCATAGTCGCGAGACTGGTATTCCTGTCGGGCCAGGTCGTGGTTCATCCGCTGGCTCTCTGGTGGCATGGTGCATCGGCATTACTAACGTTGACCCAATCCGTCATGGTCTTCTGTTCGAACGTTTCATTAACCCTGAACGTCTCGACTTGCCGGATGCGGATTTGGACTTTAGCCAGGCGCGGCGCCATGAGGTGATCGAGTATCTGAATGCCCGATATGGCGAAGAGTATGTTGCAGGCATTCCAAACTTCACGTATCTGGGCGCCGCTTCCGCGCTGCGCGACACAGCACGTATTTATGGCGTTGATGCGGCTGATATGGCGGTTTCCAAGGAGCTTAAGACCCTGGAGGATGACAGTCTGTCTCTGTCGGAGCTGCGCGAGCAGCTGGCCAGCCTGGACAAATACGCCACCAAACATCCGGACGCATTTAAGGCGGCGAGCAAGTTGCAAAACCTGATGCGTGGCTTCGGCCGTCATGCTGCAGGGATGATTGTCGCTGGCGTACCTCTGACGGAACGTACCCCTGTAGAGCGACGTGGAGACGCGCGTTGCATCGCATTCGATAAACGATACTGCGAGGCCATGGGGCTGATCAAACTGGACGTTCTGGGCCTGGCCACTCTCGATCTGCTGGATAGCGCAAAACGTTACATCAAAGAGAGCACCGGAAAGGACATCAACCTCGATGCCATCCCACTGGATGATCGCAAAGTACTTGATGGATTTGCCGCGGGGTATACGCAAGGTGTGTTCCAGCTTGAGTCCGGCCCCATGAGGAAGCTACTCAAAGATCTGGGTGGTGGTATCGAGCCAATGAGCTTCAAAACTGTTGTGGCCACAACTGCGCTTTTCAGACCAGGTCCAATTCAGTCAGGCATGTTGGACGACTATGTTGCTGTGGCCAAGGGCTTCATGCCACCGCAATCACTTCACCCGGTACTTGACGAGCTGACTGCTGAAACAAACGGCGTAATTCTCTATCAGGAGCAGACGATGAACGCTACGCGGCTGCTGGCTGGCTTTACCATGGCCGAAGCTGATGGTGTGCGTAAGGCGATCGGCAAGAAGGATATGGAGAAGATGAAGAGCATGGGCGAGAAATTCATCGTTCAGGCTCAGGCTGGGTGGATCGACGTCGTTATGGAGGATGGCACGGCGCAGCGCATACACCGCGCGGAACATTTTAAATGTGAAGACGGCAAGTTGCGGACAGTAGAAGAGGCGCTGGGTGCCGGCGTTAAGCTGCCGATGGCAGTTGTTAGCGTGACAGGGTCACATCTTGGGTTATCTGAAACAAAAGCCAGCGAAATCTGGCAAGCCTTCGAGAAGAACGGTGCGTATCAGTTCAACAAATCTCACTCAGTAGCGTATTCGTTGATCAGCTATCAATCCATGTGGCTGAAAACGCATTTCCCTGCAGAGTTCTTCGCCGCAGCGCTCACCATTCTTGGCGAGGACAAGCACCAGGGACTGGTAAAGGATGCCTTAACGTATGGCATCCGAGTACTGCCACCCGACATTAACATGTCCTCGAATCGCATCGAGATCCGCACGCTCGAAGATGGCAGCCAGGTACTTTACGCCCCGTTCTCTGTGGTTAAAGGATGTTCTGAAAATGGGTGCCAGGCCATTATGCGAGCGCGTGAGAAAGTTGGCGGCAAATTCGAGTCGCTGGCGCAATTTGAGGAAGCGGTCGAGAAGCGAGCCTGTAACAGCCGAGTACGTGAGTCTCTGCAAAAGGTTGGGGCATTCGCCTCTATTGAACCTGGCAGTATGCCGGCGACCGATCCGGAACGTCTGCGCGATCAGGCAGAGCTGATGGGCAATCTGGTGATCGATGCGGTGAAAGCTTCACGCCCATTTGAAATGAACCCAAAACGCTCTGCAGAGGTCAATGTGCTGATGACTCGCATGGCCGCAGAAATGGGTCTGGGCGATGAGTTGATACGACCAAGCATCGGCATTAAGCCGAAAATTATGGTCATACTCGACAATGCCAATGGCAATGATGCACGTACCGGATACTTCATGGAGAACGGCTACGATGACTTCAAAGCCAAGTTGCTGGTTTCTGGTGACCTGCGTATGGGTGATTTGTATGTCACAGGCGTGTGTAAAAAGGTAAAGGATAAGGAAAAAGACTACACCAAAGATGAGATCGGCCAGTTTATCGACTTTATGCGGGAAGAGATAAATCTGGTTCGTCCAACCTACGTGCTGACGTGCGGCAACCGGGCGACATCGCTGTTCAATAACAAGAGTAAGCCATCCGAACTTGTTGGGCGCAAAGAATATCTGCCAGACCTGGACGTGACCGTGTTCTATGGATTTAACCCGAACATTTTGTACTTCCGTCCAGAGGAAGGAGAAAAGCTGGAAGCCATTCTGGCAGAGGTAGCCGAGACTATTAACAAATGACTAAAGGAAAACACATGAGCGCAGCGGATAGAATTGCACAAGAGCTCACAGCAATACCACTGGAGTATCAGGATAAGGCGATTGAAGCCACTCTTCGCTCCCAGTTCTGGGAAATCATCGACTGCCCTGTCACGCTCGATCTGGCATTGGCGTTTGCAAAACAGGATGGCGCCGACCCTATTTGTAGATTACGGAAATGCGCGCGTGCGCTGGCATTAAAAACGCAAGATCCAAAGGCGTGCCAATATCTGCTGGAGATTTATGAATCTGACAAACCAGAAGAAGAGCTGGCTTCATTTAGAACGTTCCGCGACCGTCTTGTACTGAAGGTGGCCAAGGAGTTCATGGAGGTGAGCAAGATAGGCGACGTCAGAAAATACCGGCTTAAGAGGCAGACTCGCGCAACTATATCGAATATATTCAGAATAGCTATGGCATAGTAGGAGCCGCCAAATGGCGGCTCCTACCGTTTATAAACGCTGAAGTGACATTAAATAAAATTTCCTGCAAATCTTACCATAAATAATTTAAAAATTATCTCAAAGTAGCTTAAAGTTTTTATTAACATGGTTAAACCTTAAAGTTTGCACCAATCCAGAAACTGATGGATATATTTTTGAAGTTACAAAACCTAATTGAATCAATTCAGTTTTAATTTGATAAGGTTTTTTTATCTCAATCTTTTTCAGATTGTCAGTATCTTTAGGTCTGAATGGTTGCAATAATTTATTTTGAAAACTAAACATGCATTCCTGGCTATCCATTCTCCTGTCGAACCTGAAGTGATTTATAGCCACCGGACTCGGCTGGATAAAATCAATTTCCTCTATTGCAAGTTTTCTAAACTTATAGGAGGAAGATTTACTAGCATCCAAAAAATTAAAACCGCCATTGCCTGCGGTAGTAAGCTGAGATAATTCATGACTATGTTTTTCTTTAAATCCGTGCTGATAACCTTGATAGAACTCCTCGCCAGTGAGGGTATCTTCCGGTGAATAGCTAAATACGGCCGCACTATTATTCGTTGACGGCTCTGATGATTCCACTGAAAAATAAAGAGCGACTAAAGGGTTAAGGCTCCAATCAATAAATCTTGTAGGAAGCCCATAATGTTGCGCTAATAAAATAAGTGATAAATCTGAGTTTAATATGTATTCTTTATTTTCTATCTCACCAAGATAAGGAGGCAATAGGTGCTTAAAGTTTACATAAGCAGAGAATATTGTTTGCAACTTTTCATTCATATTATCCGCATAGTTACTGTTTTTAAAAACTGACTCAAACATTTCAGAGTTGATATCAATTACACCCGTAATTTGAAAAATATCCTTTAACGTTGGAATAATAGCTCTAGTCAGGGAAGACAATATTGGCCACTTAGCGTCAGCTTGTCCTCTGAATAAATTACCATAGACCCATTCACCATTCGATTCTTCAATTAAATCTATAAATTCACCAACACTCTCTACGCTCCCTATGACAAGGGTGGAATCTTCCATATATAATTCTTTCATAAAACACCTTTATATAAATTGTATATTAAATAAGAACTAAAATCAGGCAACTCTTACTTATCGTTAATCCACCTCTATGCTTTTTAAAACGCACATTTAATAATCTAATTTATTTTTCCAACCTTGACAAAAAGCTTACATAATTCTGTTGGACGTATTATACTACCACCATATCCGCCTTTAAATTGACCCAATCCAGCACCAACGAACGAGAGCATTTGTGCTTCACTCAGTGTCTGACCTTCTGCCTTGTCGTTATCAAAAATAATAAAATCAGGCAATTTTGATAGATCAAAAGAAGGAAGCCTTTCAAGAGCGGACAAGAGCCTTCTTAATTCTTCAAAGGATATTTCTTTTCTTGAAAATGCCTTTAGAAACGTAGCCACCAGCTCAGGTTTCTCTTCACTTTCCATACGATCGATAATCTCAAGCATTCTCTCACCTGCCCTTCCGGCGAATTTATCATCTTCATTAAGTCTATCGATCATATTAATTCTATCCGCTTCAGGGATTTCAGAAAACTCAGTTAAAAAGCGGAAAATTTTTTCTGTAAAAATGTGGTCACGAACAGAACCAACAACATTATATAGTCCAACTAGGGTACCTACTAGTGGGATTTCTTTCAGAATGCCTGAATCAAGTAGAGAATCGATTCCAAGTTCAGCATACTCTTTTTTCAGGTCTGATAACTCATCTGAACTTAAAATTTTAACCAATGCTCTTCCGTTTTTCCCTTCTACTTGTGATTTCACACATTCCCCCTCTCTTTTCTTATGGTCACAAACTGTCCCACCAAAGATCTTTTGCTCAGCATAGCCACCTGGGATTCTTTTCGTCAACACTCCACAAATGATCATTTACGCTATAATATTGATACACATTAGTAAGTGGTTACATAACAAAATGAACACCGAAATTTACGAAAAAATCATGACCGATCTGGAGTTCGACCGCGACAATCTGGAAGAAGTCTGGCGGCAGCAACCGAGGCTGTTGATGGAGTACGGCGCAAGACTAGCGCGCGCAGAACGAGAGGTTGCAGAGGCTAAACTCTCCCTCGATGCCATAGAGGCAAAAATATACGACATTGAACGTAAGAACTTGAGTATGAACGGAATAAAGTTCAATGAATCGGTACTGGAAGCCAAGGTTCGCACAAGCCCACAATACCTTGCGAAGCGCCAAAAACTGGATGACGCGCGTCTGATTGCTGACATCTATAAGCATGCTGTCACTGCCTTCTCTCACCGTAGAGACATGATCGTGCAGGCCTCGAAAATGGCCATCGTAGAGATTGAACGACTGGGCGCCGAACGCTTCACCGCCACCCGATAGTTTTTGATAGATAGTAAGTAAGTAGTGATCTATTATTATGTACGCTTTTAAGAGCCACAAACAAGCGAATGCCCCAAGCGCAAAGCGCCCATGGCCATAATCACAACAAGGAGAAATACATGTCTAAGTCATTACTTGATCTGCTTAACAAGACCCGCGGCGATATTGCTTCCAAACGAGGCAATAACGTCGACCTAACCCGTCTGAAAGACGGTAATAACTATCTGCGCATCTTCCCTAATAAGGACGATCAGAACGGTGTGTTCTTCCAGACTTTCGGTATGCACTACGTTAAGCATCAGAATGAGGAGGGCAAAGAAGTTACCACTGCCTATATCTGCGAACAGCACACCCACAATCGTGCGTGCCAGCTGTGTGAGATGGTGATGGAAGGTCGCGCTCGCTACAAAGGCAACAAGGCAATGGAAGAGCGTATCGGTCAAATGCGCGCTACTCCACGCTACCTGGTCAATGGCGTACTTTCAGCTCGTGAAGACTTTGGCGACGCAGAAAAATGTCAGCTGATTGAGCTCCCGTCCACTGTGTTCGACGATATCTGCAAAGTGATGTCTGAGGATATCGCAGATGATATCGGCAACCCGTTAAGCAAAGAAGAAGGCTATGCGTTCCTGATCAAGCGCACCGGCTCCGGGCGCGATACCAAGTACGACGTATCCCCAAAACGTAAAGTCTACAAGGGCGATATCCCTGAAAAACTGTGGTCGACCCAGCATGACCTGATCGCTTACGCCAATCAGGCTGATGAAACTCGTCTGCTGTCCACCGTTCGCACCATGGGGCGTCTCATTGGTATTGCTGCACCTGCCGCCGCCACCGCTGCTATTTCCTCACCAGCTGCTGCCAGCGCAGCTACGCTGCCTGGTTTTGGCACCATCACTGGCCATACGGAAGGTGCAGCTGCTGTAGCCACGACCTCTACCCCGGAACCAGCAAAAACATCTCTGGTAGACGAAGAGATCTTACGTGCCGCAGAAGCTGAGTTCGTACCAGAGCCGGAAGAAGTTAAAGCATCAGCTGCTGCCGCCACTACCACTGCGGCCGCGACCAGCACCTCTAATGACGATGAAGGTCTTGACGATCTGCTGGCGGAATTAGAATCGCTTTAATCCCAGGCCATGACTGTTAAGGCGTCTACGGACGCCTTACTTTTTGGAAGGAGTTTTCCGGTGAATTATCTCTTTGTGGACGGTAACAGCCTGGGCTATTACCACCAGCAATCTGACAAATTACATAACGGCGAAATGGAAGTTCAGGCGGTGTTTGGCTTCGTCAAAAACGTTCGTCGCTATGCTTCCATTCTTCACGCTCGCCCCATGATCCTGTGGGACGGCTTTAGCGACAAGCGTCGCGACTATTACCCGGATTACAAAGCAAATCGCGATGAAGATCCGGAAATGAAGAAGATGAAAGAAGGCTTTGCAGTCCAGAAGCCTTACATCCTGAAAATGATGGCAGCCCTTGGCGTCAACCAGCTGATCGCCAAAGACGCCGAGGCCGATGACCTGGCGGGGATGCTGGTTGGTCGTCTTGCGCCACAACCAACGGTCGATCATATCTACCTGCTCACCGGCGACGGCGACTGGCTGCAGCTGGTTCGAGAAAAAGTCAGCTGGGTGAGCCTTCGTGAAGACGCCAAACACAAGCAGGTTAACTTTGAGCAGTTCCCAGAGCTGATCGGCCTGCCTACTCCTCGTGCTTTCCTCGAAGCCAAAGCTCTGCAGGGGGATACCTCCGACAACATCAAAGGTGTAGGCGGAATTGGTGACGGTGGAGCCAAGGAGCTGCTGCACGAATGGGGAAGCGTCGCCGCTATGGTGCGCGGCATTAACGACGGCTCGATCGTCATCAATAAAGGCCGATACAAAACGGCATTCAACAAACTGGCCAAAAATGCCTTCAACGAGAAGACCGGCTGCAGGATGCTGGAAGCCTTCAAACGCAACATGACGCTGATGAACCTCATCGATACCAAGTTCCCACCCAGCGAAATCGAAAAGATAAAAGGCGCACGTGATTTGAAAGCCTTTGAACTGCTCTGCCATGAGCTGAACTTCCGGTCATTCCTGGAAGATCTGGACGTGTTCGTTTTGCCTTTTGAGAGGTACTGCTGATGTTGAAATCACTCATCAACGGCAATACGACCACACCTACGATGCTGGCTAAGGAGATTGTCTTCTTCCATGGAGAACATGCCGTTGTTGCACTACCGCGCATTCTCGGCGCGGCCGGCATGAGCGTGACAGAACGAGAGTACGGGCTGATTAGCGAACAGGTCGTCAAGATCCTCTCCCGCATGGCCAAACACCTCAACCACGACGCAATAAAGTTTGATGAAGCCGCCGCTTCCAAACGCATCAACGAAACAAAAGGAGCCTAAGAATGGCAAAAGGAAAATCAGCCCTGGCAATGGCGTTAAAAAAGAAAATCGGCAGCAATGATGAGATCCAAAAGGTTTCACACTGGATTGATTCCGGCTTCCCTCCGCTGAATAAAGCCATCTCCGGGCGCTATGACGGCGGTTTCCCCAGCGGACGTATCGTTGAGATCTTTGGGCCGCCAAGTGCTGGCAAAACCTTCCTGGCGACGGCCGCCATGGTCTCCGCTCAGAAACAGGAGGGTCTGGCTGTATTCCTCGACCACGAAAACAGCTTTGACGTTGGTCTGGCGGTGGCAAACGGCCTGAATGCGGATGAGGATGACGGCCAGTGGGTCTATAAGCAGCCGGACACGTTCGAAGAATCGGTTGAGCTGATCGGCACCATCCTGAAACTGGTGCGAGACGAAGAGCTGATCCCCGCAGACGCCCCTATTTGCATCGTAGCCGACTCCCTTGCGTCAATGGTGCCAAACTCCAAAGCCGAGAAGTTCGACAAAATGGCGGAAGGTACAGCGAAGGATAAAGATCAGCTAAACATGAACGACAATACGGCCCTGGCTCGCGCCACGAGCGCCAACTTTCCAACGCTGGCGCTATGGGCGCGCAAGTACAATGCCTGCATTATTTTCCTTAACCAGGTTCGTACAAAAATCGGCGTGATGTTTGGCGATCCGACCACCTCCCCTGGTGGTGATTCTCCGAAGTTCTACGCCTCAGTACGTATTCGTCTTGGCGCTTCTGTCATGAAGGATGGCAAAGATAAGATCGGTCAGGACGTTGGCGCCGAGTGCATCAAAAACAAAGTGGCACCGCCATTCGGCAAATGCTCATGGAAATTCTACTTCGACCCGACCCGCGGTCTGGACGTTATCGAGTCACTGGTTGAGCACATGCTCGAAGAAGGATACCTGCCAAAAAATGCCAGCGGCCGCGTAGAGATTGGCGACAAGAAGTACACCAAATCGCAGATCGTCGATATGTATCGTGATAAGCCCCTTCCGGAGATCATTGCGGCGCTACAGACCATCGACGAACGTCGAGCTAAAGAGTCTGCTTCAGCCGAAACAGAAGAAGCGTAATCACAGGGCGTCCATTGGACGCCTTTATATTTTGTTTATTATCACCAATAAGAAAACAACTTGGTTACTAATATGAAATTAATCCCAATTCCAACGTCAAATGTGACAGTGCCACGTAGTTACCGGGTAGCCATCGTAGACGCCTGGTGGCTGGTGAAGGAAGAATCAAAGTGAAGAGGCTCTGGGATGCGGCCAATGCCGCGCTCGATGTTATCGACGCAGAAATCGCCCAAGGCTTACCTGAGCCTGAATGGGCCGCTCAGCTGCGCGAGGTCATTGCTCTAATAGATGAGCCATCACCTGAACAGGACGATTGCTCACCTTATCTCGATCTGAATAATAAGTAAGTACATACACCACAAAGGAGAAACACATGAGAATATTAGTTTGGATATCTGCCAGTACTGAAAGTGATGCTTAGTCACTGCTTATGGTGAATGGCTCTGGACTGGCCATCTTTAGGGAGTCCCAGGCCTTAGCGCTCTTCCGGAGCCATTTACAGCTCAAAATATATAAGTTAGTATTTACCTATTATGAAGATATACATAGATATCCTGTTACTCATCTTTTCAATACTGTTTATGTTGGACTGCCTGATGATCGGGACACTCAAGAAAGCTCTGTCTCCTGTCAACGGAACCACTGTGAACATGCTCGCACTGGTGCTGGTCGTCACCTCTACAGCACAGGTCTACACAGGGATAGTGGTATGAGAAAAATAACGCTACTGCTGGCCGCCCTATCCTTCTCTCTGCTGGCGGATACCCGAATTTACCAATGCGATATGACCGTATCGCAGGTGAAAAATGATCAAATCAGCAGACCTACTAAAGCTGACTTCGGCGCGCTGGTCGTTGATAGCGGAGATCAGTTCTATGTCGTCCGCGGCGATGAGGTTCTCTCATCTCCATATCTGGCTAAACGCAACGGTAAATTGGTTGGCGTTGGCGAGGACGAGCTTATCTACAACAAATCCCACGACGTCTACGGCGTTCATAGCAAAAACCAAAGTTTCTTTTTCGACGGATGTAAGGAGGTTGGTTAATGGCTCTCACAATGACTGGTCTTGAGATTGAGAAAACAAGCGGCTACTGGAGAGCGAAAGGCTTCAGAAAACCGGACATGCTGGAGCGTCTGGAACGTGAAGACGGTTACATCATCCACCAGCGTCGGGAATGGCGCATGTTTGATCCTGAAACTGGGAAACTCACATCGAAAGCACAAACGCTTTGGGGTCTGCTCAAGCAGATCCACTAACCGAAGTTTCTGCAGAGCGTTTTAAGTGTGATGGAATAACAATTGTTAGTAATCACTAACCTAGCATTCATGCGGGATAGCAGGTTAGTGACCACTGGGGAAGCCATATTGTTATCTACACGGGCCTGGCGCAAATCAATGACAGCGTCGCCCGTTTTCAGGATATCTAATTCAGTGCTGTATTACCGCTCACAGCATACGTTGCCAGTGAATTACCGCTGGTAGCATACCTTATACCGCTCACAGCATACGTTTTACCGCTGACAGCATATCTTTCACCGCTGACAGCATACATTCATAGGGCTGCAGTTGCTCTTAGACGTTAGCCATGTCGATTTATAAAGACCGCAGATAGTGGAAATGTACCGCTGACAGCATACGTTTTACCGCTGGCAGCATACATTGAGACAAAAGAACCGCTGACAGCATATGTTGGACCGCTGACAGCGTATCAAAGCAATTTGAGGCTATTGGTGAGTATCTCGATCAGCTTGATATTCTCTGGCGTCAGGTTCTGCGACAGCTCAGAAATTTTGTTTTTGAGGTTCTGTTTCGCATCAATTTCACCCTTCGCTTCTTCTGCCTGCTTAGGCGCCTCTGGCTTCTCAGGTTTGCTCGATGTTACTTTCAGTTTTGGGTTACGACTGTGGATCTGGATGTAGACAGAACGGCCACGCTTAACCTCGCTATATTCGAGATAGCCCAGCTCTTGCAGTGACTTCAATCCGTTCCTGATAGTCTGGTTTTGCGAACTGACGTTGCGCGTGCTCAGATTGAGCCTGGCGCGCAGCCGGGCAAGAGATACCGGTGCCGGCTTAGGAGGAAGACTTTCGATGAAAGTATACAGCGCCTGGGCCGTCTCTTTGCGCGGGAGCTTGTTGATGACCTTCAACTGCAGCAGAACTTTATGGTCAAAGCGATAGAGCTCAGACAGCTTAGGTTCAGCATAAAAGACAATGGAGTCTTTCTTCTCGTTGTAATCAACGCTGTTTATGAGGTGAACCATCAACAGGGATATCTTGTTGGTGTCGTCGACGTTCTTCTCTTCATGAGTGCGCTGGAACGACAACGTCGTGCGCATGATCTTGAGCAGGCTGTTTGTCAGGCGGTCTCGCAGGGTTTTGCGGATCTGCGAGGACGGGTAGCCGCAGAACTTGGCGAACTTCGTGATGCTCAGCTCAACGCGCCCGGTTGGCTCGCCGTATTCAGCCAGAGAGCGAACAACACCAACCCAGGTTTTGAAGTCATGATCCATATCCAGTCGCGGACCGGTGATTTTAATGTTTGAATAACCCTCTGACCGCGCGACTTCCAGCTGGACAAGCTCTCTGGATGCGTCGATCATGTTGGACTTGTTGCGAGAGCTATTCTTCGTTCCTTTGAGTGTCGGCACGAAGAGGCCAAGACGCATTAAAGCGATTGGCTGCACCGTGTTGTTGCTGTTAGGAACTAAGTCACCTGTGTACAAATTGAGAGCATCTTCCTCAAGAATTTCGTTATCTTCAGGTATTTCTTTGATTTCACTCTCTTTTTTCTTTTTTGTGGACATGTGGATACCTTTTGGTTCTAACCGCTGACAGCATACGTCAATTACCGCTGATAGCATACACAAAACCGTTGGCAGCATATACCGTACCGCTGACAGCATATCGTTTACCGCTGACAGCATACACGGATCGGTCCTTAGCCCAGGCGTGGCGCGGCCTGCGGCGATCGGGGATCTCTTTGGATCTATATAGGGATCTGTATAGGGATCTTATTATTGGGATCTAACCAGTGGATAAGTGGATAAGTAAAACAGGCATTTGCGATTACAGGTGTGCCTAGTAAGCTATCGTGGTTCCGGTCAACAATCACTAAAACGAGAACATGGACTTAAAACGCACACGTTGGGTACGCCGTCTGGAAGACGGAACCTACACCATAGAATCAAACTCCACACTGAGCAACGAGAAGGTTCTCTGCAGCCTGTGTGGCATAGCCTCGAAGTGCAACATCAACGAGACCCGACTCAAGTTGCGTGACGCCGGCGTTAACTTCCACCTGAACAGCTGTGCCAGATACGTACCGCTGCTGGCATTTCGAAAACCGATCATCGGTCTGGATACCCCCTACTTCAACACTATGCGTTCAGGCGTTACCTGGCGTGACAGATTGACCGAGGGGAAGATTATCTGCCTGGTTGAAGCTGATACTGCGAAGATCCTTCGATTCGGTGTCGTGGATAAGGTTTACTCTGGGCCAGTTGATGAGATGCTGAGAAAGCACAGTCGATTCAATCACCTCTGTATGGGCGGAGAGAAGATCGAAAAAGTTGGTGAAGTGATCCGCAGATCCTATGGCCACTTCCTGAAAGAAGACAGCCTGCTCACTGCGATTTACATCAGACACATCAAACGGGACTTTGATATCGAGTATCACAGCGAAGAAGAACTCGATTTAGTCGACCCTCGGCCAAAAGCAGAAGTGTTTAGCATCGCAAATGCGCGTCAGAAGCCCTCTGACGAACCCTAAACGAAAAAAGGGGTCTTTACGCGAATACAAAATAGCGTAGCTTAGAATGCATCTGAGAAGCCAAGGGGGTGATATATGGACGATTTTTACTCAAGAGAGATTACTCTGGCTGATATGCCCTTTCTGATGCATGAATTCGAGGAAGGAGCACGTCTTGGTCACTTTACAAATGAGATCATCACGCCAGTCGGTAGTTCTATCTTAGCGGTTGATCAGATTCAGCAGCAGAAATTTACTGTGTGCTGCTTGCCAAAATCATCTAGACACTCCAATACTAAGATAGAATATTGTACTTTTCAGTTTCAAATATCATTGTTTACATAATGTTCAGTTGTATACCTACATTTCTTTCATTTTATGTATTAATTTAAAAGTTATCTTCCAATCAAATAGGAGTAAAATAAAAATGCAGCATACGATATTTCACAAGAAATTAAAATTTAACAAACTTATCATTCTTGATTGTGTGCCAGACGGCGATATGCAAACTGCCAGACGCTTACATGAAAATCTTAGTGACATAGGGTTCAGGGCCGGTATTGCTCTACTTAAGATTAAAGATACAATTACTCTTCGAGAAGTGCTTCAGCAAATAAAAGAATCTTTTCAACCGGAATTAAATATTGGAATGCAACCGATTATTCATATCGAAGCGCATGGTAATCCACAGTCAATGGAACTGCCCGATGGAAGTTACTTTAGCTGGGATGAACTGGCAAATAATTTAAGAATAATCAATCAGTTTATGTGTAATCAACTTATCACTTTTATCGGCACTTGCCACGGATATAATTTTATATATGTAAATCATACAATTACGAAGTTCACGCCTGTTTATTTTTGTATAGCTCCCTTGGATTCAATCCCTGCCGGTGACCTTCAGGACTCTACTTTTGCCTTCTATCAAAGTTTATTCACAACTGGAGATTTGACCCTGTCTGCAAGTCTTCTAGATGATTCAAAATTCTATACGTATAATTCTGATTATATGTTTCACCGAGCATTTCACGAAGCCATGCAACGAGGTCATAGAGGTAAAAATTTAAGGGAAAGAAAAGAGGCTTTAATTAGCGAAGCCATAAATGAATTAGGTGACGTATGGAATGGGATGAGTGAAAGTGACAGGAGTGCTTTTCTTAAAAAAGCACGAAAACTTTTGGATGATAAATTAAAAAGAAAAGATTCTCTAAAAAATGAGTTTGATAGATTTTCGATTTGTTATATGGGCTATAGTAATGATGAAGTATTTGAGGAGATTTGGAATCATATGCAGTCAGATAAATAAGCAAAGTAAATTAGCTTAATGATACCTTCACCGTGAACAACCCCATTTACTATTGAGTTGGTCATACAGTTCTTTCCTTAAACATTAAATCTTCGAGCACAAGCAGTTGCGAAGTCTGACATATTGAGGAGTATGTGAAACTCTATGCCAATTTTTTAGACGCTACATGGATGCATCCAAGATGCTTTTCCGCAACCCACGCTGAGACCACACCTAGAGCCTAGATCTTACTTAAGTGTCTAGCTCTACCTTATAAAATAGGTATGTACTTACTTATCTATTTTACCATAATATCCAGCCTGTAGATTTTCTAATGTGCCGTGTTTACTTGGTTGTTGGCCTGTTTTATATGCTTAGAATCTATATCAAAATAACCACAAAGGAAATACACATGACGTTGCCATATGGGGTGATCTCCGATCCCCATTACCACAAATGGGATTCATTCTCGACGACCGATGCAGATGGTCTCAACTCTCGGCTGGCTATTCAGTTGGAGGCTACAAAAGAAGCGGCCATCGCTATGAAAAAAGCGGGCTGCACCCACATGCTGGTGGCCGGCGACACATTCCACGTCCGCGGAACCGTATCCCCTACCGTACTCAACTACGTCTCCGATGCCTATGAGTGGATCGTCAAAGATCTGGGGCTCAGCGTTGCGATGCTGGCTGGCAACCATGACCTCGAAACGAACGACTCTGTCTACAGCGCTAACGCCGCTGCGGCGCTAAAGTCGATTGGCGTACAGATCGTCTGCGGCCGTAAGCCCCACAGCATCAAATTGGGTGACGTCACAGTCCATATGGTGAGCTGGCGAAACAACCACGCCGAGTTAATTAGTGACCTGAAAGCACTTCGTGCGCGGCTTGACGGGGATCTGCACGACGTCGTGATTCATACCGCCATCAACAAAGCTATCCCCACAATGCCTGATGTTGGCATCGATGCGCAGGAGCTGAAAGAGATAGGCTTTCGCCTGGTGCTGTCAGGCCATTACCACAACCACAAGGAGGTGATCCCCGGAGTTATCAGTGTCGGCGCGCTGACGCACCAAAACTGGGGGGACGTAGGTTCGCTGGCGGGCTACATGATTGTGAACCCAGACGGATCGTTCAGTCATTTCGAAACCTCGGCGCCGAAATTCGTAAACCTGGAAGACGATGTGGATGACAGGCAGATACACGGCAATTACGTGCGCTTCCGGGCCGTCGTCGAAAACGATGAGGAAGGCATCAAGCTGCAGAACGTCCTGAAATCCATGGGAGCGAAAGGTGTTGTATGCAACTTCATCCGCAAGGGCTCAATGATGGAGGGTACTGCCAGCACCTCAGAGACCAGCAAAATCGACAGCCTTGGCGAGTCTGTTTCTGCTTACTGCAAAATCGTTCATGACACAGACGGTGGATTTGACCTGACCAAACTGAATGCCTTGTGTCAGGAGATCCTCACCGAAGCGGAAAGTGCGGAGGCGGTGTAGTGACTTCCTCCCGCAATAATTTCTGGGATTTCATCCAGATGATTAAACGGCTTGAAAGCGGAAAGCCCGTTTTATTCCAGAAGCCCTATCCGCCAGAAGGAAACCCACAGGCGTTTTACCTTGGTCAACTAACGAAACGTGGCCTCCTGTCACGCAACTCCTTCCCGGCACATACGGAATACCGCCTTCGCAAAGGGCAGAAATTGACTAAAGCAATTCGAGGCAAAGCATGAAATTTTTAACGCTCGAAGTGGAAAACTTCATGGCGCTGGCAAACGCCAAGGTCGAGCTTGATCAGCGTGGGCTGGTGCTCATCCAGGGTGTTAATGCCGGGGACTCATCGGCCGCCAGCAATGGCGCTGGTAAATCAACCCTCATGAATAGTTTGATGTGGTGTATTTATGGCGAGACATCCCATGGTGTTAAAGGTGACGACGTTCTCTCTACGGGGCATGAGAAGAACTGTCGCGTAAAAGTCACCATTGAAGACGAAGGTAAACGCTACGCCATTATCCGCCACCGCAAGCATAAGGAATTTAAAAACCGGCTTATCGTCCGCGGCGAAGACGGCGACATGACAAAGGGTAAAGATTCGCTCACCCAGGAGTTTGTAGAGCGACTGATCGGTGCGTCAAAAGAAGTATTTATGGCATCGATCTATGCCAGTCAGGAGGCGATGCCTGATTTGCCTGGCATGTCGGATAAAAACCTCAAAACCATCGTAGAAGAGGCTGCCGGCGTCGATCGTCTCACCAAAGCCTACGCGATTGCTCGCGAACGAGCCAACGCAGCTGCCGCACGCATGGAGACCACTAAAACCAAGATGGACGCCTGCTTGTCTCTGGTCGAATCGGCCCAGAATGAGCTGGAGTCTGCCAAAACCTCTTCTGAAGCCTGGGAGCGAGACCGCAGCGAACGGCTTGATGTCGCCCGTGCCGATCTGGTTAGAGCGGAAGTCACGCTCACTGAGGTCGAAATGGAGTTGCGCAGTCTGCCGGAGCAGATCCGCGATACTGAAAATGCCATCGGTAAAGAGCGGGAAAAACTTGCGTCCAAAGAAGAGCACGACGCCAAGCTGGTTAAGGTTCGTGGAGCGATCACTGATATACGCGCCAGCATCCGCATTACCGAAAACATCCAGAAGGAAGCGATGCAACGTGCTCGCGCATTCAAGGTGAAAGCGGAAGAAGTAAATACCAAAGTCGGTGAGCCGTGCCCTACCTGTGGCAAGGCTTATTGCGTTGAAGATCTGTCCACCGTGAAGGAGAGTTTTGTTGAACAGGCGCGCAGTGAGATCAGCCAAGCGCAGGCATCTGCAACGTCAGTGGCTAAATACCAAGAGCATCTTGAGAAGGCGCTCAAAATTGAATCATCACTTGTCGCCAGTACACCAGATGTGTCTGCCATTATTTCCCGAATCGAACAACTGACTAAAGAGCTGGGAACGCTTCGTCATCGGGAAAAAGAAGTCGTGGCTGTAGAAGCTTTGGTTGCCCGGGCGCGGAGCGAAGTAGATCGCATTACCAAAGAAACTAACCCATTTCTGGCTGTCATCAAACGCCATGAAGAAAGCCTGGCTGCCAATAAATCTAACTATGGTGTACTTAAAACTGAGTTAAAGAATATACAGGAGCAGGCTCTGCTGCTTGATAAAGCGCGCCAGGTCTACTCTCCTGCCGGCGTTCGCTCGCATATCCTGACCTCCGTGACGCCTTTCCTGAATGCCCAGACAGCGGAATATCTCAATACACTGTCGGACGGAAACATTGTGGCGGAATGGTCAACGATGGAATCAACCAAGAAGGGCGAGTGGCGCGATAAGTTCAATATCAGCGTGCGCAAGATCGGCGCCAGCAAAACCTTCCAGACATTGTCAGGTGGCGAAAAACGCAAAGTGCGCATTGCGTGCTCCCTGGCTCTGCAGGATCTGGTGGCCAGCCGCGCGAGCAAGAACATCGAGCTGTTTATCGGCGATGAAATTGACGATGCTCTGGACACAGCCGGTCTGGAGCGTCTGATGGGTATTCTGGAAGCAAAAGCGCGCGAGCGCGGCACGGTGATGATCATTTCTCACAAAGAAATGAAGTCATGGTTCCGGGAAACCATCACCGTGGAAGTGAAAGAGGGTCGCAGCTATGTCGTTTAACCTAAGCCGCACGCAGTTTTTGCAAATGTTTGCTGTGATGCAGTCATTCAGACTGATTAACAGTTATACCGCTGCTAGGGTGGCTCCTGGTGTAGGTTGGCAAAATCTCAATATTGAGACGGAGCAATTTACGGCTCTGATAGATCTGCTTTTCAAGACCCCGTTAATGCCAAGCCTGAAATCGATGCCGCCAGAGAGCAATGCGCCCATTCTGATCAACCCATTTTCGAAAGGTGGCTATCTTCCACACTCTGGGCCTGGGTTCTTGGTGATCCCGGAATCATCTGCGATGGTTATCGAAGATGATGTGCTGTACGGGGCAATAGAGGCGCATACCAGCAGTGCGTTTACTAACCTGACTCGACTGGCAAATGCACGTGCGTGGCAGGTTGCAATGCCAGGCAAGGCATTTGCTGGCATCAATTTCAATTGCGATTCACATGGGAGATTTCCAGAAAGAGGCGAATTAAGCTTTGAGACTGAAGATGGTGATAAGGCAATGGTTGAGTTCTCTGTCCCCTATGTACTTCGTTCTAACAGGATGGTTGCGCGTAAGCTGATAGATATCATGTCCTACTTCATCGGGCAGAGCATGATCGACGCAGACATAGAAAATGGTGTGCTGACCAGTGACAGCATACACGTGGTGAGCAGCATTCCAGAGCCCGTTCGCAAGTCTCCAGTTAAAACCCTGGAAGAGAAATTAATGGAATGCCCGGTATGGGCAACATGGTAAGGAAACTCTATGAGTAAAGTGATCAAAGTAGTTGGCGTCGACCCTTCAATGAGCAACTTCGGGCTGGCCATTGGTACGCTGGATCTGGATACAGACAAACTGGAAATCCATGGTCTTGAACTGGTTGAAACCAAAGCCGGCGGAACGAAGAAAACTGTCAGAGTAAACAGCGATGATCTGCGCCGGGCTAAAGAAATCTGGCGCACCGCCAGGCCAATCATTGAACAGGCCCATATGGTGTTTTGTGAGCTACCGGTGGGTAGTCAAAGCTCTCGCGCGCAGACTTCTTACGGTGTGTGTATCGGCGTTCTTGCTTGCGTTGATAAGCCACTTATCCAGGTTACGCCAAATGAAATTAAGCACTACGTCGGGAATAAACTGACCACATCTAAAGAAGAGATCATCCAGTGGGCGGTTACAAAACAGCCTGATGCCCCTTGGTTGCGTCGGAAACAAGCGGGGAAAGATGTGCTAGTTGCCAAGAATGAGCACCTGGCTGATGCCATAGCTTCGATATATTCTGGAATGCAGACAGACCAGTTCCGACAAGTCCGCGACGTTCTTAAAGGGATTTTTTAATCCTCAATTGATAGGTAAGTACTTATTTAATACTATAGGCCACTACATTTAGTGGCCTTTTTTGATGGGTGATACATGATAAGGATTGTCAAACGTAATGGCTCCACAGAGCCGCTATCCGAAGAGAAGTACAACCGCGTCGTGATGTGGGGGGTAGAAGGTATACGTAACGTAAGCGCCTCTGCCGTAGCCATGGGCGCCGCCGCGAGCATTTTTGACGGCATGACAACTTCGCAGCTTCATGAGGCATTGGTTAAGTCGGCTGCAGATCTGATTTCGCCTGAAACTCCGAACTACTCCCAGGTCGCAGCACGTCTGAACATGTTCAAAATTCGCAAAGACGCCTTCGGCGAATTCGCTTACCCAAGTTTCTATCATCATATCGTCAGCAACGTCAGCCGCGGCGTTTACGATGAGGATTTGCTTAAGTTTTACTCCCGCGAAGAGATCGCAGAACTTGGCGTGTATATCAAACCCATGCGTGACGAACTCTTTGGTTATGCCGCAACTGTTCAGCTGGCGAGTAAGTACCTCGTCCAGAACCGAGTCACCGGCGAAATTTACGAAGCCCCGCAGCAGCTGTATATGCTGGTGGGTATGTGTCTTTTCCAGAATTGGGAAGATGGTTGTGCCGGCAAAACACGTCTGGAAATGGTGAAGGGGTTCTATGACGTCACCAGTACATTCAAATTGTCTCTGCCCACCCCAATCATGGCCGGCGTCCGTACCCCGACGCGCCAGTTCTCCAGCTGCGTTCTGATTGAGTCCGAAGACAGTTTGAAAGGGATCAGCGCTGCGTCCTCTGCCATTATCGATTACGTGTCTCGTCGTGCTGGCATTGGGATTGGTTTTGGCCGACTGCGTGCATTGGGGAGTGAGATCCGCAACGGAGAAGCCACCCATACTGGCGTAATCCCCTTTCTGAAACACTTCCAGACCGCGGTGAAATCATGCTCGCAGGGGGGCGTTCGCGGCGGCGCGGCGACGGCTTTCTACCCTATTTGGCATCTGGAAGTTGAAAGTCTGCTGGTGTTGAAGAATAACCGCGGCATCGAGGAGAACCGTGTTCGTCATCTGGACTATGGCGTAATGATCAACCGCCTGATGTATCGCCGCCTGGTACGCAACGAGAATATTACGCTGTTCAGCCCGCATGATGTACCGGGGCTCTATGATGCTTTCTTTGTCGATCAGGACAAATTCGAAGCGCTGTACCTGCAATATGAAGCTGACGAGAGCATCCGCAAGAAATCCGTTCCCGCTGTTGATCTGTTCTCAACCCTGATGCAGGAACGAGCCTCTACCGGCCGCGTGTATATTGCGAACGTTGACCATATGAACGAACACGGCGCCTTCGATCCGAAAGTCGCTCCAGTTCACCAGTCAAACTTATGCATGGAGATTACGCTGCCAACTAAACCGCTGGCGTTTACCGATGACCCCGATGGCGAGATCGCCCTTTGCACGCTGTCTGCGTTTAACTTGGGGGCATTCCGCTCACTGGACACGCTGAAAGAGGTCGCATTCTATGCGGTGGCTGCGCTCGATTCCCTACTCGACTATCAGGATTACCCGATGGCTGCTGCGGAAATTCCGGCAAAAGCACGTCGTAGTTTGGGCGTCGGCGTTACCAATCTTGCGTACTATCTGGCGAAGAACGGATTCAACTACTCTGATCCGGCCGGCAACCAGCTGGTGCATGAAACGTTTGAAGCGATCCAGTATTACCTGCTTGATGCAAGTTGCCGGCTGGCGGAAGCCAAAGGCGCCTGTGATTGGTTTTCCCAAACTAAATATGCCCAGGGACAGCTGCCGATTGACCATTACCGCAAGTCGCTTGACGCTAACCCTGATACGTCCTTTGAGCTGAAAATGCCGTGGGAAGAGCTGCGTGGCCGCATACGCGAATATGGTCTGCGTAACTCTACCCTGACAGCTCAGATGCCGTGCGAAACGTCCAGCCAAATCACCAACTCCACAAATGGTATCGAACCGCCGCGTGGTCCTGTTTCCGTGAAATCATCCAAAGACGGCATTGTGAAAATGGTGGTTCCGGACTTTGCTGAGCTGAAAGATCAGTACGAGTACCTTTGGGATATGCCGGATAACCGCGGCTATCTGACCAAAGTTGCGATCATTCAGAAGTTCTTTGACCAGGCTATTTCAGCCAACACCAACTATGACCCTACTCGCTTCCCGGGCGACAAGGTTCCAATGATGAAGTTGCTTGAAGATCTGCTCTTCGCTTATCAGCAAGGCGTGAAGACGCTTTATTACCACAACACACGAGATGGTGCCGGTAAGCGTGAAGACGATGATCTGGCCTCTGTTGCGTTGGTTGAGCCAGAAGATGAGTGCGATGGCGCATGCAAAATCTAATAAGCGTGGGGAGATATCCCCACCTTTCACTTCATTGAATGCCTCATTTTAACCAATAAGATAATAATTTGTTTAGAAGTGCATCTTATCAAATTGTTTAATAATACCGATAACATTCAAAGGGAAACACATGAGTTACTCCACTTTCCGTTTGGGCGCTAACGACGCAACCAAAGAGCCTATGTTCCTCGGGCAGTCTGTCAACGTTGCGCGCTACGATCACCAGAAGTACCGCGATTTCGAAAAGCTGATCGAAAAACAGCTCTCCTTCTTCTGGCGCCCGGAAGAAGTCGACATAACCACCGATCGCATCGATTTCAATACTAAGCTGCAAGAGCATGAGCGGCACATTTTCCTGAGCAACCTCCGTTACCAGACTCTGCTGGATTCCGTTCAGGGACGCAGCCCAAACGCAACGCTGCTGCCGCTTATTTCAATTCCAGAGCTCGAAACGTGGGTGGAAACATGGTCGTTCTCTGAAACCATTCACAGCCGCAGCTACACCCACATTATTCGCGGTATGGTGGATGATCCGAGCATTGTCTTCGATGGCATTGTGACCGACGAGGAAATTATCAGCCGGGCTATCAGTATCTCTACTGAGTACGACAAGCTCTATGAGATGACCTGCGCGCGCCAGCATCTGGGAGAAGATGAATTCGAACGGCTCTACGTCTCCGAATTTGACGGAAAGCCCTACCCTCTCCAGCGCCAGCTGTTCCGTACTTTAGTATCCATCAACGCGCTGGAGGCCATTCGTTTTTACGTTAGCTTCGCCTGTACGTTTGCTTTTGGAGAAAGGAAATTACTTGAGGGCAACACCAAAATCATGCGTTTCATTGCGCGCGATGAGGCACTTCATTGCGAAGGCACAGAACGAATGCTCCGGTTTATGCGTACAGGCCGCGAAGGCTTGCTATGGGCCCAGATCGCTGCGGATGAGGAACCATTCATCTATCAGACCATGATGGACGTTGCCGAACAGGAAATGCGCTGGGCAGATTACCTGTTTAAAGACGGCTCAATGATTGGCTTAAACGCCGATATCCTGAAAAGCTATGTTAAATACCGAACCAATCTTGCGATGCGCCGTCTTGGCCTGAAACCACTGTACCCGGAGATAAAAGATGACCCGCTGGTGTGGATGAACAAATGGCTGTTGTCCGACACCTTGCAGATTGCGCCGCAGGAAGCTGAGCAAAGCACATACCTTGTTGGCCAGATTGACTCCGCTGTTGATCGCGCTGGCCTAAGCCAGTTTGCCGATTTGTAAGCCTGGATAAAGATTTTGTGGCCTGGTCGCTCTGGGCCACAATGAACGCGAAAAAAAGCAATAAGGAAAGAGAAAGCATGAAATTAACGAAACTGACCGACCATCTCAAGCTGGCCACCGATAAGCTGGTGGGCTTCAAACCAGAGCCATATGAGCTGAACCCCGGCTTTGGAGAAGCGACTGAGAGTATTTACAAGATGGTCGACCAGTTCCACGAGCTGTTTCAACACCCGCGTCGTGTAATGCCCACTCCGGAGCTGCTGCGCCTGCGCGCTAAGCTGATCCATGAAGAGGCGGTAGAAGAAGGGCTGCCTGCAGCGAAAAAAGGGGATATGCAGGGATTGCTGGATGCAATGGCTGACTTCCTGTATGTGGGTGTCGGGACGATGGTAGCCATCAAAGGTGGGCTATCAACTGGCATGAGCTACTACACTCAGGAGCAAAGCGTCGATCGCTTTATTCATACCATTATGGTGCCTGGAAATACCGTCTTCGACGATATGGCCATCCCCTTCAATGAAGCAGAAGAAGCTGCGCTTATGTTGGCCGCGCTGGCCGATAAACTTGAACATAACAAGGTAGGTGATGCTGAGCTGATTCAGGATCTGCGCCGCGTGATGAACAAAATCTATGTGGCGTGCATGATGGTGTATCGCCTGGCTGATTTCCTTGGCGTCGACGTCGTGGAGCTGGTGGCGGAGATCCACCGTTCTAATATGACAAAGCTGTGGCCGGCGGATGCTGAAGCGCGTCGTCTTGCCGTTGAGAGCTGTAAATATGATAAGAATGATCTCGGATTCCGCCATGCTGACGGCACTGACATGATGATCGGCTATCGCCTGTCTGATGGAAAAATCCTTAAATCGCCGACATATAGCGATGTCGATCTGTCTCGTTTCCTTGATCAAGCACAGGCATCTTCGCTGTATGAAGTGGTTAAAAACAGCTTGTAAGTACTAACTTATCAATATATATTGAAATTGACGTGTGATCTATTGTCCATTTCTATCCTTATCAATCTTTATTTTCGATAAAGTTGAGCGTTGGTGGCCCCGTGGCCACCATTTTTTTACTTAATTTCTAGCCTGGATGTCTTCTCTGTGTTTAAAATGATAGGTATGTACTTACTTATTATTTGAGGTCATCTTGTCTTTTTTACTTAATCGAGAATTCAGTAACGGTCAGCTGGCTTCTAGCTCTTATGGCCGTGTCATTCAGACCGTTGTTGATACCGGCGTTCCTTCCGAAGATCGCACCGGCACCGGTACGCTTGGCGTTTCTTATGTGCCTTCCTACTACATGCTTACCGGCGGGGCTGTTCCGCTCATTTCTTCAAAACAGGTAAACCTGAAACCGCTACTGGTTGAGCTTGAATGGTATTTACAAGGTTCAGGCAACATTGGGTTCCTTAAAGAGCATGGTGTGAAGATCTGGGATGCTTGGGCCGACGATAATGGCGATTTAGGGCCTGTATATGGCAAGCAGTGGCGTCGATGGGAGGACACCAGAATTGTCCCTTACAGCGAGTATCGCCTTAAGGAGGACATCTTCCTGGAACGTGGTTATCGCGTTGAAGGTTACATTGGGCTGAATGAAGACCGCGTCGTTATCACCCGTGAAATCGATCAGTTACAACGTATGGTTGATCAGTTGCGCAACGACCCGACCGATCGCCGCATACTGCTTAATGCCTGGAATGTTGGTGAGCTGGAGGACATGAAGCTTCCACCTTGCCACTTTGTGTTGTCCGTATGGAGTCGTGAGCTCGATTTCCAGACCCGTTTGTCTATGGCCACCGACATTGGCATCCAGCATAACCGGCATGGCTATGAATCGATCTATACACAGATGCTTTGCCTGATAGAGCAGCGAGGCAGTATCTCTGAGCCAATGCTGGATGAGCTTGGTATCCCTAAACGTATCCTGAACTCCTGCCTGGTGCAGCGGAGTGTCGATACTTTCCTTGGTATGCCATTCAATATTGCCGGTTACGGCATCCTCACGCAGTTCATTGCGAAGATTACGGGTCACATGGCTGGCGCCTTCGTCCATTTCGGCTTTGATGTTCACATTTACAACAACCACTTGGAGCAGGTTGAAGAGCTACTGGCTCGCGAACATCCGGAGTCGTCCGACCCCATCGTCGTCTTCCCGCACGAATGGGAAGAGCTGGATGACTTCAAATGGGACGGCGTGCAGATCTTCGGCTACGAACCACTTCCATGGATTAAGGCTCCAGTGGCGGTGTGATATGGCCAGAGGCATGTATGTGTTATGTGAAATTGAAGATGTGCTGGCGAGAGCCGGCCATCGTAAAGCCGCTGCTGATGAAAACGCAGACACTCTCGTTGCAGGTGATGAGCTCATATTTCCCACAAGCCGCATGTTGCGTGGCTTTGCTCGCTCTGGTGCTGAAGTGGTGCTTATCAGCCACCGTCCGGAAGCGCTCGAAAGCGCAACCAAGAAATGGCTGAGAGATTTCGGCATTGATTATGACTGGCTGCACCTTGCACCAGGTGGAGTCAATTACGAAACCCATATAAAGCGCACGCTTGCCGCGCATAAAGATGATCTGATGATCGCGGCACTGGTGAGTTCGTCACGCCTACGAGCCGCTCTGTCTGGTTTCCACCAGCGCCCGGTATTGTATGAGGTATCTCAATGAAGATGATTGCAGCTGTCGGTCGCAATTATGAGATCGGTAGAGGAAACGAACTCCCCTGGCGCTGCCCCTCAGAGTTAAAACTGTTCAGGGAGCTCACCACAAACGCCACAGTCGTCATGGGCAGAAAGACAATGGAAAGTCTTAAGCGCCCGCTTCCGGAGCGCCACAACGTCGTTCTGACGCGCTCATCTGGGTTCATGCCCAATGGTTTTTACCCTGCCACTATGGACGATGTAATGCAGCTTGATGGTCCCGTTTGGGTTATCGGCGGTGCGCAGATCTATTCTCTGTTTCTGCCTCACGTCGAGGAACTCTGGTTATCGCATATGGGCGTAGACGTTCCTGACAGTGATGCTCATTTTCCGCGGCAAATGATGCGTAATCTCGGCTTCTTTCCTGTGTTAACGGCTCATACACAACGGGTAACGGAGGATGAGCCAGGCTTCCAACAGATTGTTTACAGAAGGTGGTAATGGATTACCGAATTGGGATCACTGGCGCTCAGGGCAGTGGAAAAACAACCCTGGCAAAGTTTATCGACGAGCATTACGGGATTCCGTATGTGGATGCTGGCGTCGGCGCACTGATGACAAGGCTTGGAGTCAACGTAGGCGATCCAATGCCGCTCTTTGAGCGTCTGCAGGTGCAGATGGAAGTTGCCCGCCATATTGAGCTGGTAACACGCGGAGCGGAAGGCTTTGTAATAGACCGTACGCCTGCTGATGTGATGGCTTATACGCTCGATTTGGTCGGCCAGACCAATGACCAACGATGTATTGATCTGGCGCTGGAAATTGAGCGTTTTTGCCACAAGACCGCGTTGTCCAATTTTAATGCCATTGCGGGGCTGCGCCCGGGCGTGAATTTGAGAGCACAAGATTATGAACGTGCCCAGAGAGGTTCGCTTGATCGCCTTTATGTCGCTCGTATCGACTCGTTGATGTGTGGCGAGCTGACAAAAATTAACTCTCTGGCCAAATCCGGAGATCTGCAGGTTTTCGTCCTGTCGGGAACCTGCATTTCCGTTGACGCAAGAGCACGCTCGATCATGCGAGTAATCGACCGCCATGTGGAACGTATAGAGAGCCGTATCTCAAATCGCGTCACCTTCCACTGATTCTTGTTCCCCTGTGAAGGAATGCCAGAATAACGTCACCAAAAATAGTTTCAGGAAAACAGAATGTTAGGCGAAATATCTCTGGCTGATGAGTTAGATCGTAAAACGATAGAGGCGCTAACACGCATCGCAGACGAGCAGTCCCGATCGCTGATGACAGAACGAGAGGCCAGGCTGGCTATCAGAGCTGTTTTTGAGTCCGTTCAGGGATTGGTAGGCGATGATGTGGGAGAGGTTCTGAATGTGGCAATGTCCCAGTTCAGCGAACGCGGCAAGCGACCTATCTTCCCCATGCATATCAAAATGGCTGCCGGCACTGTTCTGTATGTGTCGATTTGTCTGGATACCAATGAAATTCGCATTCTCAACGTCACCACTGGTGAGTGGCGTGCGCCGGTAGAGTGCGAATCGCAGGAGGAGACCATCAAAAAAGCAGCTCAATTCGTGCGTAGCGCACTGCTTAAAGGTGCCAAAAAGCTGTAAGGAGTAGTTATGACAACTATTGTTGCTGGGCTTGATATTGAATCTACAGGGTTGGACTTTAGGGCTAACCACAAGATTATTGAAATAGCCATTACCCGCTATGAGCTGGAGACCCAGAAGCACATCGATAGTCTGGCGATGCGTTTTAACCCGCGGCGGAGTATCGATCCAAAAGCCCAGGCAGTGCATGGCATTTCGCTGGAAGATCTTTCCGCAGAGCCACTATTGTCTGAACATGCCGGTAAAATCGCTCGCTATATTAGCGATGCAAGCGTTTTGGTTGCTCACAATGGTGAAGCGTTCGACCTCCCCTTTATTCGCCATGAATTTGCAGAGTACGGCGTCACTCTCCCAGAGCTGCCTCTTGTGGACACTATGTTATCCGGATTATGGGCGACAGAAGACGGCAAACGGCCGCGACTGGAGGAACTCGCCTTCTCATTGGGTTTTGTCTATGACAAGGCTAAGGCGCACAGCGCGCTCTATGATACCGATCTGATGATGCACTGCTTTTTCAAAGCACGGGAAAAATACGGCTTCTATAAGCTCCCATTCGAAAGCGCCTGACGGCGCTTTCGCCCCTCTCATTATCCCAACTGCCTGTATTTACTTCTTTTCCACCTAATAGGTTTTGACAAAATGCTCTCAACCCAAAAACGTATAAACGCTCACACAACGTAAAGGAGAGAGACATGAGCAACCTCAACAATACAGTCAAAAAAGATGATCTGGATGAGCTGACCGCCATGCTGCAACTGCTCGATGAGCCTGAAAAACTGGCTTCGGAGGCCGTTGTAGGGGACGAAATAGACGACCTGCTGGCAGATCTTAACGATGAGACGATCGTGCCGGTGCCGGCTGTTGCTGAAACTGTAATGGAAGCGAAAGACGGCGGCGATCTCACCGGTGTGTTTGAAGAGTTGGAAAACGAACATGAGTCGCTGAAGGTGGTTGATGTTGAGATACCTCAAGTCGAGTCGATCTCCCCTCTTCCTGAGATCGACTTGACACAGGGTGATAAACCTCAGACTGATGAAAAAAAGGAGAAACACGCCAAAGAATCGTCAGTTGCGGCTCAGCCAAAAGAGTCGAAGGCGGCGAAAAAAGAGCGCGCAGCACCCAAGCCTCGATTCAGCCTGAACGATAAGGGCAATGATTTTTATGCTGCGGCTGGTCTGAAACGTGAGGTCTTCATCGAAGCTCTGAATTCGGCGCCGGTTAAGGCAAAAGACAAGATCTCTAACCTGCTAAATTGGTTCAATGGCGGACCGGATATCAGCATCTACACGGTGATTGCATTTCGGCATCTTATTGACACAAAAGAGGCAAGCAGCAATAGCATTAAGCTGGCGTTAATGAGCTATCCGGAAAAGCCATATCCACTCAGCACCGCGTCGACTCAGGCTGGCCAGATGATGGCTGTTTTCCCAGTCACGGGAATCGCTACGAGGGATGGTGGAAGATTGCTTCTTAATGAAGAGTCCCCGATCGTAAGGAAATTTATCGCGGAGTATTCCATTGGCTGACGATCCGTTTCGCGCTCTGAAGCCCCCTGATAGTTTTAGAGCGTTGGACAGTTATTCGTATGCCCTAACAGTAAAAAACACGCCAGAGCGTCTCCCGTTAAGCAATCTGGCGTGTTTTTTCTTTATTTGCCATTCGTAAAATGACATGAAAAAATAGGTAAGTACTTACCTATTTGATTGTAAAATGATAGCAGCCGAAAAAATCAAAAAGCGAGAGCGAGATGCCTCTCTTCGAGACCTTTGGCGCACACCGAAATGGTTGTTTGTCGCCATTCAGCGATATCTTGGCATTACGTTTGATGTTGATGTCGCCTGTAACAAAGAAAACGCGCTTCTTCCGAGCTACATAGGTGTGGAACGAGATGCTCTTAAGTCCAGCTGGGGTGATCCTGGTACGGTGGCCTTTCTCAACCCGCCCTACTCCAAAATAACCCCCTGGATAGAGGCGGCTATCCGAGAGCAAGCGCGTGGCGTAACCACCGTTATGCTCATTCCGCAATCGCTCGACACGATGTGGTATGAGCGCGCCACCGAGTGCGCAAACCAGACGGTAGTTCTGTCTGGCGGCCGCGTAGCGTTCATGGAACCAGACGTCACATTGGGTTTGGTTGAGGTCAATATCAACCCTGGCGGAAGTATGCTGGTGGTCTTCCGCGGATTCTGTCAGAACGCTGGTCACTTCATGAATAAAGTCCCGCTGACGGTGATGAAAAGTCTGGGTGGTTACGATCCTGCCAAAGTGATCAGGAAAAAAAGACCACGGAAACAGGCTGCTTAATCCGAGTCTGGGAGCGTTTCACAACCTGCTTTCGTATATATAAATAACTAAGTACTAATTATAAACATATACGAAAGCAGGCTTTTCCTTGTCGATTCCAGACCACTCCCAGACCGAAACAAGACGCCCAGACCACTCTGGAACCCCTTTCCAGACGCTATAGAATCGTTTTTGTGAAGACAAGTAAGGAAACCATCATGGCATACCCGACCAACGTTGTAGCGCTCGTTGAGAGCGATTTTTTGGCTAACGCTCGCGAACTCATGAAGGATCGTGAAAAGGCATTCAGTCTTTACGAGTGGTCACTGAAATGTTTGCACACTGGCGAACACAAAGACCTGATTGAGCAGCTCCTTGGCGAGCTAATCAACGAGGTTTTTGCTCTGCAAGTTCAGCTTCATGGTAGACAAAATGATCAGTCAAAAAAGTAAGTAAGTAGTTACAGTTTACGATGTATCATAGTGGTTGTAGAATGATGTCGATTTCGACCTGAATCGAAATCTCGGTCTGGTGGGTGGAGGATAGCGTCACTGGCACCAGACTTAAAAAAGCCCACAACCAGCGCAGAACCAGCCCTTTTGGGGTCTGGGGAAGGGGGAACCAAAGTGGGCAGAGAGAAGGGTCACTTTATGATTGTCGAGTCTGGGTATTTTGAGAGGTTGAATCCAGCACTCCCCTTCATGAAGTGTGGGAAGATCTCGGTTCTGGGGTGCTGTCATCCATAACTTCCCAAGCCTAAGCTGGCAGTAGACTTAGGTCATAACTTTTCAGGTTATGAAACGACCAGGTTGGTGAGGATTTTTTACTCACCTCCCTGGGAGAGTATTACCTGAAAAGACAACCTCTCACTTCGTTCGAGGTGAACTTCACTCACTTCGTTCGCTCAGTTCAGGTAAAAATAAACCCGATCTGGGAAGTAATTCATTGAAAATAAATATGTATAAACACGCGTGCGCACACGCGCGAGGAAAAACGGGCGGCGGCGCACGCTTTGGAGTTAGAGATGACGACAAGCACACACGCCAGACGAAAAACGGCAGCCGGCCGTGCGCAGCACCAGTATCAAAAACACCCCCGCAAAAACTTCAAAACGCCAGTTGTCGAATTTAATCCCCGGTTTAAGACGGTCAAAGTTTTCAGTGATGGCTCTTGTCTCAGAAACCCAGGCGGGCCCGGTGGATATGGCATCGTCTTTCAGTTCCGCGGCGAAGAACGCGAGTTTTCCGACGGCTTCCACAGCACCACAAACAATCGCATGGAGATGATGGGCGCCCTGATAGCTTTGGAACGCCTTAAATTCTCCTGCAACGTGATCCTGCACTCAGATAGCCAGTATCTCAAAAATGGTATGACCCTCTGGATGAAGGGGTGGAAACAAAATGGTTGGATCACTGCTGACAAGAAGCCTGTTAAGAATGTCGACCTCTGGAAACGACTCGATTTAGCCGCCAGTCGCCACAATGTCAGGTGGAACTGGGTAAAGGGCCACGCCGGGCATCGAGAAAACGAAATATGCGACAGGCTGGCCAAGATCGCAGCATATGCGGCAGCGGATACTCCACACAAAAAAGATGCTGGTTTTTTTGTTATAAAATGATAAGTAAGTATTTACCTATCATTTTGTATCATGTATCTTACCCATCGTCAGGATGACAACGTGCTGGTTAGGCACGGTTCCAAGGATGGAACGCAAAAAACGGCGGCTGGACATTCCAGCCGCAACTCTTTCTGACATTGAAAGGATTTCAAATGGCACATCAAACGCCTTCCTCTTCTCTTAAGAAACACCCCCGTTCGCTACGACTCATCCTGGCGGAGTTATTCTCCGGCCGTGTGTCTGCACGCCTGTCCGAACTGGAAGAGAAAGTAGGTCAAATGGAGCATCGTCTGGATGACCATGCGGTGGCCATCTCTAACCTAGGGGCTCGTGTGGCAATGGGGGAAGTGATGAAGACCCGAACCGCAAAAATCCTGCGAGACACCTGGGGCGTGCGAGCCAATCAAACGCGCATGGAGAGCTCAGATGGATCAATTTCAACGAAAAAGACTACTTCCAATGGCCTACGGGCTGATCACGATTTGTCTGGCAGCCGTAGCAATACCGTCGACTCAGGCGTTGCTGATGCCGGACTCATGCAAAACGGTTTCGCAGCAGACGCCGGCACCAATCACGGAAAGCACACCCAGCATCATCACCATGCCCCGGTCTGCCACTCTGGATGGGATGCGGTTGGATTCGATTCCTCAAGTTCGTCCTGCGACTCCGGATCTTCCTCCTGCTGCGACTGAGGTGATGGCGTGATCTTCTTACTCAAAAACTGGTCATTCATTTGGATAGCCATTCTGCTTTTGGCGGTTGGTGGCTGGATCTCAAACATCGTTAAGCTGGCACTACACGGTGACTTATTTCTTCACTCAGGTATGACGATCGCTCGTGTTGTGGGGATTTTTGTCCCACCGATCGGCTCTGTTCTCGGGTTCTGTTAATGGGCGTAGGGGTTGAAGCCTTGGAGGCTCTCTTTGCTGCCTAAATGTTTATTTGTATACGAAAACAATTTGTTTAAGCACATAACATATAGGGAAAAACACATGTTAGGTTTCTTCAAAAAGAAAACTCGTAAAGCGGTTATTGAAGTTAAAAAAATGGAGAACCGCGATGCGGTCGAAGCTACTGTCTGGGGCGCATACATGATCGCTTATGCAGACGGCAACTGTGATGCAAAAGAAATCGCTATTCTGGAGAAGACCATCTCCGCATTGCCAGCTTTCTCACCGTTCGCGGGTGAGATCGCCCAGATGAGCAGCAATATTCGTGCTCGCTATGAAGCTTCTCCTCGTTCCGCCAACGCACAGGCTCTTCGGGAGCTGGCTGATGTCGCCGGCACTCCAGAAGCCGTTGATGTGTTGTGTCTCTGCCTGGATATTGCCGATCAGGATGGCATCGGCGAAGAAGAAGAGGTTGTGCTGAAGAAAATTGCTCAGGCGCTGCAGTTATCTCTGGATGCGTACATCTAATGGCAGAGAAATTAAGGCTGGCCGTCGTCGCCATTCTTCTCGTGCTGGTCGTGCTGGTGGACTTCACTGGCAAACTGATGTCTATCGCGGCAGATGGCGTGTTGGTTGGATTGGCTATCTACTTTGCCCAACCTCTACTTAAAAAATCGAAGTGATCGCCGAGGGCCACCTGGCCCTCGATTCTTCTGGTTTAACCGTTATGACGCGTTTGCCCCCCTCTTCTGAATTGTCAGAATAAAGCCACCAAGAAAACAAATTATTTTAACAATTAAGGAAAAACACATGTGTGATAAATGCACCGCCGCTAACGCTGAAGTAAAGAAGATCATTAATGAAGTCGGGGCTAAAAAACTCGTAGGGATGCTTGATTCTATAACTGGTCATGGTGACGCTCATCCGCTGGAACGCATCATGGCCATCGTCCAGGTCATGGACTTATTTGACGAACCAATGAAAATCCTGATGCTTGCTCGTCACTTTGGCGGGGCGTATGTGGAAGAGCATGAACGTGCCAATAAACTGCAGGCAACTCTGGACATGATGAGCGAACCAAAATGCGCGCCGGCGCCAGATCTCTCCGGAGACAATATAGGCATTGAAAGCAAAGAGCGGGAGATCGCCAGCCTTAAGTCTTCTTTAGGCATGTTAATTACCGCCTTCAAACTAATGGCAACCAATAACGGGTTCAAAATGCCAGAGCTAACCGGCGATGAACATCCCGCTGCTATTCGCCAGCTGCTTGGTGCGATGGCGGATAATATGGATGAAGCGAAGAGCCGTATCGAAGACATGATGCGAGAACTTGCCCATCGCCACGATCTAAATGACCAGCCGCACAAGATGCAGCAAGTCAGCCACTGAACCTGAAATAGCAAGGGGGCGAGAGCCCCTTCCCCTCCTCCGTAGCCCTCTGTATAGATCTTTTACGCCTTTTCTTGTCTGAGATAATAAAACCAATAAGAAAACAAATTGTTTATATGGTGAAATTATGAGTACAGCGCTTTCTGTCCTTGAGTCTTTTGCTTCGAACACCGGTATCGACCACAGCAAAGAGATGAACGTCATCCATGACATCGTGGCCGAGTGCGAGAAAGACTAACAGTGATAAGGCCATTATTATGGCCTTAAATAATTTGTTTTCACCAACAAGTTATTACCCCCACCGTCAAACTTGACCGCATTTCATCAAAGAGATGCTGTTTAAATATACAGTATTATGAGGTGGTCAAAATGAGTGGAAAAGACACCAGTTATCAAGTCGTCTACAGAGGCGAGACACTTAAACATTTCAAGCCTGGCCAGTGCGTCTTTTTCCAGCGTGAGAGACAGTATGGTGGCGGCTATTAGTTGGGCAAGACACATGTGGACGGTTTTGAGTTCCTGCTCGAACAACCAACCTCTCTAAGAGAGGGGATGTTGTTCCTGCTCACTCTTGCAAAGGTGGAAGCCAGGCATATGGAGTTCCTCGATTTCGATGACTTCAATTTAACGTAGTCACTGCTTGAGACATACTATGTGCAACAGCAAAGTTTTAATGTCCGCTTTGAGCGACCATCAGATGTTCGTGATTGAGTCGCCGTGGATGTTGCTAACAATACCGGTTGTCAATCAACTGGGAACAGGTCACTATATCTAAACACATTGAGGCGCATTTGAGAGCTCTCACAATATTGTTCGAACCCCAAAAGCCCCCATTGCTCGCAGAAATCACAGGTCTGAACATCGCCTGATTGGTATTGTCGAAAAATGTAGGAAAAGGATTGTCTATCGGGTAGAGTCAGTCCAAATCGCGAAATGCTCACCGTCTACTTCAAAGAAACTCTTTCCACTACTCTTCGCTTTTTTTTGATGCCACCACTTTTTGAGGTCCTTGCGATAAGCAACAGGATCAAGAAGCTTTAGCACACGTCTTTTATCTGTATTGCTCAAACTATGGTAATGGTTAATGCCTGTATCAAGGCAGACATAGTCTTTATACATCAGTCCAAGGAGTTGAATGTTCAACTCAAGATTACGTAAAAGATAATAAGGCGTTGCATCACTAAGTCGCCAGCAGGGATTGCCGTTTTCCTCCTCATGTCTTCTGATGTCATGATCTCGGAAGATGGATTCCACCATTTGCGGGGAAAGTGTTTTTACGGCATTGCTATTGCAGCTGGAGAATAACTGTTCCAGAACTGCATTTATTCTTCCGAATGGGGAGGCAAGAAAGTGCAATTCTTCAATATTTTCATACAGACGAAAAATACGAAGATTATGCAGACGACATGCCAGCGCGAAAATCAGCGCTTCATCATCTTTCTCTACACCCTGTCCCGGCTTTCGAGGCACACCAGGCGAGGCGGTCTCAAAAGTGTTAAAAGGGGTCTGATAGGGATATTCAATGAATAAATTGTTATCTGTGGGCAAATTCTCTATCAATATATTAAGCAGTGGCGTGAGCTCATTTGTAGTGATGCGATTTGTATTGGACAAGGCAATCGAAATAAGCGTGCTGGAAAGTGCAACACCATAAAGCCCGAGCTGTCTTTCGGCATGCAAAGCGACAACGATTTTTTTCAGAGCAAGAAACGCCATCTGCTGAACTGGGTCATGATAAATCATTATCTGTTCGCGTGGAGCACCTATACGAAGATACCTGTCTCTATCTCTGATCATCGTTTCTATTTCTTCTATACTCAGATATTGCTGCAGGTCAGGCGGCGCATATTCCACGCAGAATTGGTGAACATCCTCAAAAAAAAACGCTTCGCTACTTTCAAGAAAACTGCTCTCCATCTTTTTGAATAATAGCACATGCCAAAACCGGTTTATCTCCTCTGGGGACATATCATCAGGGTCTACTAACTGTGCGTCGGGCTCAATTTCTACATGACTAGTCAGCTGATAGAACAGATCAACCTCCTGGGAAAAGTTGCTCAGAAAGTGGTGTGAATTGATGAGCACACTCTCTGCGTAAGTCGTGATTTTTTCCGCAGTACGTGCCTGCTGCTCATCGTCGACCCTGTGGTCCCATTTTCCACCACCAAGCCATTTTTCTACGCAGCGCAGAACACCCCCGCTGCAGAAGAGCATTGATAGCTTTCTAATCAATTCTTCAGCGCTTTCGCTTGGCTGTAACTCCCTTCGGATTGCCTCAACTTGCTCTTGCTGAGCCGCAGCATTAAATGAGAACACTCTGCGATTACGATTTTTATGAATCTGCCTTTTGAAGTCGACACAGCGTCCATGGGGTAACAATGCAAGAACCTTTTTATTTAAAAAACTGTCTGCCGTTTGTTTATGGCTCACGGTCTGATATTCCAGAAGTAGTGATATCAGATGGTATAGCTGCTCAGACTCAGAACTTTCATTGTCAATGTGTTGTTTCATGGACAACAAAAATGGTACTACCCAGACTTCATAGAATGCTAGGTTACAAACTTTATCTGATACAACTGGATACAGTTGCTGGGTATGGAGCTCACGCAATCCGGTCTGAATCACGTCAAGATACAGTCTTAGAAGCCGATTTAGTTGCGGGTTTTCACCCGCAAGAGAGCCCAGAATTCTGCTTAACAGTTTATCTGATCTGCTTCGTTTACCACCCAGAGAGTAGGTTGTAGATAGTTTTCTATCTTTCCCCTCCGCCATTGAAAATGCAGCTACTAAGCCATCAACTGCCAGACTCCAGGTGGGTACACTCCACATAGGTTTATCCTTCTTCCTTATTAAATAAATGCACGGCGTTCGCTGCTATACCGTACGCGACGCCCATACCACGAATTCACTATATGAGTCAGATAGTTATAAACATGCCCACTTTCGCTGGCATATTCATAGCTGCGGTTCTCGTAGGCAACCATATCGTTGAACTGCAGTTTACGCCATTTCTCACCGTCATAAACTGAGGCCAGATAATAACCTGAATAACCGTAATTTGTGTGACGCCCGCTACGATAATTTGCACCTTGACGATCGTCTTTGCGGTAGAGGTAAACATCACCTGCTACGGCGGCGTAGCGACTGCTCGCCACGTTGCCTGACAGTGTGATGATGTCGATTGTTGATGTGGCCATGCTTCATTCCTCATGCAGTTAGGGTGTTTGCGCAGAATACGATTTTCTGCAGATATCCCAATACCCCGTTTCTCCGACCGACAACAAATTAAATTCTGATGCATTAAAAATGTTTATTAATCAATCTATAGTATTTCTTTAAACAATGACTTTTCTGAAGTGATAGCTTGCTGTGGGTCACATTGCATTTTGTCTGCACGCGGATTTTTGTTGTATCGTACTAACTGTGAGAGTCCCATCCAAGCGGACCATGAGCTCGTAGATATCTTACTATCGTCACGTTAGTCATGTCCGCTCATGGCACGAAGCGGACATTTCAGCATCCCCGCCCCGGACATCTGAACTTAGCTTTAACACTATGCGCCTTATTATCGCTATGACAGTATCGAGACAGCCGCACTGCCTCAAACAAAATGTTTTCTACCTTTTCTTATGGCTGATAATAACTAAAACAAGGAAACAATTAGTTAAAAGGGTTAAGTAATGTTGAAAATCACTGAAGCCTACAAGACAGCTGTTATCAGCACTGCGCACGTTACCGCGGAAGACTCCGAACAACTGCCGATTGCCTGTTTTGACCCAATCACCTATCGCGGACTGAACTGGGTACACGGCACAGAATATGGTTGGATTGTTCGTGCCGGAATGCGTGACAATAGCTGGGCAGATGAACTGCGTACATTCAACATCTCCGAAGCGGCGATAGCCAATATCAAGATGATACTGGATGCCGGTTACGACGTGGTTCACTTTGATCGTTATGCCGAGCTGGTGGATGGAATGCCAGCCTGGGACTGGTAAGAGCTTTGTTTGCAGTAGACAGGCTTGCTTTTCATGTGAGATACCAATCAGCAGAATTGATAAAACCAGGGACACAGTCCGTATGGAACTATTCCAGTATCTTCATTCTATGTATCCTCAACTGACACCGCAGAACTGCAAAATTCATTTAGCTGGCAAGAATGAGCATGGCGAATTGCCGATAAACGAATTTCTTAACGGGACGTTTGATGAATGGCAATGCTTCCAGAAGAAGAATTATTTTAACCGGACTTACGTCATTTCCCTCATTCAAACTGAGGATAAGCAAAGATGGCTTTATGCCGGAACGTATCGTCGTGAAAGCTGTAGTCCGACAGCGTCACCATGTTTTCGTGATCGCAAAGACGACTATTACGCCTATGTTTTGAGTCCCATTCCCGAGTTAGCTGAATACCGGGGACGTATGTATGTCAGCCTTAGTCGACCACGCATCCATGTACTTTATGGAGAGAGGTTGGCGGGGAAAATGCCAATAGTTGAAATAGCCCCTGTGTGTCTATCGTTTGGTGAATTCCCTGGATATAAGAACGTAGTGCTTACCAGAGCAACGCTTGGCACTATTATTCGACAGGAGCTTGATTCGTGGAAAACGGCCCTTAGTATCGTAAAAGGCATCTATCTGCTGACTGACGTGGATGGAGGTAAATTGTACGTAGGCCAAGCGAACGGCAAGGATGGTATCTGGGGAAGATGGAAGACATATTTTGACACAGGCCATGGAGGGAACGCAGGGTTGATTGAGGCGTTCGGAGCATTCGACGAAGAGCGTCTTAAACGTGTCACATTCTCCATACTGGAGATCATGGACATTAACAGTGATGCTGATGAGATAGGGTTGCGAGAATCTCATTGGAAACGCATCCTTCTTTCACGTTCCATAGGCCATAACCGCAACTGACGTAAGTTATTTATTGATAATTTTGTTTACACACATAAGAAAACAAATAAATAAAAGACATAAGGAATGTCAATGAATTCTTATATAGCTGGTGTTATAGCCATAAGTTTATCCTTCTCATCCCTCGCTACAGAGAGGCAGAGTGATTTGTTACATACAGCTCCAACAGCAACACGCAGTACAATGCTGATCTGTAAAGCTGAACGAATATCAGACGGTGTTGCAACCACTCTTGCAGGAAAAGCGTATCTTGAAGGTGTTGGGGAACAAATACTGTTAGCGTTAATCCCTACAACTCAATCCGGCGAGTATCTGCATGTTTCTTTTAACGCATGGGGATTCACTCCTTTCGGACAAGTTGAAAGTCATGAGCAGTTCACTAACTGGACGCTAATTCATATTGGACGTGACAATCTCGATAATGGAGATGCTTTTGACTATACCTTTGTTGATTACACCTCACAGACTGGGCATGAGATTCGGTCAAGACCGTTCATGCGTATATATGAGTGCCAGAGGCAGAACAAACGTCCAGAGTGGACGCGGAAAAAATCCACTCAGAAATATTTCAGTGGGGAACTCTATTAGACCGTATTTGGATAACGACGCGGTGATTTGGGGGTAATGAAGCTAAGGCGCCAGACTAATCAACGCGTTGACATTGGCGGTCACTAATTGAGGATTTCTATAAGAACTCGTTGATCGCCCTTCTTCCCTACCCTCCAACCTCATACACTCCAGGCGCGGCAAGGCTTTTACGCACATAACACCCACAAGAAAACAAATAAATAACACATCAATGAAAAGTCAACGCTTTACCCTGATTTGGTCTCGAAAGTTGACGTTTTGCCATGCCACTTCTTATATCCGTTAAGAAGCGTACCAGAGACCAACACCCTGCGACGAAAACGCCAAAAACGACTCCTGATACCACCACAAAACAGACACGCTCAGAATGGCTCTCGTTGCGTTTAATGAGTATATAAACAAATTGTTTTAGACAATAAGAAAACAACAAAACAAGATAACGAAGAAAAGGAACTGCCATTACCCCACACCCAGGCAATACCCACCTTTTCCTGCCAGGCTACCGAAAAGACCAACCTCATTGCCCCAGGCTACCGACCCCATGAAGCAAACCTCGAGCACCATCAAAAAGCGACGAGAGAAAGGCAATTTCTCTGAACGCCATTCCCCAATACACGGAAGAGAATACACGGGAAGAAACTCCAGACAAGACCAGGCCAGAACAGTCCCCGGCGCCATCTCGTTTACCCACTCTTACCTCGAAAGATAACGCAAATTCCTGATAAGCAGAGAACGCCATTACTTCACATGCGGAGAACGACAACAGACCAGAAACCACATCACCCACACTTCCACCTCTCAAGATGAACGAAAGGAAAAGCGCGCACGCCATCACTCCATACACAGAGAAGAACTATCCCCAAAACGAAGAGTACAGACCAGAGGAAAACCATAAGACAACCACCTCTACAACATCTGCAAAACCACTTACCGGCAGAGAGAAGAAAGTCGCCTTTTCTCCCATACGAATGGTCACCGTATAGAGCGCTAATAAGAGAGATACGAGTCCCCATAAGAGAGGTTATTCGAGTCAGGAAAGAGCACAGATATAAGAGAGAGGGGATGGAGGGGGATCGCTCCCTTTCCCGTATTTATTCAAGTCCTGATTTTATCCCCCGTAACATCCCTGCGGTCGAACGAGTGAAAGGGCCACCGCGAAAATCTATCGGGAGCGTCCCCGCAGGGGAAAGGCTGGCTGCCTGAGTGGAAACGGCTGGAGATTTTTCGGGAAAAGGCTGGGTTCCCATCATGGAAAGGGTGCGCGCCGGTATAGAGACAAAATGCCGCGGGGACGGCCGATTCCCTGGCGGTACACCGTTTGGTGCGCGGGTGGCTTTCTTCCCGCTGCGCACAGCTGCTGATACGTATTCTGCCAGAGCGTTCGAGGGTCACAAGCTGTTTCAGTAGGTTTTCGGGAAGAGGAAAATACTGCCCACCAGCCCTGCGGTGCGCGTTGAGAAGAATAATGTAAAAAGTGCTCCCGATACGTTCCCGGATAATCACTGCTTTTCCAGCGCTTCCCGATACAAAATGCTTTTTCGCCTATGTCTTATTGCGATAATAACACCAACAAGAAAACAAAGGAGTTAATGCAATGTCTGGGTATTACTATTTTACAACTCGTAACGCTGCCAAAACGTCTTTCACTGCTCTCATTACGTCACCAGTAGAGGGGCAGAACGAGTTTTACATCGCGCCAGATTTGTCTAACGTGCTGGCGATGGTTAATACGTATGGCGATGGTGATTTTGGCACTGTTCACGTACACAACACGGAGAAACTCTCCCTGGTAGATTTTGACACCAGTTATGAATATTTAGCCAAAGACTCTGTGAGAATGTCGAAGGAGTACGACAATGGCGCCTCTGGTGACTTTGCCTACAAGATGTCAGATGACGCTCGACTGGTTGAAGGCGAGGATGTGACCTTCTTTATGGAATTAGATGCCCTATGATAAACGCCACCAGCAGGTGGCTTTTGCGTGATTGTGGCCTGCGGCCAGCGGAATGCCGGAACGCTTCGCTTGGTGGCCGTTTTCACAATGGTATTATTTACACCAACAAGAAAACAAGTTGTTTACGGAGTGTGTGATGAATACCGAGATGATTTTGAAACTGGATAAACTCCAGCCTCGCAAAGACAAACCTGCAGTACTCGGTTCGATCACTTTACTGGACATTGTGGCCAACGGCACAGCCATCCGACTTTTCAAAGAGACCGTTGTCGTCTTCGGAGAAACTTCTCGCAAGCGTATCGTAATGAGCGTCAGGCGCTATAGTGCGAAAGGGTGGGTAGCTAAACAAGTTATCTGGCCGGAGTCAGATCTGGAGTTGGCTTTACTGGAAGTTAACAAGGTCGCCCAGCAGGAAATTCAACGCGCAACAACCCTCGCCATAGCATAGTCATGTGCAACACTGATTAGTCGAATTTACGACAGCCCCGTCGATCCTTCGGGGCTTTTTTGTATTGTAAGTACTTACCTACGGCGATAGTATTACGACGCATTTACATGGAGGTAAAAATGAGTTTGACCAAAGACGATTTAGTATTTGACCTGTACTACGCATCCAGCACTGACGAAGAAGGCAATAAACTGGCCCAGCTGACCGTTCAGTTCCGTGATGCATCGGCTGTTCCGCATGTGACTACCCAGCTGGCCCGCACAACTCTTAAGCGAGATCGCTCGAAGGTTTATGCCGTCGGCGAGCAATCAGTGAAAAATGGTTCGGACACTCTGCTGGCCGCCATTGAAGCCTATTATCGAACAGACCCGAAGACCATTTTCGAAAACCTGATGGCACAGGTTCAGGATATGATCGAGGGCAACCTTGGCGCCAACAATACCTGGGTTGGTTCTTACGGCATCACCATTGTGTCTGGCGGCTCTCTGGAAGAGTATCTGCCTGAGTCCGTCTACAACGTCCAGTAAATCAGCCAATGGCGCGTAACCCGCGCCATTTTCCCCAATCCGTAAACAAGTTGTTTTATGCCTCTCCTGCGTTGCGATAATAACACCAACAAGAAAACAAATTATTAACGCAGTGAGGAAACGCACATGACCGATTTCACTATCTCCCCGAAAGCAGAAAACGTATGGCTGGAATCTTGGCTTGACCTGTCGCCGGCCGAGCAGAAAGAAATGGATCACGTCGAACCTGACGAACAAACCAGCTCCCGCTTCTTCCATTATCAGGATAGCGTTTATGACATTGCCGATTTCATGCGCGATGACTGCTTCCCGGAATGGCACGCCGGCTATCCACTGAATGCCTTCGCTATGCTGATGATCCGCGTGACAGATTCAGGCGACGCCATCGACGTCGGATTACTTCATTGAGAGGGGAGGGCCACCGATGCTGGTGGCCATCAATTACCACCTGCTTTCCCGCAGGCTAAAAACACCCACCTCCTACCGCCAGGCTACCGAACACCCACCGACTTCCCGACGGCCACCAGTTGCCGAAACAGAACGCTTGGACGCCTCACACCCACTGCGATAATTAAACAAACTAGAAAACAAGTTGTTTAAAGGATTATCACAATGAACTATATCGCCACTGTAAACACTCCCGTGCATGGCACCATCTCTGTCACATACTCCGACATTGAAAAGAACATCCTGGGCGCCTGGCGCGAAGAAGAGACCATCCAGCTGTCCGGGAAAGAGAAGCAGCAGATCGCCAACGACATCATTTGCAACCGTCGATTCACGCGTGTCTTCGAAAAAGCTTATGTCACCACCTCAGGATTCGGGGTGTTTATCTTCCCGGCTCGAAGCGGGAGGTTCTGTCAGTCAAAACTCATCGAGCTCGCAACACAGATTGCTGTGTGGATCAAAACAGAGTCCGGGTTCGACTTTACAGACCAGGAAGCAACAGCACAGGGTGTGCGGATCGCCGACAATGCTCTTAAGTGCAAAAACGTCATTTACGAAGCCGGTATCGACTCGTGGAAGGTCACTTGCGGGGAGTTCGTGAAAGAGATGCACGCCAGTAATCGGATTCACATACTGGCTGGCAAGTAAGAGGGGAGGGGGCTGGAAACGCCCCTTTCTTTCCGTCCACCAGCTCCCGCAGGGAAATTCAGAAACGGGCAGAAAGCCATCCGGGCAACCGACGGGAAACGGCCAGAAAATTTTCGGGAAACGGCGGGGGGCGCCTCATGGGAAAAATTTGTATAGAGGGAGACGCCAGAATCGTCGCCAGCTGGTGGACGTAAGCTGTTTTTGCGCCATACGTCCAGCGCTGTAATCTGCGCTGCATTGTTAGCGCGTACACGTTGCGCCAACGTGCTAATGATACGTGAGCGCCCACGGATCGCGCCAATATTGCCGACACGCCCCGAAGGATAGCGCGGATCGCGTCACCAGACGATCACGCCCACGACACGACAAAATAAGCCACGCGCTAAAACGCTTTTAAACGCGCTATAACGTGTTTTTTACTGTGTGTAATGGGTATGTACTACCACACGTAAAAACGCGTTAAATTGGCGCGTTTATGGCGCTTATTTTTGGTGTGAATGAGTGAACGCCAGATAAAAGATAACGCGCCATTGTTGGCGCGTTATGGTGGAGATCCTGAAACGAAAAAAAGCGCCCATAGTGGGCGCTGGTGGCTAAATGCTGTTTTGCAACTTTCCGATCATTTCAGACAAGCGCAAATATTCTCTTTTCCGTTTACAGTCTCGCTTGCTGTTAAGCAAATCAGAGAACGTAAAGTTTAGCGCGTCACGCTGGGCGCTTAATTCGTCGATGAGTTCAAGTTTATAAGCGCGATATTTAGCGCGATACTCCGCGCGGATCTGGTCATAGCTAATCATGATTTTTATCCTTAAAACTAGCGCCCATAGTGGGCGCTGAATCCGTCTACTTATGCTTTGAAAGCGTCAGCCAGATAGTTATAAAAATCATTTTTGATAAAGCGATATTGCTGTGATCCGTTTTTGGCTGCGCCCATTCCTTTAATCTTCTCGACCAGTCCCAGACGTTCACACAGATTGATCAGCTGGTTGGCTTGCGTATATCCTGCATCTAACTTAATTTCATTTGCTTGTTTTGCTTCATTCATCAAATCGAAAACAGCACCATTTGTGAACGTGTCGATCTCATCGTTAATCATATCGATTAAAGCGAATACACGAGATCCGGACATATCAGCGACTGAATACACACATTTACCAGATTTGATAGACTTAACCAGATAAACCAGCTTTTCGAGAGAGTAGCTATTTGTCATCGCTTCGCGGAAAAACACTTCTGGCGTTTGCTTGCTTGCTTTAATCGCGTAGTAGAAGACACCAGACAGCTTATCGTCGTTTACTGCGTTTACAACGTTATTCACGAAGTATGCAAGTTTAGTAGACGCTGCAAGCATGTTAGCTTTATCTGCTTTGGTGTGCGTGCCATTCTGATAATGTTCGTTGTAAGTCTGAGTAGCTTGATCTGCTTTTAATTGTAATTCGTCAGTGATAACTACAGCTGCATCAATGATGGATTTTTTAGAAATGGTTACGTTAGACATGATTTTAATCCTTATGTAATATTGAAAACTTATTTTGTTTTTCGTCTATCGTCAGCATGTTTGCTTTCGATGTAAGTAATTATCGACATACAAAAAATAAAATCAAGCGTTTTTCGCAAGGGGTGATAAAAAATTTATTTCGCAAATAAATCAAAGTCTTAGAAATAAATCGCGTTTTCTCGAAGGTGTTGCCTAAATAAATTATACACTCGGTGTATTACCCTTATATATTTAGCGCCGACAATACTTTTGGTGATTTAATTTATCGGGGAGTGACCCATAAAATAATAACCGGACATAGCCGGTTATTACCCTTATAGATTATTGCGTAGATTCGACTGCTTTCCGATTGGTTTCAAATAGTGCATCGACATAGTCTGCCGATGACTCGCTTTCGCCACAGTCCTGCAGCTCCCGCATGTCACTTGTATCCCCCTTACAATGTCTTACGCTGTAGTCAACCGATTTGCCAGCGTTAACTCTATAATATATGAAGAATAATTTTGTCAGCTTTTGCTAAGAAAGAGGTTGATTATGTTGTTGTAAATAATTCTAGGAACTGAGTTTCTCTTAATGCCTTGATTTTATAGTATAAAAAGATACTCCCTGCTATTTTGTACCGTACACGTCTCTTGAATATGCTAATTGTAAAAAATTAGAATTTATATTGATAAAAAAATAGACTGTGTTAATTTAATGTATGAACCTTGAGTTAGCCGAAAGTTGACTCATTGTGGTACGAAAGCCATATAATCTGACGAAATCGGGTGTATAACTATGAAACCTATTGAAAATCAATACTCTACTTTATTTTCCTGTATCTATGACGAACAACAGCCTGTCGGCAATCTGGGGCGCGGGACTCACTACTCAATATTTAGAGCTATAGAGTGGCTGGATGTTATCAGAGCGCCTCTTGACTTACCTCAGTTGCATGATTTTTCAGTCATCTGGGATGAGGATCATGATGAGCGAGTCATTAATGTAATCGAAAATATATACATGGCTGGATTACTTTCACCTATACAGTTTATTGGTGAGAAAAAAGGGTCATTGACAGTTATTGTCGCTGCGAAATTCTATTTCGGCGGCACTCCGGACATAAGCGATTATCAAAAACAATTGCAAAAGATTTGCGATAAATCTATTGACGGGGATTTCTGGCCTGTCGCGATTGGCATGTTTGACCGTTCACCTGGATTTCCTCCAAATTCTCCACATCAAACCGAAGTATGTGGATTAATAAATGATGAGTTTCATCGAGTAGTCACATATTTAAGAAATATCGACTCACTCTGGGGGTTGGGCACAAAACCCTTTACCCCTCATAGTGCATAAAATATATCATATCGTTACTGCTTCATATTGAAAAATGAAGAAGGTCGCATAAGTGACCTTCTTTATTTTATGGTTACAATTTTGCTAGCTCGTCAATTAATTGTGGTTTTTTTGACATAAATGCGACATATGACCTGCCTATTGTAGTGAGTTTGTAGCCACCATCATTTTCATAGATTAGGTCATTGCTGACTGGATAGGCACTATACTTTATCCAGTCCCATTCGGAAAAAGCCTCTTTATTATTGTTTTTTATTTTTTCAAAATATTGAAGTGCGCTTTCCGCACTTATATAATTACCATTGGTAAACATAGTTAAAAATAAATTATATTGCGAGCGAAATAGTACTTTGTTTATTTGAAAGTATCGCACTGCGCTTTGTAATAAGGATGCTTCACGCACTAATAAATCAATTCTTACTTCATTATCAACCTCTAAAGAGTATACGTGTTTACTTATAGCTTGGTAAAGCTCATCACTGAATTCTGTTTTATGCTGTTCATGTCTTTCCCTTATAGCTTCAAAATCCATGTTTTTTGGTAACTTCACGGTATCAGAGTTGGATGTTTCCAAAACCTCTAAAGATTGTTTTGATGCCATGAATTTTGCCGATACTCCTGATACAGAAGCAGATATTTCAGATACTGTATTTTTAGACAAAAAAGAACGTACCACGTCAAAAATTCGGACTCGAAAACTGAATCCAATGAGAAGAACAACCGCTGGCCAGACTATACTTTTTATAAGGTCAACTATTAATGTCGGTGACCAACTACATGCTAAATCGACCATTGGTGCTCCTGTATTCCTGACGAGTATTAAGAAACACTATGGTCGGAGTTATAGTGTTTCCGCTTGTAATCATACCTACCATCACAAATTGTTATAATAACTGAAAAGATATTAGCGTCCCTACCAAAACTGCTCTTTGCTCTCTACGAAGCTTCCTATCTACAGGCTTGAATACACAATGTAGACCTCAATATGCGACACTTACATTATTGGTAATGTATTTAACTAATTGAAAAATAATGAATTTTTATTCTATTGCCGAAGCGATAGGTACTGAAATCAATAGAATAAAGCGTCGAAAAATTTGCTTCATAACTTAAAACGGCAGAATTCGTTCAACCCAATCAAACAGGACGATCATTTTTCGCCCGTTCCCCACGGCAAGTGTGACCTGACAAGCATCGACGCCGAGTGACACACCTTCAATTTCGCGGCCGTCCGCCATGTAGACCCTTACTGATTTCTGGTTCTCGTGGGCCTGGCGGCAAATTTTAAAGAAATCACGGCGGGATGGCCGGTTATCAACATAGTCTGGATGTACGGTTACGCGACCAACGAAATCATGGGTGACAGCGTCATTGACACCTGACTCGATAGTGCTGATTCGCTCAAGTGGCAACCTTACACGATTGTCTTTGTCAAACGGCGCCGGGCATAGATCTACCTTGTTACGGGAGGACATCGTCCCTTGAACGTACATGCAGAACACCTGGCCATCTTCCATCGTGACCTTGACGGGAATTTGCTCCTTGCGCCAGAACATCAACGACGCCTCTACTTTTGAGTAATCGCGCGGCCAGACCTCAGCAGGTATCCCGTAGGTGATATCGGTAATGGTATTGGGCATATTTTAAACGCCTCATGTTATGCGATAAAAATTACCAGAAGGTTCGAGCCACCATTATCTTCTATTTCCTTAGTTTTGACAGGCGAAAAAGCGTTACCTTGTTGCAAATACTTAGAATTGTTATAGTTTGCAGGCAAGTTTCTATATGGTGAAGAATGATGAACAAGTGCGCATTAATAGCTTTGCTAACCTCCAGTTTACTGGTGGCCGGATGTTCAACCCAGGCGGTCAGGACGAGTGCTGCCGACCCAGTCCCAGCTTCGAGAATACTGTCGACCAAATACAATACGCCGTCAGAGAATACGCAAAAAATCATCGTGAAACGAGACTCTGGCAGTAAGGGCGCGCTTTGTACCAGCCGGCTTTCTGTTGATGGTGAGCCAGTTGCTGATATCAAAACATCTGAGAAGGTTGAGTTAAACCTGCCTTATGGCGAGCATATTCTGTCTGTAGATCTGCAGGGTATGTCTATTATGTGCGGCAAGATGAACACCGAAAGAGAAATCATGGTGTCAAAAGATAAGCAAGACGAATATCGGATCGGGGTGACGGTGTCGGCAGAGCTGTTCATCATGAAAACAGCCTATAAATAAATGGTAGAGGAGGGCGAGAGCGTTTTACCCACGCCCTCCGTAAGTACGCGTTAGAGACGTTTGAGGATATCTTCCAAGTCTTCCTTGGTCATCCCGGAGTTCTCGTAGATCTGCAACACTTTCTGTCTAGCGTTCTCAGCCGCTGCCATCGAGGTCGCGATCTTCTCAAACTCTGCTGTGCTCATCTTGGTCAGAACAAGGTTAATGATGTCTGACTTCGACATTTTGATGTTGCGCTCTTTCAGGCGCTTTTTGAACGAACCAAGCTTTTCGTTGGCTTTTTCGGTGAGCTTCACCTGACATGAAATTGAGCGATTTTCGGTCATAATTAATCTCTTTGTAATACACCAAAGTCAAAACTGCTCCCGACAGGCAACACGCCTTCCGCAAACCCGGGAGTGGTGTCAATAATGTGTTTTCGTTCGTATGAGTGTGACATCAGGTGTTTGTTGCTTATATCGATAAAATCCGAAATAAAACACACATTTGCCTGATTCTTCTTGGCACGAAGGCCGCGACCAACACGTTGACGCATTTCGACTTCGGCCTTGCCTCCTCCGGCAAGAATTACGGCGCCAACACTTGGCACATCGACACCGACATCCAGTATCGTAGAGCCGATCAGCACATCAATTTTCCCTGCAGCCAGGCTGTTAAGCTTAGCCTGTCTGGTACTCTGGTTGGATTCACCGTAAATAAAATCTACCCGTAAGCCGCTCTCTTTCATCATTTCCATCAGTATCTGACCGTGGCGTTTGATCCTCACCAGGGTCATACAGTTCAGTCCATGATCACGGTACATCAGCGCGTCGCGAACGACGGCCTCGTTACGTCCAATATTGTAAACGATACCGAGCTGATAAGCTTTCTGATACGGCGTGCTCATACCAACTCTGAAGTTCAGATGCTTGGAAGCGAGCTCCGCTCGTATACGAGCCTCATCCGGAGTGTACGCGATTTTATGGTATACGAAGTAAGGTTTGGCCAAAATACCTCGCTCGATCAGATATTTTTCAGTGACCTTTATCTCGATGCGTCCTGCAACCGCCATCAGACGCATATTGGCCTCAGTTGAAGCCTTCATAAACGGGGTTGCCGTCAGCGCCAGGCGATAGTCTGCGTTAATGCACAGTCTGGCGATGTCATAAAAGTTTGAACCGGAGGATTCGTGGGCTTCTTCGAGGATTAGCAGTGAGACGCTTGAGAGGAAACGCTTAACCAGCTCCCGACGCTTAAGATGATAAGCCTTTTTGTCCGCCGGCATATCGCGTGGAGGCTCTTCAAGAAAACTCGCCAGGGTTTGCACTGTTGCGACATTGATATGGCGAGACACCTGAAACTCACCAGAACCAATGATGCCAACCTTCTGACCTTTAAGCCACGGCTCTCCATTATCAGCGCGATAGTCGATCGACTTCTGGAAGTTATCTGCCATTTGAAACATAAGAACAGAGCGGGTGGTTAAAAACAGCGTCATGCGACCAATACGCGCCGCGGCTTTGCAAGCTACGTTCGACTTTCCCCCGCCTGTGGCGATCTGCGCAATCATCATTCCTTCGCGAACCAGTGTCTCTACAGCCTGATCTTGATACGCATAGTCCGGATTATAGGGGAAGGGGTTAACTGCCGGGCTTGGTTTACCAAGCGCCGGAACCTTGTCTTTGCGAATATGCACGCATTTAATGCCAGCCTTCACCAGATTTGCTGCTACCGATTTAGCAAAACCCGCGGGGAAGGCATTTTTTCTCCAGTTGAACATAGTACTGGTGCCTTTCCAGTCGCCAGCTTCGACTTCGTAACTCAGCATTTCCTGGACGAGTCGCTTCACGTTGTCATCAGCGCCGGAGACCATAGCGTTGACCGCGTTCGAAACAATCCTAACAGTCATAAATATCTTTCCTTCGTGCCTTTTATATGTTAATTGGCTAGAATAGTAAGTAAGTACTTATGCAATGGATTGTATCAAAAGTATGGACGTAAAAATTACCATTCTGCAGTTAGAAGTGGCCAGACTCTGGCCAAATCCCTGGAACACCAACTCGGTTGGTGCTCAAAACTTCGAAAAACTGAAAGGCTCCATCGAAAAACTGGGTTTTTTCAAGCCAATTCTCGCGCGTGAGCTGGACGGTGGCCAATTTGAGATCCTCGGTGGCGAACATCGCTGGCGAGCCGCTATGGAACAGGGTATTTCCACGGTTCCTGTTATATCGGTGGGCAAAATAAGCGATCTGGTAGCGAAACAAATGTCTCTGGTCGATAACGAGCGATACGGCGAAGACGATCAGGTCGCATTACAGCGTCTGATCGAGGAAATTCAGTCCGAACTCGATTATCAGCTGTCGGAAATTGCCCCTTACGACGACGAACTGGCGGCCACACTGGCTCGTGAGTCGGCAATTGACCTGGAAATGCTTGAGGCGTTGTCGCGTGGCGACGAAGAGCCCATTGAGAAGGACTCTCGCGAAAAAGCTGAGCGTGTCGGTGCGGAACACCAGACTATGCGCTTCAAAGTGACGTTTGACGCTTCTGATCGCGTTACCGAAACCATTAAATCCATCATCAAAGAGCAGGCGATCAACACCGGCAACGACATGGAGAATGCTGGTGAAGCTCTGGTATGGCTGGTCGATAACTACAAGGAGTGTATTTAATGACCAAAACGTTCGAAATCGTCTACCGAGACCCGGCAGAGCTCATTCCCTATGAAATGAACGCCAAAAAGCATGACGAGCAGCAGATCCGTGACCTGGCCGCAGCCATAAAAAAGCGTGGTTTTGACCAGCCGATCACTGTCGATAAAGACGATGTCATCATTACTGGCCACGGCCGCCGCGAAGCTGCGCTTTTAGCGGGGCTGAAAAGTGTGCCGGTGATCGTTCGCGACGATCTGTCCGATGAAGAAGTGAAGGCGAAGCGTCTGGAGGATAACCGGCTGGCCAGCATTGATTACGATGCCATCAAGTTACAGAAAGAGCTGGAGTCTCTGGTACTTGGTGACGTTGAAGTCTTCGGCTTTGACGAGCGTGAGCTGAACGTGCTGGTCGGTAGCATGACCGAAGAAATGGATACTGGCGCACTGGTTATGGATCTGGGGGAGGAAACCGAGCGCCAGAAAGAAGAGCACACCGAAATCAGTCGCGAAGTCGCCGCCGAAGAGGTTCGAGTGGTCGATGTTCTGGGCTTTAAAACGCTCCCTGCTGGCTCTGCGATTGTCGTGGGGGATTTGCTCGCCCATATGGAAGAAATCACGGGAGAGAGCGGGGTAGACGCGTTCGTTGCTTATGCGCAGAAAGTTTCCTCCGAGGGAGTCGAAGCATGAGCACATATACCATCAACGTATCGTTCCAGACCCGTGTCAACAAGACTACTCGCACGCTTGAGATCGCCGAATCGTTTGGGCTTGGCCTGGATGAAAAAGACTGGACACTTTACGACAATCTTGAGCTGGAAGTTGAGCAGGGTGATGTGGTTTACATCACTGGCCAGTCAGGTTCCGGAAAATCTGTCGTGCTGCGTGAGCTACAACGCCAGATGAAAGAGGAAGGGCTTTCAGTCGCCTCCATTGATGACTTTACCTTTGACAACGACGTCAATGTCATCGACCAGCTGGGTAAAACCACCAGCGAAGCGTTAGGGCTGCTTTCGATGGCCGGCTTGAACGATGCCTATCTCTTTGTGCGCAAACCTTCTGAAATGTCGGATGGCCAGAAATACCGGCTCAAGATCGCCAAGCTTATTGAGTCGGGCGCAAAGGTATGGGCTGCGGATGAATTTGGCGCAGTTCTTGATCGTGTTACCGCCCAGGTTGTGGCCTCGAACCTCCAGCGTGCCGCGCGAAAGGTAGGTGCGACGGTAATGGTGGCGACGACCCACGAAGACCTGAAGAACGCGCTGCGCCCGGATATGCAGATCACCAAGCACTACAAGGAGCGAGTGAAGGTTGATTATGCAGATTAAAAAGACTTTCCCGATTTATGAGGGCCCAGATCTGCGCCGCCGCTGGACTACAGAAGCCGAATGGCGAGATTGGCTTCGTGCTCATGGCGCGTATGGTTTTCGCGTTACCCCATATTTCAATCGCTGCTGTGTCGTCTTTGGTGAAAGACGTTATGTCGAGACGATAAAACAGCTCTATGGCCTCGATGAAAGCGAGTTCGTATATGGGGTTGGCGGCATGGTGACAACTCTGGGCTATATTCAGGCCGACACGATGCTTCATTGCGTCTACCTGCCAGAAAATTACGATGAAACAGTCTACTGGCATGAGGCGCTACACGTGGCGCTGATGACCGCAGAATATCACGGCGTGCAGCTCCATGATCAGGAGGCATTGACCTACCTGCAGGGTTATATCGCGGAAGAGTTCAATCGTTCCCGACTACAGTTTATGGCCGACAAGAAAGCTGGTGGACTGCCTGCGATCGAGGGAATCGTGACTCGTCCAGCATCCACTATCTGCCGTGGCGGTTTTTGCAATCGTAAGGTGGTGATGCGATGACTGACATCATCATTAAACGGTATCGCCTGGAGGAGTTCCCGCGCCATCTGGACTTTCTTGAGCGCATGACCGTCACCAGGGGGACGGTAGAAGACTGGCACGCGCTTAAGTCGCTTCACTACAAGACAGATGGGAAGCCGTTCGCCCCTACCTACTATCGTTGTGAGCTAGATGGTCGGTTGGTAGGCGTTGTAGTTATGGCCTTCCCTAAACTGCTGCTGGCGCCGCGGCATCGCATGTTTCCAAAACTGAAACCCACAACCAACACCACCGTGGCAAATCAGTACTGGGGACGTTACGTAAACAACAACTTCGCTGTGATCAGCCGCTCTGTAGTGGACACCCAGTATCGTGGCGTCGGGGTATCGTATCGCATGATTAATCTGGTTAGCAGGATGCATGACCGGCCAATCATCGAGATCCAGTCGTCGATGAGCAAATATAACCCGTTTGCTATGAAAGCAGGGTTTTGCTTCATACGTCCTGAACGTCCGAAGAGCTACGAAAGCGCACTTCGTGTCTTTCAGCGCCATTTTCGTTCTGATCCAGGCGACAACGAAGCGATTGTGAAGGAGCTGTTTGCGATGACTGATTCACGCCGGCGCCGCGCTCTGCGAGATCTGGTGGCGGACTATCACAAGAATAGTTCTCTGGCAAAAGCAGGCCGCAACCGTGGCACTACCATTCAGGATATCGCGGATAGCCTGGTGGATGAGGCCAGCATCGTGAAACTGCTCAAGGATATTTACAACCTGAGCTTCACTTCACCGCTCTATGGGGTTTATCGCAACCCTGATTTTGGTCGCCAGCTGCCAGATACACTGCCACTGCTGGCTTTTGATAAACAACCGCTGAATGCACCACTGGATATTGCGTTACCGGCATAAGGATTTGCCATGACACTGACTGATAAACAGAAAGACATCATTAAGACCATCAACTTAGGCCATGAACGTGGACATTTGCTCGATCTGGACGAGCTGCTGGAAGTGCTGCCTTACCGGACGACAAAGCAATCTATGCAATTCTCCCTGCGCGCGCTGATCAAGAAAGGTTTGGTCGAAAAGCACGACTGCCGGCCGCGAGAGGATTCTGGCTACCAGCGTCGAACTCTGGGGCTGACGACATTAGGTCGAGCCAGAGCCAAGTTACTGGTGATGTAAGTTGGTCTGGGAGTCAGATTAACAGCCTGCGTCTGTATATATAACTAATAAGTCACTTATTAAATATATACGGAAGCAGGCTCTCAAACAGATTCCCCAGACCTAATTAATACAACCAGAAAACAAATTGTTTAAGAGCGCAAGGAAGCGCTCTGTGTGTGTTTTAGAGGGATCTATGACTGTCGAAAAAGACGAGAGCAAAACTCGCCTGACTCCGGCTGAATGGGCGGAAGCCGAAGCGAAATGGACTTCGGGCGAGTATACGCTCTCAAAACTGGAAGAAGAGTACGGCATCCGTCGTGAAACGCTCTCCAGACACTTCAAAAAGCGTGGATTAGAGAAAGGCGCTGATTCTGTTGGGAAGATGGTGCGCGAGTCTCTCAAGTCCGATGCAGAACTGCGCGCTAAAGCCCGAGCCGAAAAGATAGAAGACCGCCGGACACGCTATGACGGCTGGGCGTATGCCCTTGGTCAGATGGTAATGGTCGAGGTCACTACAGCAAAGCGCGAAGGCAAGCCACTGGCCTCGATTGAGGACGATCTTAAAAGCCTGCAGCGCGCCAGCGGCACGCTGGCCAAATGCTTCGAAATTTCCTCCAAGGCATTGGGCATGGAGAAAGAAGAAGGCGGTGAAGAGGATATTCCGAACCTTGTCTTTGGCGAGCTAACCCCATCACAGGTGGCCCAGCTGCGCAAGGAAGATGATGAGCCCGAAGTGATTGATGACGATCTGTTGGAATCACTCGAAGAAGAAGCGCTGAGCGAAGCTGAGAGCGATTTTGACGCATCGGGCGAAGACGATGATGGAGATGCATAACCATGTCCATCCCGTCGACTCTAAGTCTCGTACAGCTGCACTCCGGGCAGATGCAAGTCTTCCAGTCGCCACATCGTTTCAAAGTGGTGTGCGCCGGACGACGTTGGGGTAAATCGAGGCTGTCGATCTCAACCATCATTCGCGCTGCCGCTAAGGAAAGAAAACAACGAGTTTGGTACGTCGCGCCGACCTACCAAATGGCGCGCCAGATTCTATGGGATGATCTGCAGGAGGTTCTGCCGCGTAAGTGGATTCGGAAGAAGAACGACACCACGATGACCATCGTGTTGAAAAACGGTTCGGAGATCGCGCTTAAAGGCGCAGATAAACCGGATACGCTTCGTGGTGTTGCGCTGCATTTCGTTGTGCTCGACGAGTTCCAGGATATGAAGCCAGACACCTGGTACAAGGTTCTCCGTCCGACATTGTCATCCACCCGCGGCGGCGCGCTGATCATCGGTACGCCGAAAGGGTTCTCCGAATTCCATAAACTATGGACTATCGGGCAGAACAAAGAGCTGCAACGCAAAGGTCAGTGGAAAAGCTGGCAGTTTGTAACCGCTGATTCACCATTCGTTCCGACGGCAGAAATCGAGGCAGCCAAGAACGATATGGACCCTAAGTCGTTCGCTCAGGAGTACCTCGCCAGCTTCGAAAACATGTCAGGGCGCGTGTATTACCCGTTCGATCGTAGCGTTCACGTTAAGCCGCTGCAGTTCAATCCTAAATTACCGGTGTGGGTAGGCCAGGACTTCAACATTGATCCAATGTCGTCGGTCATCCTGCAGCCACAACCGAATGGGGAGCTGTGGGCTGTGGATGAGCTTGTCTTGTTTTCGTCGAATACGGCAGAAGTGTGCGATGAGCTGGAGCGTCGCTTCTGGCGGTGGAAATCGCAGGTCACAATGTTCCCAGACCCGGCCGGCGCCTATCGTCAGCACGCTCGTGGGGAATCGGACATCGACATCTTCAAGGAGAAGGGCTTTCTGCGTGTTGATTATCCGAAAAAGCACCCACCGATTGCTGATCGTGTGAACTCAGTGAACCGCATGTTGATGAGCGCCTCTGGCGAAACTCGTTTGTATATCGACCCTAAGTGCAAACATCTCATCGATTCACTGGAGAAAGTTATCTACAAACCAGGCTCTCGCGATATGGATAAGAGCGGGGGGATTGAGCACAGCGCGGATGCCTTGGGCTACCCGGTTCATCGTAGGTATCCCGTAAAAAATCGTGTTATTCTTGGTGGCTCAAGATAAGTAAGTACTTACCTATCATGGAAGAGAAGCAAATGGAATTGACTGATAAGCAAATTAAGGATCTTGTGGCAAGACGCCACCCCGAATACATAAAGAAAAAAGAGCACTGGGATTTCCTCGCCAGCACATACGCTGGCGGGCGAGCCTGGTTCGATGACAACATTTTCCGATACTTCAAAGAAGGTGATCAGGAGTTCAAGGAGCGTCTGGAACGCGCCTACCGCTTCAATCACACCAGGGAAGTGGTGAACCTGATTAATAAATATCTCTTCAAAGAGGACATCCATCGAAATGTAGAAGAAGCGCCTGAGCCAATTCAGAAATTCTGGAAACGCGCGACACGACAGAATGTTTCCATCGATGGCTTTATGTCCGCGCTTGACCTCCAGTCCTCCATCTATGGCCGTGTCTGGGTGGTGGTCGATAGCACGATGGATAGTGACGCAGAATCCGTCGCTGACGAGAAGAAGAAGGATGTTCGCGCCTATGCCTACTGGATTTCTCCGCAGCAGATGTTGGATATGGCGTGGGACGATGACGGCAATTTGATCTGGGCGCTGATTGTCGAAGTGGCGCGCGATGATCAAGATCCTTTTACCTCATCTGGCCAGGAATATCAGCGTTATCGTCTATGGACACGTAACGAGTGGTATTTATTCCGGGAAGAGGTTAAGAAAGGCGCCGGGAATGCCGGTCGTCGGACCGCAAAAGTTGTGCTTGAAGATAAAGGCGAACACAAACTTGGCGTTGTACCTGTGTTTCCTGTTGATTGCATAGGGGAGAGCGAATCGCCGTATTTTAGCCCGTCGCTTATTGATGATATCGCCTACCTTGACCGTGCAGTAGCCAACTATCTGTCGAACCTTGACGCCATTATTCAGGATCAGACGTTCAGCCAGCTGGCCATTCCCGTTCAGTCGCTCCTGCCAGGCGATGAGAATCACGCAAAGGTAATGGAAATGGGGACAAAACGCGTCTTCACCTATGACTCGGAAAGTGGCAACCAGCCTTTTTATTTGTCGCCAGACCCTAAGCAAGCTCAGATGATCATCACCACTATCCAGACCGTGATTAATGAGATCTACCACTCCGTTGGGGTCGCTGGCGAGCGAACAAAGCAGGATAACGCTAAGGGGATCGATAATTCATCCGGGGCCGCCAAGTTATATGACTTTCAGCGGGTTAATAGTCTGCTTATTACTAAAGCCGAGCGTCTTGAGCGGGCTGAACGCCAGATGATGTTTTTGGCGGCGAAGTGGATGGGGGTCGATCTCGATGAGGAGCATTCGCTGATTGCCTATCCAGAGAGCTTTGATATCCGCGGTCTGACGGATGAATTTGCCGTTGCCGAGAAACTTGGGCTGCTGGAAGCACCGGATTCTGTGCGTCGATATCAGATGGAAATGCTCATTGAGAAAATCTTCCCGAATATTTCGGCCGCGATGCAGAAAGAATTTGAGAAAGATCTCTTGAATTTTCCGCCAAAAAATGATCTTAACACCCTTGAAAATAAGTCAGTACTTACTTATCATCGTGATACAGTCAAAGAGGGCGGGCAAGATCTATCCCAAGGGAATGGGAACTCATCAACTCAAGCAACCGAGTGATAAGTAATTAAAAGGAATTTTTATGAATCTGTGGCAAATGCTAATGGCCCGTCGTGGCCTCATGGATGTCGCCGAATCACATGAACGTGGTGGCGCAGGTGCTGGAGCTCCCGCTGGTGCAGAAGAGCAGGGCACCCAGGAATCTGGTAAGCAGAACGGCGAGCAGAAAGATCAGCCGAAAATCGAAGACGATGAATTCGGAGGGATGACTCAGGAAGAGTTGCTCGCTGAATTGCGTAAATCCAAGAAAGCCGGTGCTGACCTGCTGAAAGAGAACATGAAACGCAAGGAAAAAGAGCGTGCCATGGCCGATCAGCTGGCTCAGTACGGTGATATCGATCCGGCACGAGCACGCCAGCTTCTTGAAGCTGAGCAAGCCGCAGAAAACGCACGCCGTGAGGCGGAGCAAGCTGAACTGGAACGCCGCGGTGAATTCGATGCTGTGAAAAAGCAAATGATCGAAGCTCACCAGGCTGAGATGGCTCAACGTGATGAACGTTTTTCCGCTCTGGAGAGCGAAAACGCCGCACTTAAAGCCCAGCTGGTTGAAATGACCGTCGGCGCTTCCTTTTCTGGCTCCAATTTCCTGCGTGAAAAAGTTCTGATGACTCCGGCTAAGGCCCGCGTTATCTACGGCTCGCATTTCGAAGTGGGTGAAGACGGTAACGTCGTTGGCTATGACAAGCCGGCAGGTCAGAAAGAGCGTGCTGTTCTGGTTGACGGCGAAGGTAAGCCGTTACCGTTCGAATCCGCGATTGAGCGTATTTTACGTGCAGATCCGGAAGCTGACGCTTTATTGCGCAGCGAAGCTAAGCAGGGTGCTGGTTCAATTAGTAAACCGACCCACAAAGTAACCCAGCCGAAGAACAAGTCGACAATGGATAAGTTGACTGCCGGTTTAGGGAAAATCGGAATCAAGTAACATCTTAAATCATAGGGAAATGAAAGATGCCATTACTGCGTGAAGAAGCTGAAAAGCTGTCTAATAACGAGCTTGAACAGGGCGTGATCGAGACCATTATCGATCGTGACGACCTGTTTGCCGTCCTGCCTTTCATGAAGATCAATTCGAAGGCATATCTTTATAACCGCGAAAAAACCCTGAGCGAAGCTACTTTCATTGATGTGAACGACACCATCACCGAAGGTGCAGCAACCTTCGAAGAGAAAGTTGCGAAGCTGCGCATTCTGGCTGGCGACGTTGACGTCGACAAATTCCTGGCTACCACTATGGCTGATACCAACAACCAGCTGGCTATCCAGGTTCGTCAAAAAGTCAAAGGTCTGGCTCGTGCCTTCCGTCGCAATCTGATTGTTGGCGACTCCACCACTAACAACAAAGCCTTCGACGGTATTCCGAAGCTGATGCATGACGATCAGAAGATCGACATCTCCGGCGCCTCCATGACTTTCTCCATGTTCGACGAACTGGTCGACGCAGTTAAAGATCTAGGCGCAGACTGCATCATGATGCGTTCTGAGCATCTTCGCGCATATCGTGCGCTGCTGCGAACTGTAAACGTAGGCCCGTCCGAAATCATGATGGAAAACTTCGGTCGACCAATGCTGTGCCATAACGGCGTTCCGTTTATCGTAAACGACTTCATTCCGGTTGCGGACTCCACCAAAGCGGATATCTACTGTCTGCACCTTTCTGAAGAAAACGGTGTAACTGGTCTGTACGGCGGCGAAAACGCCGGTATCGTTGTGGAAAACATTGGCACCGTTCAGAACAAAGACGCAGTACGTACTCGTGTGAAGTGGTACTGCTCTCTGGCCAATAAGCACGACAAAGCTATCGCGGCGCTGACTAACGTCAAAATTTAATCCTAATAATAGGTAAGTACTTACCTATTATTTTTAAATGGGTGGGCTATACGCCCGCCCTTTTTATAGGAGCGATATATGTCAGAAAAAAAAGTGAAGATCACTGAAAAGGCCTTCACCGACTTTACGGGGGTTATGTTCCGTACTTCTTTCACTAAATCGGTGTCCGATCATCCAGTAAACGAGCGCATGCAGAACCGTATCACCGCAGCTATGCGAGCGGTTCCGGTGGAGCCCACTGTCGCTGTTACTGGTGTGTCGGTAAGTCCTAAGTCGGCATCGGTGGAGGTGAAAAAAACGGTTCAACTCACGGCTACCGTTGCGCCTGCTGGTGCTACCAACAAGAAAGTTACCTGGGCGTCGAAAAATGCTGAATTTGCAACGGTTGACGCGGCTACTGGTCTCGTGACCGGCGTTGCAGAAGGGACTGCAACAATTGAAGTCACGACCGCAGACGGCAGCCATAAAGCAACCGCAACTGTTCAAGTTACAGCAGCTGCAGCCTGATTCAGTAACAAGGGGTGGCTCTGGCCACCCTGTTCAGAGGAAAACTCATGAAACCAGCAAAAATTCATCTTCTGGAACCTCAGTTCCTTGGATACACGGGCATCCTGTGCGGCGTTTACTTTAAAGACGGCATTTCCGTAGCAGAGCTGCCATTCCTCGATCAACAGCGGATCTGCGCCTCAATGCGTGCCGAAACGATTGATGGGCAAAATGTCTCTCCATCAGCTGCCTTCAGCAATCGTAACGAGCTGGTGGCCGATCAGATTGTGGAGCCTACGGCCCCTGATATTGTCCCTATGAAACGTGGCGTCGCGAAGGAGGAGACAAAACATGTGCAGCGCTTCACCCGAGAAGAGCTGGAGTCCATTGCTGACTGTGAAGGTATCGCCGGCCTGCGCCAGATCGGCAACACGCTTGGCGTGAAAGCGAAGGGCATTGTTGAAATGATCGAGGGCATCCTGAAAGCACAAGGCGGTGAGTGATGGCTCTGATCGACACGTTTCGTAGCGGAGACATCGTGTCTCTGACCTTCGCCTTTAACGTACTGGATATCGATTCCGCCTCTTACACCGTGCGAGATAGTGCAGGTACCACACTTGTGGATGAAGAGCCTCTCGATATTGCAGAAGGCCAAATGTCTATACCGGTTGTGGTCTCAGCAGAGCATAACCAGCTGGTCGAAAAAGAGCGCGATCTGCGCTACGTCATCGTGAAGGCCACAGCGGGTGGGCTAACCCACGAAGAGCGGCAGATGTATGTGCTGCTTAATAGCTTTGAACTATCCGTCCCGGCTCAGTCGTTTGCCACCGTAGCCGATGCTCAAATGCAGGCCATTGATATGATCAATGGAGATACATTGCTGGCTGATGGAGAGGGTTTGATGCGCAAGCGGCTAATCGAAGCGACACGGCGAATCAAAACCTTACCTTTCTCTATCCGGAGGATCATGCGCATCGATTTCGATCGGTATGACCGTCCCCAAAACATGCTGAATGTCTATGACATTCCCTGGGGGGCTGACGGCGTGTATCGGCAGGATTTGGTGGACTGGGAGCGGATCACTTCGGAGCAGTTTGCGGATTTGCCAGACTACTTTAAAGAGGCGCTGCTTCTGGCCACTGTTAATGAGGCATGCGAGATCGCCAATGGCAACGATATTGCGAGTGCGCGAGAAGACGGCATTTTGTCTGAATCGATCGGTGAAACAACCAATATGTACCGCACAAGCAAAGTGGCGAATGTCCGTGTGGCCCGCAGCACCTGGCGATTGCTTATTAGTTACATCAACAATCGGATGATTGTTCGTCGTGCGTAACACACGTCGTGCTCTTTACTTCTGGTCGACAGGCCAAAGACGGGAAACCGCGCCTCCGCCTGGTAATGAGTGCGACGACTTCACACAAGGAGAGTGGATGAATATTTCGTGGCAAGCCGAATTGTCGATCTACCGGTTTGGTTCCAAAAACGTCTACGGTGAAGCGCAATTGCAGTTCGTCAGGAAGACGAAAGTAGGCGTCGTTAAATTTGAACAGAGCAATGAAAAATCGTCCGTCAGGGCAGATAGCTCTGGAAGCCGCGGAAAGGCGGCGCTGGAGTTGTTTGACGCTGTACTTATTGTTCCACTTGAAGCCGCTGTTCAACTCGATGACGTTCTTGTGCTGGAGGGACAGAAGCTGAAGGTCTCAAGCGTACATCGGCGATGGGGACTACGTGGCCGCCCTGGGCATCTTGAGTTGGGGGCGAATATATGGGTTTGAAATATGACGCACACCAGTTTAAGCGTGCCGGCGCCAGACTTAATAACAGCCAGAAAGCGTTCAAGCGATATCTAATCAGGGACATGGAAAAGCTGGCGCGTCTGGTTGAACGACTGGCACGAGCCATGGCCCCGCTTGAAACCGGTTCGCTTGAGAGCGCCATTTTTGCACGGGTTGTAAAAGAAGGATACGCGGGGCTTCGTATTGAGCTTTCCGTTTCAGGCGCAAAGCAGCGAGAAGGGCATCCAAGCGTTGAGGTGGGGGATTATGCCAAATACATGGAGCTTGGTAAGTACCGTCTTGGTTATTTGTCTCGTATGAAGAATGTTACCAACCCTCCTGTCGCCGGCGTGAAGCCTAAAGTGGGCCCATATTTCCTTGAGCGAGCGACTCAGATCAGCGAAAAGCAATTTTCGCAAACGATCATGGAAGCTGCCAGAAAAGCAGGATTTACGCGAGGTTGACATGTTTGTAGAAGCATTCGCAAAATTGATACAGAAAAATGGGCTTGGAAAAGTAGGGACGGACATTTTCTGTCACTATATGCCAGCAAAAGTTAAGTCTGGCATTTTGCTGATTAATCCCAATACAGGCATAACCATCGACCCGGATTTGCAGGGTTTTTACTTCGACTCATTCACGATAGTAGTTCGCAATGCGAGTATCACAAAATCTGTTGAAATGGCCAACAAAATCATGGATATCCTTCCTGTTAGCAACGTTGAGTCTGACGGGGTATTCTTCAAAATGGTTAGGCCGATGGCGATGCCAATAACGTATCCAATAAATGACGGATCGCTTATTGAAACGGGGATTCCACTTGAATTTGCCGGGTACTTTATTGAACTGAATAAATAAGTAAATATATACTTACTATTGTGTGTCGGAATGACACTGTTTTAACGGAAAAAGGAGTTTTCCAATAATGTCCAATACCCATGTTAAAAACATCAAGCTTGGCGCCTGCAAGGTGTCGTTTGGTGGCGTGGATCTGGGTTACACCAAAGGCGGTGTTCAGGTTGAAATCGCAACCGAAACGCTGAAAGTGACCGTAGACCAGCTGGGCCAGACCACGATCTCCGAGCTGATCCAGGGCCGCAATATCACCATTACTGCGCCGCTGGCTGAATCCGTGTTGAAAAACATGGTCGATCTGATGCCAGGTTCCACGCTGAGTTCTGGCGAAGATACCGTAACCATCACGTCTGCGCAGGGTGTGAACCTGATCGACGTTGCGAAAGAGTTGGTGCTGACCCCGCAGGATGCGACGGATTATGTTCTGACCATCCCTAAAGCAGCAACCGCGGGTAACTTCACCATGACCTACCAGTCTGACGACGTTCGCGTGTTCTCAGTTGAGTTTTCCGCTTACCCGGACGACGCTGGCGTGTTGGGGAAAATGAGCCTCCCAAAGCCGGTTGAGAGCGTCACGCTGACCCCGTCTTCACCGACCGTAAAAGTGGGCGCTAAAGTTCAATTGAGCGCAACCTTTACCCCGGCCGATGCAACCAATAAGACTGGCGTGTGGAGCTCTGATGCGACTGATAAAGCGACCGTAGATCAGAACGGACTGGTAAATGGTAAAGCTGTCGGTTCAGCCAATATCACCTTCACAACTAATGACGGCGCCAAGAAGGCGACCAAAGCCGTCACTGTAACTGCTGCAAGCTAAATTGTGATAACCAAAGAGGCCCATGGATGGGCCTCTGTATGAGTTTAAAAGGATTTAAACCATGACCAAATTACTCGATCTCGACTCCATTCTGCCGCCGAAAAAAAGCATCAAATTTGGTGGCAAAGAATATCCCATCGTTGAAATGACCGTCGGCCTCTTTGTTTCTATCAAGCAGATGGAAGACAAAGACCTCATGAATATGTCTCCCGTCGACCAGGTAACTGCCTACGCAGAACTGGTACGCAAAGTCATTCCGTCAGTACCTGACTCCGTTCTGGAGAAACTGACTGTCCAGCAACTCCAGCAGATCTTCACCTTCGCCATGGAAGTGATTGATGAAGAGAACGAAAAAGCGGCTGGCGAAGGGGCAAAGTAATATCCCGCGATGAATCCGGGGTAAAGACCGTTTCGATAGATCTCGGATTCTATTTCAGTCGTGTAGTTGCTCACTACGCCGTATCGCCAATAGAGCTACTGAGTGTCCCGTTAACCATGTTCTGGATGCTCAGCCGCAATATCGATCGTCTGCGAGCGGAAGAGGATGTCCGCAATCTGCAGGTCGCCCGCGTCGCCCAAGCGGATGGCGATGGCGTTAAGGCGTTCATGGAGGGTTTGCAACTCAGGATTGGAAGGCCAGTCGTTACTGATAAAGTCTACCGTCCGCATATGGATAAGGCAGACCCCGACGCCAAAGAGCAGCTGATGCAAATTTTTGGCAGAGGATGACAAGGGAATGTCACAAAACGTAGAGTTTATCCTGTCGCTGGAAGACAAACAGTTTACGGCGTCAATCGACCGGGCGGGTAAATTACTTACCAAATTTGGCGAGCGGGCTACCAAACCGGCTCAAAAAATTAAAAACCTCGAGCGCTCTCTGGGTTCGGTCTCCAGCATTCTTGGCGCTCTTGAAACACGACTCAATTCTACGGCAGACAAACTGCAGGACGTAGCTGCCGGTTTTGAGCTCGTTTCCAACACCTCTCGAAAGGCACAACGTGAACTGTCCGCTATCAGCACTGATTTGCGGACATTCACAGATCGCGTTGATTCGGCCACATCGTCTACGCACAAGTTCCTGGCCTCATTGCGGAAGGTTCAGTCGGAACTCAATGAGTTTTCTGATTGGGTTAAATACGCAGGAGACCATGCCGGCAAATTCAACACTGAGATTAAGGGAGCCACTACTTCTCTTGGTGGAATGAACACCAGACTAAATGCGACCAGCAAGCGTCTGAGCAATTGGGGGACAACGACAAGCCAGGCGGCCGAGGGGTTAAAAAAAGTCAAAGATCAGATGGATGGCGTTATTCGAAGCCAGCAGCTGATCAGCCGCCCTGTCAGGGTCAGAACAACCACAACGGGTGGGGGAGGCAGCGGAGGTGGCGCTGATCGATTTACCGCTGCGCCCCATCGCGGTGGCAGTCGTGAAAATAGCGTCTTCTCTGGGTTACGCGGCAATATTTTTCTTCTGGGGGAAATTGGCGATGCGGCCAGAACGGTTACTGACATCCTGTTTGGTTGGCAGAAGCCGATCGTAGAGGCTGCGGCCGAGATGCAGCGTATGCGTGTCATGTTGCGTGGCTTGAACAAGGATAAAGTCAATCCTGGAGAAGCCGCTGCTCAAGATATGCAGTATATCGTGAACATGGCGAAAAACGCCCCATTTGCGATGCAGGCCTTAACCGACTCATTTGTGAAATTCCGTTCTGCTGGGCTCGATCCTACTGATGGCTCGTTAAAGGCACTGGTGGACTCAGTCGCACGTTTTGGTGGCGATAGTGAATTGCTTAAGCGAGCGGCGGTGGCTGTCCAACAAATGTCTGGTAAGGGCGTCGTGTCGATGGAAGAGCTCCGCCAGCAATTGGGTGAAGCGGTTCCAAATGCGATGAAGGCGATGGCAGATGCGGCCGGTATCACGATGGGGGAGCTAACCAAAGCCGTCTCCAGTGGGACCGTTGAAGCGAAACAGGCTCTTTCGTTGATGTTTGTTGGTTTGCGTGCGGAAAACGAAAATGCCGCCAAAGATATGATGCAAACCTATACCGGTGCGTTGGCGCAGCTGCAAACCTCTTTCACTCTGTTTGCTGATCGAGTGGGGCAGGCTGGATACCTTGACTCGCTGACCAAGGGGATGAAAGAGCTGGCGGCCGTAATGAACAGCGCAGAAGGCATTTCGTTCGCTAATTCATTGGGAGAGGGGCTTACCACCGCGATTGATGGCCTGCGCGAGCTGGCGCAATGGTTGGCTAAGAATCAGGAGTTGGTTATTACGCTGGGCAAAATTGTCGCCGGAATGGTGGCATTTAAAATGCTCAGAGCGGGCATTTTAGGTGTTGTCGGCGCCGGCGGCCAGATGCTTTCCACCTTCATGAAGATGTCCACTGTAATCCAGACACCATTCACGCTGGGGGCGACGGCGGTCACTCGTTTCAATCGTGCTGCACGCATGGGGCTGGCACCAATCCCATCGCTCATTTTTGCCATTCGTGGCGCGATTACGGGGCTGAAAGGGGCATTTGCTGGGCTGACTGCGTTTATCGCAGCAAACCCGATTGGTGCTGCGTTTACTGTTGCAACAGTGGCTGTTGCCGGGCTGATCACCTACATGACCATGCTTCGCAACGAAACGTCCAAAGTTGTTGAGGAGATTCGCAAAATCCCCGAAGCGATGACGGCGGCCAAGCGCGCACAAATGGCGGAGCGCGCATCGCAGCTTGAGAAGCAAATTCAGCGGGACCAGCAAGCGCTTAAAACTGGCGAAAGTGTTAACTACATTTCCACTGTCGCCGGCCCTGTCGCCGTTAAGGAGTCTAAAGAGGTTGTTGAGGCTCGACTGAAGAAAAATCAGGAAGAGTACAAGAGAACCACTGACACTATCGCGCTGGGGGATGGCGCTGTATCCAAACGTCTGGCGAAAGAGGCTGCTGAATCCCAGATCGAGAAAATCCGGGCGGATAATCAGCTCTTCTCAGCTACGTTTGTTAAAGCGCGTCAGGAGGCACTGGACAAAATCCAGAAGATCAATGACGACAAAACATTGTCCGATGATGAGAAGAACAAGCTGCTTGCACCGCTGCGAGAGACAGTAAACAAATCTTATCTGCAGCCGGCCCAGAAACTTGTCGACTCTTTATCATCGCGTAAGACCGCAACTGAAAAGCAGATCGCACACTTCAGCGATCTGCTGGAAAAGGCAAAAAAAGAAGGAAACACAGAACAGGTACAGAAGCTGCAGGGCAGTATTCGTGGCTATCAGGAACATCTTGAAACTGTTGCTCAGGAACTGACACAGGCTGAGTTTGAACGCGATAACGCGGCGAAAACCGGGAAGGGCGTGAAGACCAACCAGGGAACAGTGCTTGGGTTGGGCACCAGCGACAAAGGCGCTGATAAAGCGCTCGCGCAGTACATGCGCAACCAGATGGACTCTGCGGTTTACCAGCGAACGCTGCCTGATGGCACACCAATGATGGATTTTGAAGGAAAACCTATCATTGGGCCGAAGCAGCTTAAAACTCAGCTTAACCTGCAGAAAGCCTCAACTGCATCTTCTCTGGAAAAGATGAGCGAGAAGGAGCGTGCAGCCGCCATAGCCGCATTAACCAAAGCTCGTGAACAAGATGCCGCTGCTGCCGAGAGGGCAGGGAAGCGTACTGCGAATGCCTCTGAACGCGCCGCGAAAAGGGAGGAAAGAGCGCAACAGAAGCTGGCTGCCGGCTACCAGAAGGCTCTGGATAAAGCTGATCAGCTCATGGGGCAAATGGGCGAAAGTTCAAAGGCTACTGTGTCGTTTGATCAGTCGCTGCGTGATGTCACCAAGTCACTAACCGATCTTGCAAACGCCACGCCTAACGAGTTTATCTCGCAGGAGATGGTTGACCGGGCCAAAAAACGTCTCGCGGATTTGACGAACGCTACCCCCGAATACCGTGAAATGTTTAATCGCCGCAACGTCGAGCAAATGATCAGCGCTTGGGCGCCGGAATCGGATTCGATTATCAGCGCAGGTTTGATGCAAAGCCATGAGGAGAAGGCTGCCGAGTTTTCGGATACCTACAATCGCAATCTTAAGGCGCTGATCGAGCTGCGTGATAAGGCGACTGACCCGAAAATCATCTCGCTTTACAACAAGCAGCTTAATCAGCTGGTGGCCGCTGGCAACAATGCGCTGATTAAGCAAACAGGTACAGCGACCCAGCAGTTGGCTCTGGAGTATGAGAACCTGGCTGAGCAGATTGAGGGCACCTGGACAGATCTGTTTAGCGGCTTAACCGACACGCTTACTGACTTTGTTGTTAACGGGAAGATGAGCTTCTCCAGTCTGGCCACATCGATCCTTAAAGACATCACCAACATGGTCGTGAAGACCCAGATCACTCTGCCTCTCATGAATATGTTGGGAATGGGAACGACAAACGCCGGCAATGCACAAAGTGGAAATCTCATGAATGGCGTAGCGTCTGCGATCGCTAATCAAGGGGTTCAGCTCGGTAATTCTGGTGGGGCGGTGGCCAATGGGGATAAATCTGTCGGCGAGGCCACCAAGGAGACAGCCTCCGGCGTGAACTCTATGGGGCAAGCGTCTCAGAATGCGGCCAGTGGTTTAAGCCAGGCGGTGAATGGTGTCTGGGACTGGACGAAGTCATTGTTCACCGGTACTGACGCTACGAAAGATCAAACCAAAGCGGTTAACAGCAGCATCCTCAGTATGGGGAATCTGTCTACCGCGGCTGGGGCGCTGGCAGCTACATTCGCCATGGTAGGTGCTTCGTCGCCGAGTTCGTCCAGCCGTTGGCTGAATTTCGGTCTGTCACTGGCCAGTACCGCAGTGTCCGCTTGGGCGGCGTCTTCGACGCCATCAGGCTCAAAGCCAAATGTGAAGAAGCACGCCAATGGCGGCATCTTTGGCAGGGAAGGGGTTGTGCCTCTGAGAGCTTATCAGAAAGGCGGAATTGCCACCTCGCCACAGTTGGCGATGTTTGGCGAGGGCTCAATGAATGAGGCTTACGTTCCGTTGCCAGATGGTCGAACCATTCCAGTCACACTTTCTGCAGAGTCGGCTGGAAAGAGTACGGGTAACGCGGTGTCCCCTGTCTCAATTCAAATCAATGTGACCAAGGATGGACGAACCAGCGAGAGCAGCAGTGGAAGCGAGAGCAATCTCTGGAACGGTGCAGCGCGGCAAATTAAGTCGATTGTGCTTGAGACGATTGCCGAAGAGAAACGTTCTGGTGGTTCACTTAATCCGCATACCACCAGAGGGTAATAAAACCGGCCGCCTTAGCGGCCGGCCATAACAAGGAAGTGATATGTCGAGGAAAGTATTTAATTGGTATCCAGATTATGAGTCTGAGAAAACCGTAAAGCCTAACGTGACCGTGCTGAACTACGGCGACGATTACGAGCAGCGCCAGTCGCAGGGGCTCAATCGGATTAAAGAAGAGTGGTCTCTCACGTTCACCCGCAGCCATGACGTGGTAAACGACGTTGATGACTTTTTGACTGCCCGCGCAGGGGTGGAGTCATTCATTTGGACTAACCCAAGAGGCAAAGCAATTATCGTGGTTTGTGATAGCCATACGGTAAAGCGTTACCCCGGCTATCAAGTGCTTACGGCAACATTTAGACAGGTTTTTGAGTCTTAATTTGCGGCTATAGATAAGTAAGTACTTATCTATTATTATATATCAACGTCACAGGATGTGACGTTGAGTTTTTCAAGGATGAAGTGATGGGTATTAGAGCTGATATTCAGAGTTTATCGCCTTCTGCGCTCATTGAGTTGTTCGAGCTGGATATGTCGGTGACAACCTCCGGCGGCAAGTTGTATTTCCATGCCGGCACCAACGGGCTTAGCCAGCCAATTGTCTGGCAGGGAGTTTCCTATGAGCCGTGGCCAATTAAAGCGTCTGGCTTTGATAAAAGCGGTCAGGGAACACTTCCTCGTCCAAAGATTCAGGTTTCCAACTACGACGGTGTAATTTCTGCCGAGCTGCAGGCCAATGACGATCTGATTGGCTGCAAAATCATTCGCAAGATGACGCTGGCACGTTTTCTGGACGCGGTGAACTTTCCGGATGGAAACCCGACCGCAGATCCAAGTCAGCATTTTGCTGATGAAATGTGGTTCGTCGAACAGAAGACCCTGGAGACGCACCAGTATGTCGAATTCGAGCTGTCCAGCGTCTTAGATCTGATGGGCGTTCAACTGCCGTATCGTCAGATCATCAAAAACAGCTGCCCGTGGAAATATCGCGGAACAGAGTGTGGCTACACCGGCCCCTATTTCGACAAAAACAACCAGCAAACCTCTTTGGCAGGCGCCGACTACTGCACCAAGCGTTACGACGCCTGTAATGCTCGTCGCAACTACTTCGCGAATGGCGTTATTCATTTTGGCGGATTTATTGGGGCGACACGATATGAGTAACCAGACGTTACCTGAGCTGGGCTCAGAAGTCATGCAGGATATCTATCGCTGCGCTATCCAACGTTACCCGAATGAAGCGTGTGGCTTTCTTGTGCGCACACAGGGTGAGAAATATCGCTTTATGGAAGCGATGAATGTCTCTGAAACGCCACGTGAGGATTTTGTCATGCGTGCCAGCGACATTATTGCGGCCGAAGATGCTGGGGAAGTGATCGCTATTTGGCACTCTCACGTGGAGCGCAGCGCAGAGGCGTCAGACCCGGATCGCTCCGGGTGCGAGGCGACGGAACTACCGTGGATGATTCTGGCAATTCGCAAAAATGTGGAAAGCGATATGCCATTCCACTTTAGCGAAATGAACGTCATTTATCCGTGTGGTTTTGAGATGCCCTACCTCGGGCGCCCATACGTATTCGGTGTGTTTGATTGCTGGATGCTGTGCCGCGATTACCTAAAGCGTGAATTTGACGTTGAGCTGAATGCAAACGCCCACCTGCATATTCCTTCCTGGTACACGGGGGACAACGACATCCTCGACCAGAACTACCGAAATGAAGGACTTGTCCGCATGGCGCCGGGGACGGAACCCCAGCGCGGCGACATCTTCTTCATCCAGTACGGGAAAATGCCAGATCACTGCGCGGTATACATCGGCGACGGCATGATCATGCATCACCAGATCGACCGTCTCAGCTGTCGGGCTTATTACGGTGGGATGTATCAGAAGCACACGACGCATCACCTGCGTCACAGGGATTTACTCAAGGGAGACGAGACGTGTCTGAATTAGTTCATGTTCAGCTCGGCGGTGCGATGGCAAAGAACTTTGGCCGCCATTGGAAATTGAAGGTGCGCAACACCAAACAAGCCATCGATTTGATTGAGGCGAATCGCCCGGGCTTTAAAGCCTGGATTAAACGTAACCGTAACCACTTCGATAAGTACCACATCCAGGTCACAAATAAGCAGGGCCACAAGTGGTCAATGGACGACACCGAATACCAGATGATGGGCGAGTCGGAAAATATCGCAAAAATCCGCATTACTCCCGTACCACGTGGCAGCGGTGGTAAGGCGTTTGGGTGGTTCCAGACTTTCGTGGGCGCCGCGATGATCGCTGTCGGCGCTCTGGCCTCTGGGCTGACTTTTGGTGCGTCTTCCGCGCTGGTGATGGGAGGGATGTCATTGATGATGGGCGGTGTGTCCATGCTGATTTCGCCGCAGGCATCAAATGCGTCTGTCAGACAGGCGGATAACACGGATTCGTTTTATTTCGATGGGCCTCAAAACACCAGCAACCAGGGAAATCCGGTTCAGCTTAATTACGGCGAGGAAATTTTAGTTGGCTCACAGATTGTGAGTTCTTCAATCACCATAGACCAACTGTAAGGGAAGTTTTTTGAACATGGATCAGTTCAAGAAAAAGAGATTGCCCCTCCTGATTGCGGGAGCGGGCGGCAAAAAGAGCTCAGGCTCAAGCCGTACACCAGTTGAAGCGGATGATACCGTTAATTCGCGGGCCATGGCGTCTATCCTCGATCTGCTCGGGGAAGGTGTTGTTGGTGGGCTTATTAACGGTGCTAAATCTATCTTCATCGATGGCGTGGCGCTGGAGAACGAAGACGGATCATTCAACTATTCCGGTGTAACCTGGGATTTCCGGGATGGTTCGCAAGACCAAAGCCCGATGCCTGGTTTCGATTTTGTCGAAACGCCAAAGGCCGTTAACACACAGCTGAAAACCACAAACGCGGTTACGGTCGCCATCGATAACGACGACGCTGATCGTGTCCGAGTGATCATGAAGTTCCCGTCGCTGCGTAGCATTGACAAGAAAACAGGGGACACAAACGGTACTTCTGTCCAGTTTAAGTTCCAGCTGGCCAATGGCAATGGCTCTTTCTATGACGTGATTGCTACAGGTGAGAGCAGCTCTGACGTGACGCTGACTGCGAAAAAGACTGGTGTCTACTACCGCAGTTACGAAATCCAGCTTCCAAAGCCTGGGCGTGCCTATAAAGTGCGCGTGCTTCGTCTCTCCGCCGACAGCAACGATCAGTATCTCTTTAACGATACCTGGGTCGACTCTATCGGTGAGATCGTTGACACCCCAATGAACTACCCGAACTCCGTTCTGGTTGGCCTTAAGGTTAACTCTGAGCAGTTTGGTAGCTCTATGCCGTCACGTTCGTATCTTATCCGTGGCCTCAAAATCCGTGTGCCTTCGAATTATGATGAAAACACGAACACTTATAACGGCGTTTGGGATGGAACCTTTAAGCTTCTGTCGTCTTCCAACCCTGCCTGGATTCTGTTCGATCTGCTGACCAATGCTCGTTATGGCCTCGGCAAATTTGTTTCGGAGTCAATGATTGACCTTGGCCAGCTTTATCAGATCGGTCGCTACTGCGACGAAGAGGTCGATGATGGCTTTGGCGGCAAAGAAAAACGCTTTGCAATCAACACCCAGATCACCAGTCGTCAGGACGCTTATCGTCTGATTCAGGATATTGCCGGCGCTTTCCGTGGCATGGTTTTCTGGGCTGGTGGCATGGTGAATATCATGCAGGACAGCCCGTCTGACCCTGTCATGCTGTTTACCAACGCAAACGTAAAAGATGGCCTGTTTACCTATAAAGGCTCAGCTCGAAAAGACCGGCCGTCCGTAGCGTTGATCACTTATAACAACAAACAAGACGGCTATAAGCAGAACGTTGAGTATGTTGAAGATCAGGAAGCGATGGCCCGATACGGGGAGCGCAAGACCGAGGCCGTTGCGTTCGGATGCACCAGCCGAGGTCAGGCTCATCGTGTAGGTTTGTGGCTGCTCTATACCGCGCGTATGGAGTCAGACATGATCACCTTTACCGCGGGCCTGGACGCCTCGTTCCTGATGCCGGGCGAAACCGTTCTGATCCAGAACAAATATCGTGCCGGCAAACGCAATTCCGGTCGCATTGTCTCTTTCACCAAAAACAGCATCACCCTCGATGCACCTGTCTCTCTGAAAAAGAGCGGTAGCTTCATCCGCATCATCAATCAGGAAGGCAAAATCGTTGAGCGAGACATCAACGAGACCGGCGACAACATCACTAAAGTTACCTTCAAGACGGCGTTGGCCACAGCCGATCAACCAGTAGCGAATGGCGTCTGGACGATCACCGAACCAGACCTGGTTCCAATGCGGGCGCGCGTTGTCGCTATCGCGCAAGGTGAAACCCCGGGGTCGTTTGATATCACGGTGGTGCAGAACAATGCATCTAAGTACCAGGCGATTGATAACGGGGCCGCACTCGTTCCAGAAAATACGACGGTTCTTGATCCCACATATTCCAAACCGAGCAATCTGGTCATCTCAGAAGGCACCTATCTGTCCAGTCCGGGCAACTTGTCCGTGAAGCTGATGCTTGCCTGGGAAGGTAAATCACCAGAATACTGGGTCAGCTGGCGCCGCTCCGACGAGGGCAACGTCTCCAACTGGCAATCTGCCCGCGCCACGGAAGAACAATATGAAATCGTCAATGTTGCCGAAAATGGGCGATATGACTTCCAGCTGTATTCCGTTTCCTTCGGCGGCAAAAAATCCGAGATCATTACTGCTGTCTATCAGGTAAAAGGCACGATGACGCCGCCAGGGGCGCCCACATCACTGACCGCGGTGGGGGATTATCGTAACGTGGTATTGAATTGGGTTAACCCTGATTCAGTCGACCTCGCGCAGATCAACGTGTATGCGTCCAAAACAAATAAGCTGGACACCGCGACACTCATTGCTCAGGCCGCCACAACGACTTTCACTCACGCTGGGCTGAGTGACAACGAGACCTGGTATTACTGGATTCGTGCGGTAAACAAACGTGGGATGGTAGGCCAGCCTAACTCTAACCTCGGTACAGAGGCCACCACTCGCGACGTATTGTCTTTCCTGAAAGATAAGATCACATCTTCTGAACTCGGCAAGGAGCTGCTCGACGAAATCGACAGCAAAGCCACTCAGGAGGCGGTAGACAACGCCATTGGCGAGGTTCAGAACTCAGTCAACGAGTCTATCCAGCAAGTTGAATACGATCTGGCGCAAACCTCCTCCGAAATTAAGGCGCAGGTTGACTCTGTCAATCAGTCGCTGAAAGAGGACATTGATACCGTCAATCAGACAATTGTCGACAATATCGATACGGTCAACCAGACGATCAATACCAACATCTCCAATGTAAACAGCCAAATTGAAGCTGCAAAACAGTCGATTAAAGACGGCGACGCTGCTCTGTCGCAGGAGATTAAGAATGCGCAGTCATCACTGACAACGTCGCTGTCCCAGACCAGCAAAGATCTGACTGCGGCCATTCAGAAAGAGACGAATGACCGTATTGCAGATGTTAATGATGCAGCCAAGCAAGCGGCCGACCAACTGCTGAGCGCGAAGAATGAGCTGAAAACCTCTATCGATAGCTTGTCTGAGGTTGTGACCTCCGGTGACGAAAACCTCGCGCGACAGATCTCGCAGATTGCCGCTGGCACAGGGGAACAGTTTGACTCTCTGAAAATCTGGTATTTCGACCAGGACGCTGAAGGCTGGACGGAAGATGATAATGGCTACACGCCAATGAGCGTCACCAGCGATGGCTGGCTGAAAGCGAACAATCCGACCTCAACCTGTCGTTCCCCTAACGGCTTGACGATCGATGCCCATGCTTATCGTTTCATTAAGATGCGCATTAAAAAGGTTGGCAACCCAACCTGGAACGCCAAAATGTTCTGGATCGGCGCTGATGAAACCGGCTGGAATGCTGGTCGCTCCGTGGTTATCAATGAACCGGAATACGATGACAAGGGTATTGCGATTCTGACCCTGCACGACCTTGAGTGGCGAGATTCGACAACGATTCGTCGTTTCCGCTTCGATTTCACTTCAGGTCAGGATGCGGACAATTACCTGTTATTCGACTGGATCGCTGTCGGTCGACCGACGCCGGGCGCAGGCATGGCCGCGTTACAGGAAGAGCAGCAGGCTCGTGCGAATGCGGATACCGCCGAAGCGCAGGCGCGCAGCACATTGGCTGCACAAATCCGCGGTTCCTCTGAAAGCGGAAATCTGGACGACATTCGCTCCGGTCTGATCTATCAGGAGAAAAATGCTCGTATCACCGCCGATGCTGCGGAAGCGAGTGCGCGTGAATCCTTGCAGACTGAATTCAACAGAAACAAAGCCTCTGTTGCAGAAGAGCTGCATACGCTGTCCACTGAACAAGCTTCCCAGGCAAGCAAGATTACCGGGTTGCAAACAAGCCTTGGCCAGAAGGCCGATGCCAGTGCGGTACAGACAATTTCCCAGAAGGTCGAAGAGCAGGGCAATACCCTTAAATCACAAGGTGCGGCATTGTCTACGCTGGATAATCGCGTAGGAAGTGTTGAGTCTGGTGTATCTGCGAACAGCAAGGCGATCACCGGTCTGCAGTCGACCGTAACCCAGCAGGATAAAACCCTTAGCAGCCAGAGTGAAAGCATCACCACCCTGAATAACTCGCTGAGCGATATCCAGAGCGATACCGATACTGCCAAAAGCAACCCGAGCAATTTGCTGGTTAACGCTTCCTTTGAGCGTGACCTGGCAGGGTGGTCTGCAGGAAACAGCGTATCCAGTGTTATCAAAGCGAGTGCGCCCCATTCTGGTAGCAAAATTCTTGTTTGCGCCGCCGGAACGGTGCAAATCACGCAATCTGTAAGCGTCGTCGAAGGGCGGACATACAAGCTGTCCTCTTTTGTGCGGTGCACCACTGATGCGGTGATCAGCAGCCCTGGCAACAACAAACTGCGTATTGGCGCGGCCACGTTGCTCAAAGAGATTCCGATCCGTCCGGAGAATCTGCCCAAAGATGAAACATGGAAAGAGGTCTCTGATACCTGGAAGGCGACGCTGACCGGTAAAGTTGACGTATCGATCATGTCTTCTCTCAAAACCGGTTCCCAGTACTTCGATGATGTTGGTTTTGTTGACGTCACTGATGCCCTGGCGATTGAGGCGAACGCCAGTGCCACCAATGCTCTGACCTCTCGGGTATCGTCTGTTGAGGGCACCATTACCAGCCAAGGGCAGCAGATCACTTCGATGCAGAACAGCATCAAGAACAAAGCCGACGCCTCAGCTGTGACTAATCTGACAAACCGCGTAACTGCTGCCGAAAATCAGATCTCCAGCCAGTCCCAGAGCATCACCAGCCTGTCAAACTCGCTGGATAACGCCAATGCTGATGCGGATGCCTCGAAATCGATCATCGGCAACATGCTCAAAAACAACTCTTTTGAACGTGGTTTCGAAGGTTGGGAGTATGTCGGCTGGACTCTGCTGGAGGCCCAGAACCCCAAATCGGGGAAATACATCATCCAGGCGGGCAAACTGGCCTCTGGCGGTGACTCAGGCTGCAATCAAACGGTCGAGCTGCAGGCTGGCAAGACTTATCGTATCGGCGCATGGGTTCGCAAATCCGCTGACTTCGCGATTAATAATGCCGGCAACAACAAAATTAGCCTCCGAAACGCAGATCTGACGCCAATAAAGGATATCCCGATCACCGGCGCCGGGCTGTCGACTAACTGGGCACTTATTAGCGGGGAGTATACGCCAGCCAAAACCGCCAGCGTGGTTGTGTCTCTGCGCGCAAGTGTCGCTTCCGGCTATATGTATCTCGATGACGTCTTCTGCGTTGACGTGAGCAATGAGAAAGCGATTGATGCGACGTCCAATGCGTTATCAACCCTCAACAGCACCGTGACCCAGCAGGGAAAAGACATTACGTCTAACTCCAACAGCATCACTTCGCTGTCAAACCAGATGGTTAACGGCCGCCAGAACATGTGGGTGCGTAGCGTATACAACGTACAACTGGCGAACAATGCCACCGAGCCGACCTTTAGCGATATCAACGGTAAGGCGCCAATCTCGATCGATGAGGTTCCTGACGCGGCAAAACTGGACTTTGCGAGCGCCGGCAGTTACGTGATTGCGCATTACAAAGCCTTCGTGAAGGTTAATGCTGATACCACCATCACTATGGCACCAGGGTCCCGTGTTTTTGATGATACGGGCGCCGTATACGTGAACGGTGTTAGGGCTGCTTTTGGTAATTCGAGCTGGAATACGGTTAGCTTTGATCTGAAAGCTGGCTGGAACACGGTTGAGTTCCTGGTGAACCAATGGACTGGTCAGGCTTACATTAACCTCGGCTTTAAACTGTCCGAGAAGGTAGCCCAGCTGAATTCTGCTCTTGGGATGAACGCGCTTTCGAATGCCATTAGCGCCGTCACCTCAAACGTCAGCACTGTAGGTGATCGCGTCACGAGCACCTCGCAGAGCGTTACTGATCTGCGAAACAGCCTCGAACAGACCAACGCTAATCTGGCGAATAAGGCAGATGCACAGGCGCTGTCTACGCTGCAAAATACGGTCTCCAAGCAGGGGGATACGATTTCCAGCCAGGGTAACAGCATCACGAACCTGAATAACACCCTGACCGCTGCCAGAAACGCTGGTGACAACCTGATCCCGAACTACGATTTCCTGCAGGGTGCAACTGCGTGGGATATCCAGTATCCGGCGGGCGTCGCTTTCGGCAATTTCGGTGATGGTAAGGCTGGGGTTAAGCTGAACCGGACGACCACTACCAGCCCAGGCATCTTCTCCAACAACAACAAGCCGCTGCCGCTTAATGGTCAGCGCAAATATCGTGTTGTGGTTAAAGCCAAGGGCGTGTCCGGGGCGATGAACATGTTGATCCGGCGCCAGAACAAAATCGGCCAGACCGACAGCAATTATGAAGACAAAAACGTCACACTCACCAGTGAGTGGCAGACCATTACTTGGGAGACTGGACTTACTGCCTCTAACGCTGATGGCCAGAACTTTAAGCTTTATGCGCACCCGGCTAATGCCGAAATCTGGGTTGATACCTTTAAGGTCTTTGATATCACGGATGAGGTGAAGATCAAGGCTAATAGCGATGCGCTGTCTACGTTGTCGAGCACGGTGACCCAGCAGGGTGACAAGATCACCAGCCAGGGCAACAGCATCACTAAGTTGACCAATGACCTCGAGGCCGCTGACGCTAACATCGCGAAAAAGGCCGATCAGTCGGCAGTCACTACGCTGACAGGTCGGGTAGAGAAGACGGAGTCCGGTCTGACGGCGGCGAACAGCAACATTACGTCGCTCAGCAGTTCTCTGAACCAGCAATCCAAACGCGGCGCTAATTTGCTTCCTGATGGCACTTTTGAAAGCTACGCGGTTGGCCACAATCTATCAAATAACCGCGTTATCGTGATCACCGATGACTCGCACGGTGGAAATAAGTGCATCCGTGTGACGCGTCCGAACGACTACAACGCTAACGCAACGGATAACAGCGATAATCACATTTTCAGCGGGTTCCAGGTTCGCGATAACGCAGTCTTCTATATGGAATGCTGGGTTAAGCTGGATGCCAAGAGCACCGCTATGGCCGAGAATGCGCAGATCTCCATCGGCTTATCACTCCAGTATCAGGACAACTCGTGGCAGTGGCCGGCAGTAACCAGAGCGGCGAAAGATCTGTCTACAGCTCAATGGACGAAGGTTTCTGGTTACCTGAAATCAACAAAGAGCAGTATTAAGCAGGCAATGGTGAGGATTTCTATTCCTAACGTTAGCAGCGTTAAGGCGGGTAACTCATTCCTTATTGATGACCTGGTCATTACCGAAGTAACTGATGCCTACAATGCGCAAAGTACAGCGGATGCTAACGCCAATGCGATTTCGACACTGGACTCGACCGTCTCCCAACAGGGTGACCAGATCACCAGTCAGGGTAACAGCATCACCAAACTGACAAATGACCTGGCAACGACCAATAACAACGTCAGTAAAAAAGCGGATCAGAGCGCTTTAAGCGTGTTGTCCGGGCGCGTCGATCAAACAGAATCGGGCTTATCCTCTGCGAATAGCAGTATCACTGCGCTTAATTCATCTGTACGCGCAGGGAATGCGACAAGTGGCGATTTGATTAGCAACCCGACATTTGACCCAGAGTTTAGTCAGATGGGCTTCACTGTGGTTTCCAGCTCGTCTGAGGGCGTGCCAGCCAATTGCCCATACGCTTATGTTGCACGCATTGCGGCTCGCGACCATCACCCAAATTTTGCTGCTATTCCGGCGACATTGGGGGATGTCTATGAAATGTCTGCTCTCGTCGCGTGTGGCACTGGCTCCGCTGATTTCAACCTGTATCTCGGAACCGCAACACGGCCAAGCGGCAGCGTGGGCGCGCCTCTGTCATCTGGCGGCAACCGCAAGGCGTCGGCCACATGGCAGCGAGTAACCTGGCGTTTCAAAATTACTCAGGGGATTGTCGATCGCGGCTTCTTCCGTCCATTCCTGCAAATCAACCAGTCCAGCCCGTTCGGCACCGTCTGGTATGTGACCGACTGGCATCTGCGGAACGTAACCGACTCCTCCAAAGTTCAGGATTCTCTCGATGCTACGGCGAAAGCGGTTGATTCGCTGACCTCTACGGTAAATCAGCAGGGGGAGAACATCTCCAGCATTGGTACACGTACTACCAATCTTGAGAATAATTTGAGAACAACAAATGCAAACGTTGCTCAAAAAGCGGACGCCAATGCTCTGACGGCACTGACCAACCGTGTTACCCAGACCGAAAAAGACATTAACTCAACGAGTTCTTCTGTCACGAATCTGAACAACAAGGTTGATGCAATTTCTGTCGGCGGTACAAACCTGATCAAGAACTCCGGCGATATGACCGGCTGGTCGAACGTTGTCAGCGATACGTATCGTGGTAACGCGGTAATTGGCGCAACTGTAAAAGCCGGCTCCGGTTACAGGGATTTGCGGGAAATCACGCTTGAGTCGCCGGTCGATGCAGGTGAGTACGTTTACAGCTTCTATGCGAAAGGCGGTGTTGCTGGCCAGATTATGACGGCGTTCTTCTACAATCCGAACACTACAACGTCTATCGAGACCAGCCAGGGTGCGAAGGGTAACAACAGTGATGGCCGTGCGCAGTTCACGCTGACCACTTCATGGGCCCGCTATTGGGTTAAGTGGAAACAGACACCTACCACGGGCACCAAGCGCCTGATTCTGTGCCGTATCGAGAGCAATACCTCCAAAGACCAGACGGTGTACATCAACAGTCCGAAGTTTGAGGTAGGTAACGTTGTTTCCGACTGGAACGAGTCTCCGTCTGATAGCGCCAGTGCGTCGGCTGTGGATTCGCTGACAACGAAAGTGAATCAGCAGGGCACTTCCATTAGCTCTATCGGGAATCGCACCACATCGCTGGAAAACGGGCTGTCGACAGCTCAGAACAACATTGCCAAGAAGGCTGATGCTTCAGCATTGCAGGATCTCCGGAACACGGTGACATCTCAGGGTGACGATTTAACCGCGGCGAACAGCAGCATTACCAGCCTGCAGGCCTCGATGAACCGTCGCACTGTGTTTACTGTAACCGCACGGGGTAATGGCAACAGCGTCACCCATGGGGTGTTTGATGAAAGCGGTAAGAACCTGTTTACCCCTGGCCGCAGCTGGGCGCTGGTCACTTTTGCAAAACACAGCGACGGATCAACGGTGCTTGAGACCTCCAAAACTTATGATGTCTTTGGCAGCGCGGATAATGGCGCCACGATGTCGGCCGATATCGAGGCGTTGGCCAGTGGGACTTACGTTTGTGTCCTGACATTCGATGAGCCAACTGGCAACCGAGGTAAGGTATTGTCTGCCCTGGAATCTCTTGGTGGTACATCCGAAGTCGTCAACTCTCTGCCGTATCGTGGAGCCTATATCCTCCTTGGCCGCAAAGGCATGAAGCCTGGCGATGGTCTGGAACTGCGTGCGCCAACCGGCGGCGACGGCACCGCTCACATTTCGACCTCAGTCGAGTTTGTGAACGGGGTAATGATGGGGCTTGGCGCCGCTGGCGGTGTAATGATGAAGGCTGATGCGAACGCATCAGCAATTACCACGCTCCAGAACACAGTGAAGACCCAGGGGGATAATATTGACTCCCTGAGCTCCTCGACAACAGCGCTGGAAAACAGCCTTGCGTCCAGTAACGCCAGCGTGGATGCAGCAAGCCAGATCCCCGGTAACCTGATCGTAAACCCGTCTTTTGAGCGTGGTACGGAGGGCTACACTGGTTGGAGCGGTATTGCCACGGTGGCAACGCTGCAGGTTCCACATCTTGGCACCAAAGCCGCCAAACTAGCAGCGGGTGGTTCTGCAGGCGTGGGCCAGAAGATCTCCTTCAAGAAGGATCGGTCGTACAAAATTGGAATTTGGGCAAAGCAGGACCCTAATACCACCATTCAGTCGACTGACAACACAAAATTCCGTGTGGCGGACGGTACTGGCCTGATCGCAAGTAAGGCTTATGGCCCGTTCACTTCGAACTGGCAGGAGGTGTCCTGGACATGGAAGGCGACAAAGGATGTCCTTGCTGACGTTCAGTTCACTGCTTTCTTGTCAGCCGGCGCGATGTACTTTGATGATTTTTACGTCGTCGATGTGACCGACTCTGTTGAAACTCAGGCGAACTCGAGCGCGATCTCTAAGCTCGATAGTCGTGTGACCAAGACAGAGAATGACATCACCAGTCAGGGCAGCCAGGTTACGCAACTTAAGAATGACCTTGCGACCACAAACACAAATGTTTCGAAGAAAGCTGATGCGGCTGCGTTAACGGCATTAACGAATCGCGTCACGCAGAACGAGAAAGAAATTGAAACCCAGAGCAGCCAGACAACTTCGCTCAAAAACTCTTTGAGCACTGTTCAGGCAATGGGTAGTAACCCGTGGTTTGATGGTTCTCTGGAGACGTACTCCGAAAACCAGCAGATCAGCGGCTCGCGCGCGGTCGTCGTCAGCTCTCAGAAACGAAGCGGAACGAAGTCGTTGCGTGTTTCCCGCGGCGCCGGTGAGGGCGGAAACAGCGATAAATCCATTGGTAAGTGGATTGCACTGCGAGAAAATGCGGTATTCCGCATTGAACTCTGGGCGATGATGCCGGCAGATCAGTCGCCATCATCCGGGTGGTCAACAATCGTTGGTTTGCAGACCCAAAACGCTGCCAACAATAACAACTGGCCGTCGGCGATCACCATCACTGAAGGTTCATTGGGGGGCAGAGGAACCTGGAAGAAATTCACAGGCACGCTCCGTGTAGCGACTGGCCACACCCGCGGCGTGTTCTGGATTTCTACCCGCGGGTCAACTGGCACCGGTACGCCGGGGTATGATCTGTATATCGATGACGTAGTTGTCACTGATATCACGGACGCAAAAGAGGCACAGGATTCGGCTGATGCAAACGCATCCGCCCTCACCAGCCTTACCTCACGTGTTACCAATGTGGAAGGGCAGGTAACATCCCAGGCGTCTCAGCTGTCCTCTTTGACGTCCCAGGTGAATGATGCGTCTTCGAAGGTTGATCAGATGGCACAGACCATTACCAACAACGAGAAAACGCAGTCGTCGCTAAATACCAGTTTGCAGTCGCAAATTGATGCGCAGGCATCGGCAAACATCAAGAACCAGACGGAGTTGAATAACGCCACCACTTCGCTGGCGGCAATTAAATCAACTCAGCAGACCCAGGCCACAACGATAAGCGCACTGTCTCAGCAGCAGACGAATTTGACTGCCCAGGTAGGCGATCAGACGGCTGAGCTGCAAGAGCTGAAGAAAACGGTTGTTGAAAACGGCAACGTTAACAGCACCTGGATGGTCAAAATGGAAACCAACAGCAACGGTAAAAAGTATGCTGCTGGTATCGCTTTAGGTATCGATGGCAAAAATTTGCAGAGCCAGTTTCTGGTTCAGGCTGATCGCTTCGGCTTAATCAATACCTCTAACGGGAACACGACCACACCATTTGTTGTGGAAAATGGCGTTGCCTACATGAATGCCGCTGTCATTAAAGATGGCTCGATCACCAATGCGAAAATTGGCGGTGAGATTAGGTCTGACAACTTCGTAGACGGATCTCAGGGCTGGCGTGTTGGTAAGGACGGCAGCTCGCAGTTCAACAATGTAATCGTGCGCGGAACGGTTTATGCGACGGATGGACGATTTGATGGCACGGTCTATGCCAACAGGTTAGAGGGAGATATTGGTTCATTTGCAATTAATATCGCTCAACATCGGAGTCGTAAAGTGCCGAAAGCGACTTGGCAGTGGTTCGAATTGTTACGAATTCGTCGACAGAACTTTGATCAGATTGTCCACCTGAAAGGCTCGCTTCTGCAATCTGACAGAATAAATGTTAGTGGCGGTGGCACGCTGCGTGCAGGTATGTCTTATTCGTCTGGGTCGGACGGTGGCTTAGATCCGGGATATTTGTCATACGCCATCCTTCTCCGTGGTGACGGAGCCACGTCTGGCGGCGGCAGTATGGAACTTGGTATTGAATTGATGTATGAAACTGGCGGGGCAACGCGCATCGTTACCGCTCAGGAATCAATGAGTCTCGAAAATCTGACTTTCGTTGTGCCGGCTGGCACAGGTGATGCTGTACTGCGGTATGGTTGCTACCTTGATCGAAATGGGCAAATGGTTCTATCCATTCTTTCCCGATTTGACGCTTTCGCTGCACGTAATAACGGAGTAATTAGAGGCGCGTCATCAGATTAACATGGCGCCCCGAAAGGGGCGCCCTTTATACCGAATTAACTCAAGGAAGAGTAAATTATGGCAATGTATGAAGTCGGCACCATAACGGGTGCAACAAATCAGGCAAAAGTAACAGGCGCATCTACCAAATGGTCTGAAACTGCTCTTGGTATTCAGGAGGGTTCGATTCTTGTCGTTTATCGCAGTGGGAGCGCAGATCTGTATGCAATCAAATCTGTCGAAAGTGATACACAGCTGACTCTGACGCGAAATATAACGTCCGCTTTCACTGGAGTGAAATATGGCATTATTACATCTGAAACCGCCAGCACATCGTCTTTTGCGAACCAACTAGCCAGTGCATTCACTCTTTGGCGTAATGTTGTCCAGGGATGGTCTACAGCGCTGACTGGAAGTGGCAATATTACGATGACAGACCCTATCACAGGAGTTTCAGTGACCGTTCCGGCTATCTCAGGAATGGCAAAACTGTCAGGCGGAAACTCCTTTACTGGTAATCAAACAATATCCAGCGATGACTCGGGATTTATCCTCGGCAGAAATTCCGATATTGGCCTTGTCAAAAAGAACGGTACTTTTGGCAAGTTGATGGTTGGTAAATCTACTCGCTTTTCTGTCGTAAAAAGCGCGGCAGATCGTATTTCAGCCACCGATGCCCAAACCGAAATTTTTGGCGTAGATAGTGGTGGTAATGCAGAAGTGATCAATAACCTTTCGGTTGCTGGGAAGGCCACTGTAAAAGGGGACATTACGGGAAGTGGAAGCATAAATGCTGGGAATAAAGTATCTGCGGCCAGTATTGAATTGTCATTTTCCACACCGTACATCGATTTTCATTTCAACAACAGCACTTCGGATTACACGACCCGACTTATAGAAAATACAGCAGGTGAGTTAACTCTTGAAGGCGCATTTATGTGCAAAAGACACCTGTACGCCTGGGGTAGCATAATGGCCAGAAATATTGCCCCAGGCGCACCTTCTAACGGCCAGCTTGTCACCGGGGCGCCGTTCCAGTCAATGATTCAAGGACGTGGTGCGTATGGCGATGCTCGCGGCGCCGTTGCTAACTACTATATTGAGGAACGGGTAGGAGAAGAGCACAGGGCAGTTGTCTATCTCGATGGTTATGGTCGAACAGATGCATGGCTTTTTAGACCAGGGGGGACGATCACCACCGGCAAAGGCGACGTCATGACTACCGGTTCAGACGTTCGTCTAAAAGACAGATTTACAGAATCCCAGGAAGGGGCATCCAGACGCATTAACGCGCTGGGAGTCTGCGAGTTCAATATGAAGGGCGAAACACGTCGGAGGCGCGGATTTATAGCTCAACAAGCGGAACAGGTTGACTCGCTTTATACCTTTCAAAGTGGCGATGTAGAAATTGATGGTGAGAAGATCAATATCCTAAACGTAGATCAGACAGCAATTGTCGCAGACCTGGTAACTACCGTTCAGGAGCAATACGAATGTATCGAAAAACTAAAAGGTGAGATCCAAAATCTAAAGGTTTTAGTGATGAACACATCAGCAAAAGCGGCTTAAAAGGAATAATTATTGTATGTAAGTACTTACCTACAATTAATCTATAATTTATGATATAAATCTGCCATCCGATTTGACTTATTCATGGAGGAAGACATGTCAAACGAGATGGCAGGCGTGACGCCAGAGCAGGTGGAGCGCATTGCCGCAATTGTTGCGCGAGAAGTCGTAGGAAAATTAAGTAAGGAGCTTCGCGATGATATTGGCCAGGAGGTCAACGATCAGCTGCGAACCTACTTTGGTGATATGACTCCGGCGCAACATAGCATTCAGCATTCCAACCTGGACAAACTTCTTAATCGGCTCGACACGATTTCAAGCGGGTTCTTTGGAGGCATTATTTCCAAGATTACCTCGTTCCTGATCACCGTGCTGCTTTTGGGTTTGGCCGCTTATGGCGTGAAAAATGGACTGCAATAACAGGAGAACAAGGATGAGTACTCCAAGAGGCATTCGTAACAATAACCCTGGTAACCTGGATAAGGGGTCGCCGTGGCAAGGGTTAGTAAACAATCCGGCGGAACCGCGGTTCTGCACTTTTAAAGACCCCGTATGGGGGATTCGAGCACTGACAGTAACGCTCATCACCTACCATGATAAGCGCCGCGCAAAAGACGGTTCCAGCATCGATACGATCCGCGAAGTCATCGAGCGTTGGGCGCCGCCGCATGAAAACAACACGGCCGCCTATATCAATGAGGTCTCTAAAGCCGTAGGCGTGACGCCGGACATGATCATCGATCTGCATGACTACAATACTATGCGGCCGCTGGTGGAGGCGATTATTCGTCATGAGAACGGTCGTGGCCCTTTGAAAACACTCAACAGCTGGTATTCGGTCGAAGTTATTGACGAAGGTATGCGTCGCGCCGGCGTCGTTAAACCGGTAACTGCAGTGAAAGCCGTACCTGTCACGAAAGAAACTGCAGGCGCAACGGTGACTGCAGGTATCGGTATTGCGCAGCTGGCGGACGTAATGCCGCAGATCTCCGTTGCGATGGATAAGGCCCAGGGACATATCACCAGCGGGGATACCGTTCGCATTATCTTCGGTATTGCGACCATTGTTGTCGCCGGCTTTATTGCCTGGTCGCAAGTTCGTAAGCATCAGGCAGGAGTGGTGTAACCATGAACGGCAGCCTGCTTTCAAAGGTCAAATCGACCATCATGACTTTGGCTGCCGTCTTCTTTGTGCTCGTTGGGGCGTACACCTGGGGTGGACACGCTGCCCAGCGGGCCATGGAAGAAAAGGCGCAGAGAGAAAACAACAAACGGCTTCAAGGAACAGTGGATGTGAAAAATGAGACGATTAATGAAGTCAGGACTAAGGATGCTTCTGCCGTTCATCGCGAGCTTCGCGATAAGTGGATGCGTGATTAAACCCCAGACCGTGGGCGTACAATTCTGCGATGGGGCTAACCCTATCTACATCAGCAAGGACGACGCCCTGACAGAAGAAACTGAGAGGGAAATCCTGATCCACAACACGCTGGGTGAACGGCTGTGTAGTTGGGGATACGCGAAGTAGCATCTACGCCGCGCTGAGACATCTAGCGCGGCCTTACTCATTCACCACATGATGTCAGATTTCCACGTTACTTATCTCTAGCCCGGCTTTCTCTTGTAATTCGGTAAGTGCTAACACATTGGCAGGATGGCGAAAAAAATTGTATGCATTTACGGCCACAGACTCGTTTAAAAAACCATGGCTTAGCAGAGAGTCCACGCTGGCATCGTATAGCGCCTCAAGAGACTTGAATTTCTCTGCCAGCAACCACGCTTCTTCCTCTTCAACACCGTAGATGCCGCAGGCGAAAAGTAGCGGGCCTAAGCGGACGTTTTTTGCTCGTTCTATTCCTTTGCAAATATTCATGGCCTGTCTTGGCCCAAATTGTTTGAGTCCAGTCAGCTTGCCAGCGCTCATTGAGAACATGTCCAAGGGCTTTTGTACATACATTTTCTCCACGAGCTGCTTTAGAGTGTATTCCCCTAATTGGTCTATATGGACTCCCCGTGGCTCGAAGAAGCGCCAGCAAGCAGAGTATGGGTTTCCTGAGTTCAGAAGGCCGTAAGTGTTTTGGGTGCTGCTTAGCTCAATGCTCATAGTGAGTGCTCGACGAAATGCCAGACGCTAATCGTGGTCTATGTTCACACGATCAAGGGGGTGGCATATTAAAGCACTCACCACATCCGAAACTAGGGCATTGGTCAAAGAAACTCGTGACCGTCGCAAAGAGCCTTTCATTTCACCTTTACACCGCAGCCGTAGGCATTTAGGCTATATCGCATATAAGAAAACAAGTTGTTTCATACGACGATAAATCACACGTAGGGATATCACGAATGACTCAGATCATTGTGGTGGGCGGTACCAAGGGTGGCCCAGGCAAATCGACTGTTGCTCAGCAAATTGCAGCCTGTCTGAAAATCAAAAAGAAAAAGAAAGTCCAGATCACTGATATCGACATCCAGCGCACCACGACAGGGTGGTGTGAAGACCGCCGGCACAATGAAGAACTGGAGCTGATCCCGTTCGCCTATGTCCAGGATGACATCATCAAACACATCACTTCGCTTCGCGGCCGTTACGATTACGTCGTAGTCGACGCTGGTGGTTTTGACTCCGAAATTCAGCGCCACGCAATGTTGATGGCCAACGTGATCCTTATCCCGCTTCGCCCGAAACGTCGTGATCTGAAATCCTTGCGTGACATCGACCCCATCGTCGACAGCGTAAGCAGCGTGAATGACAAAATCAAAATCCGTGCTGTAATGAACCAGTGCCCGTCTCTGCCTTCCCAGGCTGCGCGCATTATCGCTGCAAAAGAAATTGTCGAAACCTTTGGCATCGAGGCGGTGCCGGTGAACCTTTACAACCGCAACGTCTATGACGATGCCGAAGAGGCGGGTCGTTCCATCTTTGAGATGACCGGAGCCGAACGCGACAAAAAGGCTGAGGCCGAGATTGAAGCATTAGTAGAATACGTAATGACCTTGGAGGGTGAATAATGTCCATGAAAATGGGTGATCTGGCAAAACGTCCGGCTGCGGAAGCTGCCGCGCCTAAAAGCAGCACACCGATGCGCCAGCCTGTCCGTCCACAAGGCCGTCCAACACGTGGCAAAGAGAAAATCAAAAGCCGCACAATGTCGCTAGAAGACGAGTATTTCGAATTACTGGAGATGATGAAGTTCATTCCTCGCTTCGAGAAGTTCACCCGTTCTGATGTGATACGTGCAGCCATTTTCCATCTGGCAGAGAAGTCCCCGCAGGAAATAGAGGACATCGTAAAGATGAACGAGGCGATCACCGCAGCCGATGTGACGATGCGTACTGACGAAATAAAGCGCGAATTAATGAAGAAAGGGTAATATAAGAGGGTGCTGTCGCACCCATTTATTGTAATGCAAATAGAATGTTAAAGATCTCAAAGGACATTACCAATGAATCCATTATTAACCCTTATCGCAAATTTCATAGAAAAACTGGTTTCCGATGTGGAAACAGTGGTTGAGAAAGTTTCCGATATTTTTACCAAAGGAGCAAGAAGGAAAGATATTGAAACCAAAATAAAAGATCTCGAAAGAGAGAGAGAGTTCTTAATTAAGTACACTATAAAGAAAAATATAGGCGCTTTTTCAAGCG
>OLFT01000115.1_pt1 | contig 115066 bp, 99 predicted proteins | sample 1604921 | NCBI WGS metagenome assembly OLFT01 (sample SAMEA3888897, study PRJEB22519) | human gut metagenome | biome: human gut; feature: human-associated habitat; material: faeces | place: Denmark | collected 2013 | reverse complement strand
AACCGAATTTATTTAATTTTTAACCTTGTCCATTTTTAGTGGACAGTAGTGATATTAGAATAAAAAACAATGTTAAAAACATAAAAGATACAGGTTCTAATATTGAGTTTTATTATTTACACGCTATACCCATGTCTGTATTGCAGTTTACTTTCCTCACATAAACAAGACAAAAATTTCAATACACTTCGACAACTCATTTTATTAGGTGTTGCCTGGCTTAAAAACTGCGTTTTCGTTTGTCTCGGGGCTTGCCTTTAGTTATTTTTGCGGAAAAATTGGTTTGGAATGTATTCAAAGGATGAGATGAAGGCGTTGAAACGCGAGTTCTGGACGGAATTTGCGGAATATTGCAACACGGATGCGGTGCTGTCGAAGCGCCGGACGAAGTTCATGCTGTATAATACGCGTGTCAAGGGCATTGAAATGAAATGGGTGGTGGAACCCAAACTTGTGGAGGTGGTGATGGAATTCAACCACCCGAGCGATGCTGTCCTTGCTGAACAGTGGTCGAAAATGGAGAGCTGCAAATCGTTGTTTTCAAAGGGATATGGCCGTGATTTCGACCACTTAATCTGGGACGACAACTATGAACTTGCCGGCATCGACAAGACTGTAAAAAGAATTTATCTGAGCCGCGAAGGACTCAATTTCCACCGCCGTTCCGACTGGCCGGAAATATTCGCATTCATGGGACAAAACATGCACAAAATGGAAAAGGCCTGGAAAAACGTAAAGCCGTTCTTCGAGGAATAATCCGCTTTAACACACTAACCTATAAAGAGACACTGACAACTGCCACTTTTTGGCACATGCTCTCCTTACCTTTGCAACAAAAAACACATGTCAGCAAACCTATTCAAACGCTACTTTTGGCTAATGGATGTGATTTACCGCTCCAACGGAATCACACGCGAAGAAATCAATCGGAAATGGGCCGTTTCCGAACTGAACGAACGTAAGGAAAACGAACTGCCGGAACGTACGTTCCACCGCTACCGTGAAGCCATTGAAAACATTTTCGACATAAACATCGTCTGCGACCGCCATGGCGACAAACGTTACCATATAGAGAACCTTGACCACCTCGACATCACGAAAAAACGGTTGCTCGAGGCGTTTGCCATCAACAACCTTACGGAAAAGCATCTCCTGCTTGACCGGCACATCAGCATTGAGGAAGTTCCGTCAAGCGAAAAATATCTAATGCCAATCCTCAACGCTATGGAAAACCGCCAACTACTCAAAATATCCTATCAAAATTTCTATGCCGAGAAAGCAACGAGCTTTCCGGTAGAGCCGTGGGGATTGAAGCATTTCCGGCAACGGTGGTACATGGTCGGCTATTCGCCCGACTTGGACGAGGAGAGAGTGTATGGCCTCGACCGCATACAGTCGTTGGAAACATTGCAGAAAAAATTTGAGATGCCGGACGATTTCTCCATCAACGAATATTTCAATGACTCGTTCGGCGTGTATACCTATTCTCCTGAATTCGGCAAGGCTGTTACGGTCCGACTGCGCGTAGACCCCAACCAGATTGCCTATCTGCGCACCGTTCCCTTCCATCATTCACAGATGGAAACGACAGACGCCCACGGCAACCCTATCCTGACACTGCACCTCATTCCGTCCTACGACTTCATTCATGAACTCCTGAAATACGGTGAAGGAATAGAAGTGATGGAGCCGCTCGAACTACGGGAAAAAATCGCCGAACAAATAAAAGAAATGTATAAAATTTACCATTACTGACACTTTTTGGCAACCACCCATGCGTACTTTGCAGCATAAAAATAAAACGCTACAACGATGAAACATTTACAAGAGCTGTACGAAAGTCATGCAGAGGGCCTAACAACGCTGTTCAATGCCCTTTATCAAGAAAATCTTTTTGAAGAAAGTTCCTATCCCCTACTGCTTTCCACATGGGAAAACGAACCGGTGCCGAAAGCCATGTTTTTCGGCCAGGAGACAAACGGTTGGGGCGACAGCGAAGACATTGCAACCCTCATGGAAGGCTACCGGAACTTTGAACTCGGAAAGAACTATCCGTCGCTTTTCTGGAAATATCTGTGGTCGCTCAGCAATAAAATAGGACTGAAAGGCGCACATCCTTTTCTTTGGAACAACATCAACAAGCTCGGCAAACAACAGTCGGCCGGACATGCCGAACAACGTGCCACCGAACTCGAAAACGAACATTTCAACGTGCTGCGCGAAGAATTGGAATTAATCAAGCCCGAAATATGCGTATTCTTGTCCGGACCACACTACGACAGTGATTTAAAAGCCAAACTTCCGGATCTGGAAATACTCCCAATGGAAGGTTATAAGGAAAACGAATTTGTTCGTTTCTCCAGCCGCTATCTTCCAAAAAATTCCTTCCGTACCTATCATCCAGGATACGGCAACCGATATTACAGCTGGTACAACGAGGTGCTCGACACTATTGCCCGGGAATGTCAGAATTCCGTTTTATAATCAACCCTAAACTCAAAACAGCCATGAAGCGAATCAGTTCCCCCAAAGGAATTGCCGACTTGATGAGAAATCTTTGGCTACGGCATTTATACGGACTGCCGCAGGAACGTGACCATGTTTTCCTTGTCGAACTGCCACCGGTCGAAAACGGGAAATACCCAACCCCTTCGCGTCCCAAGGAAATTACCGACGAAACCCTACGTGACGCAGTGGCCCAACTCGGCGGCTGGTGACACGGAAAGCCATAAACCCGAAACTGCACTCCGCCTCGCTATAAATATTCCACTTAACCCCAAAACGATCATTAGACCGCCAAACAAGGTTCGGCTGTCGACAGTTAGCTTTAGTTGGCTCTTTAGTCGCTTTCCGCACTGCTGCCGGCATCTTGCTTCCTGCTTTTTCTCGATGTAGCCCGCTACATCTTCGACAAAGACAGAAATCAATCTGCCTGGCAGCAGCACGAAATCCACCATAAAGTCTAATGACCAATTTGGGTTAAAAACACCTTGTCAAAATAGTATCAAAAAACAATAGGAGTGCAGTTTTTCCACCGACTATCCCAAATAGTTACTCAATAAAAACACCCCGCCGAAACCGTGACGGATTTCGACGGGGTATTGTGTATTTTGAGTTGTAATATCCTCTCAATTAGAATATATTGTAGCCGAGGGAAAGGCTGAGCGTACGGTTGTACAACTGAGGGTCGTAGATGGAAGACATATGGGCGAGACCGAGCTGATAGCCGACGCCGAGACGGAACTTGCGGAAGGAAAGGTCGAGTCCGAACTGAAGGCCACCGTCAAAACGGTCAAACGGACGATAGTCTACTCGAAGCTGAGAATCCTTGAACAAATCAGACGTTCCCAATACCGGCTGTCCGAACGGGTCGGAAGCTGCAACTTTGCCTTTAGCCTGAAGTCCTACGGCCATATATGCGCCCACTTTGGGAGTCAGTGCCCAATCGTCGGCAAGACGAATACGGTAGCCTACGGTCACAGGCAGATGCAGATAGTCCATCTTGTCAATATCCAGCAATCTCAAGCCATTCACCAACATGTCGCCCGAAAGCGTTCCACCTTTGCGCTGATAGATCAATCCTGATTCCAGTATCAAGTTCTGAGGAAATGTATAGCCGGCAGTCACTCCTACCATAAATCCGTGATTCGGTTCTGCCGATAACTCTTCTACTGCCATCCGACTGTTCAAATAACCAGCTTCTATCCCAAAATTCCAATGTTGCGCATTTGCGCTCATTGCCATTGCTGCACCAAGCAGCCACAAAATCATTCTTTTCATTAATTTTTGGTTTTATAATTCAGAATAAACAAAAGATGAGAGCAAAGACAAACGAAAACAAAGTTTTCAAATTTGATTATATCTCCTCATCCAATTCCCGGCAAAGATAATAATTATTACCGTAAAAAAAATAGATATGCACTTCTCGTAAAAGAAATGCATATCTATTAATAATCAAACGATTTGTTTTTATTTCATCAGTGCTTCGTGCATATGAGCTGCGGCACGACGTCCGTCACCCATGGCAAGAATAACGGTTGCTCCACCACGCACAATGTCGCCACCGGCATAAATGTCGCCCAATGATGAGCGCATCGACTCTTCGTCAACAACAATCGTACCACGACGGCTCACCTCCAATTCCGGAATAGCGTTCGGAATCAACGGGTTCGGCGATACGCCTACGCTGACAATCACCAGGTCGACCGGCACATCGTAAATACCGTCTTCCACCGGCACCGGCGAACGGCGTCCGCTTTCGTCAGGCTCGCCCAGTTCCATACGCTGTACACGCATTGTCGTGACATGTCCTTTTTCGTTGCCGAGATATTCCACCGGATTGTTGAGCGTCATAAAGTTGACACCCTCCTCCTTCGCATGCTTCACTTCTTCCAGACGGGCAGGCATTTCCGCTTCCGAACGACGATAGACAAGCATCACGTTCTTCGCACCCATACGGCGTGCCGTACGCACCGAGTCCATAGCCGTATTTCCACCGCCAATCACTGCCACGTTGTCGCCATGCAACACCGGCGTGTCGCTATCCTTGCGTGCAGCCTCCATCAGGTTGACACGTGTCAGATATTCGTTGCTCGACATGACACCGATAAGGTTCTCTCCCGGAATATTCATAAAACGCGGAAGTCCCGCACCTGAAGCCACAAATATGCCTTTGAAGCCCATATCGTGCAAATCGTCGTAGCTCAACGTCTTGCCCACGATGCAGTTGGCTTCGAACTTCACACCCATCTTGCGCAGGCCGTCGATTTCCACATCCACGATGCTGTTCGGCAGACGGAATTCAGGGATACCGTATTTCAACACACCGCCAATCTCGTGCAGCGCCTCAAACACAGTCACGTCGTAGCCATATTTCGCCATGTCGCCGGCAAAAGCCAATCCCGCAGGACCACTGCCCACTACCGCCACCTTGATGCCGTTGGCAGGAGCCAGTTGCGGCACAGAAGCCTTGCCATGTTCGCGCTCATAGTCGGCCACAAAGCGTTCAAGATAACCGATAGCCACCGCCGGCTTCTTCATCTTCAAATGGATACACTTGCTTTCGCACTGTTTTTCCTGCGGACAAACGCGACCGCACACAGCCGGAAGCGCACTTGTCGACTTGATGACAGCCGCCGCTTCGGCAAACTCGCCGCGTTCCACATTCTTAATAAAGGAAGGAATGTCAATTCCTACCGGACAGCCTGTGACGCATTGCGGGTCGGGACAGTCCAGACAGCGTGTAGCCTCGGCCATCGCCATCTCTACGGTCAGTCCGCGGTTCACCTCCTCGTTGCAGGTCACACGGTAATCGGGATCCAGTTCCGGCATCTTTACACGCTCTGCCGAGGTGCGTTCCTTTGCAGGTTTAGCCTTGCGCAGTTCCTCGCGCCACTGCTCGGCGCGGCGTTGTGCTCTTATTTCTTTTTCATTCATAGTGCTTCCTCCCCGTTATTTGTTTTCGTCGTCATAAGAATGGAGTCGCATCAGCATCTCGTCGAAATCCACCTGATGGGCATCGAATTCCGGTCCGTCGATGCAGACAAACTTCGTTTTGCCTCCCACTGTCACACGGCAAGCACCGCACATGCCCGTACCGTCGACCATAATCGTGTTGAGCGAGCACATTGTCGGAATTTCATATTTCTTTGTCAGCAAAGCGACAAACTTCATCATGATGGCAGGACCGATAGTCACCACCAAATCCACCTTTTCGCGATTGATAACATCCTCCACGCCATTGGTCACCAAACCTTTGTTGCCGTAAGAACCGTCGTCGGTCATAATCACCACCTCGTCGCTCGAAGCACGCACTTCGTCCTCAAGGATAATCAAGTCCTTCGTACGTCCGGCCAACACGCTGACAACACGGTTGCCGGCTGCCTTCATCGCACGGATAATGGGCAGAAGCGGAGCCACTCCGACACCGCCGCCACAACAAACCACCGTACCAACTTTCTCAATATGCGTAGCCTGTCCGAGCGGACCAACCACATCGTGCAGGTATTCGCCTGCTTCTTTACTGCAAATCTTTTGCGACGACTTGCCCACAGCCTGAACCACAAGCGTAATCGTACCCTTGTCCTTATCGGCATCGGCAATGGTCAGTGGAATGCGCTCTCCATGTTCGTCGGCACGCACAATCACAAAGTGACCGGCACGGCGCGAACGTGCAATAAGCGGAGCCTCCACAATCAACTCCACCACCTTTTCTGAAAAATGCCGTTTTTCAACAATTTTGTTCATCGTATATACAAATTAAAAGGCGTTACAAAACTTTTTTATGCCGCAACCGCCAACCGGACCACGACAAAAACACAAGCCGAACAACAAAAAACGCAACCGAAATTCCTGTTGCCGACTTAATTTTCACAAAGTTAATAATAATTCTGAAGCAATATCATTTTCAAACTCAAAATAGCTTGTTGGCAACCCAAAAGCGTCCTTTCCTACGGGTTGGTTTTATTTTTTGACACAATAATAACAATTTTTGTTTCTTTATGTACTCAAAAAACAAGCATTCTCAACACTCAGTTAATTACTTTTTTGATATTTTTCTTAAAAAGTCTTACATATCTCAATTTTATTTAATACATTTGGGAAGAGTTATGAGTAACTCCCCTCCGAAAACCGGAGGTGCCAATCTTGATTCTTTGAATCGGTATACCGTGAAAATGGTATATATTTCTAAAATTGAAAAACCGCTTTTTTCGAAATATATATGTTTTTATAGATTGTAGATTTAGTTATAGTCGTTGTTGTGAAACAGCGACTATTTTTTGTGTGCTAATTAATACATAAAAACCGTTGCCGGTCAGCCAGCAACGGTTTTCCATATTTATCATTTACGTTATGTTTCAAAACGTAGGATACGGATAGGTGATATCCCAAAGGAAGAGTGCGTTTCCGGGGACTGATGTTCCGGCACTGCAGCGGTCCTTTTTCTCGATAATTTCGCAGAACTGCTGTTCCGTAATCTTGCCGCGGCCCACTTCCACCAGCGTACCGACTATGGCACGCACCATGTTGCGGAGAAAACGGTCGGCCGTCACGGTGAACACCAATTTATCGCCCTCCATCTGCCAGCAGGCATAGTCGATGCGGCAGTTGTTTGTCTTCACATCCGTATGAAGCTTGCTGAAACTCGTGAAGTCGGTATAGTCAAACAGACGCTGTGCCGCGCGGTTCATCGCTTCCACATCCAACTTATAGGGAGGAGTCCAGCAGAAATGATAGCTGAACGGCGACTTCTCCAAGCCGATGAAATATTTGTAGGTACGGCTCGTAGCATCAAAGCGTGCGTGTGCCTCGTTGCCCACCCTTACTATCTCATAAACGGCAATATCGCGTCCCACGATGCTGTTCAACTGGCGAACCAGTCGGGCAGTGTCGGCAATAGGCTCTTCCACATCGAAATGCGCCACCATTGTACGGGCGTTCACTCCCGTGTCCGTCCGTCCCGCACCAGTGATTGCCAACGGCATGCGCATCACCATCGACATGGCCTTCTCCAGCGTTTCCTGCACCGAAACGGCATTGGGCTGGGTCTGCCATCCGTGGAAGGGCGCACCGTTGTACGCCAGACGCATAAAATACCTGCAAGCCATCCGACAGCCGTTAATCCTTTTCGAGATAAGTATATCCGTAAAGACCCGAACGGTAGTTGCTCAGGAACTCACGACCTTCTTCCGGAGTAATCTTGCCGCTCTTCATGGCACGTGTCACCCACGTTTCCACGTTGCGCACCAGCTTCTTCGGATTGTATTGTACATAGTCGAGCACTTCGTCCACCGTTTCGCCGTCGATAATCTGGTCGATTTCGTAGCGGTCGGCATATACGCTGATATGCACGGCATTCGTGTCGCCGAACAGGTTGTGCATGTCGCCCAGAATTTCCTGGTAAGCGCCGACAAGGAACACACCGAAATAATACGATTCGTTGTTCTTCAGCGAGTGTACCGGCAAAGCATTGCAGATGCCGTGGCTGGATATGAAGTTATTGATTTTTCCGTCGGAGTCGCAGGTGATGTCCTGGATAGTAGCCGTACGTGTCGGACGTTCGTCAAGACGGGCAATCGGCATAATCGGGAACATCTGGTCGATAGCCCAGGAATCAGGCAGCGACTGGAAGAGCGAGAAGTTGCAGAAATACTTGTCGGGAAGCATTTTTGAAATTTTCAACTCATCAGGAATGTGCTTCATGCCCTGTGCCATATCGTTGACATCGCGGGCAACTGACCAAAACAGTTTTTCAATCTGCGCACGCGTACGCAAGTCGAGCATACCCAGACTGAACAGGTCGAGAGCTTCTTCGCGGATCTGCAGCGCGTCGTGCCAGCTTTCGAGCAAGCGCGGCGGATTGAGTTTGTCCCAAATATCGTAAAGTTCGCGAGCCAGTTCATGGTCGGTTTCCGAAACTTCCTCATTTTCATTCCATATCGGAAGCTGCGTAGTTTCCAGCGCTTCAAAAATCAGCACAGAGTGATGGGCTGTCAGCGAGCGTCCGGATTCCGTAATGATGTTCGGCTGCTTCAATCCGTTTTTCTCGCAGGCATCCACCAACGCCGAGATGGCGTCGTTGGCATATTCCTGGATGGAATAGTTCATGCTGCTTTCACTTGCACTGCTGCGTGTTCCGTCGTAGTCAACGCCCAGACCACCACCAATGTCAAGGAAATCAAGATTAAAGCCCATTTTCGACAGTTGCACATAGAATTGTGTAGCCTCGCGCAAAGCCGTCTTGATACGGCGTATTTTGGTAATCTGACTGCCGATATGGAAATGTATCAGCTTCAGACATTCCTTCATCTTGTTCTTTTCAAGGAAATCGAGTGCCTCAAGCAGTTCGCTGGAGTTCAAGCCGAACTTGCTGTGGTCGCCACCTGATTCTTCCCATTTTCCGCTGCCGGAGCTCGACAGCTTGATACGGATACCCACATTCGGCCGCACACCGATGCGCTTTGCCAACGTAGCAATCAGGCGCAGTTCGTTGAGTTTTTCCACCACAAGGAAAATGTGGCGTCCCATTTTCTGAGCCAGCAAAGCCAGCTCGATATAATTTTCATCCTTATAACCGTTACAGATAATCAGGTTGCTCTCGTCGATATTCGTTGCGAGCACCGCATGAAGTTCCGGCTTAGAACCGGCTTCCAGACCGATATTGAACTTTTTGCCGTGGCTGACAATTTCCTCCACCACCTGACGCATCTGATTTACCTTAATCGGGTAAATGATAAAGTTCTGGGCTTCATATTTGTACTCGGCAGCAGCCTGCTTGAAACAGCGCGAAATCTTTTCAATACGATTGTCGAGAATATCCGGAAAACGGAGCAGTACGGGCGACGTAATGTCCCTCACCTGCAATTCGTCCATCAAATCCTTCAAATCGACGGATGCATAACCCTCGCGCGGAGTCACCTGAACGTGACCCTTGTCGTTAATCGAGAAATACTTGAGCCCCCAACCGGGAATGTTATACAGCTCAGCACTGTCCTCAATACGCCATTTTCTCATTCTTCTGTCAAAGTTAAAAAGGTTACAAATATCTGTAATTTAAAATAGTCTACAAATGTACGAAAAAACACGTTAAAACTACGGATACGGCCGTAATAATTCATCGAGACCTATAATTTTTCACTGAATAGATTTCGACCTTTTCCCAAACATGCCTTTCATCCGGATAAGCCTTTATAAGGTCTGCACAGATTTGAGACCAGGGTACAACTTTGAATGTATTCCACCAAATGGGTCTGCCATGGTCCACATAAATTTTCACAACCATGCGAACCCTTTCCAAATAGCCATCATGTTTATTTTCTATTTCCGCACGCAAATATCCTGACAACGTTTGAAAGTTACCATCCGAATCAAAGCCTAAATCATCATGGATATTTTTCCATAAATCAAAATAACGGCGTGTAATTGTAATGTCATTGGCTGCTATAACCTTGTCCGTAGAAACCACCCCCAACAATTTTTCAATGACAGGCTCTTCTCCTTCCGGATAAAGCCAACGCTTCTTTTCTTCAAAATCAGAAGCAAGGCAAATCAGCACAGAACGGGTAATCGGAGTAAACACATCCTCTATATCAGGATATTCCCTTAACAATTCCATTACCGCCAAATAGGCTTCTTGAGGAGAACAATCAGTTTTCGCCAATCGTTCCAATGCTGAATTCAACACAGCAGGCATAAGATAGCCGCCCTCTATTTCCGCTTTCAGCATTGCGATAATATCCGCGCTTGAACCCTTTTCAAATCGAGTATGCAAGAAAATAGAATTGCTATCTTCTGCTTTCGACGGCCCCCACAGCTGCTTTTCCTCCTGTCCTATTGTCTCCAACAGTTCTTTATTATTTTCAGCAGCTTTTTTCAAGAAGATGAAGAAGTTGCGGAAAGGGGCAAGAGTCTTGTATGAACTGTTTTTCTCGTACCATTGCCTATAATAGCAATAGAATTTCCACATTTTCTCACACCCCATCTGCCTGTTATACAAAGTCTGCAAAATATTACCAAAAGTGCGCGACTGTGTAGCCTTCACTCCTTCAATATCATTTCTGAACACCTCACTGACTTCGCCGGTTTCATCAAACAGAGCATCCAATTTTCGGAATCTGTACAATGCCGAATAAAAGAATTCATCCTTCTCTATCAAATCATTCCATTCACTCACAAAATTATCCCACCGACGAAAAGCCGCACTACGTTCGTCTTCATCCTTACAATCCGCTATTTTTCCACATAGAGCAGCCACACAGTCAGGAGCCATTTTACCGTCCCCAGCCAGTCTCCTCACATTTTCTACAATAGCAAAAGCATCATCTATTGAACGGTAAGGCTTCTTTATAAGCATTGTGTTTATCTCATCGGAAGCTTCCACCATACGTTTCATGCCAACACTGTCGTTTTCTGACTTTTCGTTTCTAATTATCTTCCAAACGTATTCTTCCTGCTGCAGAGAAACTGCCATTTTAAACAGTAATGCAATCACATGAATATCGCAGCGGTAATTTTTCAGTTTCGGCATATTTACCACCTCATAAGCATATAAGAACCGTTTCGGACTGGGCCTTTTGTGACCTTCGGAAGAACCTTGAACCTTGATTTTATAATTATCGACAATTCTCAGAAGATTGCTCAACGTATAGTCATCAACATAAGGCAAACGCTTGATATAGACAGATGCGTCGTCAATAGTCGGCGAGGCTTTCAAAATCTGATTATAGAGTATCAGGCTAATTTTTGCAGAACCTCCCATTTCTTTCTCAAAAGAATTGAAAGCTTTGACTGCAAATTTATATTCATGCTTCTTTGTAAGTTCCAAACACATAGCAAGCATTCGAGCATTGTGTTCTCCTACCGGCTCACGCCAACTTTGATAAAACGCATAAGCTGTGGAAAAGTCCTCTGACTTTTGAATCAGTCCTACATAGACAACTTCACGCCTGTTTGCCTTTACCGAGGCCCAAACACCTTCCCCGGACTCCAAATAAGACTGTATGAGCTTCAACATCGGTGTATCATGGACAGATTTGCCCAACATAAATACTACCGCAGCATTTGTCAATGAAAACAATCGGTCAACATACTCATTCAGCATTGCCTTTCCTTCCACCAGATTGTCTATCGAGTCCAATCGAGCCAGCACATCATCAAATATCGTACTTGCACCAAATTCCAATACATCCAATGCTGTATCGTAATTTCTCACCTCATCGACCAAAGACTGCGCCCACGCATATCTGCCATTGGCAAAATCAATAAGAAGCCGAATGTGTTCTGCGTTGGCACACAATTTTGCCAATATACCGTAGATACGTTGCAACGACATCATGTCAGACACGAAAAGCCCATTCACACTACGGACTTTTGCCAAAACTGCATCCACAGCACCCTGGCTTACAAAAGCATAAGCTTCATCAAACGTATCTGTGAAGTATTCCAATTTTCGGGAAATTGAATACAGGCTGTCCGATATGCTGTTTTCTACTTGAAAATCCTCTATTTCTTCCGGCGTATAACTATTGGGATGATTTTTTGCAAAGCGTATCAGCTCACCCATTGTTGATTCATTGACAGGCAACCCGTTTTCCCTCATTTCACGTATCAACATCCGTACTCCACGACGAGATTCTGCACGTCCAATCAACAGGTTATAAAAAAATCCCATTTCCTCTTTGTCCTCTTCCATCAATACCGATAAATTTTCCTTCGCTATTTTTCGACATTCTTCGAGGCACTCATTATAGATTTCAGTCTGAGGCAAACGGGCAACCATTCGTCTCAATGATGTTGCAGTAGGAAATGTTTCATAGAAACTTAAAATGGCATTTTTCGCTTCAAAGAAATTTGTCCAATCGTATAACAGCCGTTCGGCGATCGGAACAGTTTTTTCTCTGACAAGCAATTCTTCCCAGACCAATTCATTGAAAGCAAAATTGATATTTACCGGAACAATCGAATACAACTTTTCCCCATCATATATACTGTCAGCACTGTAATTAATCATGTTCCCGTTCAATTCATGACTAAAAAGAACGGCATTGTTGTCCTGCAAATATTTTATACACGCCAACAGATTTTTTGAGAAGATATCGGCCGACATCTGTTCATACTTTTTACGCACCAGCATCACAACAAGACACAACGGCGAAGAATAGCGGAACGTGGAAACCAATTGACACGCCCTGAGAAAATTTTTCACAAAATGGTGCAGTTCCGTATCCTTTTGACTAACCAACCGATTGACAATTTTTTCCACATAGTCATTCAGTCGAGGAATATAATCTCCAACCGTTTCTCCACTTGAATATTTGAAATGCATACGCAACCATGCCACAAACTTTGCATCAGCCTGACTTTTTCCAATCGGTTTTATTTCCAGTTCCTGGCACAAATTGTCGTTGGCCATCAACAGGTCACGAACCTTCGAATTGTTGTTCTTAAAATTATCGTATGCCGATTTTATGGAAGTGCCTATAAACACAATATTTTTATGTTTCAGCAGTCTTTGGAAAAAATCCAGTATTTCTGAACTCTCCATACCCGCCATTTCAAACACGTCACGCACCTGGTCAGCAATGATATATATACGATCAAGAGTCTTCCGCACCTCACCGGAACCGTCGGCAACATTATAGTCCACATCCGTTTTAAATCGGCGTATCAAATCGTGCACATTCCCATAATTCAACAAAATAACCTTCTCGTCAGGAATCCGATGTCGTACAAATTCATATACTGCACGAGTTTTTCCTGCTCCCGGCATACCGGTAATCATTACAATGCGACCACCTTCGGTAATTTTATTCTGCAAAGCGACATCCACGCTCTCCCGCTGATAGTAAAGTTTCTCATTAAACCCGTTTTCTTCCGCTGCCCGATTTTCATCATAATATAGCTCCTTTGCCTTGACAGCATGACCCGGTATCGACATTCCGTCGACACGAAAAACAGGGAAACGATTCTCCAACACCAACAGGTCAAACTGTTCACTAACCTTATTCACCAAAGAAGAGCAATCGGAATCGTACCGATAATCAACCACATAATGTTCATCTATCTGCTCATAACTATCTCGCAACAGTTGTAACAACTGCTCCAAATACACATCAGAATCCGCTTTTACACAATCATTTTCAACAAGTTTCTGCTGATATTCTTCCTCATTTTTCGCACCCAACGGATCACTGCAGGCAAAAACATTGATGACAAGGTTTGCACCATTTTTCATTGCTTTATAAGCAGCAACGAGCTCTCCGGCCGTTTTATCTCCGACATGTTTTAACGGAGCCAACAGAATCAGCCAGTCACATTTCGGTATCAGACAGTTGTTAATTTCAGTCTGTTTTGGCATCAATCCGAAGACCGTTGATGCTGTTTCACAATCATAAATATATTCAATTCGCTTACCCTGATTACCAAGCATGGACAATGCCTTGTCCATCAATTTAAGTTTTTCAATAACCTTGTTCTTTTCATCAAGTCTGCGACTCGAAGATAGTACTATTTTAAGTCCCATTGTATTAGATCTTTTCTTATTATTTCTTTTTTCAACACTGTCTAATCATTGCCAAAATCAAAACCCTATCGAGAAATTACGGAGTTCGGCGCGGAGGGATTTTGCGGTTCCGGGACCGCCGGTCATGCTGTCGAGCAACGCCCAGAATTTCGGCCCGTGGTTCATTTCGCGCGTGTGGGTCAGTTCGTGGAGAAGCACATAGTCCATCAAATGCGGCGGGAGAAGCATCAGGTAGCAGGAAAGGTTAATGGTACGCGCTGCCGAGCAGCTACCCCAACGTGTCCTCGCACCGTTGATTTTCACTTTGTTGTACGGAAGGTTGTAGCGTTGCGACCACTCGTCGAGCAACGGCGGTAGAAAGTCGGCAGCCGTCACTTTCAACGCCCGCAGAACACCCGCTTTCAGCAACTGCTGGACACGACTGTCAGAAAAATCCGCGCCGGAAGGGTAGAAAATCACAGCCCCGTCGTCGGTACGACGCAACATAAAATTACGCGATGCACCCGGCCGTAGCGAAAGCCGGAAACAAGGGGCATCAATGCGAAAATCAGCATCCATCTCAGCCGGCTTGACTTTGCGATAGCTTTCCAACAGTTTCGCACGATACTGCTCCACCACTTTCATCGCCTCATCGGTCCGACTCATGAACGGCACCGTCACATACAGCCCGTCGGGCTTCACGCGCATGGTCACACCACGCGCTCCACGCCGGGTACGCAGCACGATGCGCCCGAAATCCTTGTCAGCTATCACTCCCCGCGTCGCCATCGTTCTGCCCTATTTTACCTTCATCGTCACAATCGGCACAAGCATTTCCTCCATCGAGATACCGCCGTGCTGGAACGTGTCCTTATAGTATTGGACATAGTAATTGTAGTTGTTCGGATAGGCAAAGAAATCGCCGTTCAGCGTAAAGATATAAGTCGACGACACGTTTGGCGAAGGCAGTCCGTAACGCTCCGGACGTTTTATTTCGTAAACCTGGCGTTCGTTGTAGCTCAAATTCTTACCCACCTTGTAACGCAGATTGGTATTCGTATTCTTGTCGCCGATGACCTTGATAGGATTGTCGACACGGATAGTGCCGTGGTCGGTTGTCAACACGATGCGTGCACCGCTTTCAGCTATGCGTTTCATCAGTTCGATGGCCGAAGAATGGCGGAACCACGATTCCGTAATCGAACGATAGGCGGCATTGTTGACTGCCAGTTCGCGAATCATCTTCGACTCGGTACGCGCATGCGAAAGCATATCTATAAAGTTGAACACAATCACGTTCAGGTCGTAGTTGGCAAAGTTGCTGAAATTTTGCAGCAGTTTTTCGCCGTAGGAAGTTTCATACACTTTATTGTAGGAAAACTTATAGCGTTTGCGATAACGGTCGAGCTGTGTCTGGATAAGCGGCGACTCATTTAGGTTCTTGCCCTCTTCCGAATCCTCGTCCACCCACAGTTCGGGGAACATCTTTTCAATCTGCAACGGCATCAGCCCCGAGAAAATGGCATTGCGGGCATATTGCGTAGCCGTCGGCAGAATACTGCAATAAAGGTCCTCCTCCACGTTGAAATATTCCGACAGAATGGGCTTGATGATACGCCACTGGTCGAGACGGAAATTGTCAATCAGAATGAAGAACACCTTTTCTCCGGCATCAAGCAGCGGGAACACTTTTGTCTTGAAAATCTCGTGGCTCATCAGCGGATGCTTGTCGGTTGTCACCCACGACTCGTAGTTCTTTTTCACGAACTTGCAGAACGTGGAGTTTGCCTCGTTCTTCTGCATCATCAGCAGCTCGTCCATGTTCGTTTCCGTCTGTGCCAACTCCATTTCCCAGAAAACGAGTTTCTTGTACAGTTCATACCAGTCCTCGATGGTATACGACTCATTGATTTGTTCCGTGATGCGGCGGAATTCCTGCTGATAATCGGAAGTGGCCTTCTGCGACACCAGCGTACCGGAATGCAGGTTCTTTTTGAGCGACATGAGAATCTGGTTCGGATTGACCGGCTTGATAAGATAGTCGGCAATCTTGTTGCCGATAGCCTGGTTCATGATGTTTTCCTCCTCGCTCTTCGTAATCATAATCACCGGCACATCGGGATGCAGCTGCTTGATTTGCGACAACGCCTCTAAACCGCTGATACCCGGCATGTTTTCATCGAGTATCACCAGGTCGAAATGCTGTTCCGCCACACAGTCGAGCGCATCGCTGCCGTTGTTGACCGTTGTCACTTCATAGCCTTTCTGCTTCAAAAACATGATATGAGGTTTGAGCAAATCAATCTCATCGTCTGCCCACAATATAGTGCCGTTTTTCTCCATTCTGTCAAATCGTTTTAGATTCTACAAATTTAGTCCATGCTTTGTTCTTCTGCAAACGCAACTTTCCGTAAAGTTAGCATTTTTTGGGAAACAATCACAAGGTTATGACATTTTCCAATACTTTCTCCAACTGACCGGCATAATAGTAAGGCAGATAATACAATTTATATTCCTTTCCGCTATCCAGACGAATCGTATCGGAAGAAAATGGCAACGACCAAAAACGGAACGCAACATGTCCGGCACTTTCCTCCATAAACAGCTGCAAAGATTTCAGCCGTGCGTTTGTTCCGCTTTTCACCTCAATCGGCACCAAACCGTAGCGACGTGAATTATACAGATAATCCAATTCAGCCTGTGTGTTTCGTGCCTCCCGAACCCAAAAACTCCGTTCGCTCAAAAACACATTGTCCTGCCCTAAAATTTCCTGCCCGACAATATGCTCCGCTATTCTTCCACGCCACGCATCGTTTATATCCTCCTTTCCTAACAGTTCCGACTGCACACCGGCCGAATAATTCACCAAGCCTGTGTCCAACCACAACAATTTGGGGCGCTTTTTCAAATCACTGTTCAACGGCAATCGGGTTTCGGTTGTAGGATAGACCAACTCCAGCAACATTGCCTTTTGCAATGTACGGAAAGCGTCACCGACCTCACGACTTTTATAATTGGAGTTCCCAAAACGCTCAAAAGTTATCCGCTCGGCAGCGAAATTCCAACCGTGCGAAATGATATAACGAAGCACATTTCGCGACATTTCCGACGACTTATATTTCTCCACATCATCGCGATATCCTGTCAACAACGACTGATATACACCGTCAAGTGCCACCAAATCGCGTGCTTTCGCATAGTCGGCTACAGCTTGTGGCATTCCTCCGACCAAGGCATATTTGTTGAATAACGACATCGCCTTCGGATGCAACGGCTCAGGCACCGCCGCATTCTTCACCATTTCTTCCAAAGCCGTTTCACCCAATGCCCCTAAAAACTCGACAAAAGTGCAAGGTCGCAAAGCTATGTACTCCACCCTGCCGACCGGAAACGACAACTGACGGTTCAGCATCGTTTCCAACAACGAACCGGCGGCTATCACATGAATTTCCGGCATTTCTTCATAAAAATAGCGCAACAATTTGATGGCATATGGAGAATTCTGAATTTCATCAATAAACAGAAGTGTCGCACCTTTTGACTTTGTCCGGTTTTTCATCGCTAACAGCAGTTCAAAAAGCTCCTTCACCGGCAGTTCACGCTGAAACAAAGCCAAATCCTCCGACTTCTCCAAATTGAAAGACAAAAACAAGTCAAATTGTTTGCCAAATTCTTCCACCAAAGATGTCTTTCCTACCTGCCTTGCTCCACGAATAACCAACGGCTTCCTGTTCTCTTTTGTTTTCCAAGTATTTAACCAGTCTATTGCGCTTCGTCTGAACATATCTTTTTTTGGCAAATATACATCATTTTGTCACAAATCCAAACATAAATCACAAGAATTTTGTAACAGATCCAAATATAAAACGGAACATTTTTGTCACAAATCCAAACATAAAATACAGAAATCTTGTAACAGATCCAAACATAAAACCCTCCCATTTTGTCATAAATCCAAAGATGAGAGGGAGTATATTTCAAGTAAAACAACAGTCAGGCGTTCTTATGTCGGCGTTTCCAATGGCGCACACCATTGTCAATCAGCACAACAATTATCGTGAAGAATAGTGCAATCACGGAATTAACCAACAGGTTTCCGTCCTTCCATTCTTCATAGGGCGAGAGCCTGCGAATCAGGCCATTAAGAAACAGAAACACGAAGAAAGCAAGAACGTAATACAAAATCCGTTTTCTATTCATAACTCAAAGACTTACCAAAGTTTCTATTTTTTGTTCTTCCAATGGCGTATAGCATTGTCAATCAGAGCAATCATTCCTGTAAAGAACAGTGCAGCTACCGAGTTGACCAACAAGTTGCTGTCGATTCCGCTTTCCGAGGGCGACAACCGGCACACAAGAATAATAGCCGCCAAAATCACAAAAAAGATGACCAGATAAACCAGCCAACGTTTGTTCTTACCGTTTTCCATAATTATCTATTTATTCTTCCCCGGAACTTTCCTCCGGTTCTTCTCCATTTTCAATACGCTCTTCCGCCTGCTGAATCTTTTCTTCGACTGCATCGTCCGACTGCTCAGCTATGAAACGGAAATATTCTTCAAACGAACGGCCTTCTTTGAGCAGGAGGTCAAAGTTCTTTTCGCTGATAAATACGGGCTTCACTTTCTCCGTAATCCGCACCTGCTTGTCGGCAAACAGTTCACGGCTGTACTGTTCCAAATCGGCGAAACTTGTAAAGCCTTTAATAACGATGATACCCAATTGGCCGAACGTCATCCGGTCAATATCAAAGTCGCGCACGGCATAGGTTGAGAAGTTGTGTTTTGCCACATCAAACAGCAGACGATTGGATGAAACACTGTCTGTCGGATAGGTAAGCAGACAGATATGCGGTCCTTCCTTCGACGGGTCGAACGGTGTCAGTTCGCGGTTCGGGTCGGTAGCCGTCGTGTCGTTAGTCAGACGAATCGACCAAATCATGCCGCGCATGCTCGTTGCCCCTTCGTTCACTTTACGGCCTTGCGCCATATCCTTCAAAATGGATGATGCAAGCGGCGTAATGTCGGTTTCCGGATAGCGTACAAGCAGTTCCTTGAGCGTTTCGCGGAATTTTTCGTAATCCTTTTCCGGGATATACGACATGGCGTGAAGCAACATGAATTTCGGCATAATCTTCGACAGCGGGAAACGGCGCATCATTTCGGCATAAGCATCGTGCACGGCCTGCGTACGGTTGTTGAGATAATCGTCGTAGGTCTTGGCATACATGTCCTCCTGCACGCGCTCCATGTTGCGCAGGTTCTCGATGTAGTTCGGATCGGCAAGCGCCAGTCCGTATTTGGTATCGGCAAAGTCGCGCAAAACGAGCTGCCGCATCTGTTCCGCCTTGTCGGCAAATCCGTAGCGGATATACATCAGATACATGTTGTAGTACACATCCAGACGATAGATATTGTCGGGATAGCGTTCCAACAATTCGTTGAACGCATTTTCAGCCGCTCTCACGTCTTCCAGTTTGTCTTTCAGGATAATGCCCATATTGAACAGACCTTCCTGCACCACATTGTGAGAAGTCTGTATTTCCTCCTCCGTCTTCGGAATCTGCACCAAGTAGTACTCCGGATAGTGCGGGTCCTGTTCACGCGCCAGTTCTTCTTCCGCCTTTTTCACCTCGGCTATCTGCTCATCGGAAAGCGGATTACCCAGCGAGTCGGTCATGACGGTTTCTTCCTCCTCTTCGTAGTTGGCTTCTTCGAAATCCGACATGGAGAAAGTTGTCTTGTTCGAGCGTCGCCAGTCGTCTTCCAGCTTACGGCTGCCCCACATTTTCTGGAACTGTGTCTTACCGGCATTTTTCGTAGCTGTATTATAGAAATACCACGACTTGTCGGTGTTGAGCGTATAGGTGGTAGTGTTGCTCTGCAACTGGTTTCCGGCGGCATTCTGCTGTGCCAGATATTCCTGGCGGCGGGCTTCCTCAGCCGCTTTCCGTTCCTTTTCCTTCAGTTCTTCCGCCAGTCGTTCCGCCACTTTCCGCTGCTCTTCAGGTGTGAGTTTTACCAATTCGAGCAAGGAGTCCTGCAACGTAACGTTCTGCGAATATACGGCCAGTTCGTCAAGCACATCGGAACGACGTTTCAGCATGGCGTAGTCGGGATAATCGTCGGGCAACTGCGGCACGGCTTCCGAATAGCACGGCTGTGCCTTGTCGTATTCGAAACGGTCGAAATACAGTCCACCGAGGGTTATCGAGTTGATGGCCTTGTCAATGCCGTTGCGCGTACTTTTTTCGTTGGCCAGCACATAATTGTCAATCGCCTTCAGCGTGTCGCCGCGCGAGAGATACAGGTTACCGATGGCATAGTACACCTGGTCGAGATAGTCCTTGTTGCGGTCCTGCCGCGCCATCCGTTCCAGCGACTTCACCTCCGGCTCGATGTTCGTGCCCATATATACCTCGCTCTGCTTGATGCGGGCATTGAATTTCGTGCGGTAGGAAGCGTTCGAGGCATCGGCCACTTTCTTGAAAGTCTGATAGGCTTCCGCCTTCATACCGTTCTGCTCCTGAAGCTGTCCGAGCAGGAAGCGCATACGTGTTTTCTGCACACCTCCGGCGGCATTTACTGCCTGCGACAGATAGGTAACGGCATCCTTTCCGCGGTTAGCCTTAATGAGATAGTCGGCATACGCCATATTGTACATTCCACGCAGTTTCTTGGTGGTCAGTTCTTCGGGTTTCAGCCGGGTAGCCACATTCTCCGCCTCGTTGGTCCAACCCAGGGCACAATAGGAGCGCAACTGCCATATTTTCGCCTCGGTCACCAATTCGGGCAACCAATTGAAATAGCGTTCCACATAGCGGAATGTGGAAGCGGCTCCGAGAAAATCGCCGTTCAGATACTGGGCTTCGCCCATCAGCCGCCAGGCATTGTGGAGAAATGGATTATATTCGCCGCGTTTCAGATATTCGCGGTATTTCGGGTCACGCATCTTGCTGCGGTCCTTTTTCGGCTTCTTTTGAATGGAATGCAGGGCAATGGCCTTTTGCATCTTTTCCAATGTGCGGTCAAAATTGGCCGACGGCTTTGTTGCCTTCGAATCGGCATGCGCTTCGGCAGGATGGATAAACAGAAGGTCTGAATAGTCATCCTCGTATTCGTCCTCCATTTTCTTCAATTCTTCCTTGTAATGCTCCTCTCCGTTGAAATACACGTTGTAGCGTGTCGTGAACGCCTGGTAAAAACGCGACCCGGCGGTATTCTTTTTTGTGCTGCACGAAGGCAGCACCATCGAGAACATCGCTAAGAAAAGCAGAAAATATATAGGACGACGTGTCAAAATTCAGTCTGTTTTAATCAATTATTCTAACGTTTTTAGCTGCAATTTATTGCCTGTCAGCACTCATTTTGCGCACTGCCGCTTTCTCATTTCCTTGCCAATACGAACAACGGCATAAGCGGCTATCAGTGTCAGCACGATAGTGGCAGAAGCCGGCACGTTGGTGTAGTAGGAAATGAACAATCCGGCCACAGAGCAGAACAGGCTCACCACCACAGCCAATGCTATCATCGGGCGCAAGCGCGTGGTGAACACTTCGGCAATCATCTGCGGTATGGCAAACAGCGACATCAGCAGCATGATGCCGATAAGTTTCAGTGTCAGAACGATGCACACGGAAACGAGCACCATCATCGCACTGTTGATAAGCCGCACGGGCATACCGATGGTGCGGGCAAAGTCGCTGTCGAAAGCACAAGCCATAATCGGGCGGAAATACACGCCCACAAACCCCAACAGCACAAGCAGATAAGCGGCGAATATCAGCAAATCGGTCTGACTGATGGTGAGAATGCTGCCGAACAGGAAATTATTGAGTTCGGGCACATAGCCGGGCGTAAGGAAAATAAACAGCACGCCAATGGCCATGCCCAACGCCCACACGACGGAAATGGCGGAATCCTCCCGCACATGGTAGCGTGTCGACACCCATTCCACGCCCAACGACGAGCCGAAGGCAAACACACCGGCCATCAGCAAGGGATTCATTCCCAGATAGTAGCCCAATCCCAATCCGCCGAAACAGGCATGGGTGACACCGCCGCTGACAAACATCAGCCGGCGGATAATGACATACGTTCCGATAATGGCCGATGCCACGCTTATCAGCATCAGCCCAAACAGAGCATTTCTAAAGAAAGTATATTCCAGTATTTCCATTCGTTTCCTTTTTCATTCATCGGGCAAACGGCTATCCGTTTACCTTGCGTTCGCGCTCTTCGCGCACGATGAGCAGCAGCTCTTCCTTCACGATGTCGGGCAGGTTGATGCCGCGCAGCTGCAACGAGCGTGCCCATCCGGCAATATCGTCGGGGAGCAACGTCAGCAGCACATCGCGGAAAGCCTCAATCTGTTCTTCGTTATAGCCGTTGGAAGGAATGCCGGCATAGGCATCAAGGTCTTCATCGTCGTAATAGACAATCTCCGTCGACACGCCCTGCAACAGCGAATCGCGCTCGCAGGTGATGTGCATGCCGCAGCAGCCCGGCTCGCTGCCGCCGTTATCAGCGGCAGGCGTTTCCTCCGGCTCTTCTATGCCCTTTGCCTTACGGCGTTTTTCGCCGATAGTATGGGTGATGTAAAGCACCAGTCCGAACACGACGGTAACCGCCAATATTATCAATGCTCCTTTCATTGTTCCTCGTCCTCCATTCTAAAACCGACATCCGAAAGGTGTTTCCAATAGTCGGGGTACGACTTGCTCACCACACCGGCATCCCGAATCACCAGCCCCGGGAATTTCACGGCCGCCGGAGCAAATGCCATTGCCATGCGGTGGTCGTCGAAAGTCTCGATTTCGGGCTTCTCCTGCGGCTTGGTTCTGCGGCCGTCCCAACGGAGCGAATAGTCAGGCTCCACATCGAGCGGATAACCCAGTTTTGCCAGTTGTGAACGCAAAGCCTCTATGCGGTCGGTTTCCTTGATTTTCAATGTCGACAAGCCGGTCATCCGGAAAGGGATATCGGCCAGACAAGCCGTCACGACAAGTGTCTGTGCCAAATCGGGTTGACCGGAAAGGTCGAAATCCACCCGAGCAGGCCGCTGACCTGCCGGGCAGTTCAATGCCACTCCTTCCTCAGCATAAGCCGTTTCCACTCCGAAACAGGCGAAAAACTCTACCACACGGCTGTCGCCCTGCACGCTCCGCTGCTGGAGTCCGCTCAAACGCACCTTCAGCTGCGGAATCAGCGTCTGCATTTCGTACCAGTAGCTTGCCGCCGACCAGTCGCTCTCCACGGAAAAATCGGTCACCGCATAACGTTGCGGAGCAATACGCACCTCGCCGTCGGCAACCTCGACCTCACCGCCGAAACGGCGCATCAGCGAAGCTGTCATTTCGATGTACGGACGCGATATCATGCCGCCCTTCAGACGCAATGTCAGTCCTCCGTCCATATACGGAGCCACCATCATCAGGGCTGAAATATATTGTGAGCTAACGTTTCCCGCCAGTTCCACCGGGCCGTCGGCATGCAACCGCCGCCCTTCAATACGCAAAGGAGGAAAACCCGCCTCACCCTCGTAACTGATTTTTGCGCCACACTGACGCAAAGCATCCACCAACACACCGATAGGCCGCTGTCGCATGCGTGCCGTGCCGTCGAGCGTCACCGTCCTGCCCTCGCATCCGGCAAAATATGCCGTAAGAAAGCGCATGGCCGTACCTGCGGCTCCGATATTCACATAGTCGCCCGTCTCACGAAGTGCACGCTGCATGGCATCCGTATCGTCGCACACGGCAACGTTGGAAATTTTTCCTCCGCCACCCGCCAGAGCGTTCATGACCAGCACGCGGTTACTGATGCTTTTCGACGCCGGCAACATCACCGTCGCCTCACGCGCAAAATCGAAAGTCACTTTCAAATTCCGTTTCATAACCACAAACTTACAGAAAATCTATGGAATGAAGCAAAAAATATTGGAGAAACAACGATATAAATTAAATTATAAACCTAACCGAGAAAACCTCAATAAACGCTTTTATTTTGTATCAATTGTTTTTGTTTTCAATTTTTCATAGTTTTGCCCATAAGTAGATAATCATTCTCAAGATTATACATTTCGCTAACATCACCTTACTAAAATTATGAATTACCTTTTTAAAGAGCAAAAGATTTTTGAACAGAGTTTTTATCCATTTAATGATAATGTCGTAGTTCTCCCCAATCGTATGCGGGCATATATAGATCCTTATTCCAATGAGTTCAAACAATTGACAATAGAAAAAAAGCTATGTAATATAGGATTTGCTATAACCAAAGGTTTGGATTTATATGCCGAAATCAAAAAAGATATTGATGAACGTACAATATACAGCAATTATAAATCAAATGCAATAAAAACATTATTTACCTATATTGATTTTTTGAGGGAAACAGAAAAAGATTTAACCAAAATCTTAGTAGAAGAAAACAAAATAGATTTAAAACAACTGGTAGATTTAGTGATTGAAGAGATTTTACTTCGCTACAATGAACGTACCACTGAAAAATCAGAACACATCATACGATTTACAAGTATTCCTATTGATTATGAAGCAATAATTCAACGTTTTAACATAAGGTCTCCAGATGACAAAATTGCATGTTCAAACTACTTATTAACATCACAAGAAACAATTTGCAAAGCCTCCATTTGTAAGGACTCTATTTTATATTTGAATTGTTGGAAAGAGTTGTTACCCAAACTTTCTGGATATGATCTTTATTTCACCTACGATATTATATTTCCTGCCGACAAAGAGTCTGTTTACAAATACAACAATCTCAACAAAAACAAACCCAACAAACAATTAATATTAAATATTCCTCCTGAACCATGGAGCGGGAACATACTCAATTCTAAATTAGTTTTACTATCTTTAAATCCGGGATATATAGAACATCTGAATAAAAATCTTGCAAATATGTTTAAACCTCAAATGGCTGAGGAAATTCTGGAAGACAAAAGAAAGGTCTTATCAATGGAAGGAAGCATGTTTGACTATTATGAGCCAACAAGAATATTAGGAGACTATTATTGGAGAAAAAATATTCTTCCTTTAGGGATTAGTATTTATGGAGAACAAAACAAAGAAAAAATTTTTAAACAAGTTTCTTTATGTCAGTACCTTGCCTATTCTTCAATAGAATCCCCTAACATCAAAGACTTGCTTCCGTCCCAAAGATTTACCAAAATGGTATTACTCTATTTAGCGACGTCTAACAAAAATGTTAAATTTCTTGTTCTTCGTGCTTCTTCTCAATGGAAAAAATTAATGGGAAAAGGATTATGGAATTTCCTTAAAGAGAATAACAGACTATTAATTAGCAAACATTATCGCAACCAATGTCTATCAGAAAAAAATATTGGAACTGATAATTATAACATAATAGTTGAACACTTAAAGCACAATTAAAGTTCCCTTTCTAATTATCATCCTAAATTGTCTCATTTCCCCTTTTTCCGCGAAGGAGGGCGGCTGAAAACATAACTTTGCGGAAAAGAAACAACCATGGAAAACACAATTTTTACAGCGGAAATGACGGAACGGCTGCTATGGATACTCGCCACGGTAGTGGCGGAATACTTTTTGGTGCTGGCGGCTGCGGCAGCCGACCTGGCAAGTGGCCTGCGCAAGGCGCGACGGCGAGGCGAAACAACGCGCAGCCGGGCACTGCGACGCACGGTCGACAAACTGGCACGCTACTACAACGTGCTGATTGTGCTGACGGTGGTCGATGCGATGCAAATCACGGCGGCAGTGTTTCTGCGCACGGTAGAAGGCTACGATGTCCCGACCATCCCCGTATTTACGCTCATCGGTTCGCTGGGAATGGCGTTTATCGAAGTGAAAAGCATTTTTGAAAAAGGCGACGACAAGGAAAAACAACAGTTGGCAGAACTCGTTTCTCTTCTTGAATCCATTGCCGACAACGACCGGCTGAAACGAATTCTTGAGAAACTTAAATGAGAGTTTACGGTTTACAGTTTACGACGGAGGTAAAAGTCATGCCCCCATTTCAGTAAACCCAAAACCGTAATCTGCAAACTGTAAACCCAAACCAGTAAACTGTAAACCATAAAAACCGTAAACCTTATGTCCTACTTTACCATCTCCGAACTGACCCGCTCGGCCACGGCCGCACGCGAGGGCATCGACAACACGCCGCCACAGACGGCTGTCGACAATATGAAACGGCTCATCAACACCGTACTCAACCCGGCACGACAGCAACTGAACGCTCCCATTTACGTGAACAGCGGCTACCGCTGCCCGGAACTCAACCGCCGTGTGGGCGGTGCCCGGCGCTCCTATCATCTCCAGGGGCGTGCCGCCGACTTGACCACACGCCCCAACCGAAATGCAGAGCTGATGGAAATTCTCCGCCGGCTTCCGCACACGGAACTTATCAACGAAGGCAACGGCACATGGATACATGTAGCACTCTGAAAAACGGAAATCCAAATATTTTGTGTAAAATTTACGCAAAATATTTGGATTTTTCATTTTCACGTTCTATCTTTGTGTAGAAACAACACATATCATGTCAGAGGAATTAAAATACTGCTACAAACACCCCCATCCCTCCATCACAACCGACTGTGTGGTGTTCGGGTTTGACGGAGTCCGCCTCAACCTGCTGCTGATTCGACGGGGACTTGACCCGTTCAAAGGCAAATGGGCCTTTCCGGGCGGCTTCATGCGCATTACGGAAACTGCTGAAGAATGCGCACGCCGTGAGTTGAAAGAGGAAACCGGCGTTTCCGACATTTTCCTGGAACAGATCCACGCCTTCAGCGATGTGGACCGCGACCCGCGCGAACGCGTAGTGACCATCGCCTTCTTTGCGCTAATACGCCACTCCGACTATAAGGTGATTGGCGGCGACGATGCAGCCGAAGCCCGCTGGTTTCCGCTTTCAGAAATTCCGCCGCTGGCATTCGACCACGACCGTATTCTCCGCCATGCGCTAAAACACTTGCGGCTGAAAATCCATTTCGAACCGATAGGCTTCCGGCTTCTCGACAAAAAATTCTCGATGTCGGAACTGCAACGGCTCTACGAAAGCATTCTCGACGTGAAATTCGACCGCAGGAATTTCAACAAGAAAATCCTGTCGCTGGGCATTGTAGAGCCTACCAATGAAAAAATAGCCACCGGAGGCCGGGCGTCACAGCTCTACTCCTTCAACGAGGAAAAATATTGGGAACTGAAAGAAAAAGGTATGCGTTTGGAATTTTAACTCATTTTAATGATAGAACTCAATGAAAAATCTGCTCTATTCTGCTATAATAGGTGATATATGTGGCTCTGTCTATGAATTCAGACCGACACGCAACTATGACAAAATCAACCTGACGGACAGCCGCTCGTTTTTTACTGACGACACGGTCTGCACTATCGCGGTGGCCGACGCACTGATGTCGGGAAAAACCATGGTTGACTCCACACTGGAATGGTGCAACCGCTATCCGGCAAGCAACTATGGCACAATGTTCTACCAATGGTTGAAAAACGGCGGCGGAGCGCCCTACAACAGCTTCGGGAACGGCTCGGCCATGCGCTGCTCGGCTGTCGGATTCTGCGCCCGTTCCGTTGGCGAGTGCATTCATCTGGCAACGGCATCCGCCCATTTCACCCACAACCACCCGGAAGGCATCAAGGGAGCTGTAGCGACAGCCCTCTGTATCTATTACTTAATGGAAGGAAAAGACAAGGAGTTTGTCCGCGAAAAGGTGTTGCGAGCCTATTATCCGCACCACGCCAACACGAAACTCGATGACATACGACCCACCTACCAGTTCAACGAAACCTGTCAGGAAACCGTACCGCAGTCTATTCTCTGCTTTCTGGAATCGGAAAGTTTTGAAGACTGCCTGAAACTCTGCTACTCGATGGGCGGCGATGCTGACACGATGGGAGCCATAGCGGGACCGATGGCCTATGCCTTCTACCGCCACATCCCTGACTATCTGATGGCACTGGCATCCAATCGTCTTCCTGCCGAAATGACGGCCGCCTGCCGGAGGTTCGACCGCTTTGCCGACGAAGTCAAAGGCCGTCCGCGCGTTTCAAGGGCGAAAATCATCACCCTCGAACCCGACGAAGTGTTCGTGTTCGGAAGCAATCTGCGGGGAATGCACAACGGCGGCGCGGCACGCTACGCCATGGACCGCTTCGGAGCAGAGCCGGGAACAGGCGTGGGAATGACAGGACGATGCTACGCCATACCGACCATGCAGGGAGGAGTGGAAACAATCGTCCCCTATGTGAACGACTTTTTTGACTATGCACGGAACCATCCGGAACTGAAATTTCTTGTCACCCGCATCGGCTGCGGCATAGCAGGATTTAAAGATACCGACATCGCCCCACTTTTCAAGGCGGCCTACGATGTCACTAACGTACTACTACCAGCGACGTTCTGGGATATTTTAGACTATATGTAGATTTCGGGCGGAAGCCCGTCGGACAACTAATGGACTGACAACGGCGTAGACGTATGGGATTTTTACGACAACCGCAATGAAGAAGTGTAAAAAAATCAGGCAGTGATGCCTGTTCCTTATCTAAAACAACTTCCGCGCGACTGCGGAAACATGAAATATTGACGCCGTAGCAGTATTGCGTGCACTCAAAGGCAATTCTGCCACACGCAAAAAGGCATTCTTTCCCGAGCGGGTCGGAGAAGAATGCCTTTCATTTTAACCCAAATCGGTCATTAGACTTTATGGTGGATTTCGTGCTGCTGTCAGGCAGATTGATTTCTGTCTTTGTCGAAGATGTAGCGGGCTACATCGAGAAAAAGCAGGAAGCAAGATGCCGACTGCAGTGCGGAAGACTATTAAAGAGCCAACAAAAGCATACCGTCAACAGCCCAACCTTGTTTGGCGGTCTAATGACCGTTTTGGGTTTAACAGCAAGACTGCCGTTTCTATATCAACTTTTCCAAATCCTTCGTATTTTCACGCACCATTTCGTCAGTCACCTCATAGTTGGCAAGATCGCCGGACAGGTACATATCGTAAGACGCCATGTCAATGAGCCCATGGCCCGACAGGTTGAACAGAATCACCTTACTTTCGCCCGCTTCCTTCGCCATCTTAGCCTCACGAATGGCAGCCGCAATGGCGTGCGACGATTCAGGAGCCGGAATAATGCCCTCGGTTTGAGCAAAAAGCGTGGCTGCTGCAAAGGTTTCAAGCTGAGGAATGTCGACAGCGTCTATCAATCCGTCTTCCTTCAACTGGCTGACTACCGCCCCTGCTCCGTGGTAGCGCAAGCCACCGGCATGAATATTGGCCGGAGAGAAATTATGTCCTAACGTGCACATAGGAATCAACGGCGTATAGCCGGCTTCGTCACCGAAATCATACTGGAATACACCACGTGTCAGTTTCGGACAGGACGACGGTTCTGCGGCAATGAAGCGCGTGTTGCGTTCGCCCGTAAAGTTATGGCGCAGGAACGGGAAAGAAATACCCGAGAAATTGCTTCCGCCACCGAAACAGCCGATTACCACATCCGGATACTCGCCTGCCATAGCCATCTGCTTTTCTGCTTCAAGGCCGATGACTGTCTGGTGGAGCGCCACGTGGTTCATCACCGAACCCAGTGTATATTTACAGTTGGGCGTAGACATGGCCAACTCTACCGCCTCGGAAATCGCCGTACCCAACGAGCCCTGATAGTTCGGATTGTCGGTAATTATCTTGCGCCCTGCCTTTGTCGACATACTTGGAGAGGCAATGACCTCAGCTCCATAGGTCTGCATAATGGAGCGGCGGTAAGGCTTCTGATTGAAAGACACCTTCACCATATACACGGCAAGCGCCAACCCGAAATGCTTGGCTGCCAATGACAACGCCGCACCCCACTGCCCGGCACCGGTTTCAGTGGTAATGTTCGTCACTCCCTGCTGCTTGGCGTAATAGGCCTGCGCTATAGCGGAATTCAACTTATGGGAACCCACCGGACTGACACTCTCGTTCTTGAAATAGATATGCGCCGGAGTGTCCAACGCCTTTTCCAAACCACGCGCACGAACCAAAGGCGTAGGACGCCAAATCTTGTACATGTCGCGCACTTCCTCCGGAATTTCAATCCAACGGTCGGTAGTGTTCATTTCCTGGTTCGCAACAGCCTCTGTAAACAGAGGGTACAAGTCTTCAGCCTTCAACGGTTCTTTTGTGGCAGGATTCAACATCGGACGCGGTTTCACCGGCATATCGACCACTACGTTATACCATGCTTCCGGTATTTCTTTTTCCGCCAACAAGAATTTCTTTGATTCGTCTTTCATAATAATTCTATATTTATACAGTTTTATTGTATATCCACTACAAATATACAACATTTTTATGAAAAACAAATATTTTCAGCAAAAAATTCATCGGATTCACACAAAAAAGGCAGAATATGTGAGAAAAACACACATATTCCGCCTCAATTATTCAAATATGCCACCTATAACAGCATTGTGGTGACAATCCAACATTTCATTACAGGCTACGCTCTACTGTCCAGCAGAAAGCACGCAATCCCAATTGATGGCTGCCTTCATCGATTTTCTTCAGCTCAGCAAAGAAACTGTCGATCAGTTCGTCGGGCACCATCACCATGTAGGCACTGTTAAGCGTTGGCCAGGCATGTGAGCCCAAATGCGGTTCACCGCTGTTAGAGCCGGCACCGATAACGGTTTCCCATCCGGTAAAGCCCTTCAAACCCAAACGCAGCATTACCAAATTGACATCTTCAAGATGCGCCTGATTGAAAGATACAAAAACTGCTTTCATAGTTCCTTTACTTCTATTTGTTAGCTGAAATCTTTTTTAGTTCCTTTTTACGTTTGCGTTTCACGCCACGGGCTGCAAACGAGCTGTACATTGTCGGGATGATAATCAAGGTAATCAATGTGGAGAACGAAAGACCCCAAGCCACTGACAAACCTAACGAACGCCACATTTCCGAACCTTCGCCGGTACCCATTGCCATAGGAATCATACCGAAGACTGTAGTAAGCGTAGTCATCAAGATAGGACGAAGACGTGACTTACCGGAAGTGACAACCGCATGCACAATACCCAATCCGCGCTCACGACAGAGCATGATGTAGTCGATAAGCACGATACCGTTGTTCACCACGATACCAATCAACATCAGCACACCCAGCAACGCCATTACGCTCATCGGTGTTCCGGTCACATAGAGACCGATAAACACACCGGTCAAGGCAAACGGAATAGAGAACATGATAACGAACGGATAGGTCAACGACTCGAACTGCGATGCCATGATGAGGAACACAAGAATGATCATCAACGCCATCAACATAAAGAGGTCGGAGAATGTATCCTGTTGATCCTCGAACGTACCACCAAACTGCCAGTTGAAGCCGGTAGGCATTTCTACTTCATCCATCACCTTGTTGGCAGCAGAAACGATATCACTCATCGCATATCCGTGACCCACAACGCAGGAAACAGTGATGACACGCTGACGGTCCTTACGCTCGATTGTAGGAGGCGACTGAGCCTCAACCACCTGTCCGAGGTCACGAATCTTCACGCCTTGTCCGGACGGAGTGTAGATGGTAATGTTTTCAATATCCTCAACAGACTCACGGAACTGACGGTCGTAGCGGATACGGATATCATATTCGTCACCGTCTTCACGATAGTAGGACGACACGTTACCATTGATACGGTTACGCAGATAAGTAGCGGCAGTCGACATGTTCAGTCCGTGGAGAGCCAATTTTTCACGGTCGAAATCCACACGGTATTCCGGCGTATACTCGTCACGGCTGATATTCACTTCCGAACAGCCTTCCACTTTGCGCATACGTTCGGCAATGTCGGCAACCAGTGCGTCACCCTTAGCAAAGTCGTAGCCATACACTTCGATGTCGACAGCAGCCTGACCACCGGCACCGCCCTGACCACCGCCTTCCAATACCTGGAATGTACGGATTTCAGGATATTCGGCCAAATCCTTACGCATTTCATCACAGATTTCCGTCAAGGAACGTTCACGCTGCGTTGACGTACATGTACGGATATTATATTTAATAATGTTGTTACCGTTATCGGAAAGGTTACCGAACACGTTGTCCTCACCTGCCTGACCTTCTGAGAAGTTGATGTTCTCAATTTCAGGATATTTTTCACGGAACTGCTCGGTAATACGCATTGCCAAATCACGGGTGATTTCCTGACGTGTTCCGGTCGGGAGCTTCACTGTCATACTGATACGCGCATTATCCTGTGTCGGGAAGTATTCCGACTTAATCAACGGGAACAGTACGAACGTTGACACAACGAACAACAGCAACATAAAGCCGATAGTCAGCATACGGTGGCCCACACACCAGCGGAGCAGACATCCGTAAACGCTTGTCACCTTCTTCAAGCCTCTGTCGAACGGATCGGAAACCAGCTTCTGGAACATGTTACGCTTGTTGGACAGACGCAACATCAACGCACAGAGAGTCGGAGTCAGCGTAATGGCACCGATAGTGGAAACGGTAAGGATAATGGTTACCATCCAACCCAACTGGCCGAACATCACACCCGCCATACCTTCAATCATGGTCAACGGCAGGAACACGGCAATAGTGGTAAGCGTAGATGCCATAACTGAAATGGCCACCTCGTTGGTTGCAAACATGGCAGCCTGCCGCGGCCGGCTACCCCGCTCAATATGGGTGGTAATATTCTCCAACACCACTATCGCGTTGTCGACCACCATACCGATAGCGATTGACAAGGCACTCATGGACACGATGTTCAACGTATTGCCCGACGCCAACAGATAAATCAATGCCGCCAGCAACGAAATCGGGATAGTGAGCACAATCACAAACGTAGCACGCCATCGTCCGAGGAACAACAGCACCACAAGGCTCACAATCAACATCGTGGTAATGATGGTTTCCTTCAATGATTCAATCGTAAGGATAATGTTGTCGGAAGTATCGACAATCACGCCGATTTTCACATCGGAAGGCAATGTCTTCTGAATCTGCGGCAAACGACGCTTCACCTCGTTAGCAATGTCAACAGAGTTGGCACCGGCCTGCTTCTGAATAACAATCATACCGCCTTTCGTGCCGTTCGTGAATGATTCTTCCGCACGTTCTTCCGGCGCATCGATAATGCGAGCCACATCGCGCAGATAGACAGCGGCACCGTTGGAATAGCCAACCACCAGATTCAACATTTCGTTGACATCGGTAAACTCTTTCTGCACACGCATAGAGTATACGTTCGAACCGATATCGATGGAACCGGCCGGCACATTGCGGTTTTCGTTCGCAATGATCTGTCCGAGTGTTTCAATCGAAATGCCGTAAGCCTCCAGTTTATACGGGTCGCAAAGAATCTGGATTTCACGTTCCGGCAAACCGGAAATAGAAACTGTACCCACACCGGAAACACGCGCCAGCGGAGTGGCTACGTTATCGTCAAGGATCTTATACAATCCCGACATACTTTCATCGGCCGTAACCGACAGAATAAGGATAGGAATATCCTCGGTTCCGAACTTGAACAGAATCGGAGTGGTTGCCCCGTCAGGCAACGTCGTCACCTGGTCAAGTTTATCGCGCACGTCGTTAGTGGCGACGTCAATGTCAATACCATACTCGAACTCAAGAGTGATGAGCGAAATATTTTCACGCGATTTGGAAGTAAGGTGCTTCAAGTCGCTCACACCATTCAGGATATTTTCAAGCGGACGGGTAACGTTGGTTTCAATATCCTCCGCACTCGCACCTGAATAGGTGGTCATCACCATGATAGAGTTGGTCTCAATTTCCGGGAACAAGTCAATGGACAACTTGCTCAGCGAGAAAAGCCCCATAATGGCAATTCCCAGGAAAATCAATATTGTGGTAATCGGCCTTTTTACAGCCGCCTGATATACACTCATAGCTATTTCTTGTCTGTTTTGTCCTGAACTGTAGTAACTTCAATTGGCGAACCGTCCTTGAGTCGGGTCTGACCGGTTGTAACTACGGTTTCGCCCTTGTTGACACCGCTGAGGATTTCATATTCGTTTCCAATGCGTTGTCCAAGTTCCACTTTTCGATAAACAGCCTTTCCGCCTTCAACGACATATACATAACGGTCGCCAGAACCGGTAAGTTTCTGAACAGCACGGTCGGGCACTACGACACGGTCAACGACATCATAGCAGAGAGTCACGCGTGCAAACATACCCGGACGTACACGTTCGTCGGCATTGGCAATCTGGAGTTCAACCGGGAATGTACGTGATGTCGGGTCGATTGTCGGATAGATGATGTCGACTTTAGCCTTGAACTTTTCGTCGCCATAAACATCCAACTGCACATCCACTTCCATACCTTTGTGGATTTTGGTAAACAACAACTCTGAAACATTGATTTTCAGTTTCACCGGACGAATCTTTTCTACACGGTAAAGCGGGGTTCCGCCGGAATACATATCGCCGGAATCATAGTTACGCTCAACTACAACACCGCTTATCGGGCTCACCAGCGCCGTGTTTTCCAAAAGATTTTCATAGTTGCGCTTTGCAACGTCGTAGTTCAATTTTTTCAAATCCCATTCCGACTTGGAAGTTCCGCCGATTTTATAAAGTTCGTCGACACGTTTGAATTCCACTTCATTGTTTTCCATCTGAAGTTTCACCTGATCCAAGTTGGCAGGGTCCATATCTGCCAGTTTCTGACCGGCACGCACATGGTCGCCCACTTCCACATAAACCTTCTTGATACGTACAGGCGACTGTGGCGCAATGTTGTTGACCACATCGGCCTCTACCGTTCCGCTAAACACGTTCAACTGTTCCACCGGACGGAAAACACTTTGGGCTACCTGAACTTTCACCGCTGTTTCCGCCTGCTCTTCCGTTGCAGCCTTATCGCCGCCGGAACAAGCTGTCAACGCCGCCGACATGCACACAACTGTCGACAACAGACCTTTTCTGCTGATTGCTTGAAAAAATTTCATATCGTTTGCTTTATTATTTTTCTATAGAATTGGGGAGTAATTTATTCGGCTACGTAGTCCGTGCCCAAAGTTTCGTCGAGCGACGCCTTGGCCACCAGGAATGAATAGATAGCCTGGTTACGGTTGTTCTGCGACACGGTCAACGCCAATTGGGAATCATTGATTTCCAGCAATGTTCCGGCACCTGTATCGTAACGTTTCACGGCGATATCGTAACCCTTCTTTGCCTGGCTGACACCGTCGGATGATGCCTGATACTGCTTGATGGAAGTCTTCATCTGGTCAACATACTGACGGACAGCCACCATAAGGTTACGTTCCGTATCTATACGGTTGAGTTCCAACTGTTCAAGCTGTATCTTCGACTGCTTCACATTGCTATAACGGCTACCTCCTGAGAAGATAGGAATATTGAGGCTGACGCCCAATGTGGTGTACGGGTTCCAGCGATAGTCACCGAATTTAAAATTGTCGGACATGGCCATCCACTGGTGAGAGAACGACAGGTTCAATGACGGATAATAGGCCGCCTGAGCTATTTTCTTAGATTTAACCAACTGGCTGTGCTGAATATCCAACTGACGCAAAGAACTGTTGCCGGCAATCATGGTCGTATCAACCGACATATAGTCGGCATACAGGCTATCGACATAGTCCATCAAATTTCCCTCACATTCAATCTGCATATCCAAATCGACTCCCATCAGAGCTTTCAGACGCCATTTTGCGAGAACAATGGAATTCTGCGCATCATACATGTTAGGTTCGGCATTCTTCACACTCACGTCAGCACGAATCAAATCGTATTCCGATGCAAGCCCCTGGTCATATTTACGCTTGATGTCCACATAGTTTTCCATCGCATTGTCGTATGTTTCCTTGAACACCGTATAAGAATCGTTGGCAAGCAATACGCCATAATAAGCCTGCTTCACCTGACTGACCATAGAAAGTTTCGATGAGCGAGATTGCTCGACAGCCAACTCTACGGCATCGGAGGAAACGCTCAACTGCTGCCATAACGTAGCTGAAACAATCGGCATGGATGCTGCAAATCCGGCAGACCACGTATTACTACGGCCCACTTCAAAACCGGTATCGCCACCACCTTCCATTCCAGGCATGCTACCGCCCATGTACATCACCTGCTTCTTGATAGTACGGTTATAGTTTGCACTGAAATCCAATGTTGGAAACAAGTTTGCCAACACGCCTTTTTTCGAATACTCCTGCTTTGTAATCTCCTTATCGGCAACTTTTACAATAGGACTGGAATCAAGGGCAATTTCAATCGCCTTGTCCAAATTCAAATACACTGTAGAATCGCTGCTTGCCTGCCCGAAAGCTGCTACGGGCAACAAAACCGCCAACAACGACACAACAATCTTCCGCGAAAACATCTTATTCATTTATAAAAACATAATTACAGGTTTCCAATTTCAACACAATGTTAGTCATTATCATTAATAACGACAAGCAGAATAGACATGTCACAGACAAACGTCGACTATCAACTTTCTATTATGAATTTTAACACATATAAAGTCCACGCATGCATTCCACAGTATTCTGCAGAGTTTCCAACACGTATCCCGCAATCCTAACACGACAATGACAAAACAAAAAAAGGAGAACGACATGTCGTTCTCCTTGTAGTGGGCGTTGACGGATTCGAACCGCCGACCCTCTGCTTGTAAGGCAGATGCTCTGAACCAGCTGAGCTAAACGCCCGTTTCGTTCCCGAAAGCGATGCAAAGGTACAACAAATTTTTGAATCTGCAAATTTTTTCGTCACTTTTTTCAAAAAAAATCGCTTTTTTCTTGTAGTTGCCTTGTCGCATCTGGATTTTCGACATTCAACTACAAATTAATAGCTTAGAATTTGATATAGAAATGATATATATCATATTTTTATATTTTATCCGTTTTTGACACTTAAAAAATACAAAAACCGGGTACAAGACATCCTGCACCCGGTTCATGTCAAACAGATGAGCCTACAAAACGACTTTGCTCACACTGCCTCCAACCACTACAACATACAAACCTTTATTTAAAGAATAAACTGCCTCCTGACCGTCAACCAAGCAGCTCATCACTAAACGGCCCGACAAATCATATACAACACATTGGCTGCCTGAAGCGCCGCAGATGCGCAATTCACCGTTTGAACCTGAAACACGAACGGCATCAGCTGCAAAATTTTCAACCGAAGAACCTCCGGACTTTGAACCGACCTCAAACTCAAACGGCTTGGTTTCGGAAACACCGCCAGGGAACGGGAAACGGAAATGGATATTCAGCTTCGTTCCGCGCGGATAGCTTTGGGAGTTTTCTCCTTCAAACAGATTAACTGCATTTTCAGCCTGCGGCTGCTGCAAGCGGAAGTACGATTCACCATCGATCCAAACCTCTACCCCCAAATCTGTGCAAACACGGTCGAGCGACAGGCGGAACTGCAAACGGTTTTCACGAGTTGTCACGATTTCATAGCTGACAGCAGGAGCAAACACTTCGGCCTCTCCTTCCGGAGTACCCGTTAAAGCCCACCCGTCGGCTGCGATGCTGCCAACAAAAGTAACGGCATCGGCCGGTTCCAATGTTGAGAATGTAACGGTCTTCACCTCACTCACATTTCCGGCAAGGTCGGACACACGGACATACAATGTATAATCGGTCAACGGCGACAAGTTGTCCAACGTGCAGACACCGTCTTCACCGGAAGCAACACGAGAAGTAGCCAAAACCGATTCAAACGCTTCATCGGAAGCAACTTCAACCGTCAACGATGCAGACTGGTTGTCGGTTGCATTGACAGTAATATCAGCCGAATAACCAGTAACATTGCCCGCACTTACGGAATTCAAGACAGGAGCCTCAACATCTTCTGCCGGTTTTTCGTTGGCGCTGCCTACAACAAATGAAATAGGAAGTGTAGCAGAAGCGCCGCCACCGGCATAAACCAAACGGAAATAGAAGGTCACTGTTGCGCCACGTTCAAAAGAAGCTTCTGTAGTATAAGTGTAAGCCAACTCCTCGCCAGAGATAGGGGTTGTTCCATATGCTACATTGTCGATCCAAATTTCAGGGTTGACAAGGCCATCTGTTCCAGAATCCAAAGTCATTGTAAATTCCAACTGATTATCGGCTGTCGTTTTTACTATATAATTGATAACAGGCCTATAATCCCCAGTATTTTCTTCCCATTCATCAGCAGAAGCGACAACACCATAATAATAGCTTTCAGCATCAGCATCAAGCGTAGAGAACGACAAAGTCTTCACTTCGCTGACATTGTCGGCATCATCGGTAGCACGCACAGCCAAAACATACGCAGTGGCCGGTGTCAAACCTGACAAGGTGCAGACTGTTTCCGTTCCTACAGCCACCTTTTGGCTTTGCAGCACAGAAGAAAAACCGTCAACAGAAAACTCCACCTTTACAGACGATGCCACATTATCATTGACAAGCAAACGCACATCAGCCTTCGTCGACGACACGCCTTCCAACTCAAGCATTGAAACCACAGGAGCTTCGCTATCGTCCAATGTTTCATTTACACTGCCAACTACATAGTCAAACGGCTTAGTCATTGAAAATTGTCCATAGGCGAAATAAAAACTGATGCTCAATGTTTCTCCTATTTCGTATGCGTCGGGTGTTGTGTTGGCGAACTGAGAAGAACTGCCGGCAACAGGGTTCAAATCCATCAAATATCCACCATTGACAAACAACTGCGGCACAAGTCCGACACATGTTGCAGACAAATCAACCGTCACTTGCAATTTTCCCTCGTCTACAACTGAAATTTGATAACTGAAATCAGGAGCATATCCTTCCTCGGAACCTTGCGGAGTTCCGACAGTTTTCCAATCCTCAGCCCCAATAAAACCTTCATACGTCTGCGCATTAACGACTCCATACAGGAAGGAGGCGCAAACAAAAACAAACATTAGTAATAGTTTCTTCTTCATAGTTTTAAATTTTAAAAGTTTTGTACCGCAAATTTATATTTGTTCTTTTCTTCAAAGGGCAAAAACAGATTCACAGAAACTCACATACCCACACAACAAAAACACAACACAAACCAATAGACAATTAATTAACAACATATTACACATAACCTTACTCCAATTTGCGACTCACTAAAACAAGTATAAAGACTGACACTGCTCCAAAAACAAGGATATACAAATGTGCATTCTTTTGAGGCAAATCACTATTCTCATTCTCTTCTATTTCACTACCTTTGCCCAAAACATCATCTATGAAAGCGATACTGCATATTTTCATCCTTGCGACTTTAATTTTCGCATCCTGCTCGCCTACAAAAAGCAGCCAGGAGGAAGCAAACGCCCAACAAGAAACGACAACAGAGATGAGCCTGTCGGAAATTGAGCAATCCATCGAAAAGGAAGAATGGGAAAAAGCCCGAATAAAAGCAGAGAATCTGTATGCAAATCAAAGGCAAAAAATGGGAGCCATCGAGTCCATCAAACTCGCCATTGCCTATATATCGCTAACATCAGAACCGCTTCTTGATTTCGAGCAAACCCACAATTACGCCTTACGGATTAAAAGTCTATACGAGCAAGCCAACGACCGCGACAGTCTGCTGACAAGAAATTATCTGGAGACACTCGGCATTACCACCCTCGTTGACGAAGCCTACGAGAACTGCCTGTACATCATTAATGCCAAACAAAAGGCAGGAAAGGACAGCACCTATGTATTCTCACCACAACATTCAAATGATACGACGAAATAGACATACGAAAATCGTATCAAACTGACATTTAAAAGTTTTTATTATCTTTTTCAAGAAAATTAAGCATTTCTTTTTGCCCATTCAGCACTAATATCTATCTTTGCACACGAAAAATCATTCTGAGATAGAGTGTTTTCATGCAATTGTTTATTAACGAACACATTACACACAATAGACTAAATCAATTTTTCATGGTTTAGTGTCCCCTCGATATGCACACTGTCAAACAAAGCAAATTTTCAGGATATGATAAAAAGAATTAAAATAATCTGCTGTTTTTTCGCTTTAATAAGCATTATTACATCCTGTAATACCTCTAAAGAGATTGTCTACCTCCAAGACATCCAAACAGGAACTAAAGAAAAAGTCGACTCAAGTCACGGCATTGTCATACAGCCCAAAGACATGCTCTCGATTATTGTTTCTAGCAAAGACCCCCAATTGGCATCAATGTTTAACCTTCCCGTTGTCAGCTATCAAGCCGGTTCCGAAATCGTTTCCGGAGGACAGCAACAACGCCTTTTGGGATATGTTGTCGATGAAAAGGGCTTTATCAATTTCCCAATCTTAGGGAAAATAGAAGCAGCAGGATATACGCGTTGGCAACTTCAGGAAAAAATCAAAAAAGAAATCATCAGCCGCGACCTGCTCAAGGATTTAGTTGTCACCGTAGAATTTATGAACTTCAAAATCTCCATTTTAGGAGAAGTGACAAATCCCGGGTCATACAAAATCGAAGGCGACAAGGTAACAATTCTGGAAGCCCTCAGTATGGCTAAGGACCTGACAATTTTCGGACGACGCGATCAGGTATATGTAATCCGCGAGGAAAACAATACCCGCACTACATATCAAGTAGATTTACGCTCTACCGACTTGTTCAATTCTCCTGTTTACTATTTAAAACAGAATGACATAGTATATGTACAACCAAACAAGGTAAAAGCCGGGCAATCAACAATTAACGAAAATAATATTAAATCAGTAGGGTTATGGATTTCAATTGCATCACTGCTCTCATCAGTGGGTGTATTGATTGTAAATCTGCTTAATTAATTTTTTAACAAAAAATCCACAAAAGAAATGGAAGACAATCACAACACTCACATTGAAGAATCAAAATCTGACATCCAGATTAGCGACGTTATTGAATGGGCTATTTCACATAAATTGTTTATTGCAATTTCTGTAATAGTATGTGTGTTTATTGCTTTATTCTATTCATACAGAGCGCCATCTATTTATAAGCGTGAATCAAGCGTTATGCTTAGAACCAGCGTTAACGGCCAAGCCCAAATGGGAGAATTAGCCATATTCGAAGACATGGGCATGTTCAATACTGGCATGGACGTATACAATGAAATCGAAGCATTCCGCTCTCCAATCTTAATGGAAGAAGTGGTTGAACGATTAGGGCTAAACACTACATATCAAAGTAAGAATTGGATAGGTAGAACCACTGATTGGTATGACCAGACACCAGTTAAAGCAGAATTTTCAGAGTTAACTGAAAAAATAGAAGGAAAAAATGTTCAAAGTTTTTCTTTTACTGTTACAAAAGGTGAAAACAAACAAGAATTTATTCTTCAAAAATTTTATGCCAATGGCGACAAAATAGAGTCCGAGAAAATTGTCGCAAAAGCAAATATTCCAACCAAAACCCCGATTGGAAATGTAACTATCACTCCTACCGCTTTATTTGAAAACTTTAATGACCCGATAAGAATTAGCCATGCACCGATAGAAATAGTTGCACAGAACTATTTAACAAAATTATCGGCAGAGCTTGCAGATAAAAAAGCAACAGTCATAAACTTTTCCATCACAGACAACTCTGCAAAACGAGCAGAGGATATATTGAACACATTGCTGAAGGTTTACAATGAAGATTGGGTAGAATTCATGAACCAATCGACACTAAACACTTCAGAATTCATTAAAGAGCGTTTGGCAATTATTGAGCAAGAACTTGGAACCGTAGATAAAGATATTGAAAAATTCAAGAGCGACAATAAGCTGTTGGATATAACAGCGGAAATGGCAATGGTCACAGAAGAGTCCAGCAAATACTCCGACCAGGCATTCAAAATGAACAATCAGCTTTACATAGCTAAATTCATTCGTGAATATTTGGTTGACAACACTAAGGAATATGAACTTCTACCATCAAACTCTGGAATTGAAAATGACAATGTAGAAAGTCTTATTGGCGAATACAACAAACTCCTACTCGATCGTCAACGCTTAGCAGACAATAGCAGCAACAGCAACCCACTTGTCACAGATTTAAACAACCAGCTCAAGTTGATGAGAGCAACAATCTTGAAATCTATTGACAACCTCATCAACACATTACAAATTCAGGTTGACAAAATCGCCGAACAGGAGAATAAAATAACGAATCGTATCTCCGATAACCCTGGCAAAGTAAGAGAACTTCTTTCCATTGAACGCCAACAAAAAATCAAGGAAGAGCTCTACCTTTATCTTCTCCAGAAAAGAGAAGAAAATGAACTTTCGTCCAGCCTTGTCGTTGATAACACCCGACTGTTAAAACCGGCAAGCGGCCCGCTAGCCCCCATCTCTCCTAAAAAGCCAATTATTCTGGCCGTTGGTCTGATTTTGGGCTTAGTCATTCCATTCGGCTATATGTTCCTCACATCAATGATGAATACAACCGTTCGTGGACGAAAAGATCTTGAGTCTCTCACGGCTCCTATTATTGGCGAGATTCCACAAATCGGTAAAGCAAAACGCTATACACAAATTAGAAAGATGCTACAGCGTGACAAATCAGACGACAACGTCCCCACGCTGTTAGTGAAAGAAAAAGGCCGAGATATTGCCAACGAAGCATTCCGTATTGTCCGAACCAATCTCGACTTTATTCTTAACACAGCCGAATCTGCACAAATTATGCTTGTAACATCATATCATGCCGGTAGTGGCAAAACCTTCTGCGGCATAAACCTAGCTGCAACAATGGCACTTAAAGGGAAACGAGTTGCAATCGTTGACCTTGATATACGCAAAGGGACACTAAGCAAATTCGTGAATTCTCCGCGAAAAGGAGTGGCAGCATACCTGAACAATCAAGCCACACTTGACAACATAACAATAACAAATGCCAACGGAGTCAAAGGCTTGGATGTTATCCCGGCAGGAACATTGCCGCCGAACCCGTCAGAACTTCTGCTTGAAAAGCGTCTCGACGAGCTTGCTGCAGAATTAAAAACGAAATACGATTATATTTTCCTCGACTGCCCTCCAGCTGGAATTATTGCAGACGCATCCATCATCGCAAGAGTAGTCGACCGCACAATCTTTATTATTCGCGTAGGTGTTCTCGACCGTCGCCAGCTGCCTGAAATTCAGGAAATACAAGACAGCAAACAATATCCGAATATGACAATACTGCTCAACAGCAGCAGACAGTCAAACTTTGGATATAGCCGATACGGATATAGTTACGGCCGATACAGTTACGGAAACGACAACGATTAAAATGTTTTCGTTCCTCAATAAAAAAACATCCATCGCCGATTCCGGCCTGCTCGACAACTTTGTCGACCGCCATACACATATCCTACCCGGAGTCGACGATGGGTTTAAAAAGCTTTCCGATTCACTTGAAGCTTTGAAGAAAATGCAAGAGCTGGGAGTTAAGGAGGCATGGCTCACACCACATATAATGACCGACTATCCGAACCAGCCTGCACAACTCAAAGAAAAATTCAAAGAGCTGAAAGCTGCATACACAGGCTGCATCCACTTGCACATCGCAGCCGAACACATGCTTGACAACCTCTTCATAGAGCGGTTCGAAGCAGACAACCTACTGCCGATGGACAACAACATATTGCTGATCGAAACATCCTATTTCAATCCACCGATGGAGTTCGACGGCATTATGGGCGATATTCTAAACAGCAAATATACCCCACTGTTGGCCCATCCTGAGAGGTATAGATATATGAATACTAATCAATACAAACGGCTAAAAGACAAAGGCGTACTGTTTCAACTCAACTTAGGTTCACTGGTTGGAGGATACGGGAAAGAAGTACAAAGTGTTGCAAAAAACATATTAGGGAATGGATGGTATAACTGTATCGGCAGTGACATCCACAGTCTGAAGCAACTTCAACAAATCCTATACACGCCGACATTGTCAAAAAAAGAAATTGCAATTTTAAAAAATATAATTTAGACACGTTTGATAAACTTCTTAATTTATTAAAATATGAAAGCTTGTTTTATGGGCTTGGGATATATTGGACTCCCAACTGCCATTATCGCTGCAAAACACGGTGTTACTGTAACAGGGGTTGACATTAACCCTAAAGTAGTAGAAATGACTAACCAAGGTCATCTGCATATTATCGAACCGGGAATGGAAGAAATGTTACAAGAAGTTGTAAAATCCGGTAGCCTGAAAGCATCTACTACCCCAGAAGTAAGTGATGCTTATTTCATGGTGGTACCTACTCCATTTAAAGGAAATCATGAGCCAGATATTTCATACGTAGAAGCTGCAACACGTGCCGTTATCCCCTTCTTGAAGGAAGGCGACCTCTACGTCATTGAATCGACGTCTCCGGTTGGAACTACAGAAAAAATGAGAGACCTCATTTTTGCCGAACGTCCGGAACTGCAAGATAAAATCTACATTGCCTACTGCCCGGAACGCGTACTTCCCGGCAACGTCATCTATGAGCTCGTTCACAACGACCGTGTCATCGGCGGTATCAACGAAGCTTCAACCGACAAGGCTATCGAATTCTACAGCCAGTTTGTACAAGGAACGCTGCACAAGACAAACAGCAAGACTGCTGAAATGTGTAAACTTACTGAAAACTCTTCACGCGACGTGCAGATTGCCTTTGCCAACGAGCTTTCGCTCATCTGCGACAAGGCAGGCATCAACGTATGGGAACTTATCAACCTTGCCAACAAGCACCCGCGTGTCAATATCCTGCAACCGGGCTGCGGTGTAGGCGGACACTGTATTGCTGTTGACCCGTATTTCATTACGGCCGATTTCCCTGTTGAGTCACAACTCATCGGCAAGGCACGCGAAATCAACAATTACAAGTCTTTCTGGTGTGCCGAGAAAGTACAGAACGCCATGTTGAAATTCGAGTTGGAGCACCACCGCAAACCGTGTGTGGCCATGATGGGTCTGGCATTCAAGCCAAACATCGACGACCTTCGCGAATCACCGGCTAAATACATCACAACAAAGGTAATGCAGGCATGCAACAATGCCGATATTCTCGTCGTTGAGCCAAACATAACGTCACACAACGTGTTCAAACTCACAGACTACCGCGAAGCCTACGACCGTGCCGACATCGTCGTATTCCTCACAGCCCACGATCCGTTCAAGACATTGCCCTACCGCGAAGACAAAGTTATCCTCGACTTCTGCGGAATCTTCAAAAAATAAAAAAGTTTACCGTTTACAGTTTACGGTTTACAGGTAGTCTTCAGACTCTGAAGAAGTTTACTGCCTATAGTTAACAGACTGTTTACAGAATTAATCAGTCTTAGACAGCCCAACGGCGAACAATCAATGAAAACTGTAAACCGTAACCGGGAAACAGTAAAGCTGCATTATGTAAACCGTAATCCGTAAACTGTAATCTGTAAACTGTAAACCCTAAACACAACAATGTCCAACTTTTTTGCATTCGAAACCCTTGATGCCTATAAAGCATCAAGAAGTATCGTTAAAGAAGTCTATACACTTATCGATACCTTTCCGAGCAAAGAAGATTTTGCACTCAAAAGTCAGATCCGAAGGGCAATAATATCTGTTCCTTCAAATATTGCGGAAGGAAGCGGACGTCAGCATCCCAAAGAGCAGGCACATTTTTATGAAATCGCCTATGCTTCACTGCTCGAAACCTTCTGCCAGCTTGAAATTGCAACAGATTTAGGCTACCTAAGCGAAACTGAATTCAAAAAAATTGGCGAAAAAATTAAGACAACTTCAAAATTAATAGCAGGCTTACGAAACGCATGTTACAGAACAATCCGGTAAACTGTAATCCGTAAACAGTAAACCCAATCTGTAAACCGTAAACCGTAAACTGTAAACCCTCTACCTATGAAAAAAATCATGCTCGTTTTCGGAACCCGTCCGGAGGCCATCAAAATGGCGCCGCTTGTCAAGGAGTTCCAGAAACATCCCGATACATTCCAGACCATTGTCTGTGTCACCGGTCAGCACCGCGAGATGCTCGACCAGGTGCTCAACATCTTCGACATCCGTCCCGACTTCGACCTCAACATCATGAAGCAAGGGCAGGATCTCTATGATGTCACTGCCCGCGTGCTTACAGGCATGCGCGACGTGTTGCAAGAAGCGCAGCCCGACGTTGTGCTCGTTCACGGCGACACCACAACCAGCACAGCCGCCGCCCTCGCCGCATTCTACCAGCAAATCCCCGTTGGACACGTAGAAGCCGGACTCCGCACGCACAACATCCTCAGCCCGTGGCCCGAAGAGATGAACCGCCAGATTACCGGCCGCATCGCTTCCTACCACTTCGCTCCGACAGCACTCAGCCGTCAGAACCTGCTGCAGGAAAACGTCGACGATGCCAATATCACCGTTACGGGCAACACCGTCATCGATGCCCTCTACTGGGTAGTCGACCGCATCAAGAACGACCGTTCCCTCGACGCTGAGCTTGAAGAAGTGCTCCGCCATGCCGGCTACGATGTCAATTGCCTTGCCGACGGCCGTCCGCTCGTGCTCATCACCGGACACCGCCGCGAAAACTTTGGCGACGGATTCATCAACATGTGCACGGCCATCAAGCAGCTCACCGAGCGCTACCCGAACGTCGACTTCGTCTACCCGATGCACCTCAACCCGAACGTGCGCCGTCCAATCCACGAAGTGTTTGGCGACGACCTCAGCAACCTCGGCAACATGCACTTCATTGAGCCGCTCGAATACCTCAGCTTCGTCTACCTCATGGAGAAATCCACTATCGTGCTCACCGATAGCGGTGGTATCCAGGAAGAAGCTCCGGGACTCGGCAAACCTGTGCTCGTCATGCGCGACACCACCGAACGCCCCGAAGCCCTCGAAGCCGGCACAGTGAAACTCGTAGGCACCGACCGCGAAAAAATCTTCAACGAAGTGTCGACCCTTCTCGACGACGCAGCCGCCTACGCCCGTATGTCGCAAGCCGTCAACCCCTACGGCGACGGCCTCGCCTGCTCACGCATCGTAGAACGATTAAAATAAATCACTGGTTTACTGTTTACAGTTTACGGTTTACAGCCCCACTCGGCAACACATCCAACCGTAAACTGTAATCTGTAAATTTTAATCCGCACACCGTAAACGGTCAACAGAAAAAAGCAGTAAACTGTAATTCATAAGTCATAAACACGGTAACCAGGAAAAGCAGTAAACTGTAAACCGTAAACTGTAAACATAATTCATGTCTGATAACTCAGCAAACAATAAACGCATAGCTAAAAACACCCTGATGCTCTACATCCGGATGCTCTTGATAATGGGAGTAAACCTCTACACCTCCCGCATTATCTTGCAGGCATTGGGCGTTGACGATTTCGGACTTTATAATATTGTTGGCGGAGTTGTCGTATTGTTTACTTTTATAAACAATGCGATGGTTGCCTCCACTCAACGTTTTCTCAACTATGAATTAGGCAGAAACAATCCGGAAGAAGCTCAAAAAGTATTTTCAGCCAGCCTATCCATCCATTTTGCCATTGCTGCTGTATTTTTGATTCTTGCAGAAACTGTCGGATTATGGTTTTTAAATACTTACATCCAAATTCCTCCGGGACGAGAAACAGCAGCCAATTGGGTATATCAGTTTACAATCATCACATCTATTATCAACATTATACGGACTCCCTACAACGCTTCGATTATTGCTCATGAACGAATGTCATTCTACGCTTATATCAGCATTATAGAAGTAGTGTTAAAACTGTTGGTTGTTTATCTCGTTTATCTGTTTGCCGACCGACTAATCTCCTATGCAGCCCTAATAACAATTGTCACTCTAATTGTCTTCGGAGGCTATTACCTCTTTTGTCGAAAGAAATTTCCAATTTGCCGATACAAATTTGAATACGACAAGCAACGTTATCTCTCCATTGCAAGTTTTTCCGGATGGAGCCTATTCGGTTCAGTAGCAAATATGGGTGGTCAGCAAGGAACAAATATTCTTTTAAACATGTTTTTTGGAGTTGCCATAAATGCAGCCATGGGTATAGCAAACCAGGTCAACGCTGCAATTTACCAATTTGTCAGTAGCTTTCAAACGGCCTTCAATCCGCAAATCATAAAATCATACGCGGCGGGAGATAAAAATTATTTCATAAATCTTATTCTTAACACCTCACGATATTCATTCCTGTTGCTATTTTTCTTAGCATTACCAGTATACCTATGCACTCCTGAAATATTGCAAATTTGGTTAGGCAGCGTACCCGAACATGCTGTCGAATTTTGCCGCCTAATGTTGATATTTTCACTGATCGATGCCATACAAGGCCCTCTTTGGGTTTCCGCACAGGCAACTGGAAGAATTCGGAACTATCAATTGCTTATGAGTTCCTTGATTCTTCTAAATATCCCAATTATATACATACTGTTTCTATTTTTCGACAATCCAGAAATCGCATTAATAGTACGTATCGGCATTAACGTCATAACAGCAACAGCACGAGTTATTTACCTCAACAGACTCTATAAATTTCCAATAATTAGATATATAAAGGAAGTGGTTTTCATTTGCGGTGCCATATCCATTATATCATTTATAATTCCTTATTTTATTTACACAATAATAGCTGATTTCATCGGAGTAGTCATCACCGTTATATCTGCTTTCACCTGTTCTACGATATGTATACTGCTTTTTGGACTTAAGAAAGAAGAGAAGCAATTAGTTTCAAAAAAATTCAGACAATATATTCACAGATAATGAAAACTGCAACAATAACATTTCACGCTTCACACAACTACGGTTCAATGCTGCAAGCCTTTGCCTTGCAACAAGCTATCAAGAAGCTTGGGCACGAAAATGAAATTATAAATCTCCGCACTGAGCGACAAAAAAAATATTATCCCAGACCATCATTGGCATTCCCTAAATCAATCAAACAAGCTATAAAACAGTTGTTGACACTTCCATACTATAAAGATCTTCAAAAAAAATACGACCTGTTTGAGGAGTTCTTATCTCAAGAATTAACACTAACGAAAGAGTTTGCGACAAAAGAAGAAATTGAACAAGCGAATCTTCAATATGACTGTTTTATTGCCGGTGGAGATCAGTTATGGAATACAAAACCCCTTGATTTCGACTGGAGCTTTTATCTACCATTCACAGACAAGAAAAAAATTTCATACTCCGCCAGTATGGGACCCCATGCGGAACAACAAGTAACAAACAGAGCCCTTATCAAAGATTACTTATCAAAATTTACCCACATTGCAGTACGGGAAGAAGGGACAAAAAAAATTGTTGACGATTTAACGGGAGAATCCACAAATATCACTATTGATCCGACACTTCTTTTAACAAAAAAAGAATGGATAAATCATTTAAATGAAAGACCTATCATTTCGGGGGATTATATATTGGTTTATTCACCTGGATTTAACAGGGATGTTTATGATATCGCCAAAACGATTGGAAAAAGGACAACAATTCCAGTTTATACGACAAACCACATTCTAAATAGATATCCACAATTGTGGAATGTCAAATGCAAATTAACCACAGGCCCTTGGGAATTTCTCAATATACTCAGTAATGCGAAATTAGTTATTTGCGGTTCTTTTCACGCCGTTGTTTTTTCGGCTTTATTCGAACGCCCTTTTTTTGCGGTAAACGGGGAAAAAGACAATCGAATGAAAACATTTCTTGAAAAAACCGATTTAACACACCGCACTATCTCAAAAGAGAACATCAACGAACGAATTTCTACAGCTTTTAACTGTGATTTTTCCCAATCTACGGCTTTATTAAATAAAGAACGGGAAGCCGGATTGGAGTATCTTAAAAATGCAATAGAGAAATGATAGAACTCTGCGACAACAATTCATGCACCGGATGTGGAGCATGCTACAATATATGCCCTAAAAATGCGATTACAATGTTTCGTGATAACGAAGGTTTTCTTCGTCCATCCATCAATCACGAGCGATGCATTGAGTGCCATTTGTGTCAAAAAGCATGTCCACCTCTAAACCCAGTCAAGAAACATCCGAAAACGCTACAGCCAATAGCCTTAATCAATAAGAGCAAAGACATTTTGCTAAAGAGTACATCCGGAGGCGTATTTTCGCTTATTGCGGAATGGATTCTCCAACAAGGTGGGGTTGTTTTTGGCGTTGAGATGGATTCTGAATTCAATATTTATCATAGTCAAGCAGAAAATTCCGAAGAAATCCAAAAATTTCGCGGTTCAAAATATGCACAAAGCGACACCAAAAAAACATTTGCAGAAGTAAAATCATACTTAAAACAAGGGCATCCTGTCCTTTATACGGGAACCCCCTGCCAGATTGCCGGCCTGTCAAACTATTTACGAGGCGTAGATTGCCGGTTGTTATACACAGCTGATATTGTCTGCCACGGCACTCCTTCAAATACAATGTTTCAAACCTATATTTCCAAATTGGCACAACAAAAAGGATTACAAGTTTCCGATATAAAGAAATTTCAATTCCGTCTATTGGAACAATGGGGTAGTTACAACGCATCTTTCGAACATAATGCCCAAAGACAGATTTTAAAAGATGCAGATAATGTTTATTTGAGTCTGTTTTTCTCAGCACGACTTCAACGCCCATGCTGCTATTCTTGCCCTTATACCTCACAAGAACGCGTTTCCGACATTACCATTGCTGATTTTTGGGGAATTGGTAAAAACAAACCATTCAACTACGAAACTAAAAAAGGATGTTCCTTAGTTCTAACCAATACCGAGAAAGGAAAGAATCTGTTTGACCGGATTTCTCAATATGCAAATTATGAATATCGGGAATGGGAAGAAGCGTTAGCAGTAAATCATCAACTGCACACTCCGACTTTGCGTCCAAGAGATAGAAAAAAAGCCATTCACGATTTGTTTGAAAAATCTTTAAAACAAACATATAACCACTTTTTTAACTCCCCCAAAATCAAATGTCGTAAAATTTTTGGCAAGTTACTTCGTATTATTCTATTTCGCAAATGACTCAACCCCAAATATCAATAATCGTCCCTGTCTACAAAGTAGAAAAATATATCGAACGTTGTGTCCGGTCGATTTTCGAACAGACTTACGAAAACCTGGAAATCATTTTCGTAAACGACTGTACCCCAGACAATAGTATTGAGATTCTCAATAACGTATTAAAAGATTACCCCCATCGTAAGCAGCAAACACGGATTATAAATTTTGAAACGAATCAAGGTGTTGCATCTGTTCGGAATGTTGGAATAAAGAATTCAACTGGCAAATATAGCATTCAGTTTGACAGTGATGATTATGTCGAAAACACAATGATAGAAGAAATGGTTGCTATAGCAGAAAAAGAGAAAGCAGACATAACAGTGTGTGACTTTATGAATATCTATACAACACATTCCGTACATGTTCATGTAAATCCGTCATTAAATCCACATGTACTATTGCAGCAAGTTTTAACCGGAGAAGTGCACTCTTCTTTATGTAATAAACTCATTAATCGAACATTGTATCTTAAACATGACATTACTTTCATCGAAGGTTTGAATATGCGAGAAGACCTCTCCGTTATGTTTCGTCTGTTATATTTTGCAGAAAAAATAGCTTACATATCTAAACCATTCTACAACTATATATTAACAAATACAACATCATACACGGCAACAAAGATGAGCCTTGCCCATCAAAAGAATGCATTTGAACTTATTCGCTTGATACGATCATTTTTTAACGATAATTCAATAACAGAAGAATTTCAGCAAGCTTTTAGATTCTTCAAAGCAGGAATCATCTGCTCCATTGCCCTTTATGGTAATTTAAAATATTATAAACAAGAGGCTTTCTTATTTAAGGATGTTTGTATTAGAGACATCATTTCAAAACCAGCATTAAGTAAAATACTTAAAATTGCTGGTATATTATTAACCTGCCACTTGTCATTAACACTATCCATTTTGCGTTCCACAAGAATTTTAAAAACTCATTTATGCAAAAAGAAGTAGTACATAGTAGAATTATCGAAATTGATATCATTCGTTGTATTGTTATTATTCTTTTAGTCCTATTCCATTCCTTCGCCCCATACACCAAAGGCTGGGAAGAAATCCCCTATACAAATTGTAATATTCAAGAATACTATTGGTTGGGCAAATTCTTTTATAGTGGAATGTTGGAAACATTTGTAATGATATCAGGCTACATTTTTTCATTCACATTTCACAAACCAAAGATTAATTACAAAAAGATAGTCTTAAAAAAAATCAAACGCCTATATTTCCCTACCATAATATGGGGAATAATCTTCATCTTAATTTTAGGCAACATCCATTTTTTTACAAGACCTACATCCTTTGTCTCTATTCTTAATGGAATTGCCCACTTATGGTTCCTTCCTATGCTCTTTTGGTGCATGGTTTTTGAACTTTTTATTGGCAGGCATATTCCTCAAAAATATACACTTCTATTAGCACTATTATCAGCCATACCTCTTCCTACGGTACCAATATTAAAGCTCAATTTATATTATTGTTTCTTTTTTCATTTAGGTACTATAATAGCTAACAACAAGGAGTTTATCATATCATATTTCACAACAAAAAAATTTTTGTTTTTATGTATCCTTTATATTGTTACTTTTCTCTCATTGTCTTATGTAAACGATAATTATATACTTTTTGACAGTACAACACCACGTATTCCTAAATTTGGATTAATTTATACCAATAATCTTTTCCGTTTCATTTACTCATTATTAGCAGTTCTCATTTTTTATTATATTGGTACACATATTCAGTTATCTTCAACATGGAGAAGCTTAATATTGTCGTTGTCTTCGCTTTCCTTTGGCATTTATATTCTACAAGAGATTATACTCCGGATTCTTTATTACAAATTAGAAATCACTCAATATATTGGAGATTTTATGACCCCTTGGATTGGATTTATAATAACATTTATTCTTTCATGTATTCTCAGCTCTGCTCTAAATAAAAACAAATACACTAAAATATTATTAGGTTAACATATGGAACCAACTACACAGGCGATTCTTGTTCCAATTAGTTTATGGTTTATTTTACTAATTCGTTATTTTTCTCAAATAAAAAAAACGACTTTTGAGAATAAATCATATGTTTTCTTTTGGCTTATTGTCACTCTATTCTGCACGTTTAACTTTATGCCAGGAGATTATTATAGTTATAGAGAACTTTATGAGAATCTTTATCGCTCTTCCTATGCAATTCATGTAGAAGAATTCTTTTATTACCTCACACAGTTGCTTCCACATAGTTATCATTTATGGCGATTTGTAATTTGGACAACATCCACAATTATCATCATATTAATTTTCAAAAAGTTAAAATGTCCCTTTGACTTCTCTGCACTTATATTCACGCTTCTATTGATGACATATTTTGCAGTTCCTCGTAACACATTAGGCTATGTTGTTCTATATCTTGCATTTGTCATCATTTTTTCACCAAACAAAAAGAACAAATTCTTTTCACTGTGTATCGGTATCATCTTAATTATTTGGTCTTTCTCCCTACACAAAAGTATGTTTATGTATATACTTTTAATGGGATTTGCACTAATACCTATAGGAAAGAAACTATTTATAACATCTTTAATAGCCTTTCCCTTATTATATAAATCTGTTACTTATATTTCTTCTTATATATTACTCAGTTCGTTTGCCAACGAAACCTCACAAGAATCCGGGACTGGGTATTTGGAATCAAACTTTAGAGTAGAAGCAAACATTAATGGCATTATACAACTTTTCATCACACGTCTTCCCATTTTTCTCTTACTTTTCTATAGTATACGGAACATTTTCTTTAAAAAAGAGAAAATTCAATACGGATTAAAAGTATTTTTACAATACACCTATTGGCTTATTTATATATCTTACTTATTTAAAGGACAAGAAGTTTCTGCATTTCTTACAAACAGATTTTGGGACACTTCACTATATCCTTTAACGATTTTCCTTGCTGGATATCTATACAAAAAGCCTCGTTCTCGTTTTATTAAAAACTGTTTTTATTTATTGATACTCTCAAATCTGTATCAACTATCATACGCAATCTTCAAAACATTATAACGCATGAAAATTCTCGAAATAATTCCACAACTTAGCCAAGGAGGAGCAGAACGGTTTGTTATTGACCTTTGCAACGAATTGTCAAAAGAGCACGAAGTTATACTTGTTGTGCTACACAACGTGGACAATCACGGCTTCTTCCAAAAAGAATTAAGCGAGCGTATCCGCCTCATCAGCATGAACAAGCGAATGGGAATGGATTGGAAATTATTCTTTAGAATTGCAAAATTGATAAAGAAAGAAAAGCCAAACGTAGTGCACACACATCTACGTGCCATTCTCTATACAATACTATCATTCACATTCTTTTCAAAAATCAAATTTATTCATACCATTCACAGCGATGCGGAAAAAGAAGCTGGAGGAGGAATCAGTAAATGGTGTCGAAAATTTGCTTTTGGCACAAAACTAGTGCATCCGATAACAATTTCGGAAGAATCGAAACACTCGTTTGAAAAATTCTACTACCTTCCGTCAACATTAATCTACAATGGCCGACCGGAATATAATTTTAATACAGACATCTCTACAGTTCAGCAGGAACTTGAAAAGAGCAAAACAAATAAAAATGCAAAAATAATTGTAAATGTTGCGCGTATTGACCCTGCCAAGAATCAATTAACACTGGCAAAAGCTGTAGACAACCTCAATAAACAAAGCTACGCCGTTGAGTTGGCGATTATAGGTAGTAAAGCCGACAAGCAGATTGTCAATGACATCGAAGCACTCAATTCACCCTACGTTCATCTTTTAGATGTACGAACCAATCCTCGCGACTATATGCGTGCTGCTGATGCATTTTGCCTGTCATCCATCTACGAAGGAATGCCAATTACTCTTATCGAATGTTTCTCTGTAGGGGCTATTCCATTATGCACACCAGTGGGTGGTATCATCAATATGATTCAAGACGGAGAAAATGGACTTCTGGCCAGAAGCTCTAATCAAGAAGACATTGAACAAATTCTCAAACGGTTTCTTGAATTAAAGGATGAAACAATTGCAAAGATGAAAAACAACTCACTAAAAACTTTTGAAAGATTCAACATGCAACACTGTTGCCAACAATATATTACAACAATTAACCAATTATGAATTCTCCAATTCTTATTATCGGCACTCTCCCCAAAACTGCAGGAATTGGCGGTGTAACTATTCATATTGAGCGACTAATCAAATGGTTAGAAAAAGAATCATTTGATGTAGACCTTTGTGACTACAAGGCAACATCGTTGAATAAACAAGTAAAGCAAATTGCAAAACATAAAATTATTCATATCCATGCGTCACATCCGATATTAAGACTTTTTTATGTCGCAATAAGCATGTTGTTCGGAAAGAAATCAATTTTAACAGTTCATGGAGATCTTGGACGCTTTTCTGCTATAAAAAATTGGATTGACAAACTCGCTGTCAGTTTATGCACAGTTCCAATTGTCATCAATGACAAAAGTTTTGAGAAAGCAAAAAAATGGAACAAACAGACACAATTAATGTCAGCATTCATTCCTCCTTATGAAGATGGATTTGTTCCAACTTGTTACTTACAACAAATTGCAGAATTAAAGGAGGATGGAAAAACCCTTTATTGCACAAATGCATCTGCAAGAAGTTTCACAAATAAAGGAGAAGAAATCTATGGTATTGACTTTTTAATCCATTACTTTTCAGACTACGCTAATGACTCGATTCTAATTGTATCTGACCCATCAAAGGACTATATAAAACACTATAACAAACCATTCAAGAATGTTATTTTTATATCCGAAATCCATTCTTTCTTTGCTGTTCTAAAAAATGCAGACGTAATGATACGTGCAACTGCGACCGATGGTGATGCCATATCAATAAAAGAAGCACTATACTTAAAGAAGCCTACAATCGCAACAAACCGTGTCCCCCGTCCCAAAGAGGTAATTTTGTTTGAATATAATAATTCAAAAAGTTTTTCCAAAGCACTCGAACAAGCAAAAATAAAGACATATAACTCAGATTTCACAGAAGCAACAGTCACTGGTATCAAAAACTTATACACTTCATTATTAACAAAATGAACATTCCACTCATACTTCGGACGGTTAGACATATCAAGCCCACACAAATCGCTTTTCAAATTAAGAATCGCTTGGGGAAAGCGAATTATAAGGAATTTGTATGCGATAAAAATGTCGAAGGTTGCCATTGTGTACCATTTATTCCGAAATACAAATGCTATGAAAACGGAGAATTCTCGTTTCTCAATATTTCATCGCCTTTTGTTTCGTGGAACGATACGGAGAACGGAATGCTTTGGACTTATAACCTAAACTATATGGACTGGCTACAACAAGAGGGTATTGACTACACAGAAGCCAGCCAATGGATTGACAAGTTTATTGAAGAACTGCCACACAACCGTATCGGTCTTGACCCCTACCCGATTGCCCTACGGAGCATTAATTGGATAAAATTCATTTCACAACATAATGCAGACAGCGAACATTTGAAAAGGTGGAATGACCCGTTATATTCACAAGTCCGACTACTGGAAAAGAAACTGGAATTCCATTTGCTCGGCAACCATCTTTTGGAAGACTCCTATGCATGGTTCATCAGTGCCATCTATTTCAATGACAAGCGAATGTTCAGCAAGGCTTCCAAGCTATTACTAAAGGAACTAAAAGAACAGATTCTCGCCGACGGTTCACATTATGAACAGTCGCCTATGTATCATTGTATTCTGCTCGACCGTCTTTTGGACTGTTATAATTTTTCTGTCAACAATGAACGGTTTACTGATCAAAACATCATCACAAACAAACTCAAAGACTACAGCGTGTTGATGTTAGGACATCTGGAAAGTATTGTTTACCAAGACAAGACCTATCCGCTGTTCAACGATGCTGCAAATGGTATAGCACCAACGCCTGAAATGCTAATGGCATACGCCAATCGCCTAAACTTAAAGTGGGACAAAATAGCATTAAACGAATGCGGGTATCGGAAACTGAAATCGGAACGGATAGAAGCGATTGTGGATGCTGGAAATATTACCGCCACCTATCAACCGGGACATACACACGCCGATACCTTCAACTATGAACTCCGTATTGACGGAATGCCAATTGTTGTCGACACAGGCATATCGACCTACAATAAAACTGCACGCAGACAATATGAACGCAGCACAGTTGCACACAACACGGTCAGCATCGGGAATCGTAATTCAAGTGAAGTGTGGGGAGGATTCCGAGTCGGGAAAAGAGCAAAAGTCAAGCTATTAAAAGATACTGAAAACAGTATCGAAGCCACTCACAACGGATTCGGAATAGCCTGCAATAGAAAATTCGGAATCAACGGCAATACGTTTTCAGTTGAAGATGAAATAGCAGCGGAAGCAATCAGCCACATTCATCTGTGGCATAAAGAAGAGGTGGAACAAGTTTCAGAAAATGAAATCATCACGACGCATGCAAGAATCAGTATTAATAATGCAATACACATCGAAATCCGCGATGCAATGATTTCAACAGAATACAATACTTTTCACTCGACAAAAGTAATCGACATACATTTCAAAGGAACAACAACTTATAATATTTCTATACGTTAAGATTATGAGAATTCTATTAGTTTCATTTTATTACTATCCAGAATTAGGAGCCGCACCTTCTCGAATTACCAATATGGCTGAAGGGTTGAAAAAAGAAGGAGCGGAAGTCGACGTATTAACATGCCTTCCCAATTATCCGAAAGGAAAAATATTTGATGGATATCGAGGCAGATTGTATAAAAAAGAGCAAATAAACGGAAGCACAATTTACCGTTATTGGACTTATGCCTCTGTATCCAAGAATCCTATACTCCGAGCATGGGGTATGATTTCTTTTGCTCTTATGATGTGGCTATTTGCATTTAAACCAAGAACCATTAGAAAATACGATCGAGTTATTATACAAAGTCCACCTTTGTTTGTTTCATGTTCTGCCATAATGCTTTTCAAATGCCTATTCAAAAGAAAGACGTTGTTAAACATTTCCGACTTATGGCCATTGTCGGCGATTGAATTGGGAGCAATGAAAGAAGGCAGTAAAATGCATAAAATATTTGCCAAAATTGAGAAATTCATTTATAGAAAATCGGATGGTATTTTTGGTCAATCCAACGAAATATTAAAACATATTTCTGATTTTGAATCACCAAAAGCTAAATTTTTATACCGAAACTTACAACGATACAACATCGACATTGCATACAAAGAGCGTAATCCACAATTAAAAATTGTCTATGCTGGCCTTTTAGGTGTAGCGCAAGACATTTTAGGAATTATTAAAAATATTAACTTCAAAAATTTGGGCATCGAATTTCATCTTTACGGAGGCGGAAACCAAGCAAAAGAGATTGAAAGCTACATTGCCGAACATGATTGTAATGTATTTTATCATGGGTATGTTTCAAAAGATAAAATCGCCGAAGAACTTTCAAAATATGATGCCTCAATAGTGCCTTTAGCCGTGAGAATCAAAGGAGCTGTGCCTTCAAAAATCTTTGACATTCTTCCCATCGGTATTCCTGTAATCTTTTGCGGAGGAGGCGAAGGTGCTGAAATCATTAAGGAATATAAGGTTGGATATGTATCAAATCCTGGAGATTATGAAAAGTTGAAAGAGAATATCATCAAATTAAATTCCCTTTCAACGGATGAATACAAACAATTATCAGCAAATTGCATCAATGTATCTAAAAATGACTTTGATTTCGATACACAAATGCAAAGATGCTACACTTTTATTAAAAATCTATAAAATATATCGATATGAAAATTACAATGATTGGAGCCAGTGGTTTTGTAGGAACAAGACTTCTGGATTTATTGAAACCCACAGGCAAATACGAATTAAAAAATATTGATTTATTGCCAAGTCATTTCTTCAACGACATCACAGAAATTGGAGACGTTAGAGATCAAAAACTAATGGACGAGAAACTTCAAGGTGCAGATGTCGTAATACTTTTGGCCGCCCAACACAGAGATGACGTTTCTCCGGTATCACTATATTACGATGTAAACGTAGGCGGAATGGAAACTACATTAAAAGCAATGGAAAAGAATGGAGTTAAACGCATCATCTTCTTTTCATCTGTTGCTGTATATGGCCTCAACAAGATCAATCCGAATGAAGAACATGAAAAAGATCCATTCAATCACTATGGAAAATCAAAATGGCAAGCAGAACAAGTTCTTCAAAAATGGGCTAAAACACACAAAGACTGGAATATAAATATTGTTCGGCCTACAGTTATCTTCGGTGAACGGAACCGTGGAAATGTATATAACCTATTAAAACAAATTTCCAGTGGTAAATTTGCAATGATTGGTAGCGGAAACAACAAAAAATCAATGGCATATGTTGGTAATATTGTTGCATTCGTCCAATTCATTATCGAGCACTGTACAACAGGATATAATGTCTACAATTACATCGACAAACCAGATTTTACGATGAACGAACTTGTTGGACATGTTAGTAAAGTTTTAGGCAAACATATTCCAACTACACATTTCCCTTATTGGTTAGGAATGTTGGGAGGATATTGCTTTGATTTATTGGCATTCGTAACTCGAAAGAAACTAACTATCAGTTCCGTGCGTGTGAAGAAATTTTGCGCAACAACAGAATTTGACTCCTCGAAAATGTTGAAATCAGGATTTAAAGCTCCATATACTTTAGGAGAAGGCTTGGCAAGAACTTTGGAATTTGAATTTGTACATCCTCGCACTGATGATATAACATTTAAATCAGAATAGTACCTAATAATTGAGTTTTTGTTTTATCTTTGCATAAAATATACCAATTATATGAATCGTTTATTTTTAATTATATGCTTGATTGCATGTCTGACGGCTTGTAAAACACCGGAAAAAATCAACTACATACAGGATGTTGAACCAGGGGTGACGCAGCCGATTGAGAGCCGGCAAAGTATCATCATACAACCGAAAGACATGCTGTCAATCATAGTTTCAACAAAAGATCCGGAATTGGCGGCAATGTTCAACATGTCGGTGCAGGCAAACCGCGCAGGAGCTCCGACTGCAACATATAACACCAATCAATATCTGTCAGGCTATGTGGTAGACAATAACGGAGATATCGATTTCCCAGTATTGGGCAAAATTCATGCAGCAGGACTGAGCCGCTGGGCATTGCAAGAGAAAATAACCCGCGAACTGACGGAACGTGACCTGCTGAAAGATATGGTTGTAACCATAGAATTTATGAACTTCAAGGTTTCGGTGCTCGGCGAAGTGAAAAATCCAGGCACTTATAGCATTGAGGGCGATAAAGTTACAGTACTGGAAGCCATTGCTATGGCAGGCGACCTGACTATCTACGGGCTTCGCGACGAGGTGTATGTCATCCGTGAAGAAAACGGCGAACGCCAGAATTTCAAACTCGACCTCCGCTCGAAAGACATATTCAACTCGCCAGCCTACTACCTGCGGCAGAACGACATTATATATGTCAAACCCAACGAAGTGCGCGCCGGACAATCAACCATCAACCAGAACAGCGTGCGCTCCATCAGCCTATGGTTATCCATTACCTCATTACTCACGTCAATTTCTATTCTCGTGGTTAATCTGGTGAAAAAATAGGTTGTCTTTTTTTGTATTTGTTGCTTTTTAAAAACAATTAATGAAAAACGAATCGAATGATTATGCCCATAACAAATATTCTACAGAATTAAGTTTATCGGCATTCATAAAATGGTGGAGAAACCACCTGAAAACCATAATAGTTATTACGGTGATGTGCCTGCTTGGAGGCATCACCGTATTGCTCTTTTTACCCAAATCAAATACTCTGACATCACAATTCACCCTAAAATATACCGACAGGGGATTCCCGATGAGTTATGACATTGCGACCCTCATGAACTTCTCTGAAATTAGAATGAACACGTCTTTTGAGAATGAAATGGAATATATCAATTCTAATCGTCTATTAGGAGAAGTGACCGACTCTTTACATCTCCAGTACCGTTATTATGAAAAATCTGGTATAGGCAGAGCAAACGACTTATACCGAGAATCACCAATAAAAGTTACTTTTCTCGAAGTTGAGCACAACGGTGTGGAAACGGCATCGTTAAAAATCCGCATTGCAGCTCACAACCATTTCCTCATCACAGAATTACGCGCCAATGACAAGCGTATTAAAATCGAAACCATTGAAGCTACTGCAGGAGTTCCATTCTCAAGTCAGATTGGAAATATAATAATCGACACAACCGATTTCACAACGAATTACATCGGTAAGACGGTTGACATACAATACATGTCGACACTTTTGACCATCAACGAATTACGCAAGCGTCTGTCATACACAATGACAGACAAATACTCGACAGTTCTCGAATTTACGTTTACCGACGAATCCAAACAAAGGGCAACAGACTTTCTGAACACACTGCCTGTTATCTACAACCGTCACTGGAGAGAGGAGCTAAACACCAGTGCCCGCAAGGCTATGCCTATACTGGCAGAACGTATGGAAAAAGTTGAGAAGGAATTACTTGAAACCGAGGCGAAAATTGCAAGCTATATGCAACAGCATAAAATAATTTCGGTTGAAACCGACAATAAAGACGCTCTGGCTGAAATACAAAAGTACGAACAGGCAAGATTTGAGCTGGAGACAAAACTGAAAGCTACAACGGCAATACTCTCGCAATCGAACGGAAAGGACATTCAGCCTATTTCCCTTCCGGGTGAAATGGCCGATAGATTTTTACTAAAAATGATTACGGACTATAACCGCCAATTGTTTGAATACAAGAAACTGGAAAGAATATCTGGAAATAGTAACCCAAACGTAAAAGAACTACACCAACTTTTATCCGAGCAACAAAAGAACATCATCACATCAGTAAACCGCCAAAAAGCAACTGTAACAGCAGAATTAAACAACATACAAAAGAAACTAAAGCAGTTAAAGTCAGAAATACCAGAGTCGAACAGAAACGAACTTGTCCTGACTGAATTGACTCGCCTACGACAAAATAAAGAACATGAATACTTAAAGTTTCTCAAAAAAAGAGAAACTCTATTGATGGTAATTAACACTGACGCGGATATTGTACGAATCATATCACAAGCCAACGACTTAAAGTCAAATGATATTCCGCGTCCGCTACTCCTCGTTCTATGTCTACTGATGGGCATGTTCGGAATCCCGATGGCACTTTTCATTCTTCAAAAAACATTTGACAAAACCGTCAAATCGAAACAAGATTTCAAAGACTGTCTCCTGCAACCTATAGCAGTTATACCACAAGTTGACAAGCCATCTAGAATCGAAGCAATCCGAAACCTGTTTCATGTTGCTCCTAAAAAAGCTTCACAGCCCAAGATTGTTGTCAGACAAAACACAGAAAGAATCGTACCCGTCAACGAAGCCTTCCGCAGTTTATGTACTAGTGTCAATTTTATGACTCGAGGAGAAAAAGAGACAATACTTGTCACATCATTCGCACCAAGAAGCGGAAAGACTTTCTTTTGCCTGAATTTAGCCACCTCGTTGGCTTTTGAGAAGAAAAAAGTGCTGTTAATCGACCTTGACCTACGATATGGCACGCTAAGTAAAATTGTGAATTCACCCGCCATCGGCATTAGCGAATATCTCAATAATCTAAATGAAACTGACGATATTATATACAAAATACCAGACATTAAAAATCTAAGCATCATAGCAGCAGGATTCCTCCCACCCAATCCTGCCGAACTGCTCGAAAGCAGCCGTCTGGAAACGCTCATCGGACAGATACGAGAACGTTACGACATTATCATTATCGACAGTACTCCAATAAACATTATCAGTGACACAAAACAAATAGCGAGAATGGCCGACAGAACGTTCTTCATCGCACGCGCAAACCTGTTCGAAAAAGGTCAGATTTCAGAATTGGAAGAGCTGTATACAAGCAAAACCCTGCCGAATTTGTCGCTTATCCTTAACGGGGTTGACCAGCCGCGCGTACATTCGTTTTAAGCCGCGAAACAACAAGATAAAAAGGATTGTGTAAGAATCCACCCAAACATACAAAAACGAGCCGTCTGCACGCTGCAGACAGCTCGTTTTTCGTTTATATCAACTCCGTTAGTGGATGTACGGAGAAGTAAAGCCCAAGAGTTTCAAACCACGCTGAACGTCCTCGTTCTGCATGAACAGGTTCCAAAGCAATTGTGAACGGTAGTTCTCAATCATTGCCACAATCGGACCTTGGTCGATTGCCAAATATGATTCAACCACTTTATCATTTGCACCCAAATTGATGGCATCATAGAAACCGTATTCACCGAAGGCGATATCACCCAAATCACGGTAGAGATACTTCAACACAGCCATACATTCTTCCTGAGCATAAGGCATTGATGACAATGCAGCAGTCGGTGTTACCGTACCGTTGTCGTTGTTACCCGGAGCATGAGCAATATATCCGGCAATCGGACAATCGGAAGCTGTCAGACCCCAGAAATTTTCAGAATATCCTACATGGTTTTTAGGATTGTCGATACAGTAAGCACGGTTGATGAGCGTGTGTGCCTTGTTCTGTTCAAAATAGTCATTGCATACATGGTCCTTCAAACCGCGCGGGTCAAGTCCGAGGAATGAATAATGACAGAAGAACAGCGGTCCGCCCTTTTCACCGTCGCTACCCAACGGCAACACGATGTCGTAATAAGTACGTCCGTTCTTAATGCCACCGTTGCTTGTAAAGCCTTCAACGTACACATCCTTTGTAATAGGATAAGTAGGAGAAGCTGCAGCAAGCACATAGGCAATCAAACCTTCGTTCCAACCACGGATATCAAGATTCATTTCAAATCCATAGTTCTTTGACCAGTGCCATGTGAGGCAGTTTTTGCCTTGAGTATAGAACGACCATTCAACACCTTTCCATATTTCTTCAATGTCATCGGCAAGTTTCTTTTCTTCCGCATTACCGTTTCCAAAATATTCCTTGGCAGTCAGCAATCCCTGCATCAAAAATGCAGTTTCAATCACATCGCCACCATCATCCTTCTGGCTGAAAGGTTTCACCGTACCGTTGCTACCATTATACCAATGGGCATATACACCATGGAAACGTTCTACACGCATCAGGAAGTCTGTAATCGTACGGATGTGGCCGTATGCCTGATCACGTGTGATAAAGCCACGTTCAGCTCCGGCAATCAGCGCCATAATACCAAAACCGGTACCACCGGTAGTCACAACGTCACCGCTCGCATCACGCTCACGGGCCATCTTGCTGTTAGGCTCAGCGAAGTCATAGAAATACTTCAGTGTAGCAGCCTGCACAAGGTCAAGCAGTTCGTCGTCCGTCATCAGACCGATACGAACCGACTGTTCTTTCATTTTCACCTCCTGGCTATAAGGATAGCCGCCTTTTTCTACCATACGGTATGTCACCTCCGTATTGTCGGCAACATCCAATGTTTCAACATAAGGGCTTTCCTTCACCCCTTCCGCAACTTTTTCGAAAACCACGGCATCGTAAGCACGCCAAATGTCGTAAGCCTTTCCGTCGGCTGTCCATTCCAGCGTCACTTTAGCCCCATCGGCCTTCACCGTAAAGTCGATAGTTCCAACCGGCGTAGCCGGCTCCTCTTCAGAGCATGCAAAAAGAAAAACACTCATTGCAAGCACTGACAAAAAACACATTAAATTTTTCATAACACCAAATGTAAACTAATTTGGAGACAAAGATAATGCAAAGAAATCAAATGAATCACCAATTTTCTGACAATATAACATTAAGAACAGACATAAAAATACCGTTTTTAAACATAATTTCCCGGAAAATCATCAAAATATCCAACTTTCCACTAATTCTAAAACCAACGGAGGTTCATGGCGTGGAGGAAGGTTTTGTCGAGGGGGAGACCGGAGGCGTCGCCGATGACGGCATCGGTGTGGCAATACGGACAAAGGGCCGTTCTCCCGTCGGCATCGTCCACCCAGTCCTCTATTTCAATGGGCGCGAAAGTTCGGCAGCACGAAAAGCAGCCGCAGGTTTCCGATGCTTTGATTTCTTCCTCGTTTTCAAACGAATGCCGGTGGGCATCCTTCATCCGTTCGTCGGAAAGCATCTGGCAAACCAACTGCACCGCCTCTTCCGATATGTGGTGCTGCGACGGAACGATACTTCCGAGAATGCCCAAATCGTCCGCCATCATATCCTTGTATTTCAGCCCCAGAAGCTCGTCGGAATCGCCAAAGAGAGGCGTGATGTTCTTCAGGTCCTCATCGGGCAACTGCTTCAGCCGCCATTCCTGAGCCGCATAAGTGGCTATCAGTTCCGGTGATGGTGCCGGAAATCCTTCAAAAGGCTTCAGCTTCGGCAGCTCGACAGAAGGCAGATAACACGGATTGACCACAAAACGCCGCACGCCCGTAGTGAGCAACGTCAGGAATCCGCCCAACGAGCAGCCGACAACCACATCAATTCCCTCACGTTCAATCGTTTCACGAATCTGGCGCAACGCCAGCTCACAGTCATCCTGGCAATAGTCCATGCCGATGACCTCCCAGTTTTCCGGCTTATGCTTCTTGAACAGCCTACAGCTTCCGCCGTCGGGAGAACCGTTATACCCATGCACATACAATAGCTTTTTCATACTCCTAAAATAGTAATTTTCCCTCAGCATTTCAAGAACGAAAGCCATTTTTCCGGCCACTTCCGTCAAGGAATCTGCAAACGGAAAGTTTTCGTGTAATGCCTGTAGGGTGAGGGTTGTAGCAACCGGAGCGTGCCCTCGTGAAGGTTCAGAATACGCCGAGCCACCGACAGCCCTATTCCCGACCCTTCCGGCTTAGTGGTAAAAAACGGAACGAAAATCTGCTGCAGGCACTCGTCGTCGACAACCGGCGCATCATCGCTCACATCTATAATCACCGACTCGTCCCTGTCGGTTTCCGCACTGATTCGCAATTTCTTCGCACCGGCCTCAACGGCGTTTTTCAGCAGGTTCGACAACACCTGATACAGCTGCGTTTCATCGGCATTCACGATCAAGTCGTCGGTGGCAATGACAAGTTCCACCGCCATGCCCTCCAACTCGTGCTTCTGCATGCTGAGCACATATCTGGCAACATCCGCCACATAAAGCAACTGCTTTTTCGGCTCGGGTATGGCTGAGAAACTGCGGTACGACCGGATGAAGCGCATCAGTCCGTCGGATGTGGAACGAATCACATCCAGCCCCTCCCGAATATCGTCCATCTCTGCCGAAGTCTTATGCAGCAGGCTGTCGCTCAACGAATTGATGGGAGCAATGCCGTTCATAATCTCATGTGTCAGCACTCGTGTCAGTTTCATCCACGCATCCACTTCCTGACGGTCGATAACGGAATAGATATTGTTCAGAATATAGATATTGATACGGTGGCCGTCGTTTGCCGTAATCTGCGACAGGCCGACCGACACATTCGCCACACCTTCCGCCGACGGGAAAGTCACCAGCCGCACTTCCCCCACCGACATCGTGCGGAAAGCATGCCGAAGCCCTTCCGAAACCCTGTCGAGCTGCACCTCGTTGGTCAGTACGCTCACTCCCAGCAGCGACAATGCCTGACGGTTGCAAAGCCGCACGTTTCCGTTCTCCTCTACAGCTATCACCCCGGCATTCACCGAATCCAGAATCAGCCCGTAGAAATATTCGTTTGCCTTCAGCTTCATTTTTTCAGTCTTGAAAATGGCGGCCAGTTCCTCCAGCGCACGGTTGTAGTCGGCTTTTCCGCGGTCGAAGAACCGCATCGAGAAATCGCTGTTGCGCAATGCCTCCACCATCACTCCCAACTTCGACAACGACCGGCGGACATCATGGACAAACACAAGACACACGGCGACAAAACCCGCACACGCCCCCACGGCAAACGACAACAGCGTGTCGCCCGACATCCAAAAGCATCCGCCACCTGCCACAACGGCCAGCAACAATGACATCGCTATCTGAACCAAAGCAAACTTCATTAGAACTTAATGTTATACCGTTTGATTTTATTGTAAAGTGTCTGTCGGGTAATTCCCAGCGATGAAGCCACCATCGACAGATTGTTGTCGCAACGCCGCAACGCTTCCTGAATCATGCTGCGCTCCATCTCCTCCAGCGTGCCGCCCGTAGCCGGCTCCGACGTGACACCTCTCGAAATCTGCAATTCTTCTTTTCCCACAATATCGCCATCGGCAATAATCACAGCCTTTTCCACCGTGTGCCGCAACTCCCGGATATTTCCCGGCCAAGCATAGCTCTCCATTGCCGCCAAAGCGTCGGGAGCGAACGCCCCGACCGTTTTTCCGTACACTTCCGAAAAATGAGCAAAAAAACGCTCTGCCAGAGAGCGTATGTCCTCCTTGCGCTCACGCAACGGAGGCAGCTCCAGGTGTATCGTGTTGATACGGTAAAGCAGATCTTCCCTGAATTCTTCGTCAGCCACCATTTTCGGCAAATTCTTGTTGGTGGCACAAATCAGTCGGATGTCGACAGCAACGGGACTGTTGCTTCCCACCCTTGTCACACAGCGGCGCTGCAACACATTCAGCAGCTTCGACTGCTGTCGCAACGGCAGATTGCCTATTTCATCGAGAAACAGCGTACCCCCGTCGGCCTCCTCCACATATCCTTTCCGGTCAGTCCGGGCATCGGTAAATGCCCCCTTCACATGGCCGAACAGTTCGCTTTCAAACAGGCTTTCGGTAATCGCCCCCATATCGACACACACCATCTTCTGCCCGCTTCGCGAGGAAAGCCGGTGCAGTTCCTTTGCCAACAGGTCCTTGCCGGTTCCGTTTTCTCCGGTTATCAGCACGTTGGCATCAGTTGCCGCCACTTTCTCCACCATGAAACGAAGATGTTTCATCGCGGCCGATTCGCCCCAGTACATAGCCTCTTCGCGCCGTCCGACCGCTTTCGGCATACGGCTCCGGCGATAGTCGTACGCGTTGCAGAGCACTTCCGTCAGTTTACGGTTGTCCCACGGCTTTTCCACAAAGTCAAACGCGCCGTCCTTCATGGCCTGCACAGCCAGCTGTATGTCGGCATAGGCGGTAAACAGCACCACCGGCACCTGCGGAAACCGGCGCAGAAGCTCCCGAAGCCAAAACAGTCCTTCGTTGCCGTTGTTGACTCCCGACACAAAGTTCATGTCCAGCAGCACCACATCGATCGCGCTGTCGGCCACCGTCTGCAACATCCGCTTCGGAGAATTCAGAGTCTCCACCTCTTCAAAAACCGAAGAAAGCAGCATCTTCACCGAAACCAGCACATTCCGATTGTCGTCGACCACCAATAGTTTGCCTTTTTTTCTCACTGTCATTAACGTTTTCAATGTTCAAGTTGATATTTGACAGAAGAACATACTTTCCATGCTTATTAATTCAAAATCTGTTCTTGCGTTCTTCTATCCTAATATAGCTACGCAACCTATATTTTACAAATATAGCGAAAGGTGAGTGGAGAGACAAACGAAAACAAAGTTTTCAAGTTTGACTATCCCGAACCGCATCCTATATTATCCAAATTTAAGCAAAAAGGGCCGAAACACGAAATGGATTCGTATTTTCTGCCCTTTCCGCTTATAAGAAATTGGTATTATGCTCAAAAGCCAACTTATTCATATTTCAGATTTTCTACCGGCGACGTATGAGCGGCACGCCAGCATTGATAAGTGACCGTACCCACCGTTACCACCAAAAGGAGAACAAACGCCAGGGCAAACACCCACCAGCTCATCTCTGTCTTATAGGCGAAATTCTCCAGCCAACGGCTTACTATCCAATACGATACCGGCACTGACAGCACAAAGCTCACAAGTAGTATTTTTACATACTTCACATTGAACATCCTGACAATATCGCTCGTCGTCGAACCGAACACCTTCCGCACGGCAATCTCACGCTTGCGGTATTCACAGTCAAACATCACCAGACCAAATACTCCGATAATGCTTATCAGCACCGCCAGCAAGGAGAATGAAGTAATCAAACCCGTCATTTTGCGTTCTTTTTGGTAAGCTTTCTCCATTACCTCCTCATAAAAGCGTACCTCGAAAGGATAATTCTCATCATATTTTTTCAAAACCTTCTGAATATTGTCCACCGCATCAAACATATTGGTTCCTTTTTTGATACGAATATTCAACACCCGCATCGAATAAGGCATATTGACAATCATCAACGGCTTCGAATACTGCCGCAACGATTCAAACTTCACATCATCAAAAACTCCGATAACGGTAAATTTATTTTTTCCAAAAAATATTTCCCGCCCTATTGAAAGAGTTTCTTTATATGCTTCGCTGGCAAGCTTATTGACAAGAACGACATTTTTATCTCCTTCTTTAAAATCCCGACCTGCCAAAAGTTTGATTCCCATCGTTTTCAAATAGTCAGCCGATGCAAACATTGTTGCCGGCTCCACATTTTCTCCTTCGGGCGACTGAAAAACCCACCCCTGCGTATTCCCGTCCACACCCATCGGACTCCAAGAAAGAGAAGCGTCACTGACAAATGGCAACGCACGCATATCATTGACCACCACGGTCAAATCTTCGGGCAACTCCGAAACCTGCCCCAAATTGCAGGCAACCAATTCATCCTTCTCAAAACCATAATCGGCAGTTCGGATGAGGTACTGCTGCTGTTTATGCATCAACAACGAGGCGACAATCAATGCAGACGACACAAAAAACTGAATACCCACCATTGTTTTTCTTACAGCCTGTCCGGTTTTTGATACGCCAAAACTACCTTTCAGCACCACAGCCGGAGTATAAGATGTAAGACGCAAAGCCGGAACTACGCTTGCAATTACTCCAACCAATACAGCAACAACTACCATTCCGATTACAACCGGAAGACTATCGGCAAACGACAAGTCCGCTTCCACCAACCACGAATACGAAGAAATAGAGAAGGTATAAACCAACCCGAATGCAAGCAAGACCGAAAACAGACAGACAACCACCGACTCGACCACCAGCGTAATACACAAGCGTAAACGGGTCGCACCCAATATTTTTTGTGTATTGACGCTTTTAACCCTCATCGGGATTAAGGCATTGGAGAAATTCACATAATTTATGCCCGCAATCAGGATAATCAACAGTGATATGAACACCAATATGTCTTCAGTCTGCTGCTTTACCGGTGCGTCAAACCAATGGCATCCGGCAATATTCTCCATATAGTGAATCTGAGAAAGGGGAGTAAGTTCAAATTCATTCCAGAAAAAACGTGTTCCTTCTTTCTTCGCATTTTTCAAAAAGTTGTTGGCCTGCTCCTTCAATCCGGCTGCAGCGTCGCCGGAATCCAGCTTCACGAGCAACGCGAAGCCGTTCATATGCCAATTTTCCCACTGCTCGCCATAAACCGTTCTGTCGATACCGGCATAGACACAATTTTTAAAACTGTTGTTCTCCGGCATATCTTTATAAATGCCGCCAATCGCCATTTTCCTATCCCTGTCCACTGTTTTTCCTATCACGTCAAGCGTCCCGAAACAATTCATCGCAAAACTTTCCGGAACAAGCACCGTGTTCGGATTTCTCAAGCAGCGGGCATCGCCTGCAATCATTTCCAGTTCCAGAACATCAACAATGCTTTCAGACACACATAAATATCGCCCTTTTACAGGCTGCTCGTTGATATAAAACAGCTTGTCGCTCGCCACGCTCCCAGCCTCAATATAGGCATACGATTCAACATGTGGCGACAATCCTCCTATCGTCTCACTCCATTTCGGGCTCACAAAAGCATAATTTACGTGTTCTTCCTCATCCGGCCACGAAACGACGCATATCCGCTCATTGCCGGGAATACAGCCATTGTAAGTGCGGTCGTAATACACCTGCAGCATTATCACCATAAACACCGCCAGGGCAACCGACAGCCCTATCACGTTCAGCAACGTCGAGGTCCGGAAACGCCGGAACACGAACATCAGATTTCTATACAGTGTTTTCATTGCCTCTCAGGTTTAAATATTCGTTTTTCTGTTTGCCGTCTGCTCGCTGCCGAGTATCTCGCCGTCGAACATTTCCACAATACGGTGTGCATACTCCGCATCACGGCGGTTGTGGGTCACCATCACCACCGTCGTTCCGCCGGCGTTCAGTTCCGACAGGATGTTCATCACCTCCACGCCGTTTTTCGAGTCAAGGTTGCCTGTCGGCTCGTCGGCAAGAATCAGTTCCGGAGAACTCACTACGGCACGTGCTATCGCCACGCGCTGCTGCTGACCGCCCGACAACTGATGAGGAAAATGGCTTGCACGGTGGCTGATTTCCATGCGCCGCATCAAATCCGTCACAATGCGGCGGCGCTCCCCGCTCTTTATTTTCAGATAGGTCAGCGGCAGTTCGATGTTCTCAAAAACCGTCAGCTCGTCTATCAGGTTGAAACTCTGGAAGATGAAGCCAACCTTGCCCCGACGAAGATACGTGCGGTCGCGCTCGTTCAGCTTCGACACGTCGCGCCCGTTCAGTTCATAAACGCCGCCTGTCGGGGTATCGAGCAGTCCCAACAGGTTCAGCAATGTTGTCTTTCCACAGCCAGAAGGGCCCATTATGGCGACAAACTCGCCCTTTTCCACTTCAAAATTAAGGTTGTTCACGGCAATCGTCTCCACCTCGCTCGTCCGGAACGATTTGCTCAAATTCGTTGTCTTGATTATCATGATTTCTTGGTTTTTATATTATTCTAAAATCAGCTTGTCGCAATTCTTAAACTGTTCATATCCCGACAGCACCACTCGTTCGCCGGGCTGCAAGCCGTCGAGCACCTCATAGAACCGGGGATTCTGGCGGCCGATACGTATGGCTCGCCTATGGGCCGTTTTTCCGTCGGCCGACAATACAAAGATCCAGGTACCTCCCGTTTCGGAGAAAAACGCTCCACGAGGCAGCAGAATGCCTTCCGACGGCGCACCCAATTCAAGATTGATGTAATACGACTGTCCTGTACGGATATTGTCGGGACGCTTGCCGGTAAACACGAAATCCGTCTGAAACTTGTTTTCGCGCACATCGGGATACACCTTTTTCACCAGAAGCCGGAAAGTGGAATCCTGACGTTCGAAATTTCCGCTCAGTCCCGGCACCACGCGGTCGATATAATGCTCGTCGATTTTCGCCTCTATCTTATGCCCCGACAGCACATTGATGCGCCCCACCATCTGCCCGGCGGAAATGCTCTGGCCGAGTTCCACGTCGAGCAGTCCCAGTTCGCCGTCGACGGGAGCGCAGACCGTCAGTTTCGCGCGGCGGTCGCGTATCATGGCCAAACTGCGGCGCATATTTTCCAAATCGTCTTCCAGTTGGGAAATCTGTATGCTTCTGTAAATAGAATCCTGACGCAGACGCTCGGCAACAAGACGGCGTTTTTCCACCACCAGACCATAGTCCTCCTCAGCCTTCAAATAGTCCTCGCGCGACACGAGGTCGTCGGCATACAGACGCTTGTACTGTTCGTAGGTACGTTTCTTCTGGCGCACATCCATGTCGAGCTGAATTTTCTCCGTCTGATTGTTCAACCGGTCCTGCTCCATGGTCACTTGCGTGTTGCGCAGAAAATTCTGTTTCTCGGCAAGATTGGCTTCCGCATTCAGAATTTCGAGGTCGAGGTTGGAATTGCGCAGCCGCAGGATGGGCTGTCCTGCCGTAACCGACGCTCCTTCCTCCACAAATTTCGTTTCGACGATACCGCCTTCTTCCGGGCTCAACTGCTGGGAAGAAATAGGCTGCACCTGACCGACGACACGCACATAGTCCTTGAATTCGCCCTTGCGCACACTGTCGACGGCCACTATACGCGTGTCAATACGCACCACCGTGCCCCGGTTGGCATAGAAAAACATTCCAGCCAGCACTACGACCGCCAATACGATTCCTGCAACCGTCCATTGCCGCGGCGTTCCGTATTTTCTTTTTTTCAACTGTATATCCATGTTTCAACGTATTTTTTTATTTTCCAATCAGTGTATTTGTCCGGTAATAGTCAAGCAATCGGCGCTTTACGCCCAGCAACAGCCGGGTTTTCAACAATTCCGCCTGCGATTCGTACCACGTGTTGGCCGTCTGCTGCATATCGAGGAAACTCATCAGCCCTTCTTCGTATTTCCGCTTGGCAAACGTGTAGGCAATGGAATCAGAGACTGCTTTTTCTTCCATTTTCACAGCCTCTTTCGAAAGGTTGCGGAAGTCAATCACCGCCTGCTCGATGCTGATGCGAAGTTCCTGCAGTTGGTCGTCGTAGGCCAGTTGCGTGTCAAGTCTGCGGTTTTTTGCCTTTTTCAGCGTCGTAATCTGACTCAGCCCGCTAAACAGAGGAATGCTCAGCGTGACACCGACATATTGCCCGAAATTCAAATCCATCTGTTCCGAATAAGGCAGGTTTGTAGAGCCGAAATGACGGTAATAATAATTGGAAATACCGGCACTCAGCCGAAGCGACGGCACAAATGCACCCCGCGCCGAACGGACATCGTAGACGGCCATATCACGCTCATAGGCAGCCTGAAGGATTTTCGGATTGTTATGGCGGGCAAAGACAAACACCTCGTCGGCCGTACAACTGTCGGCGGCCAACGAGGTTCCATCACAAACTTCTGCCAGCACAAGCGTGTCGGCAACCGGGTAATTCATCGTTTGCTTCAAGGTAAGCAGAGCCGTTTCGCGAAGTCCCTGCGCATTGACCAACGCATAATCGTCGCCGGCAAACTGCGCCTGCGCCTGACTCAGTTCAACGGCACTGTTCATGCCCAGCTCCTTCATTTTTCTTGTTTTCTCGAGAGTGGCAAAGCTGTCGTCGCGCTTCGCCTCCATTATGGCACACAGACGGTCGTAGTATTGCAGGTTCACATAAGCATCCATCACCTTTATGGCAATATCGTCGCGACTGTCCTGCCAGGCATTCTGCGCCTGACTTTTCTGTACTTTTGCCTTACGGAACTGGTTGACAATCTGCCCACCGGCAAAAATATTCCACGAAACGCTGAGCGAATAGCCATTGTTGAAAGTTTTCAGATTGTTGTAGGTATTCGTTTCCGGGTCAATCGAACGGCCGAAATTGAAATCCGCCCCCAGCGATGCGCCGACCGTCGGGAAAAACGAAGCCACCGCACTGCGATAGTCGCTCCGAGTGTCGTCGTAAGCCAGTTGCGAGCTCTTCACTTCATAGTTGTGTTCAACAGCATACAGCATGCAGTCGTCAAGCGTCCAGCTTTCCTGACCTCCCGCAGCAAATACAGCCGCCATCATCACCCCTATTGTCATCAAATGTACTTTCATTGCATTTCGTTTTGCCTATTACCCTGCCATAACCATACCAAAAAGGCAACACATTACATTTCAACGAAATACAAAAATAGGCATTTTTCCAACTGTCAAAAAATCATACACCTTCGTAAATTTTTTTGACACCCGAAACACCTCATTCAGCACCTCCAAAAACAAAAAAGGCAGCCAACCCCGCGGCTACCTTTTCCGTTAATCCATCCCGACAATCATTTCCTGCCGTAGTGATACCTCATGGAAAACACATAGACCTCTATAGTTTCATCATGTACCGCATAGACAATTCTATGTTCCACATTAATTCTTCGTGACCATTTGCCGGACAATTCATATTTAAGTGGTTCCGGTTTTCCAATTCCTGTATAAGGATGCGCAGCAATATCCTCCAGTAAAATCTTGATTTTATTAACAATGGCCTTATTTCCACTTTGAAGAAAATAAAGGTACTCTTTCCGTGCTTGCTCCGACAATGTTATTCTGTACATGCCACCCGCTTTAAGAATTCATCCACACTTTCTCCTTCCTTCTGTGACACGCAATTACCCTCACTTATGTCTTTTTCACCCTTGCGAATAGCTTCCATCGTACCGGGCGACGACATAAGATATTCCGTTTCCTTCAAAGAATTATATTCCTCCAATGACATCAACACCACACCGGTTCCGTTTCCGCGGTTAACAACCACCGTGTCGCAATCCTCGATTACAGAGTCAATATATCCCTTTAAATTTGCCCTTAAATCCGAATAATTAGCCGTTCTCATAAATCCTCCTTTGTTACACGGCAAATATACGTACTTATTTCCGTACTTACAAATATAAAACAGTCAATTATTAAAATAAGTCGAGCAGAAATTACTGCCTGCCCCCAACAGATGCAGACAACCAAAAACAGAAAAGGCAACCAACCCCACAACTACCCTTTCCTCCTTGCCATAACTTATTAAAATTCTATATATCAATCTCTTTTTATATTAATATAATTTCTTAAATTTGCAAAAACCAACAAAAACGATTGCCTATGTAAATAAAGGATTAAAGACATATAATAATTAGAGCGTTAGCTACAATTCCGCATTCATAAAATCGCCAAATTAAATGAAACAGTCAGGAATCGAGGCTAATGCTCACGTCTGTATACAGGCGTGGGCTATCTTCGTGTATGACTGTGCGGTGTTTGGCGATACCTTTGAATGCGTATACGAAGTTTTGGTCCACGCTTTTTTTATTGTCTATTTTACGCTTCTGGACCATTCAATATTTTTTACGAACTAATTAAAAACAAAAACAAATGAAAAAAGTATTATTAATAACATGTGCTGCAATTCTCGGCCTTAATGGAATGGCCCAAAACAATGTAAAATTTGAAGGTATAGTTGGTATGAATATAGCCAAAATGGACGTTTATGATTCTAAGCCAGGTTTTCATATCGGCGTAAGAGGAGAATTTGCATTACCGTCACTCGTCAATGGTTTATACACCAATGCAGGCCTTTTAGTATCTCAAAAGGGAGCTAAATTGGATTTGGGCGATTTGGGAAAAGTAAAATTGAATGCATACTATTTGGAATTGCCGATTCATATCGGATACAAGTATAATTTGAATGAAGATTTTAGCTTATTCGGTGAATTTGGACCTTATTTTGCTTTTGGTTTAGGAGGAAAACATAAAGTAACTGAACTTGATTTTGATTATGAGGGTAATGAAATATATAACGAGTATTCTTACAACACATTCGATTCAATGAAGAGGTTTGATGCTGGTTTGGGCTTTAGAATTGGAGCTGAATTCAAACAAAAATACGTAATCTCGCTTGGATATGATTTTGGTTTAGTCAATACATGGAAAGGTCATAGCGAAGACGCCGAAGATGGTGGTTTAGATTTGACTTCAAGCTGTAAAAACAAAAACTTCACAATTTCAATCGGATATAAATTTTAAAACACAGCATTAACTAATATTCAAATTTTCTTTATTATGAAAAACCGACTTTATTATCTATTAATTACAATATTTTGCTTCTTGGTTCTCCCTTCATGCAATGAAGAAGACAATCCCATTGATGAGACTTCCGACTATTTAGAAGTAACACTTAATGGAAAAACCTATAGAGAAAAAATCCCAAATTGGGGATATTCCTACTTTGATGCCACCGATAAAGACTCTTCCGGCAAACCTATTTCTGTCAACAACGTAATAGTCGACTTATATGAAAAATATGGTTTTTCATTTTTTCCCATGATTGCATATTATTCAAAAAAGACAGATTTAATGGCAGCCAAACCTGGGAAATATTTACATACTAATAACATCTGGAAAACTGGAGGAGTTTCCACTTGTGAAAATTTCACATTAGCTACTGATCTGGAGATTTTCGAATATGGTACTTATTATGAATTAACAAGTGGAACGCATCAAGTTAACTCTATAAAGGAGATTGGGGACAATGTTCAAATTGAAGGAGTATTTGATGGTGTTTACAAATGTGACAAGAACAATGATAGACGTTCAATTCAAGGAAAATATCGAATTACATTACACACACATAACTCAAACAACCCTTTAGACTAAATTGAACAGAAATTACAACTTGTCTTTTTAGCACAAACAGATAACGCAAAATGGATATTCACTTTTATTCGTTTTGCGTTATTTTGCATATATAACACAACATTTGACGTAATCGCCTCTTTCTATAAATTGGTATTGAAAAAAGTGTTGAAAAATAAAAAAGAGGCTTGAGAATCAACATCTTGCCTCTTTCATCAGTCGGGGTGACTGGATTCGAACCAGCGACCACACGCCCCCCAGACGTGTACTCTAACCGGACTGAGCTACGCCCCGATTTGTGGGCACAAAGGTAAGCATTTTCCGGCTGTTTTCAAAATTTAATGGTTATTTTTGCTTAAAATCGCAACTTCAAGCAAAAAATAAACCTACATCGGCCGATTTTCACTTACCTTTGCAGTGTGCAGGATAATAGCCGTAAAACTACGGCAACCATGCCTGCCGGTTGATTTGGAATTATGGCTATACTGGACAAACTATCAGCCGTTTGCGGAAATGTGTCGCAAACATTGGCAAGCTTGATTAAAATCGTGCTGCTCTCGCGCCGTCCTACGGTGCGGAAAACGGCAGGCAACGAGGAAATCGTCATTCTCGGCAACGGTCCGTCGCTCAACCAGACTGTAGCGGAGTCGATGCCGTTTCTTGCTTCGCGCAAAAAACTGGCGGTAAACTTTGCTGCCAACACTCCGCTGTTTCTCGACCTGAAACCGGAATATTATGTGCTTGCCGACCCGCATTTTTTTCAGGCTTCCGACAATGAGAACGTGAAAAAGCTGTGGGATACATTCCTGACGAAAGTTGATTGGGAAATGACGCTTTTCGTGCCGACACGCATCAAAAGCCCCCATCTCGACCGGCTGAAACAGAACAGCCATATCACGGTGAATCGCTACAACACGACTCCCATCGAAGGGTTCAAGGCGTTTCGCAACGCCGTCTACCGCATGGGACTGGGAATGCCGCGCCCGCGCAATGTGCTGATTCCGTCCATTATGCTGGCACTCAATGCAGGTTTCCGCACTGTGTATGTGGCAGGTGCCGACCATTCGTGGATGAAAACGCTTTCGGTGAACGACCGCAATCAGGTAGTGTCCATCCAGCCGCATTTCTACAAGGACAACGAAAAGGAAACGGCGCGTGTCAACACGGAATACATGAACTACCCGCTCCACCAAATCATCTACAGCTTTTATGTGGCGTTCAAGTCCTACTATGTGATACGCGACTATGCCGCCTCGATTGGAGCAACAGTGTGGAACATCACTCCGGAAAGTTTCATCGACGCATTTCCACGCAAAAAAGTATAAGAACATTTTTAAACCCTACGCAATATGAACGAAAACGCGCTGAAAATCAAAGTTCAGCGATGGATTCTTATCGTTTCATCGCTGATTCTCATCGGCAAATTCATCGCCTATTTTCTGACCAACTCCGTCGGTGTGCTCACCGATGCTATGGAAAGCATTGTCAACGTGCTTGCAGGAGCTTTAAGCCTCTACAGCCTTTACTGGGCATCGAAACCTATCGACAAGAGCCATCCGTTCGGACACGGTAAAATGGAACTTATTTCAGCTTCCGCCGAAGGTATCATGATAACGATAGCCGGACTGATGATTATCTACGAAGGCGGACGACGGCTGTTTCTTCCTGCTGAAATCCAGAAACTCGACGTGGGTATCTACATCGTCGGCGCATCGGGCGTGCTCAACTATCTGATGGGCTGGTACAGCGTCCGTATGGGCAAGAAATACGGGTCAATCGCTCTGGTGGCAGGCGGGAAGCACCTGCAGTCGGACACCTATTCCACCATCGGACTTGTAGCCGGACTGCTTATCCTGTTCTTCACCGGGAAGGCATGGATCGACAGCGCACTGGCCCTTATTTTCGGATCTGTCATCATCGCTACGGGCATTTCCATCCTGCGCAAAACCATTGCCAACCTGCTCGACAAGGCCGACGAACAACTACTGACGGAACTTGCCGAACTGCTGAACGCCAACCGCAGCCGCGAATGGGTGGACATCCATAATTCCAAGGTCATCAAATACGGCAACTGCATCCACATGGACTGCGACCTGACCATTCCCTGGTATTTCACCGTTGCCGAAGGCCACCGCTCGGGAGCCAGATTGAAGGAAATCGTGCAGAACAAATATGCCAACCGCGTGCAGATGACCATCCACCTCGACCCTTGCGACATATTCGAACAGCCGCGCTGCCGCCATTGCGGATACACGGAATGCACCTATCGCAAGGAGCCGTTCCGCGAACTGGAGAAAATCGACATCACAACCTTCACCGGCAACGCCAACGAGCAGGAATAGCCCGACAACATCATTTTAACGCAACGCTCCGGCAGTTGCGCCAGCTAACCCTTTGATATTGTCGAAGAAATGAGTACCTTTGCCGCGACAAAAGCGGCGAACCTGCGATAAGGACGTTTGTCGCGCAATTTTTCAGTCGAAAATATAGGAAATTAACAACAAATATGGCATTACAATGTGGTATCGTTGGACTTCCAAACGTAGGAAAGTCCACTCTATTTAACTGTCTTTCAAACGCAAAGGCACAATCGGCCAACTTCCCGTTCTGCACCATCGAGCCGAACGTAGGCGTTATCTCCGTACCTGACGAACGCCTCAACAAGCTTGCCGAACTCGTCAATCCGCAACGCATCGTGCCGGCCACCGTTGAAATCGTCGACATCGCCGGACTTGTGAAAGGCGCATCCAAAGGCGAAGGACTGGGCAACAAGTTCCTGGCCAACATCCGTGAAACGGACGCTATCCTCCACGTGCTCCGCTGCTTCGACGACCCGAACGTAGTTCACGTCGACGGCTCTGTAAACCCGGTGCGCGACAAGGAAATCATCGACTATGAATTGCAGTTGAAGGACTTGGAAACCATCGAAAGCCGCATCACCCGTGTGCAGAAACAGGCACAGACCGGCGGCGACAAGAACGCCAAAGTGCAGTACGAAGTGCTCTGCCGCTACAAGGAAGCCCTCGAACAAGGCAAGGCTGCACGTACCGTACAGTTTGAAACAAAGGACGAGCAGAAATGCGCCCACGACCTCTTCCTGCTTACCAACAAGCCGGTGATGTATGTGTGCAACGTTGACGACAAATCGGCCGTGACAGGCAACAAATATGTTGACATGGTGCGCGAAGCCGTTAAGGACGAAAACGCTGAAATCCTTATCGTGGCAGCACAGACAGAATCGGAAATCGCCGAATTTGAAACATACGAAGAACGCCAGATGTTCCTTGAAGAAATCGGCCTGAAGGAATCGGGCGTATCACGCCTTATCCGCGCCGCGTTCCACCTGCTGAACCTGGAAACCTACTTTACGGCCGGTCCGCTCGAAGTACGTGCATGGACTTACATGAAGGGCAGCAAGGCCCCTCAATGTGCAGGTGTCATCCACACAGACTTTGAAAAGGGCTTTATCCGTGCGGAAGTAATCAAATACGAAGACTACATCGCCCTCGGTGGTGAATCAGCTTGCCGTGAAGCCGGAAAAATCGGAATCGAAGGCAAAGAATATGTCGTACAGGACGGCGACATCATGCACTTCCGCTTCAACGTTTAGAAATACGTTACATACCCTATTTATACACGCCACCGGGAACCCGCCAATGCGGATTCCCGGTGTTTTTATTTGTAACTCATTCTATTCTCCTATCCCTGCTGCATAATCAGCACCGACGTATAGGCAACATAGCATGCCACCATCAGCGCACCTTCCAGACGCGTAATCGTACGCTTGCGGAAGAACCAGCCGACAAGCCAGAACAGCACCGACGAACCGACAAGCACCGCCATGTCGAAGTTGCCGATATTCCCCATCGGCAGCGGAATGATTGTGGAGCTGCATCCAAGCACAAAGAATATGTTGAACAGGTTGCTGCCTATCACATTACCAATCGCAATGCCCGGATTTTTCTTCAATGCGGCAGTAATGGACGTAGCCAACTCGGGAAGCGACGTTCCGCCGGCCACCAGTGTAAGGCCAATCACCGACTCGCTTACGCCCCAGGCACGCGCAATGCCGCTCGCACCGTCAACGAAAAGCTGTCCGCCAAAAATCAGTCCAGCTAGACCGCCAACAATAAACAAAGCCGACTTCCATCCCGGCATCTGTTTCACTTCGGCATCCGCACCTCCCGCATCTGCCCCACTTTTGGCAATAGCAAACGTATAGCGCATGAATATCAGGAAAAACATCAGCAGCACAAGGCCGTCGGTACGGCTGATGACATTTGCCGAACCACCGTCAAGCAGAATGTCGTTGGCACAGAATGCCAACACAAGTGCAGAAAGAATCACGAGCGGAATCTCATTCGTCATAATGCTCCGCTCCACCTTTATAGGAAGTACGAGCGCCGTACAGCCGATAATCATCAGCACATTGAAAATATTGCTACCCACCACATTACCAATCGACATTTCCGCACTGCCGCCAATAGCCGACAGCACACTGATGACCAGTTCGGGAGCTGATGTTCCGAAAGCCACAATCGTAAGACCGATAACAAGGTCGGAAATACCGAAACGCTTCGCCACTGCCGCCGAACCGTCGGTCAACGCATTGGCACCCACAAGGATAAGTGCCAACCCGCCTATCAAGAAAAGAATATCAAGTATCATTGTCTGCATTTTTTAATCAAGCGCTAAAATTAACATAAAATTTGCACAAATTCCCATTATTCCCCACAAATCATTAATTTCTTGCCGAAAATTTTGCACATTGAAAATCCTGACTTATCTTTGCAATACAACAACGGGGTATTAGCTCATCTGGTAGAGCGCAACACTGGCAGTGTTGAGGTAAGCGGTTCGAGTCCGCTATGCTCCACAATACCGACGGCGACATTCACAAAATGTTGCCGTTCTTTTTTATGCAAAAAACGCATGGTAATAGTACACGGCGAACACAACCGTGAACACGACAAGAAAAGCATAGTAGCGTCCCACACGCATTTCCGGACAATAGCGTTTGAACAAAGGAACCACAAAATAAGCCACCGTAATATAAGGCAATGCCAGCGACAGCGGATAGCCGATAGCTCCATATTCAGGAATTAACCAACAATAAAGAACTATTATCGTACCTTGAGCAAACAACTGAACCCAAACATATACCCGTTGTAACTGATAAGCGTTAAAAATGCGCATAAACATATTATACACAAATAAAAATGGAAGATACAGAATCTGCATAGACAAAATCCTGGCAGTCAAATCAAGTGAATCGGTAGTAAATTTCCCAATACCGAAAAGCAGTTCTACAAGCCACCCACTTAACAGAGAAACCCCAACCGCGACAACAAATAAGCCAGACATCACCGACAGCAACAGCTTCTCCGTCAACCGTGCTACTTCTTGATAATGCCCTTTTCCTACAAGGTTATTATACTTAATTGCCATAACACTCAGAATCTGTCCAACAAGAAATATACTGGGAATATTAGTCATTTTATCAGCAAATGATATCGCAGTCAGACTTCCTTCCGGAAAACTTGTAAAAAAATATTGAGGCACAAACATTGCCATCAAATAAACTAAATAGCCCAATTGGGTATAGCATCCTGTCTTTAAAGCACTTTTCACATGTTTAAAAGAAACAGAAAACATTTTCCATTTCAACAGATGCTTCATCATTATAAGAACCAACAGAATATTTACCACATATCCAAAAACCAATCCAATGGCAACAGACTTCAGCCCCAACATATCATGGAACAAGAGTACAAACAACACTCCCAATGAGGAATTAATCAAATTTATTAGGTTAGGAAATGTGAAATACTTATATGAGGCAAGTATTTCCGTCATCAGACTCGTTAGCATATTAAGAAAAAGAATAGGCAGAATCCAACGAATCAAATGAACATTCGCGTCAATCAAAGTCTTCGAAAATGAAGAAATCGCAGAAACAAATGGAAGGGTTCCTATACATGCAAACAAAAACAACAAAATACCAATACCACCATACAAAAAGATAAAGGCATTCAGAAAAGTCATTGAACTATGTTCGCCTTCAGCGATCCGCAAGCGAATACTTTTGGGAATCAATACAGCCGTACTGAAATTCAAGAAAAAGAAAGAGATGAAAAGTATCAGATTATAGATAAAGAAAAAGACATCCGTCCCCGAATATGCACCAAAATAATATCCTATAAGCCATTGTTGTACAAAGGCTACACTTCTGCCACAGATATTGAAAGCAGAAGACCACATAATGCCATTCTTATAAGTTTCAGGACGAAATACACCCATAGCTCATTTCCTTGCTTGTCTATACAATGAAACGTACGGGCAATAGTATTATTTTACAACAAACATACCTGAAATTCGCCTTCTCACAAAAGAGGTTAAAAATCACTTATTACCAATCAGTTATAATCGCATTATTTATTTTTTTTAACAGCCGACAAGACATTATCATATAGAGCAACGAAATTGTCAGCTGTTTGCTTCCACAACAGATGGTTTCTCACATGTCTTTGTCCAGACTCCGAAATGTAATGCAGCTTTTCCGGCTCCCCAAAAATAGACACAACTTTTCGAGCCCACTCTTTTTCGTCAAAACTATCAATCAAATATCCGGTAAGACCATCTTCAATAATGGAGCAAGCTCCCCCTGTTGGTGTAGATAATACGGCAACACCCCAATACAAGGCCTCCAAAACGACCATTCCATAAATTTCAAAGTCTGACGCTAATAAAAAAAGGTCTGCACACTTGTATATATCAGGCAACTTAGATTGTGGCAATGCGCCAGTCCAAAAAACACGTTCGGAAACCGTTGACGACTGTAGCCCTGCTCGACTGCTTCCGTCTCCAACAATCACTAGAAGGTACTCTTCCGGTAAGAATGACATCATACCCACCAACAAATCCACATGACGACGCTTGACTTCAACAGATCCTACATACAAGAGAACCTTTCGTTCTGATCCAATTCCGTTTCTTTCTCGCCAATCACTTAGTTCTCCATCTTTGAAAGAGAAGTTGGAATCATCAAGTCCGACCGGAGTAATTTCAGCACCTTTTCTCAATCCATATTTTTTCAAATATTCTGCTGCTGCAGGAGTTTTGCATCCCACACTTCCAACTGTATGGAGAATATAACGACCAATTGTCGCATTGAAACATTGTTCCAACCTCCTTAGGAACGGTTTGCGGGTTTCATCATATGGCCCTTGAATCAAGACACAAGGAACAACATGACGTTTCGCCCACCATGCAACATAAGCCGACATCACCATTCCAATTTCATGAATTTGAATAAGATCCGGATTTATTTCTTTTAAGGTCTTATTCAAATGAATAAAATATCCAATAGCCTGCTGAACTCTTCTATATTTCAAGAAATAAACAGTACAAAATTCTGTTTCAGAAACAGATTCTTCACCAGCTCCCATTATAACGCTGACTTTATATCCTCGTTTTTGAAGTTCTTTAGCCAATCCTAACTCCTGAACATTGTAACTAGACAAGTTCATTGATGTCAGCGATGAACGAACAATCAGCAGATGTTTTTTTCTATTCATTTTCCAACATTTTATAGACAACGCATGTCTGATCTGCTATCTTTTTCCAGTCATAATCCGCAACATCTACAGTACGACATAGATAGCTTTCTCTGTTTTCTGCCAAGAACTCACCTAATTTCAACTGCATAGAATACACATCCGATGCTTTAAAATAGGATTTCTTCGGTAAATCCAATAAATGAGTCGCCTCAATGTCAGAAACGAGTAATGGCAACCCGAAATTAATTGCTTCCAAAAGAACAAGTGGGAAACCTTCTATCCGCGACGACAAAACATAAACCTGTGCATGACTATAAAGCTGTGACAAGTTTCCACCGTCCACAAATCCGGCAAACACAACATTCTTACCTGCCATTGCTTTCAGATTGTCGAAATAAGCCGTATCCTGATCTGGTGCACCGGCTATTACAAGTTTTACATCCGTTTTCAGCTTATTATAAGCCTGTATCAGCAAATCGAACCCTTTCTCCGGAGTGATTCTCCCAACAGAAAGGATATATTTACCCGGCTCCACATCCAATTTTTGCAAAAAATCTGTTGCAGTATTCCTCTGGAGCGGAACAATTCCGTTGGGAATATAAACCGACTTGGCTTTCACTTTATTCGAATACTTGTCAAGTTGGAACTTATTGACAAAGATAATCCGATTGGAAGCCGACAACGCAATTTTTTCCGACAGTCGAAGAACAAGTTTCCCAAACCAATTCCATTTGTCGTGTTCATAGTTGGCACTATGATACGTCAACACCACTTTTTTCCCGAAAAGCCGCAGCAAAGGGGCAAACATGGCCGGCCCGATATTGTGAATATGCACAACCTGCGAACGGGAAAAAGCAGAAATCAACGTAGCTTGAAAAGAATGAAAAACAGCTTCCAGTCCTGTCACCCGTGTAGATGGCAAGTCCAGAAACTGTATATTGTCATATTTTGTACCCTTATAGGCTTTATTTATAAACGGTTTGCGGCGGAACACTCGGATTTTCACGTTCTCCATCAACGGATACAACCGCTCGCAATGACGTTCCACTCCCCCTTGAATACCAGGAAAGCCTCGCGTACCGATAACATCAATTTTCATAAAGCCTTCTTTTTTGGTAAATACCAGAATTTAATCCCAGCAAATTGGTTTTCCGTGTTTTACACGCCAACGGTTTTTCAAAATCCATTTGATAGGAATCCACGGACGACGCTTCATATCATGACGTTCGGTCACAATAAACGCACAATTACGATTGCAGTTTTTCACCAATTCAAGCGCCTTCTTCGCCTTTTCCGACTTCATGATATTCTCAAAGCTGTCCTCTTTGATATTTCCGATAATCCATTCTTCTCCCGAACCGTTACATGGCGAAACGTTGCCAAACGGGTCGATAAAGAAAAAATCAGTCAAAGCTCCGCAAGGTGGACGATACCCCGGTTCGTCACCACGTAGACGGCGATGGATACTACGGTTAAAATATGCACGACCCATATCTTTCAGACGGCCCTTTAGGCTACGACGTTTTGAAGTCAGCAATGCAGCCACAAACTTTTCATGCTCTTTCAAAGCGTCTTCACTCACAAGTACGTTGTCATCCTTATGGAAATACCAAGAATTGTGTACTACCGAATTACCAAGTTCCACATCCAGTGCTACACACAATTCATACAAATGAAGCAAGTCCTTATAATTGTCTGGAGAGATAACAACCGAGAAGCCAATATTCTTACATTTTGTCTTTTTCAATTCCAACATCGTACGCAAAGCATGGTCAAAACCATTGATCGTACCACGTTTCTTGTCATTCAATGCAGGCAGACCTTCCAGACTAACACGAATCAGTATATTCGGATATTTGTTTGCCAATCGGACAATCGTATCCGTATTAAAACCGTTCGTACTCAATTCCAAAAGTGAAGCTTTCGGATAAAGAATCTCAAAAATCCGATCTATATCTTTACGAATAGTTGATTCGCCACCCGTAATGTTGATACGCAATCCTGCCGGCAACTTCTCATAAAACGAGGGGTCTATTTCATCCTCCGCCTTTGTCTGATGCTGCCAGATGTTACACATATTGCACTTTGCATTGCAACGGTATGTCGTAATCAAGCTACCTTGTACTATATTTGCCATATCTATATCTTTAGAATTGCCAAGAATTATATATTTAAACGCATTGGCAACATTTTTATTGTCTTAAATTAGAACAATATTCACCATTGTTGAAAAGCTTCTAAGCAGCAGACGATTATCGATACAAACCCATTATTTTCTGCAAATAAGCCTTTCGGTCGAATCGCTCAATGCTCTGTTCCGCAATCTGCCGATAATCAAAAGGCGAATTCCATGCTGCTTGTAAAGTTTTCTTCAGCGAATCCGAATCACCGGAACGAAACAAAAATCCCGTAGACGGAGAGATAAGTTCTGGTATACCACCAATGCGTGCACCTACCACAGGGGTTCCAAAACACAACGACTCAATCACACTCAAAGGATTGTTCTCATACCATTCAGAAGGTATTACCGAGAATCTCGCTTCCGATAGATATTGACGAACCTGCCCTGCATTCAAGTGTCCAAGGAACTCAATGTTTTTACAACCGGCATACTTACTTTTCAGTTCTTCTACAAGAGGCCCTCCACCCGCAATTTTCAATGTATACGGAAGTTGTACAGCAACTTCCAATAACGTGTTCACACCTTTTTCTTCCGACAGGCGTCCGACATAAATGTAGTAAGGTTTCCGCTCTTTTACGACAGAATAGTCCTTGACCTTTTCCGGATCGACAAAGTTGCATACCACATTCAACTTCTTGGGGTCAAACCCGCCCTGCTCCATTTTACGAGCCATAAAATCGCTCGGACAAACAAAAGCATCGGTATACGCCTCCAACTTCCGACGGTCCCAATAACGGGCCTCCCAATAAGCAAGCTGACTTGCCACACGGCTGCCTTTCATACAACGTTTGTCGACAACACCATGAACATTGCCGCCTATACACTCTTCACAAACTTTTCCCTGCGAAAGACAGGAATACGAAGGACACACCAACTTATAGTCGTGCAGCGTCCAAACCGTCTTAGCCCCAAAATCCTTCGCCATTTTGACGATGACTGGGGAAAGGTAGGAATGTATATTATTAAAATGCACCACATCCGGGCAAAAATCCTTCAGCAGCCGGGCAAAAGCAGCCTTCACACCGGCTCCGCCGAATATACGGGATGCCGCCCTCAACTTACTACCTATGCCACCGGAAAAAGAAACTTCCGGCGCAAAATAATTGCTATGTGGTGTCAGGAAATTCCCTGCATACTGCATAGCGAAAACAGCTGTTTCATGTCCTTGTTCACGAAGCATCTGCTCCAGACTGATGGCACAAACGCAATCCCCGCCACGATTATAATAGAATTTGTTGACAATTAATATCTTCATAACTATTTTACACACAAAGAATCGCAACTATTTTTCGTTCTTTTTCTCCTAAAGCGCCAAATGCAGCCTTACATTTAGACGTTAGACAATAGCTGTCCACGACACCCACCAATAAGCCCATAGTTTCCGGCACAATAATCAACGGCATTTCTTGAGATATTGGTAATCCACTTATCAATACATAATCATATGTTGATTTCAATTCTTGTACTAATGTAGCAAAACGGTCGGAGACCAATGCTTCCATCGGATAATCACAATGCAGTCCTTTGGACACGACAAACAGCTTGTCGTGTAATTCACTGACTTTCACTACTGATTTTACAGCCAATGTTTCATCTTTGATAAAATCGACCACGCCTTTGCCTCCCTGATCCGCCAAAAGCGAAGCGGAATTAAAACCATCAAGTTCAACCACGACAGTGCGTTTGCCAGTCAACGCCAACAGCATTCCTAAGTTGGAAACCACAAATCCACTATGACCTTCAGCCATAGAAGCTACATAACAGACATTATCCGATTCAGCGAGCAACTCATTACGCAGTGCGCGGAATTCAGCAGCGTTACCGTCATTACTTTTGAAATCCACTTTATCCTGCAGCAGGGAACAAACTTCAGCCCAAACCGGTACACCGATAACATTTTCAACATCATTCCGAAGAACAATACGCTTCACACGTGCACCTTTATAAACGAACCAAAACGTTGGCAACAGCAATGTTGCCAACAGACCAAGACCGCCCATGACGCTCCACTTCGGGGCAACCGGCTTCACATCGTGATAAGCAGCATCAACCACACGTCCCATCGGATAATTCGAACCCAGCTTCAAAACGCTGGTTTCCCGCTGTTCAAGCAAGAATACATAAAGATTGTTCTTTATCGTCTGGTCGCGCATCAGGTTCAAATATTCACGTTCATGAGTCGGCAAGTTCTTCAAACGCGAAGCAAACTTGCCGTCTTCTTTCACAAAGTCATTATAGGCTATTTCCGTACTTGCACGAGCCTTCTCGATTGTTTCAACAACACCCGAACGCATACCGTCAATTTGGGCATTCAGCAACATCAAGGAAGCATTGTCCTTCTTAGCAGACATATTCAGCTCCATACGTTTGACAACCAGATTATTATAAGCTTCAATCGATTTTGCTGCACCTTCATATTCTACACCGCTTGTAATAGGGATCATGGAATAACGGTTAGCAGGATCATCCAAGAACTTGCAAATCATATCAAATACAGCCAATTGTGTTTGAATCTGCACAATCGACTGTTTGTTGGCACTTGTCTGTTCCAGCAATACGCGAGCTTCCACTTCAATGTCAGTCACATTGTTTGAAGTTTTAAAATCTTCCACTTTCTTTTCCGCATCATGAAGCTGTCCGGTAAGAGATGCCAAACGTTCATCTATAAATTTCAATTCATTGGAAGTTTTCAAATTCTTCTCATTTGTACGGCGATTGTTGTAAAGTTCAATCAACTTGTTCAAGATATCTTTACCCCGTTGCAAATCATTGTCTTCGATTTCCAATGTAATGCCATTCGAATTCTTTGAAGAATAATCGACGACAAGCTCCCGAGCAAAATCTTCTGCTATTTGACTGTTACCGGCCACACTTATTTTCAAATTGCGTTCCTCACCTTCCACATAGTCTGCGGTTTTCTCCAAAACATAAATACCTCGAGAAGGTATATTCATAGTCAATGGAAGTGTCACACCGCTTTTTTCAAACAATGTTGTTTTTAACAAACCCTTAGTGGCCTTCACATCAGCTAAACCGTCAGGACGCAGCTTTACAGTCATTTGGAATCCGGACTTCAAAGTATCAAATAGTTCATCCGGTGCCAACAATACCACCGGTGATTTTTTGTACAATGAATAATTTTTCATCGCAATTTCTTCGCGATAGGTACGATTCAATTTCAATTCGGAAATCATTTCGCAAAGCAAACTGTGCGACTGCATGACAAGAATTTCATCGTCAACAGAACCACCACCGATAGAGCCCAACGAAAAGGTACGCATCATTTGCGCCATCCCTCCTGCTGCTGCACCACCTCCGTCTTCCTGTTCAATCAATATATTAGCATGAAACAGGTAGTCAGCATTCTTTTTATACATATAAAACGCAACAAATCCCATAATGAATACGAAAGCAATCAGGTAATAATACCAATGTTGCTTCATTTCATAGATGGTTCTCGAAAAATCAATTTTGTCAGATTTTTTATTCATATCTCGTTTCTTTTATTTTCCAAATAATCATATTCGCTCACCAATTGACAAGACATCAGCATTCCTTATTTATCTTTTTCGTATTAGATACAACAATACCCAGTACAACCATAATCAATTCTCCAGAGATTTGCAATATAGCACAATTGGCAATCGAATCTATCATAAGAAAGAGAAGACCCAATACCCCAATTGTAAATAAACAAATATAACCATTATGCAACAGCAAACGATATCGTTGCCACATCCACCAATAAAAAAGAAAAAACAAAAAAATGCCAACCAATCCAAATTGTGCGAGTTCCGGATAAAAGGTATCAGCAATAAATGCATCAAATGTTGGAGACAGCCCCCAAACAGCATCTAAATTATAACGATAATATAATGATGAATAATTGATATCAGTAGATGAAAAATACGTAGCAAACGATGCTAAGCCAGATCCAAACAACAAGTGTTCACTAAGTACTAAAAAAAATGCGCCATACAAGACCGGACGGGCAAACGAAGCTGCCACTTCTGGATCAAATGTATCAGCATTACCTTTTATAAAATAATATTCAATTTTACTCCATGAAACAACAACAACACCGATAAAAACCACTAATAATACCATCATATTGCGCATGTTCTTCAAATTGACTATTCCAGGTTTATAAATCAAAAGCATGAACATAGCAAATACAAAGAAACCATAATATTTAGCACGTGTACAGGCTAATCCCATTGAAAAGATTGCAACAGCCCAAAGAATATCCTTTTTATTCCATTTATGGCTGTTCTGTTCTTCATATGTGACAAGTAAGTAAACAATTCCGCAACCCACACACAACAATCCCTGATAATAAGGATGGTATAATATATATCTATAAAGACCTGTCAACATCAACAACAAAGAACATATAGAGAGAACGCGAACAACATTCTTCAATATACATCTTTCCTTCTGTGAGAATTTAGGAGAAACAGCATAGGCTATGGAAAAGGCTATAAATGGTTTCATTTGAATAATGAAATCATTTATTATTGCCCATTTAATATTATAGTTCAAAAAAAGCATACTGTAAAATAAATAAAACGACATGACTCCTAATGATATATAAAAAAGTGTATACTCACGCCACCTACGATTATATATCATATCAAAGAATCCCAAAATTGCAAAAGAGAACAGACATAATTCGTCTGTTGGTTTAAATAACACAGGTTCAACCAACAATCCGACAACCATAAAGCAAAACAGCCAGAAATATGTCCGATTAATGTCCAGCATCCGTAATCAATTTGTTATTTGATAACCAGCGCAATCAACAGTGACGAAATAACGGACACCAGACTCACGACTGTCGAAACGACCTGAATACGGAATGTATTGTTTTGATTGTATTTTGAGTTGTCTTTTCTTACCCGGTTAGGCTCAACGTAGACTACGTCGTTTTGTTGCAGATAGAAATAAGGCGAATTTACCACATTGGCATCATTCAGATTGATGCGATGGTAAGTGCGCACACCGTCCACTTCACGGATAAGCGTCACATTCTCGCGGCGGCCGTATTCTGTCAAGTCGCCTACTGTTGCCAATGCGTCAAAAATGGAAAAACGTTCTGTGGTAACAACAATTTGTCCCGGATTCTTCACTTCACCCAACACATTGACACGGAAGTTCATCAGCTGAACACGGACAATCGGATTCTCCACATCCTTGGAAATTTCCTTTGTCAGCATTTCCGTCAGCTCGTGAATGGTCATGCCGGCCACATGAAGCTGTCCCAATACCGGGAACTGGATATTACCATCCTTATTGACAATATATGTTTGATTCTTCGGCGAAGTTGTAAGCTCCAGACTACCTGCCTGCGCCGGATTCGACAACGGAAGGTTGTAGATGGCAGTTGCTTCAGGAACAAGAGAGTTGACCGATATGAAAAGTTCGTCAGCAGGAACTATTTCGATGGCATAGTCCACATTTCGGATGCTTTCGCCCACCTCATCGGCATTCTGAAAATAAGTAAGGCTTTCTCCTGTTCTACAGGAAGTGAACAACATGGCAAACACTCCGATTAAAAGTATCAAAATATTATTCTTTCTCATATATGCACATTTTTAATTAAAACGAATCCACGAACATTTTATTATGTTTCCGGCTTGTAATCTTTTATTAAACGGTCATACAACAGTTTTACTGCACGGCTATTTTTTATTTTAGCCGAAAAGCAATCAATATTTCCACAGTCTTCGTTAACTTTGCACGACATTTTTAAGTATAGCCCACATGGATATAGCACTTCCTTTCAACATAACGACACTGGAACTTTCGGCACTTTCCTGCCTGTTCCTGCTGACAATCGTCGTCATTGCCACTTCCGCCGCTCTGCCACGCCGCATCGGCAGATGGATAAATCAAAAATCATTGGCTCAGGACGGGAATGCCAGAACAAATTTGCCCGCACTTTCTGTAATAGTCTACGCCCCTGCCAACTGTAGCGAAGCCCTTCAAACAATGATTCCACAGCTGATGGAGCAAAATTATCCTGACTATGAAGTAATTGTGGTCAACGCCGACAAATGCGGACATGTGGGCGACGCCCTCACCCGTTTGGGATTGGAATATCCCCACCTGCGCACGACATTCACTCCCGAAAACTCCTGCAATGTTTCCATAAAGAAGCTGTCCATCACACTCGGCATCAAAGCGGCTGTCAACGATTTCGTACTGATTACGTCAGCCCTTTGCCGCCCGAAATCCGACCAATGGCTGACGGGCATGGCACGTCATTTTGCCAAGGGCGCGGACATCGTTGTCGGCTACGCCCACAGTGAATTCGACAACGACATGGAAAGAGGCCGGCGCTACCGTGCCTATGACGAAACGGAAGAAGCTGCCGTCTATCTTAATGCTGCTCTCTGCCGCCGTCCGTTCCGCTGTCACGGAAGCAACATTGCATACCGCAAGCAACTGTTCTTCGACAACCGTGGATTCTCTTCTTCGCTGAATCTGAAGTACGGCGACGACGACATCTTCCTGAAAGAGATAGCACGCCGCGGAAAGACTGCGGTCGAATTGTCGCCGGAAACTATCCTGCTGGAACACCACGACGATTTCCGTTACGAATTCCGCTTGCAGAAACTGTTCCGATGCTTTACCCAACGGCGCACACGCCCGCTCATCAACGGAGAAACGGTAAGACAAGCTTGCTACTACTTATTTCTTCTGGCCGTTGCCTGCACGATAGGCTATGCCGCATGGATTGCCTTACAAACCAATGAGATATCCGACTATTGGAAAGCAGGAGCCATCGGCGGCGCTGCGCTACTGCTGTTTATCGTTCAACAGCTTTCCGACATACTGACCTACCGCAAGACCGCACGCCTGCTGCAAGGACGCATGTTGTTTTTTACCGTACCGGTACTGCGTTTCGTTCGTCCGTTCAGAAACTGCATAGCCCGCATAAAATCACGTCACGCCGGCAACTACACCTGGCAATAACCGAAACAATGACCAAGATAACATCAAGGGGCTGTACCGGAAAAACCGATACAGCCCCTTGACTGTTTATTGATGCAACCGATTAGATAATCAGCATGGCATCACCATATACGCCAAAGCGATATTTTTCTTTCACAGCTTCATTATAGGCATTCATCACGATATCGTAATCACCGAATGCAGCAACGAGCATAAGCATCGTTGAATACGGCAAATGGAAATTACTGATCATTGAAGTGCAGACCGTAAAGTCGTACGGCGGGAAAATAAACTTGTTTGTCCAGCCGCTGAACTCCTTGATATGTCCGTCCATGCTTACAGTACTTGCCATGGCGCGAAGCACAGAAGCGCCAACAGCGCAGACTGCCTTTCCGGCATCTTTCGTACTGTTCACCAAGTCAACCAGATGAGCACCCACTTCCACCTGTTCTGAGTCCATACGGTGCTTTGTCAAGTCTTCCACATCAATTTCACGGAAATTGCCCAATCCGAAATGCATAGTCAAAAAATCGTAGTTCACACCCTTGATTTCCATACGTTTCAGCAATTCACGGCTGAAGTGTGTACCGGCGGCAGGAACCACTACTGCACCCTCATTTTTGGCAAAAATGCACTGGAAACGTTCTTCGTCTTCCGGCACCGGTTCACGGGTAATATATTCAGGAAGCGGAGTTTGTCCGAGTTTGAACAAGGCATCCTTGAACTCGTCGTGCGGACCGTCGTAAAGGAAACGAAGTGTACGGCCACGGGAAGTGGTATTGTCGATAACTTCCGCTACCATTGACTCATCTTCTCCGAAATACAGTTTGTTGCCGATACGTATCTTTCGTGCAGGTTCTACCAATACGTCCCACAATTTATGTTCCTCGTTCAATTCGCGCAACAGGAACACTTCAATTCTTGCACCGGTTTTTTCCTTGTTGCCGTACAGACGGGCAGGGAAAACCTTTGTATCGTTAAACACAAAAAGGTCGCCGTCGTCGAAATAGTCAAGAACTTCCTTAAACACTCTGTGTTCAATAGCTCCAGTCTTACGGTTTACAACCATCAGTCTCGACTCGTCACGTTCCGGGGCCGGATATTGTGCGATTAATTCCTCCGGCAATTTAAATTTAAATTGTGAAAGCTTCATATCTTGTGTTCTTGTTTTAAATTTCTTTTCTACTGATTTTCTTCCGGCAATTCAATGTCGGCTGTTTCCAAGTGTTTCATCAAATCCTCTACCGAAAGGCAGTTTTCCACTGCCACATCGCCTACTCGCGTACGGCGCAAGCCCGTCAGGTGTCCGCCACTGCCCAACGCTTCTCCGATGTCACGCGCAAGGGCACGGATATAAGTGCCTTTGCTGCACACTACCCGAATGACAATGACCGGCATCTGCATGTCGAGCAGCTCAATTTCATCGATAACAAGCTCCTTGGCCTTTATGTTCACTTTCTTGCCCTTCCGCGCCATTTTATAGGCACGTTTGCCGTCAATCTTACAGGCCGAATAGGCAGGAGGAACCTGCTTGATGCTGCCGACAAACTTTTTCAGAGCTCCTTCCACCATCGGGCGGTCGATGTGCTCCCACGGATATTCGGCATCTATTTCCGTTTCCAAATCAAAAGAAGGCGTGGTCGCCCCTAAACGGATAGTCGCCACATATTCCTTTGTATGCGCCTGAAGTGCCTCAATCTGCTTGGTGGCACGCCCTGTCACCACAGTCATCACTCCAGTTGCCAACGGGTCGAGCGTACCGGCATGGCCTACTTTCAGTTTTTTCAATCCGGTACGGCGTGAAAGTGCACCCCGGATACGCTTCACAACGTCGAACGACGTCCAGCGAAGCGGTTTGTCAACATAAAAAATTTCTCCTTCTACGGGATGAAGCATATATCAATTTTTAGTCTATTGTAAGGTTTGCTCCTGACATGAGCATTACCAAAATCACCACTCCGACAATAATACGGTAATAGCCAAAAAGCTTGAAACCATATTTTGTCACATAGTCGATAAAGAACTTCACGGCCAACACTGCCACCACAAACGCCACAACATTACCGACAATCAGCACTGCAAGGTTGTCCATGATGACAGAAGAACCGAAATCCATATACAACTTAAGCAGCTTATAGCAAGTAGCAGCAAACATTGTAGGCACCGCCAAGAAAAACGAAAATTCAGCAGCATTCTTGCGGCTTAATCGCTGCGACATACCTCCAACAATCGTTGCCATCGAACGCGACACACCTGGAATCATGGAAATACACTGCATCAAACCGATACGGAATGCGCGTTTCTCTGTCAGTTCAGTGCTGTCCGAACCTTTATTGAAAATTCTGTCACAGAAAATCATAAATACACCGCCCACAATAAGCATGATGGCGACAACTTCCACGCTTTCGAGCATGGCATCAATATATTTTTCAAGCAGCAATCCCAACACAGCAGCCGGAATGAACGCCACAAAAAGTTTCCAATAAAAATCATATTTGTGAAGAAAACGCTTCAATGGAGTCGCATTTTCCGGAGCAGGCGTATGGTTCAACCGGAAAAAGCGCTTCCAATAAAGCCATACAACCGACAAAATTGCACCAAACTGGATAATGAACGTAAACGCCTTCACAAAAGGAGTACTTTCAACACCCAGCAAATGCTGTGTAATTATCATGTGACCGGTTGAAGAAACCGGAAGAAATTCTGTAAGTCCCTCTACTACTGCAATAATTACCGATTCAATAACATTCATACGCTACGTCTACTTTTTCTTATATAAAATTGCAAAAAACATCAGCACAAACCCTAAAAAAGAAATTGTCGGTCCGACAGCAATACGCACGGTGCTGAAAATATCGGGATTGAACGCCTCGTCGGTGCTCGGTTCGCCGCCCATCAGCAGAAAGCCGACTATAATCATTACCACAGAAACCCCCATCAGCAGAAAGTTTGCCTTAGTCAAAGTCTTGGTAGTTTCCGGTTGCTGTCCGGAAACATTGTTGATTTCTTCCATATATAATTTTAAGCTTAAAATGATTATCGTTTAAACAAATCGTCGTAGCTGAGACGGATGTATTTGTCAGCGGCCAAAAAGGCTGCCAAACCGCATATCAGCACACCCAGCACTATCAGTCCTGCGAACACGGCCACAATTTCCAATGCTGAGAACGAAACAACAAGCGCTTCGTCGATATTCTGAAGGAACAGATAGACACCCAACAGGAAAAGCATCGACACGAATGCGGCAATCAAACCGTTCAGCATATTGCTTATGACAAACGGCCGACGGATAAATCCCGGCTTTGCACCGACAAGTTTCATTGTATGTATCAGGAAACGGCGGGAATACACAGTCAACCGCACTGTATTGTTAATCAGCACGAAAGAGATAAGCATCAGCAACACAGCGATGACAAACAGCACCAATGCCACATTGCTGATATTACGGTTGGCGGCATCCACCTCGCTCTTGTGCATGGCTATTTCGTCGACGAAAGTGATAGTTTTCAACTGCCGTTCAATCACTTGCAGACTGTCAAGATTGGCATATTCGGCCTTTACATACACTTCATACTCGGCATTCAGCGGATTCACACCAAACAGTTCCACCAGATTCTCACCCGTTTCTGCCTGCCAATTCTGCAACGCAGCTTCCTTCGAAATGAATTTCACATCCGACACGTAAGGCGAAGCCTTCCACATTTTGTCCATCGCCGCCACCTGTTCGGGAGTGGTTTCACTCTGCAAAACCACACTGAAACCTATATTTTCTTTCAGTTCCTTTGAGAATGTATTGGCAAGTATGCCAAGGAATGCAATGATTCCCAAAAGCAGCAACACCAAAGCGACGCTGATTGTCGACGTGAAATTTGACTGAAAATAAGATATTTTCGATTTTTTCTCTTTGCTCATCACTATGTACTTTTACCCGTTTACACATAAAACGGGAAATTTAAGAAAATTATTTGCAAAGATAATGCAAGGTGAGAGCAAAGGCAAACGAAAACGCAGTTTTCAGTTTAACTTTGCCGAACCGCAGCTTATCTTATGCAAAGATACAACCGCCAAAGTGCCTTTGTCAATTGCCTGTATAGTTTTATTTTGTTTTTTTACCTAATTTTTAGACGATTAAAATGTTTTGAGGTGTAGGCAAAATAAATAAGAGCACCGACGACACATGCGGTAAAGCAAATCCAATACACAAAATGATAGCTGGTGCGCTCGGCAATATAGCCGCCACTGAAGATTCCGATACCGGCCCCCACATCCCACGAAGTCAGATAGGAAGAGTTTGCCGTACCCCGCCGGCTGTTGGGCGCAAGATTGATAAACATACTCTGGTAGGAAGGGCACATGGTGCCGTAGCCAAGCCCGATTATCAGTGCCGACACATAGAAAGCGGCCATATGGCTGATTCCGACAAAAACCAGAAAGCCGACAACAACCAGAATCATTCCGGCCTTCACGTTTTCAATGATATACCCCCTGCGCACCCACTTGTTCGTGAACACGCGCGAAAGTATCAGTCCCACGGAAAGCACCAGAAAGAACACCCCGCTGCCGGAATATATGCCGAGTTCCTGTTTTCCGTAAATGGCAAGATAAGTGGTAAGCGTCGCGCTGGCGAAAGCGAACGGAATCAAATTGAAACCCTCTGTCAGGCTCACTTTCAGGAAAAAGCGGTCGAACGACAACGGCACTTGGTTCTTGACGATGGCGCGAGGCTTGTTTTTCACCATCATTATGCAGGCGAATCCAATCAGCGAAGAAATCAAAGGCACTGCAAATACAAGATGAATGTTGGGAATATTATTGTATAGTGCCAAAGCCACCGACGGCCCTATTGCCATTGCCAGATTGTTGCTGATACCGTAATAGCCGATGCCTTCACTGCGGCGGCTTGAAGGAAGCACGTCAATGGCAACCGTACTGTTGGCCACCGAAGTTGACCCGAAAGCAAACCCCTGAAGCGTACGCACCAGTCCGAACATCAGCACGGTAGTAGAGGCCACGAATCCAATATTGAACAGCGAAAAAACCAGATAGCACACCATCAGCACCTTCTTGCGCGGAAAGCTGTCGACGATATAACCGCTAAACGGACGAATCATCAGTCCGGTAATGATAAAGCCGCCCATCACTTCTCCGATGATGTCGCGCCCTGCCCCCAGCTCGTCGGCAAGATAAATCGGCAGAATCGGCATCAAATTATATAATGAAAAGAACAGCAGGAAATTCGCAAGCATGACAAACACATAGTTGCGATTCCACAGGCGGTTGTCGCCATCGGCCACTGCATACGGGTCGAAATCCGGAGCATTGCCGGAAATTGCTTCTTTAGTCATACACAGATTCGTTTTTATGTTGTCAGCCGGAGCAGGCAAACGCCCTGCTCCCAAGCCATACTATTCCACTTCTTCGCCAATCAGCGTAGCCGATGAAGCGTCCTTCACCTTCACGCGGACAAGCTCGCCGATACGGTGGTTTCCACGGGGAAATACCACCACCTTGTTCTGCTCCGTGCGACCGAAAAGCTGTTCGCGCGAACGTTTGGAGTAGCCTTCCGTCAGCACTTCAAATGTTTTGCCGATATCGCGGCGGTTGCTTTCTGCCGAAAGTTCGTTCTGCAAGGCAATCATGCGGTTCAGACGGTCTATCTTCACCTCTTCGCTCACATTGTCGGGCAGATTCTTGGAGGCAAACGTTCCGGGACGTTCGGAATACTTGAACATGAACGCACTGTCGAACACCACTTCGCGCATCAGGCTCAGCGTTTCTTCAAAATCCTCTTCCGACTCATCGTGGAAACCGGTAAACATGTCAGTAGAGATACCACAGTCAGGCATTGCCTTACGGATAGCGGCAATACGGTCGAGATACCACTCACGGGTATATTTGCGGTTCATCGCCTTCAGCACCTTGTTGCTGCCCGACTGCACCGGCAGATGGATGTGGCGGCACACGTTCGGAGTTTCAGCAATGACCTGAATTGTTTCGTCGCTCATGTCCTTCGGGTGGGAAGTTGTGAAACGCACACGCATTTCAGGTGCCGACTCGGCAACGAGCTTGAGCAGGCCGGCAAAGCCGAGAACACGGCCGTCGGGATATTCATAATGATAGGAATTGACATTCTGTCCCAGCAGCGTCACTTCCTTGAAACCTTTGGCACGCATGTCGGCAAGTTCGTTCAGGATGCTCTGCGGTTCACGGCTGCGTTCACGGCCGCGGGTATAAGGCACGATGCAGTAGGAACAGAAATTGTTGCAGCCGCGCATAATGCTGATAAAACCGCTGATACGGTTATGACCGATACGCTGCGGAATTACGTCGCGATAGGTTTCCGTTGTCGAAAGTTCGATATCGATGGCCTTTTCGCCCACCTCAGCCGAAGCCACAAGGTCGGGAAGCGAAAGATAAGCGTCAGGGCCTGCCACAATATCCACACCGTGGTTGGCAATCAGGTCGTCCTTCACGCGTTCAGCCATACAGCCCAGCACGCCTACAATCAGTTTGCGTCCCTTGCGCTTTTTACGCAACGAGGCAAAATATTCAAGACGTGAAAAAATTTTCTGTTCGGCATTGTCACGGATTGAACATGTGTTCAAGAACACGGCATCGGCTTCTTCCAATTCCTCTGTCAACTCGTAACCCGCCATTTGCATCACCGAAGCAACGACTTCGCTGTCGGCAACGTTCATTTGGCAACCATAAGTTTCTATAAATAACTTTTTGTCAAATTGTCTTTGTTCGTCCATAATTATCTTTTCAAACGTCTGTCCGGATTATTTTGTTTAGCGTACATCTTTTATTGCACCATTTATGCCAAAATTCAAATATTTTAGTATTTTTGCACTTGGCATAGTATGCGCAATTTGCATCGTGCAAAAATACTAAAATTAATAGACTTTTTATTTTTCGACAACGAAAAACTAAACTTAATTTTAATTAATATGGCTTTTCCTTTTATCACTGCAGAACAAGCTGCAGAATTTGTAAAAAATGGCGATAACGTCGGTTTCTCTGGTTTTACAGCTGCCGGTACTCCGAAATTCGTCGCTCCAGCTATTGCCGCTAAAGCAAAAAAGGAACACGAAGAAGGTCGCCCGTTCAAAATCAACGTTTTTACTGGTGCGTCTACCAATGACAACATCGACGGCGAACTCAGCCGTGCCAATGCGGTAAATATCCGTACTCCCTACCAATCGTGCAAAGATACACGAAACAGCATCAACAACCACGAAATCCACTACTTTGACATGCACCTCTCACAATTGTCGCAGAACCTCCGCTACGGATTCTTCGGCAAGATTGACGTTGCAGTTATCGAAGCCCGCGAAGTCAGCGACAACGGTGAAATCCTGCTGGGTGCAGGCGTCGGCAATATCCCGACTTTCGCCCATATGGCCGACAAAATCATCATTGAACTTAACGAACATATCCCGGCTGAAATCCGCGGACTTCACGATATATACATTCCTCTCGACCCTCCTTACCGTCGCGAGATTCCTATCTACAAGCCAAGCGACCGCATCGGTACTCCGTACCTGAAAGTTGACCCGGCTAAAATCGTTGGTATCGTCAAGACAAACAGCAGCGACCACGTTCACGGTTTCGCTCCGCTCGACGAAACAACCATGCGCATCGGCGAAAACGTGTGCAAGTTCCTCATCGGCGAACTCCGTGCCGGACGTATTCCTAAAGAATTCCTCCCGTTGCAGTCAGGTGTAGGCAACATTGCAAACGCCGTGCTCCACGGACTTGGCGAAAGCAAGGAAATTCCTGCATTCGACATGTATACCGAAGTTATCCAGGATGCCGTTCTCGAACTGATGGAAATGGGCAAATGCCGCTTCGGTAGTACTTGCTCCCTCACATTCTCGGACGAAACAATGGACAAATTCTTCAGCAACATTGAATTCTTCCGCGACAAAGTGGTTATCCGTCCGGGCGAAATTTCCAACAATCCGGAAATCATCCGCCGTCTCGGCCTTATCACGATGAACACTGCCCTCGAAGCCGACATCTTCGGTAACGTCAACTCTACTCACGTTGTCGGAACTAAGATGATGAACGGTATCGGTGGTTCTGGCGACTTCACACGCAACGCCTACATCTCTATCTTCAGCTGTCCGTCAGTAACGAAGGAAGGCAAAATCAGTACAATCGTGCCGATGGTTTCTCACCTCGACCACAGCGAACACTCTGTCAGCGTTCTTATCACCGACCAGGGTATCGCCGACCTCCGCGGCAAGGATCCGGAAGAAAAAGCACAACTCATCATCGAAAACTGTGCTCACCCGGCTTACCGTCCGTTGCTCCGCGACTACATGAAGCTCGGCAAAGGCGGTCACACTCCGCACTGCCTCAAGGCTGCATTCGGTTTCCACGAAGAATTCATCAAGTCAGGAAACATGCAGAACACCAACTGGGCAGAATATTGCTAATCCTTATTTTTACATCATACAAGAAAGCCTGCACCGCCATGATGCAGGCTTTCTTTTTGTTTACAATGATTTTCAGGATATTCAGTTTTTAATTTTCCGCATACGGTGGCCATAAGCGACTATTACCACAAAACATACTAACGGAAGGACAAACGACACATTTACCGCCGGAAACCCAAACAGAGAATGCATATCGATAATACGTGCCTGGAGCGGAGGCAGAACAGAGCCACCAAGAATAGCCATAATCAGGCCGGCTGCCCCGAATTTTGCATCGTCCCCCAAACCGCCTAATGCAATGCCGTAAATAGTCGGGAACATCAACGACATACAGGCAGATACACCAACCAGACAATAAAGTCCGTAAATATTAGTAAAGAAAATCACACCCAAAGTCAACAAACAAGCAGCAATTGCCAAGATTTTCAGCAACGTTCCCGGATTGAAATAACGCAACATGAAAGTACAGATGAAGCGGCTTATACAGAATATAACCATTGCCACAATGTTATACTGCTGCGACAATACTTCCGCTGCCTGTTCTTCCATCCCTTGTGAAACAAACAAACGTGTACCATATTGAATAATGAACGTCCAGCACATAATCTGAGCTCCCACATAAAAGAACTGAGTCACCACACCTTCCCGATAATGGCGAATGGAAAAAATACGTTTCAGTGTCGGCAAAAAATTAATGGAATGCACCTGTTCTCCCGTACGAGGCATCTTTGTGAAACGTATCACCAGCAACATAAATATTATAATAAATCCAATTACCAAATATGGGGCAATCAGCACAGCAAGGTCGGAATCACGGATTTGCTCAAACTCCGCATGGTCAAGCATACTGCGTTCTGCCGTATCCATCGGATTCAAACGGTTCTGAATGAAATTCATGGCAACGAACATACCAAGCAGCGACCCTATCGGATTAAACGCTTGAGCAAGATTCAGACGACGCGTAGCTGAATGTTCCGGTCCCATTGAAAGAATATAAGGATTACAGCTGGTTTCAAGAAACGACAGGCCGCATGTCATAATGAAATACGCAATCAAAAACGGAAGATATGTGCCGATATGCATAGCTGGGAAAAACAAGAGTGCACCTAAGGCATAAAGCCCCAGCCCCAGAATCACCCCAGACTTGTAGGTAAATTTGCGGATAAACATAGCAGCTGGAAAAGCCATTGCAAAATATCCTCCATAGAATGCCACCTGAACAAAAGTCCCCTCGGTCACACTCATGCGGAAAATTTTTGAAAAGGCTTTCACCATCGGATTCGTGATATCGTTAGCAAATCCCCACAAGGCAAAACAGGCAGTAATAAGAATAAACGGCACAAGATAGTTTACACCATCTTTTGAAATTATGGATTCTTTATCATTTTTCATTGTTTGAGATTTATTATGGCCCCCTTCCTCTGCCATAAACAAAAGGAAGGGAACCGCATTGGTACATATTCTAAACAGACAACGATTTTAAGGTCTGAACTTAAAAAAACACAGACATATTCTGTCTGGACTGGCATATTACGACCAGCATTTCTATCTTTTTATTCTGCAAAGGGTTTTCCCGTTACACGCTTATTCCCTTTACAGATACAATTGGGGTATTAGGCTTATTTCTGACAGGATTTCATTTGCAGCCGGATGTTTCCTATGGCCGTAGCCTCAACCGGACCAGCCTCAACTTGCAAACCGGTAGCTTCTTCCGTCAAACGGTTCAGATAACGGTTCTGACAGCCACCACCAATAATTTGAAGTGACTCCACCGGTTCTGGCAAGAGCCTGTTCAAACCGTCAATGCCTTTCTTATAGCGTTTCGCAAGCGACAGCAGCACGCATTTCACATATTCCCCCACAGACTGAGGTATCTGCTGACCGCTTTTTCCACAATAAGCAGCAATGGCTTCCGCCATATCGGACGGATTCTGAAAAACACTGTCGTCAACATCTATTACCGACATAATTTCAGCCTCTTCCGACAAAGCGACTAATCTTCCATAATCTGATTCCAGTCCTTTTGCCGACCATTCAGACACAAGACGCTGCAAAATCCAAAGCCCCGTTATATTCTGAAGAAAACAGATCTTGCCTCCCACGCCGCCTTCATTGGTAAATCCGGCCAACCGTGCCTCTTCCGTCAATACTGGTTCATCGAGGACAACCCCCAACAACGACCACGTTCCAGAACTGAGGAACGCTTTACTGCCGGACTTCTGCGACTCAGGAACGGCATAAACTGCACTTGCCGTATCATGGGATGCCACAGCAATAACATCCACATCGTAATCAATGCCTAATTCTTCCTTAATAGAATCCAACAGCTTTCCCCGTTTGTCACCGGGCATTACGATATCACAGAAAATATGTTCCGGAATACCTAACTTACGCATCAGCGGATAATTCCAACGGCGTGTTTTCGCATCCAGCAATTCTGAAGTAGAGGCAATACTATATTCATTGTTGGCAACACCAGTAAGGAAATAGCTGAACAAATCAGGCATAAACAGTAGTTTGTCAGCATTTTCCAACTGCCATTTTCCTGACTTTTTCAATGCGTACAATTGAAACAGAGTATTGATTTCCATTATCTGTATTCCCGCTTCCGCATAATGTTCCGCCACATCAATCTGCGAGAACACCTCATCAGGGATACCTTCAGTACGGCTATCACGATAGCAAACGGGATTGGACATCAGATTGCCTTCTTTATCAATCAGACCAAAATCCACGCCCCAAGTATCAACACCGATACTCTTAATGCGATATCCTTTCTCCACTGCCATACGCAGGCCTTGCTTCATATCGGCAAACAGTGCCGGGAAATCCCAATAAATGTGATTTCCCAAACGCACCTGCCTATTTGAAAAGCGATAGACAGTGTCAACAACAAGTTCACCGGAGGAAAGGTAGCCGGCTATTACTCTGCCGCTACCACCTCCGAAATCTACAGCCAAATACGCTTCTGTCATTTTGTTTTCTTACCTAAAACGTAAGTTTCCAAATCATCTATTTCTTCCCGGCTCAACGTATTGTATGCACCGCCTGACAAGACAATGATGCGGCATGCCATTTCAAAAAAAGTCGCACGTTCAAACACCTGTTCGAAATTTTCACCGCACACCACCTGACCGTGCTTTTGGAGCAAGATAGAATTGTGGTCCTTCATGGCTGCTATCACGGCAGCTGCCAGTTCCGGTGAACCCGGACGATAATACGGCACTACCGGAATCTCTGCGCCGACATGACAGGGAATTTCTGCCGTCACGTTGAAATCCGACGGGATATTCTTCATACAGGCAACTGCGGTAGCATAGCACGACTGAAAATGGAACACGACATTCACGTCCGGACGTTCTCTCAAAACACCTAAATGGAATCCGCTTTCCATCGACGGCTTGACTCCGTTGAGCACTTCACCGGTTTCCAAACGACAAACTGCCACTTTTTCTTTCGGTAAAGTAGGAACCCACGAACCGGTTCCCGAAACCAGCACTTCATCGCCAATACGCCATGAAAGATTACCGCTGCTGCATAATGTCAGTCTGGCTGCACCATAACGGTGTGCCTGCTCTATAAATTTTTCTATATGCTCATTTGTTATCATAACGCTTTCTTGTATAGGTCATAAATTATTTCTTTGTTCACTTCACGCGGATTGCCCGGTGTACACACATCGGCAAATGCATCAGCGGCAAGCATCTCAAGGTCGCTTTCCTTAATGCCCAGTTCTGACAGATGTTGCGGAATTCCGACTTTCACCGATAATTCCTTCACCGCATTCACAGCAGCATCCGCCGCCTGTTCTGCAGTCATGCCCGAAACATACACATTCATAGCTTTTGCTATTTCCACATATTTTTCAAGGGCAGCAGGTGCATTGAATTCCATCACAATAGGCAACAGCAATGCGTTGGCCACGCCATGTGGAATATCAAATCTTGCTCCCAGCGGGTGCGCCATGCCATGAACCACGCCCAGGCCTACGTTCGAGAACGCCATACCGGCAATGTATTGCGCAACAGCCATTCCGTTGCGCGCTTCCACATTAGAAGGTTCGGCAACAGCCGTTTCCAGATAGCGGGCGATCATTTCAATTGCCTTGATTTCAAACATGTCGCTCATCTCCCATGCGCCTTTTGTAATCAGACCTTCAATGGCATGAGTCAGTGCATCAAGACCGGTTGCAGCCGTAAGACTTTTCGGCAACGTATACATCAATTCAGCGTCGACAATTGCTATGGCCGGGATGTCATTAGGGTCTACACACACCATCTTTTTATGGTTTTCCTCATCAGTAATCACATAATTGATTGTCACTTCAGCTGCTGTACCGGCTGTTGTGGGCAAAGCAATGATTGGAACTGACTTCTTTTTCGTATCGGCCACACCTTCAAGCGACACGATATCGGAAAATTGAGGGTTGTTGGACACAATTCCCACAGCTTTAGCCGTGTCAATCGACGAACCGCCACCAATTGCAATAATAAAATCAGCACCCGATGACGCATAGGCAACCAATCCGGCCTTTACATTCGCCACTGTCGGATTCGGTTTGATTTCACTAAATACCTCAAAAGGAATACCTGCCGAACGAAGAACTTCCAGAACCTTCTCGGCAACACCGAATTTCACCAAGTCCTTGTCCGTAACGACAAGAGCCTTATGCAATCCCAAGCGTGAAATTTCAGAAGGCAACACTTCGCGTGCGCCTGGTCCGAAATATGACACTTCATTCAAAATAAATCTTCTAACCATAGTTTTCACGGTATTAGTTATTTATAAATCGGTCCATAATTCATACAAGCTCTGTAATCAGATCCTTCCTTGTCCATTCCGAAAGCGTTCCATGCAGCCGGACGGAAAATCTTGTCATCGTCCACATTGTGCATACACACCGGAATACGCAAGATAGAAGCCAAAGTAATCAAATCCTGACCAATATGTCCATAGCTGATGGCTCCGTGATTGGCACCCCAGTTGTTCATCACTGAATATACATCCTTGAAAGCAGGCTTGTCGCAAAGACGGGGAACAAACCAGGTAGTCGGCCATGTGCGGTCGGTACGTTCATCAAGAAGCTTATGGATTTCCGGATCGATTTCAACAGTCCAACCTTCAGCAATCTGCAATACCGGACCAAGTCCTTTCACCAAATTCAAACGGCTCATCGTCACAGGCATACCGCCTTTTGAAAGGAAATTGGAAGAGAAACCACCACCGCGGAAATAATCACGGTTAGCCGGATACCACGTTGTAGCTTCCAAACATTTTTCCATCTCTTTTTCAGAAATTTCCCAAGCCGGCTTCATTGTCGGATTGCCATCAGCATCTGTCTGTTGTCCTGTTCCATCCAATGTCGTAGCACCAGAATTAATGAGGTGAATGATACCGTTGGCAGCCAGGCCCTTCAATTCCTTGCCCGTCACACGTTTCACAGCCTCCGGACTCCAGAAAGTGCGTACATCGGAAAATATCTGTGCCCGGTTTGTAAGCAGGTGCCCGAACAACATTGCCACACCGTTGCAGGCATCATTTTCAGTTGCCACAACAAAAGCTTCGCGGATTCCGTTCCAGTCGAAAGAAGTGTTGAGCAACGCCTCCGAATAATCGCCGTTCGGATAGAAGTCAGTCCACTGACGTTGTCCCTGGAAACCGGCTGCAATAGCGTTGTGTCCGAGAGCTTCTTCCTTAAAGCCTAATTCCTTCAGCTTCGGATTACCAATCATAAGGTCGCGCATAATAATGGTCATTTTCACAATAAATTCCCAATCGGCATCCTTTTCGGCACGGGTTTTCATTTTTGATTCGACATTGAAGTCTTTGCCTTCATTCTTTTTACAGTACTTCTCTGTCCATGCCATTGCTTTTGCATATTCCTCTTGATCGTAGATACCTTCTGTCATACGACGGATAATCTCAGTAAGGTCGACTGACTCGCAACGCATGCCAAGATATTCCTGGAAAAAGTCCGGATTCACAATAGAACCGGCAATACCCATTGAAACGCTACCCATTGACAGATACGACTTGCCGCGCATTGTTGCTACAGCCTGAGCCGCACGGGCAAAACGAAGAATCTTCTCAGCCACATCTTCAGGAATCGTATTGTCCTCAATATCTTGGACATCACGGCCATAGATACCGAATGCCGGCAATCCCTTCTGTGCATGCCCTGCCAAAACCGCTGCCAGATAAACGGCACCCGGACGTTCCGTTCCATTGAATCCCCACACAGCCTTCGGATAATGAGGATTCATATCCATAGTTTCAGCGCCATAGCACCAGCAGGATGTTACGGTAATAGTTGCACCAACACCCTCACGTTCAAATTTCTCAGCGCATGCAGCACTTTCTGCCACACGACCGATTGTAGAGTCAGCGATGACACACTCAACAGGGCTGCCATCACCGTTTTTCAAGTTTGTAGAGATCAATTCGGCCACTGCCTTCGCTAAATTCATAGTTTTTTCTTCCAAGCTTTCGCGAACTCCGCCTTGGCGGCCGTCAATTGTGGGACGAATCCCAATTTTTGGATACTTGTTCATTTTTTTAATTATTAGGTTTGTTTAGGTTTTGCCTTATACTCCCAGCAACTGTGCTGAACTGTGCTGATTAATGTACACAAAAAAAAATATCTGTCAATTCAAATAATCAAAATCACACAGAATCCCTCAAATGCAGTTCCGTAGGTAAAAAGATCTGGACAGGATCACCTGTCACAATAAATTGTGCAGCCAGGTCTCCCATTTTCACCCAATCGACACTTAATGATGTTATGCCTTTGTCAATCACCTCATAAGCCGGAGTTTCATTATAAGCAATCAGACCAAAGTCTCTGCCACATTCCAACTTCTTGGCCCGGCTCATCTTTATAATATCAACTACATCCGTCTGACGTATAACCATATATGCAACGCCGGCATCAACAGACTTAAGAGCATTACTGTCATCCACCTCACATTCCATTCCTATCTCCGCACAAAATTGCTGCAAACTACCAACCGAGCTGTAAGGATGCTTCGATTCTTTCGGCAAATGGAACACAATACGTCGATAACGCCGTAAACGTTCTTTCATTTCGCACAGCACAGCATAAAACGAATTATCAAAATTCTGGCAAATATAGGAATAGTTTTTTTTATCAAATTTTCCAAAATCGAGCAACAGCAATTTTGAAGGCGTAATTTTATTGAATATAGGAGAAAACTTTTCATTGTCGAAATTCATCACCACATAATAATTATATCGGCCTATAGCCTCTCGTAAAATAGTATTGAAGATATGCTCATTGTATTGGTGAAACCACAAATCCACCTTATAATGTCTTCCCAAACGACTCACAAAACTGTTGTAAAGTGTATTTTTAAAAGGCGAATACTCATCAAGAAGCAGAAATACACGTTCCTGCCTGTTGGTAACATAATAACCTTTTCCCGGAATAGAATCAATAAGTTTACGTTCACGCAATTCAAGAAAAGCCTTAAACACGGTATCACGCGACACGCAATAATCCTTGCTCAGACCGTTAATTGAGGGCAGACAACTCCCTTCGGAATATTTGCCGGAAACGATTTCGTGCTCCAACAAATCTGCCAACTGTTTTACTTTCGTCAATTGTTGCCCCAATGTCATATCCATAAAAACACTACGATTACTGTGCTGAACTATGCTGATGCAAACATATACTATTTTTATCATTATCAAGCAATAAAATTATATGTTTAACAACATCTTAGTAAGTTTTAGCAAATGAATCCGAATAGAAACGAAAACACCCAACCCTACTGACATCTTTGAGTAATCACAATATCCTTTTACCCAAATCAGTCATTAGACTTTATGACCGATTTAAGTTTAATTCCAAGGACCGATATTGAATAAATTGCATTTTATTGTTAACTTTGTGGAAAACACTTCTGCCATTCAATAATTTACTCCGACTTTTCAACCCTAAAAACACAGGCAACCATGAAAAGATTTGCTTTACTTCTAATCACAGTCATATTATCGTTGAATTGCATGGCGCAGTCCGATAAACAAGTTGTGCTGAATCTGCAACAAGTTGAATTTACTGATGTAAGTTTCAAACAAACGCTTTTGTCAATGGCTAAAGACAGACCAGACGAGTACCAAAAAAACGAACATCTTGTCATGGATTTTTACAAATCGAGTTTATCCGTTGACCAATCTTTTATATTTGTCTATGAGTATTCGCCCGATAATAAATTTTCACATGCGCTTACCTACTATAGTGTCTTCAACGGCTGTTTCTTTTTCCTTTCACAAGAGATTCCTTCCAACATCATAAAAGTTCTGCCGACCATAAAGAAGTTCACATTTTTAAAAAGTGACGACCTTTTAGGACCAGTTGGAGGACCATACATTGGAATTATCAAGAAAAACAAAGAAAACGCTTACCAAATTCTTCACAACTGCGGGGTAGGAGAATAGGATAATGCAAGATGACACATAAATAACAAAAGCAAACGAACTATGAAATATTTCTTATCACTCTATATAATTACGCTCTTGTCGTTGAATAGCATGGCACAATCCAACGATCAAATCACTTTGAAACTTCAACAAATCGAGATTTCAGACCATCACCTCCGCGACGTAATTTCGGAAATGGCAAAAGATGCCCCAGAATGTTTTACAGAAGATAATTTCTACACATTAAACTTTTTCCAACCAACCCTCGCTGATACCGGCCTGGTTTTGGCACTTGACAAATTTGACGGAGACGAAAATATAGCCAAATTGCTTACCTACTATACCGTCATCAACGGCCTGACCTATTTTCTTTCTGACAAAGTGCCGGAAAACAGCATCCAAATCCTGCCGTCGACAAAAATTTTCTATTTCAATCCGACGACACTTCGCCATACCGACAAGTATAATTTTGCAGCTTGGAGACTCCATACCATTATGTTCCAGGTTCTTTCCAATTCATGCGAAAAATAAACTGTTTTTCAAACATCATCACCAACAATTGAATTTCATGCTATGAAAAGAAGAATATATATCAGCATCATAATTGCAACGCTTATCGCTTGCTCCAAGCAGTCTTTTGGACAAGTCCCGACAGAATCCATCGCGATGCAAAGTCCGAACGTAGCTTCCATGAGCCGATACGACGATGTTGAAGTGTCATTATTTAACGGCATTCCCCAAATCGACTTGCCTATTTATGAGATCAAAATCGACTCCAACACCCTGCCGATTACACTTTCCTATCATGCCGCCGGCATAATGCCGGAACAGCATCCGGGCTGGACAGGCACAGGCTGGACATTATTTTGCGGCGGAAGCATTTCACGCATTGTCAACGGTCTGCCTGATGAATATTCCTGCGAGAGCAACGGAATGCCGCAATATAAAAAATTAGGATTCTATTACACGCACGATTTCTTGGACAATGAGCAATGGTATTCCGACAAAACACTGATACCCGAAATCCTTAAAAACGACCAATTCAGGAAAGACACCCAACCGGATAAGTTCAGCTTCCGGTTCAACGACTGTCACGGAAATTTCTACATTGACCACCACGGGAAAACGAAAGTAAAATGCAATCGAAACGTAACAGTTGAAATAAAGATGGACAGTGTTTATGTTCCTAAAGATGTTATGGGGTACGGAATGCCACAGACGGACAACATCTACCCGTTCACCGGTTTTGTCATTACAACAGACGACGGGACACGTTACACTTTTGGGATGAATGACAATGCCGTCGAATATTCCATAAACTTCTGGACACAGCAAAATCAGGAATGGATTGCCACAGCCTGGCATCTTACACAAATATCATATCCTGACGGAAAAACCGTCAGTTTTAAATACGACCGAGGCCAATACATATGCCAGTTGGGATATTCCATTTCCAACATTGTTAATATAACAGAACCGGCGAACGGCATTTCTCGATTCATGGTATGCGATACGATTTCCCCCGCCGACTCTTTGTGTATCAAAGGACACCTCATCTCCCCTGCCTATCTGAAACAAATAGACTTTGCAGAAGGCAACATCCGTTTCTCGTCTGAACGGACTAACGAACTGCGCTATAACCAACACAAACTTTCTGCTGTATACGACTATTTAACGAACAGTTTCCCAAACAACCACTACCTGACAGCATTAATCTATGCAAAACAAGTCGCCAACCCATTTCCACAATGTCTGGACGACCTGCAATGGAGAAAGCTTACAGCAATAACGATAAACGACACATCCGGAAAATGTATACGCAATTTCAAATTTGAATATACCGACAATCCGAGAAGCAGGCTTATGCTCAATGGATTTTCTGACGAAACGGCAACCGGAACTCCCAAACACTATAAATTCGAATACAACAATCCCGACTCCCTTCCGCCATATCTGTCACAAATGGTTGACCATTGGGGATATTACAACGGGAAGAAAGCCGATACAAAAGATCCTCAATATTTCAACAACAGGGAATCGGATCTCGACAAAATAAAATACGGCATACTGAAAAAAATAACATACCCGAACGGAGAGTATACACGATTGGAATTTGAAGCCAACAGATGCATGAAAATTGTTTCAGACGACAGAACCAGCATAACAACTCTTGAAAAAGAGAAAAGAGTAGGCGGTCTTCGAATTAAACAGATATGCAACAGTAGTTCCGGTGATACAGCAGACGAAATCGTCACTAAAAAATTTTTCTATGTCAACAGTTATAACAAAGGAACCACATCAAGCGGTGTACTTAATTTTTATCCCAAATACGAACTGTCGGGAAACAAATTCTCCATAAACGACAAAGAGCATACGGACAAATACCTCCCGCTTTTCAGTGCACAATCGGTCTTGCCCGGTGGCAATAATGCTTTAGGCTCACACATTGGTTATACAGAGGTAATCGAAATGAACGCAAACGGAACTTCCACGCGCTACAACTTCACAAATTTCGACACTGGTGTCATGGATGTTTCCGGTTTTTGCCAACTTAGCACAGAGTGCGGCCCCTATGATCCATATTTTTCAAACAGTGAAAAACGTGGACTTTTGTCTTCTTCTGAAACATTCAGCAAAGGATGGATATCCACCAGAATACGTTACACATACGACGAAAAACCTAACAGCAGTGCTGTCAGATCCGTAAAAGCTGTTGTTTATAAAAAAGGCAACCAACAATATGCCGATTTAACCTCCACCCACATAAATACAGCTACAATGCAAGTAGCACTCAAAACAAAAGAAATCTTTGAACCTGGTAAAAACATTCCAACAGTCATCATATACCCCTACAACAAAAGTGATGTATTAACCAAAACTGCCTTTGATACAGAGCCTTCAGTTGTATCAGTCAAAATTCACTGACAAAAGGACAAATCAGCTTTATAATACCTAAACTAAAGTTATTATGAAAATTATTAGCTCAATACATAAGGCACGCCTATTGAATATAAATAGCATACTTATTGTAATTGCATTTTTAATGTTATCTTGTCATACCGCAAGAATCCAACAAACAAATGAAACCCTGCTGTTTGACAAGATGACAAATGAATATGCGTATACTACTGTCGAGCAGATGCCTTCTTACAAAGGCAGTAACAGTGCTTTTATGAACGATTTTATTTCGCATTTCAATTATGCACCCGAACAGAACGAAAACATTCAGACAACACTTCGAGTCCAGTTTGTCATCAACACGAAAGGGCAGCTAATTGGCGCAAGAATTTACAACAAAGGCTTAAACATGTTGACAAATTTTGAAAAAGCCGGACTAAAAGCATTGGAACAAATGCAGGATTGGACACCTGGGATACACAACAATAAGAAAGTCAATGTCCTATTAACAGTTCCAATTCATATAGATTTTCAATAACTTACCCATAAATCTGTCCGGCAGACTTGACAATGCATTTTATTATTGCTAATTATTAGTGGTGCGATAAAAACCACATCACTGTAGTTAAACGATTAATTTTAAACCAAATATAAGCGTTCATTGATTTTTTGATTTGAAAATGATTTATTAGTCCTGTAGTTTCAACATATCAGGATTATGAATCAGGGCAAGTTTGTATTTTCCCAAGTTGTCGAGTATATACCGCGATATCAGTTTGATAAACTCGTAAAGCAATATCAAGGAGATTGGCATGCCAAAAATCTCAGCAGTTACAGCCACCTTCTTCATCTCCTTTTCGGACAGTTGACAGGATGTGATTCTCTGAGGGATATTTGTCTATGCCTCGAAGCCCATAACAAGATGCTTTATCATCTCGGCTTTCGTAAGTCAGTGAACCATACCTCATTGTCTCGTGCAAACGAAAACAGGGATTACCGCATCTTTGAAGGGTTGGGTCTTTATTTGATTGACATGCTCAGACCGATGTACTCAAATATCCAACTGTCTCAAATTACCATTGACAACGAGATATATGCACTTGATTCCACGACCATATCGACCAGTATAAAGCTTGCAACGTGGGCTTTGGGGAAATACAGCAAAGGAGCAGTCAAGATGCATACCCTGTTGGATTTGAGAGGCAACATACCTGCCAATATCCATATCACGGACGGCAAGTGGCATGACAGCAACGAACTTGACTCTCTGACACCGGAGCCTTATGCTTTCTACGTGATGGATAAGGCTTATGTTGACTTTAAAGCACTTTTTAGATTTCATCAGGCTCAGTCATTTTGGGTATCACGTCCAAAAGAGAACATGAAATTCGATACTGTCGAGCAGATGGATATTTCCGATGTCAAGTCTGGCATACTGGAAGACTCTCGTATAAGGGTGACAGGATATAATTCAAGCAAGCTGTATCCCGAAGACATGAGATTTGTCCGCGTTTATGACCCTGACAATGACACTATTGTGGACTTTATATCCAACAATTTTGAAGTCAGTGCCTTGGAAATATC
>OLFT01000108.1_pt1 | contig 118008 bp, 100 predicted proteins | sample 1604921 | NCBI WGS metagenome assembly OLFT01 (sample SAMEA3888897, study PRJEB22519) | human gut metagenome | biome: human gut; feature: human-associated habitat; material: faeces | place: Denmark | collected 2013 | reverse complement strand
AGAGCAGAGGACTGAAAATCCTCGTGTCTCTGGTTCGATTCCGGAACTGGGCATTGTGTTTTGTTTAAAAATAATATGGGATACTAGCTCAGTTGGTAGAGCACCTGACTTTTAATCAGGTTGTCGGGGGTTCGAATCCCCCGTGTCTCACTGAAGAAGATAAGCGGAAAGCAAAAAAACAAAGGCTTCCCGCTTTTTTTGCGTCGTGTTAAGCGTTTTTTTTCTTATAGGATGGAATCTGATGGATACCTGTAGTGTATGGTGTAGAAGAAATATTGTGCTATAGTTTAGGTAACTATTCTTTTAAATGATGATAAGGATGTGAAACAAATGAAGCAGGAGACAGAGGAATGGCGTGCGGCAGAGAAAAAGCAGTATGAAAAAATGACGGAGACGCCGGTGTCAAAGCTCATTATTATGCTTGGCATACCGACGACAATCAGCATGCTGGTCACAAATATTTATAATATGGCGGACACCTATTTTGTCGGGGAGCTCGGGACAAGTGCTTCGGGAGCGGTCGGCGTAGTGTTTGGACTGATGGCAATTATTCAGGCTTTCGGATTTATGTTTGGGCATGGAGCGGGAAGTATTATCTCCAGAAGGCTCGGCGCGAAGGATGTAGAGAGCGCCACGCGGTTTGCGTCGACCTCGTTTGTGAGCGCGCTGGCTGCCGGAGGATTGATTACGGTATTGGGACTTTTGTTTCTCGAACCGCTGATGCGCTTGTTGGGAAGTACGGACACGATTCTGCCGTATGCAAAGACGTATGCCATCTTCATTCTGATTGCGGCGCCGTTTATGGCGAGCAGCTGCGTGATGAATAATATTCTGCGTTACGAAGGACGGGCAGCGCTTGCGATGGTAGGGCTGATCTCGGGAAGTGTCATCAATATCTTCGGGGACTGGTTTCTGATGACGCGGTGTCATCTTGGGGTGGAGGGAGCAGGAATCTCCACGGCGGTGTCCCAGCTCATCAGTTTTGGAATCCTGTTCTATATGTTTTCAAGCAATAAGACGCAGAGCCGGCTCGCGCTGCGGTATGTTACCAGAGAGCCAAAAGAAGTGCTCATGATCTGTAAGACAGGTCTGCCCAGCCTGATGCGGCAGGGATTGTCGAGTGTGTCCACGATGATGTTAAACGGGCAGGCGGGTGTGTACGGAGATGCGGCGGTGGCGGCCATGTCGATCGTGAACCGGATTTGCATGTTTGTCTTCTCGGTCGGACTTGGAATCGGTCAGGGGTTCCAGCCGGTGTCGGCGTTCAATTATGGAGCAAAAAAGTACGGCAGGGTGAGGAAGGGCTTCTATTTCACGATCACAGCGGGGGAAGTCCTGCTCGGCGCGATTGCGGTGCTCGGCATGTTTTTCCCGGCGCAGCTTGTGGCGGTATTTCAGAATGATCCCGAGGTGGTGGCGATCGGAGAGGTTGCGCTCCGCGTCCAGCTTGTGGCGCTGTTCTTCCAGCCGATGACGGTCTGCGCGAACATGATGTTTCAGAGTATCGGGAAAAACGGCAGGGCAACGCTGCTTGCCATGCTTCGGAGCGGACTGTGTTTTATTCCGGTACTGCTTCTGCTGTCAAATACCATGGGACTGACCGGCGTCGAGGTCTCGCAGACGGTCGCCGATATTTTATCCTTCTTCATTTCGCTGCCGTTTGCGCTTCATTTTCTGCGTGAATTGGACCAGAGAGAAAAAGAGCGTCCAAAAATCTGAAAAAATACAACACTTTCCCGCTGTCAAACGTTATCTATAGGAAGGCAGTCAGAGAGGAGGGGAAGCGGTGATTGAAGATCTCTATGAAAAATATCATGCGGAACTCATCCGGTGGTGCAGGCGTATGACACAGAACGAATCTGCCGCGGAGGATCTGGTGCAGGAAGCATTTTACCGCGCACTGCATCATACGCAGGAGCTGGACGGCATGGATCTTGCGCAGGGGAGAGCATGGCTTTACCGGACGGTCAAAAATCTGTTTGTGGACCGGTTCCGGCGTGAGCGCCGGGAGGCGGTGATGGCAGAACTGCCGGAGGAAGCACGGTACACGGATTATGGAGAATTGGAAAATGCACAGCTCCTTTCCGGGCTGCCGGAAGAAGAGCGCATCCTGTTTACCATGCGTTATCTGGAAGGCTACAATTCCAGGGAACTGGGGGAGCTTTTCGGAATACCGCCGGCGACGGTGCGTATGCGGCTTGCTTCGGCGAGAAAGCATTTGCAGAGAGAGTGGGAGGATTAAAGGATGGAGAAAAAGAAACGTTATCTGTTGAATTGTGAGGTATGTGACGCGAGAAAGATGCACGAGAATCTGTTTGACCCGTACGATGAGGTTGTGATCAATGCGGACGTGCTGCTGGTGAACGAGGATGCCAGAAGGAATCTGAGCCGGTATCCGATCCAGCTGAATGGCGATAATATCGTGGAGGCAGAGGGCGATGTGGACGTGCAGGTGCAGAACGGCTGGATGGAACTGAAATGTGGCCAGATGCCGGCGAGAAAAACAGTGCTGGTGGTCAACGGAGGACTTGCCATTTCACCGGGCACGGAGGAACTTTTAAAAAATTACCTTGCGATTATCGTCAACGGTTCGGTGCGTTACCCGGAAAGTCTTTCGGCGGGGCTTACCAGAATGAAGGTCAACGGAAAAACAAGTGTGTATCCGGATGATTGTATTATATTGAAGGGAAGCGCTAAGATTGATGCCTATTTTCCGCTGCGGGCAGAAGCGGGGGCACGGTATTATGCGGAGCGCCGCGTGGTTCTCCTGGATGAAAAGCTCGATGTAGCGGCACTCGCCGAAAAGCAGGTACGGTTTGAAACGCAGGAGCTTCTGGTGACGGAGAGCAACGTGGAAGCTGCGGTTCCGCTGGTGGGGGCTGCGACAACGCTTACCGTGGTGCCGGATGGATGTGCCTATGTGGATGAGGTAGACGGCGTGAGTCTGGATGAGCGGCTTCTGCGCAAATATGGAAAGAAGCTTTACATTAACGGCGATCTGAGTCTGGATGCAAACAGCACACCGTATCTCGCACAGATCGAGTACCTGTACGTCAACGGGACGGTACTGCTTCTGCCGGAGCAGAAGGACGCATTTCTGGCGCTGAACGTGGATTACAAGATGATGATCGTCCGGAGCGGACTGCAGATTGCGAACCGCCTGAAAGCGTTCGTGGGACCGGATCTGCTGGATGAGACGCCTCTTGGCATCACGATACAGGATTGTGTGCAGGTCATTCTGGAGGATGATCTGACGGCAGGGCAGATTCAGGAAAAATTGAAGTTTAAAGATTGTATGGAAATCATCTGTAACGAGGCGCAGAAGCAGGCGGTACAGATGGTCAGCGAAAATGTTGCCAGAATCAATACGGATCCGGGAAAAGGCTCCAAAGAGGAAGAAGACGCATTTGACGGAGTACGGATCAACGCGGAATCTTATGTTTTATAGTGAAAAGAGGTTGACAGTCCCGGTATAAAGCTGTATCATACTTAGGTGGATTCACACTGCAACGCGTTGCAGTGTGAAAATATCGGAAGATAACATATGCGACAGCGCGTATGACAGAAAGGATCAATAGATATGGAAATGGAGATGGAATTTTTACGGAAGCTGCCGACACCGCAGGAGTTAAAGGAGCAGCATCCGGTCAGTGCACAGATTGTAGCCACCAAGGCGAAGAGAGATGACGAGATCCGGGATATTTTTGAAGGAAAATCGGACAAACTGATCCTTGTGATCGGTCCGTGTTCGGCGGATAATGAGGATGCTGTGATCGACTATATTTCAAGACTCCGCACGGTGCAGGAGAAAGTGTCGGACAAGATTTTTATGATTCCGCGCATCTATACCAACAAGCCGCGCACAACCGGAATCGGCTACAAGGGCATGCTGCATCAGCCGGATCCGGAGCGGGAATCGGACATGTTAAAGGGGATCATCGCGATTCGTCACATGCATATGCGGGCGGTGGAAGAGACCGGCTTTACCTGCGCGGACGAGATGCTCTACCCGGAGAATCACCGCTATCTTTCGGATCTTCTGTCGTATGTGGCGATCGGGGCGCGCTCGGTAGAAAATCAGCAGCACAGGCTGACGGCGAGCGGTGTGGGAATTCCGGCAGGAATGAAGAATCCGACCGGCGGAGATATTTCCGTCATGATGAATTCGATCATTGCGGCACAGCACGGACATACGTTTTTATACCGCGGATGGGAGGTCAAGACGACCGGCAATCCGTATGCACATGCCATTTTGCGCGGATATGTGGACAAGTTTGGCAGAAATATTCCGAATTATCATTATGAGGATCTGCAGAATCTTCTGGAACATTATGAGGAGGCACGGGAAGCGGGGCATGAACTGGCGCATCCGGCGGTCATCATAGACACGAACCACTCCAATTCCAGCAAACAGTTTATGGAGCAGATCCGGATCAGCAAGGATGTCCTGCACAGCTGTAAGGTGTCGGGAGAGATAAGAAAGCTGGTAAAGGGATTGATGATCGAGAGTTATATCGAGGACGGTGCGCAGAAGGTCGGCGACGGCTGTTACGGAAAGTCGATCACGGATCCGTGTCTCGGCTGGGAGAAGACCGAGAAGCTGATCTACGAACTGGCGGAACTGTGGTAAAGGAGAGGGAATGTATCGGATATTGATCGTGGAGGACGATGAGATCATTGCGCGAAGCTTAAAAAAGCATCTGGAAAGCTGGGATTATGATGTGGTCTGCGTGGAGGATTTTTCCGACGTCATGAAGGAGTTCGCGGGGGCGGCGCCCCAGCTGGTGCTGATGGACATCAAGCTTCCCTTTTACAACGGGTACCACTGGTGCAGCAGGATCAGGGAGGTGTCGAAAGTTCCGGTAATCTTCGTGTCGTCGGCGTCGGACAATATGAATATCGTCATGGCGGTCAATATGGGCGGTGATGATTTCATTGCCAAGCCGTTCGATCTGGATGTGCTGACCGCGAAGATCCAGGCGCTTTTACGCCGTACCTATGATTTTGCGGGTCAGAATACGGTACTGGAGCATAGAGGCGCACTCTTAAATCTGGGCGATGCGACACTCACCTGCGGGGAGACGCGGGTGGACTTAACGAAAAACGAACTTAAGATACTGCAGGTGCTGATGGAGAACAAGGAGAAGATCGTGTCCCGCGATACGTTGATGACGAAGCTGTGGGAAAGCGACAGCTTTGTGGATGAGAACACCCTTTCCGTCAACGTGGGAAGACTGCGGAAAAAGCTGGATGCAGCAGGACTTCCGGATTTTATTTTGACGAAGAAAGGAATCGGGTACCATATCGGGTAGGGGATTTTGATGAAGCAGAAAATAGGAAGATCTTACATAAAATGCCGTCTGAAATGGATTGCCGCAGTGATTGGCTGCGGGATCGTGATGACGGCAGTCTTATTTTTAAATGAAGTGCCTGCCGGGGAGATTGCCTACGGCATGCTGTTGTGTCTGGGAATCCTGCTGGTTGCAGTGACGATGGATGGGATAAGTTACGGCAGACGGCACAGGGAACTGCTGGCATTGCGGCAGTCAATAACGGTATCGCTGGAGAATCTTCCGGAACCCGGCGAAATCCTGGAAGAGGATTATCAACGGCTGCTTGGGCTTTTGGCGGAGGAGAAAATGCGTATCTGGAATACGGCGGTCAGCGAAAAGCGCGATCTGATGGAATACTATACCATGTGGGTGCATCAGGTCAAGACGCCGATTGCGGCGCTAAAGCTTTTAATCGAGGAGGAGGTGGATATTCCCGGTGAAGAGGAGCCTTTGGGAGAGGACAGGGAAAGGCTGCAGCAGCAGAGGGAGAAGCGCAGGGATGAAGAACTGCAGCAGCTGTTTGCGATTGAGCAGTATGTGAACATGGCGCTTTCGTATATGCGTCTCGGATCGGAGACCACGGACTTTGTGCTGCGGCAGACAGATCTCGACGGAGTGATCCGGATGGCGGTGCGCCGCTATGCGAGACATTTTATCAGCAAGAAGATCACACTGCACTACGAGGAGACGGGGGCACGTGTGCTCACCGATGAAAAATGGCTCGGCTTTGTCATTGAGCAGCTGTTGTCGAATGCGCTCAAGTACACGCATGAGGGGAGCATCACGATCGGGATGGAGAAGGGACGCCTTACCATTACCGATACGGGGATCGGAATACGCGCGGAGGATCTGCCGAGAGTCTGCGAAAAAGGCTATACCGGCTATAACGGTCATGCCAACCAGAAATCGACCGGAATCGGGCTGTATCTTTGCAGCACGATTTTAAAAAAGCTGGGGCACAGCTTTACGATCACATCGCAGGAAGGAACGGGAACCCGGGTGACGATCGGCTTTCCGGAAGAGTCATAGAAGAATCTTACAAAAACGTAAGAAACAGCAGAGAAATGTAATCCAAAGAAATGGCTTGCATTTCTCTGTTTTGTTATACTGGGTACAGTCAAGGAAAGGAGAGAGACATATGGCAATTCTGGAAGTTCGTAATCTGAAAAAAATATATACAACAAGGTTTGGGGGAAATCAGGTGCAGGCGCTCGCAGATCTGAATTTTTCCGTGGAAAAAGGGGAGTATGTCGCAATTATGGGAGAGTCCGGTTCCGGAAAAACGACGCTGCTCAATATTCTGGCGGCGTTAGATAAACCGACGGCGGGGGAAGTGCTGTTGAGTAATAAGAACATTGTGACACTCGGCGAGAGGGAGATTTCCAAATTCAGAAGGGAGAACCTGGGCTTTGTTTTTTAAGATTTTAATTTGCTGGATCATTTTTCATTAAAAGATAACATTCTTCTGCCACTTGTCCTGGCAGATGCGCCGGTGCAGGAGATGGAGGAGAGGCTTTGACCGATTGCCGAAAAGCTCGGGATCGACGCGCTGCTGGAGAAGTATCCGTATGAGGTTTCCGGCGGACAGAAGCAGAGGGCGGCGGTTGCCCGCGCGCTGATCACCCGTCCGCAGCTGATTCTGGCAGATGAACCGACGGGGGCGCTGGATTCCAGGGCGACCGACGGACTGTTAAAGCTGTTTGGCACGATCAACGGGGAAGGACAGACGATTCTTATGGTGACACATTCCACGAAAGCGGCGAGTCATGCCAAACGGATTCTTTTTATCAAGGACGGCGAAGTGTTTCATCAGCTGTACCGGGGCAATATGACGAATGAGGAACTGTATGTGCGGATTTCGGATACGCTGACGGTTCTTACCACCGGCAAAGAGGGAGGCTGTCATGCGTAAGTTATATGTGAAACTGGCAGCAGTCAATATCCGCAATAACAGACAGCTTTACCTGCCGTATCTTCTGGCGGGGGTGTTTTCGGCAGCCATGTTCTATCTGGTACAGTCCATCCAGGATAACCCGGGGCTGGATCAGATGCGAGGCGGCGCCAATGTGGCGGTAACGCTGCTGCTCGGTGTGATTATTGTCGGACTGTTCGCGGCGATTTTCCTGTTCTATACCAACAGCTTTATCATGAAGCGGCGCAAGCGGGAATTGAGCGTATACAATATACTAGGAATGGAGAAGAAGCATATCGCCAAGGTGCTTTTTCTGGAAATGCTGTTTACGGCGGCGGTTACGATCGGCGGCGGGCTGGCGTTCGGCATTGTATTTGGCAAACTGATGACGATGCTTTTGTACCGCATGACGGGATTTAACCAGAGCGTTCCGTTTACCATTTCACTGACGGGATGCCACCACACGCTGGTGCTTTTCGGCTGCATATACGCGGTCACGCTTTTCTATAATTTTATGCAGATAAAGCTTTCCAACCCGATGGAACTGCTGCACAGCGCCAATGCGGGAGAGCGGGAGCCGAAGACGAAAGTGCTGCTGGCGGTGATCGGGGCGGCGGCACTCGGCGGCGGCTATTATCTGGCGCTTACGGTGGCGGACGCAGTCTCTGCCATTACCATGTTTTTTGTGGCGGTGCTGCTTGTGATTCTGGGAACGTATTGTCTGTTTACCGCGGGCAGTATTGCGGTACTGAAACTGCTTCGGAAAAATAAAAACTATTATTACAAATCAAGACATTTTACGACGGTTTCCGGTATGATCTACCGAATGAAACAGAATGCGGTGGGGCTTGCCAATATCTGTATTTTATCGACGATGGTTCTGGTGACGGTTTCCACCACCCTGTGTATGTATCTGGGAGTGGAAGATGCCCTAAAGCGGCGTTTTGCACATGAGGTGTCAGTGGTGTCCTACTATAATGCAATGCCGGAATATCCGGAGGAGGTGGATGCACTGGCGGAAGCATCCTTAAAGGATTCCGGACGGGTGCTGACGGGGCACAGCGCCATGTTGAACATGTCTCTGACCGCGGTGCGCACGGACGATGGATTTTCCGTGACCGGCATCGGAGCAGGCACAGATTACAGCATCAACGATGTGGTGCTGCTCACGATTCTGCCCAAATCCGACTGGGAGAATTATACCGGTGAAACGGTCGGGGAACTTGAAAGAGGGGAGATTGCACTGGCGTCATCCTCTTCCTATGAAAAAGGGACGCTGGCGCTCGACAATGAGATATATCAGGTAAAACAGATCTGCGCATATCCGGAAGCGGAGCGCGATTATCTGGATGACATGGCAGACGACAGTGTATTTATGATTGTGCCGGATAGGGAGACACTGGGACAGATTTTTACGGAGTTGAAACAGAACTGGGACGAGGAGCGTGTAAGCCTGCAGATCAAATACAATATGGCGTTTGACATAGACGGAACAGCAGAAGAAAAAGTGGCAGCGGAAAATGCGCTTCACTCGGTGATCTCGTCATACAATGACGGGCATCCGTCGGATGATACAAAGGACTCTTATTCCAGAACGTATGTCGAGTGCCGGGCACAGAACCGGGATGAATACTACAGCTTAAACGGCGGTCTGCTTTTTATCGGTCTGTTTCTGGGTGCGATGTTCCTCATGGTGACGGTGCTGATCATTTTTTACAAGCAGATCTCGGAAGGCTACGAGGACAAGGAACGGTATGCCATCATGGAGAAGGTAGGCATGAGCAATGCCGAGGTAAAGCGGAGTATCCGCACACAGATCCTCACGGTATTTTTCCTGCCGATCGGGGCAGCAGTGCTTCATGTTGTCATGGCGTTCCCGATGATCAAATGGATTCTGGCGGCGTTCAGCCTCAACAATACCGCGCTGTTTGCCCTGTGCGTGGCGGCTACGGCATTGGTGTTCCTGCTGATTTATCTGCTGGTGTTTGCACTGACTTCCCGCAGCTATTATAAGATTGTGGGGAATCAGGTATAGGGAAAATGGTTCCCACCATAAAATCCAAAAATTCTTCCAGTGTCATTTTAGGGTTCTGCAGCCAGCGAATGACACTGGCGAGAAGGCCGGACAGGTAAAAATCGGCAAGAAGTGCCATCTCGTAATCGTCATGTCCCTCCGAGGGAACAAAATAACGGTTTAAGAGGGGCCATACCACTTCTTTCAGGCGGGTCGCAAAATGCGGGTCGCCATGATCGCTTAAGAGTACAGCAGCATAGGTTTCATATGTCTGCATCAGATCTAAAAGAATTCCCATCTGACCGGAAAGGTCAAAGGTATCATTTTTTTCCAGAGAATCATTCAGAACATCTGTAATTTTCCCGAGGATTTCTTCCTCAATCTGATGAAGAAGATCATATACATCATTATAGTAGAGATAAAAGGTGCCGCGGTTGTAACCGGCAAGCTCGGTAATCTCCTTGATGGAGATTTTTTCTATCGGTTTTTGCGCGTAGAGAGACCAGAAAGCGATCCGCAGATTATTTTTGGTCTGTTCTGTGATATGGGGCTGCTTTTTCATGAAAACCTCCCGGTATAAGATTTGTGTTCATTTTGTCTTCACGTAAATTATAGCACGACAACGTGTTGTCTTCAATTTTTTAACACGTGCGGAGAATCTGTTGATTGATGAAAGGCAGCGCGGGGAGTACATTAGGCATAGAAAATGGAATCTGCATAGAGATAAAAAACAGAGTCTGGGAAGAAAGGCGGCCTTTTATGGCATATATCGAATTTAATAATGTAACGAAGGAATATAAGACAGGTGAGACTTCGATCAAAGCGCTGGATGGAGCCTCATTTTCTGTGGAGAAGGGCGAACTGGCAGTGATTCTCGGTTCCTCCGGTGCAGGGAAGACGACGGCGCTCAATATTTTAGGCGGAATGGATGTGCCGACTGCGGGCGAGATCAAGGTGGATGGCAGAGATATTGCAAAGTATAACAAAAAGCAGCTCGTCGGATACCGGCGTACCGATATTGGGTTTGTATTCCAGTTCTACAATCTGGTGCCGAATCTCACGGCGATAGAGAATGTGGAACTTGCGGCGCAGGTGTGCAGAAATTCTCTGGATGCCGGGGAGATGCTTACAAAAGTGGGACTGGCAGACCGCAAAAATAACTTTCCGGCGCAGCTCTCCGGAGGGGAACAGCAGCGGGTATCTATCGCGCGTGCGATCGCCAAGAATCCGAAACTCCTGCTCTGCGATGAGCCGACGGGAGCGCTTGATTATAATACCGGAAAACAGATTCTGCAGCTGCTGCAGGATACCTGCCGGAAGGATGGGATTACGGTACTTCTGATTACGCACAACTCTGCGCTGGCACCGATGGCTGACCGCCTGATCCGATTTAAGAGCGGAAAGGTGACAGAGATTACCTGCAATGCGCACCCTACGCCGATCGCGGAGATCGAGTGGTAGCGGGGCAGAAGAGAAAGGCAGGGATACCGATGATGAGTGCATATAATAAGGAGATATGGAGGGCAATCCGCAAGGAGAAAAAACGGTTTTTCTCCATCATGCTGATCACGATTCTGGGTGTCGGAATGCTTACCGGATTGCGGGCTGCCTGCATGGATCTGCGCTATTCGGCAGATCAGTTTTTTGACAGACAGGGACTGTACGATATCAGTGTCGTCTCGACGCTCGGACTTACGGAGAAGGATGTGGATGCCCTAAAGGCACTGGACGGTGTCATGGATGCAGTCGGCGTCTACAGTGAGACGGTACATGCGAAAGTAAATGATCATGAGGTCAGCATTGCGGTCTGCACGTTAAATGACAGGGGAATCAATCAGCCGTATGTGTTGTCCGGCAGGCTGCCGGAGGCGGCGGATGAGACCGCCGTTACAACCGCGTTTGCGGATGAGACGGGATGCGGGATTGGTGATGTCATTGCGGTGGATACAGCAGATGATGAGTCTTCGCTGCGCTACAGCCGTTTTACCGTAACGGGAATTGTGCTGGATGTGCAGGATGTCAACAATGCAAAGGGAGCGACGGCGTTCCGTTCCGGGCAGGCGGAGGAGGACACTGTGTTCATCTTGCCGGAGGCGGCAGACAGTGATATTTACACACAGGTCTGCCTTACCGTCGATGGCGCGGCAGAACTGTTCTGTTATTCAGATGTCTATGAGGAAAAGGTCGCGCAGGTGACGGATGCGATTGAAACGCAGATTAAGGAAAATCGGGAGCAGGCACGGTATGCGGAAGTCACGGATGAGGCGAAAGAAAAGCTTGCGGATGTGAAAGCGGAGGCGGAAGAGTCCTTTGCGGAGGCGGAGCAGAAGCTTTCGGATGCGAGAGCGGAACTGGATAATGGCTGGCAGGAACTTTCCGATGGCCAGGAGGAACTTGATGCGGCAAAACAGCAGGCGGAGGATGGTTTTGCGGAAGCGAGAGATGAAATTGCCGCGGGAAAGCAGCAGATTGCCGATGGCAGCGCGCAGCTGGATGCAGCAGAACAGCAGCTTTCTGAAGGCGAGGCGCAGGTGGCGTCCGGTAAGCAGACGCTTTCGGCAAAGGAAGAGGAAACCTATGCACAGTTAGACGCGGCACGCGCACAGCTTGCAGAGAGCAGTAAACAGGCAGCGGAGACGGAGGCGGCATTGGAAGCGCAGGCGCAGGCAGTCATCCAGACGTATGGGGAAATGTGGCCCGCGGAGGCATGGGATGCCTATGTGCAGGCGGCAGTGGAGGCGTATTTACCCGTAGCAAGAGCGGTGGTCGCAGAGCAGGATGCCTCGCAGGCACAGGCGGCGGTACCGGTACTGGTGGAGGACAGCCAGAGTGCGTTTTTGGAGGCGTTGCAGCAGCCCACAGCCGATCAGCTGGTACAGCTTGCAATGGGAATGGGAAATGTGCGGGCGACAATCCAGGCGCTCGGCGAGGCACAGGCGCAGCTCGATGCGGCAGAACAGACGGCACGGCAGCAGTTTGATGCGGCATGGAACGAACTGAACGAAGGGGAAGCACAGGTCATCTTCGGAAAATCGCAGATTGCCGATAAGAGAGCAGAGCTGGAGAACGGAAGAGAGGCGCTTTCCGAAAGTGAGGCGCAGCTTGTGAAAAAGGAACAGGAGACTGCGGCGCAGATAAAGGACGGTGAGGCAAATCTCGCCGAAGGACGGGAAAAACTGCTCAAAGGCGAAACGGAATACGCGGACGGCAAGGCAGAATATGAAAAAAATCTTGCGGACTTCAATGAGACGATTGCGGAGGAAGAGCAAAAGATAGCGGACATTGATATGACACAGTGGTATGTACAGGATCGCACGTCTCTGAGCGGCTATGCCAACGTGAAGAGCGATGCGGCGTCGATTGAGGCGATCGGTACGGTCTTCCCGATCGTATTTTTCGTTGTTGCTATTCTGATCAGCCTGACGACGATAACCCGTATGGTGGAGGAAGACCGCGGTCTGATTGGAACCTACAAGGCACTCGGCTTTACGGATCGTGAGATTCGCAGAAAGTATCTGGTGTATGCATGTGCGGCGAGTGTGTCCGGCGGAATTCTGGGAAATGTGTGCGGATTTGTTCTTCTGCCGGAGATTATTTTCCGAATTTTTGATACGATGTATCTGTTCCCGGAATATCTGCTGCGCTTTATGCCGCTGCTCGGATGTGGCGGAGCTGCACTTTTTGCGGCCGGAATTGTCATCGCTACCGCCTGTGCATGTAAAGCGGAACTTGTACACATGCCGGCAGTTCTGATGCGGCCGAAAGCGCCGCGCGCAGGCTCCCGCGTACTGCTGGAGCGCATCACGCCGGTATGGAAGCGCCTGTCATTTCTCAATAAAGTGACCGCCCGCAACCTGTTCCGCTATAAAAAGCGTCTTTTCATGACCGTAGCGGGAATTATGGGATGCATGGCGCTCTTACTTTTCGGATTCGCGGTGAGGGATTCGGTGACAGACCTGCTGCCGCGCCAGTATGAGAATGTGTACCGGTATGATGTCATGGCGGCGGGGGCAGCATCCGACAATGACAAGATTCTTTCCTATGTAAATGGGGATCCGAATGTGCAAAGTGCGCTGAACGTGCAGATTTCCACGGTGAAGCTGAAGAATGCTGCCGGGAAGGAAGAAAAGGCACAGATGATTGTCGTGCCGGGGGATGAGCCTCTTGCAGAGTACATTGGTCTGTACAATCTTAAGGATGAGGAGATCGGCCTTTTGGACGGCGAGATTCTGGTGACGCAGAATGCGGCAAATGTGCTTGGGTTTGCGGCCGGCGATCAGGTGGAGATTCAGGATCAGGATCTGAATCAGCGGGAAGTGACGGTAAGCGGTCTCGTCCGCAATTACCTCGGCAATAACGTCTATATGACAGAGAAAACCTATGAATCGCTGTTTGGCGATTATGAACCGAACGGAGTATTTTTAAAGTTGTCGGAAGAATGTTCGGATGAAATTGCCTATGCAGATGATCTCGGCGGAAAAGAGGGTATCGTGTCCTACACCAGCAAGCAGGAGCTTTCGGATGAGTTCTCGGATGCGTTCACCCTGATCAATATGGTGGTCTACATTGTGATTATCATGGCGGCGGCGCTCGCGTTCGTGGTTTTATTTACGCTGTCTACGACGAATATTTCCGAGCGGAGCAGAGAGCTGGCGACGATTAAGGTGCTGGGATTTTTTGACCGTGAAGTGCATCTGTATGTCAACAAAGAGACCATGATACTCACGGCGATCGGCATTGTCTGCGGAATTCCGCTGGGATATGCGTTTGCGCAGACCTTAACGTATGTTTTGAACATGCCGTCGATTTATCTGGCGGTGTCCCTTCACGGGAAAAGCTATGCCATGGCGGCAGGCCTCTCATTTTTGTTTGCGATCCTGGTGGATCTGCTGACGAACCGCTCCCTGGATGAAATTGATCCGGTGGAAGCGTTAAAGAGTGTAGAATAGAAAAAGCGCCGGCACCGATGTGTGAAGTTCATCGGTGCCGGCGCTTTCTTTTTGTAAGATTTAGATTTGTTAAGGTTTAATTTAGAAATTGATAAGAAATAAAGATAATAATGTGATACGTAGCTGATTGCTACATAAAACTTTATTAGGGGAGCGATATTTGTGAAAAACATACTGGACTATTTGGAAAGAACAACAGTATGCAATGCTTGGAAAACAGCGGTTGATGACGGGAATATTTGTATGACGTGGCTGGAATTGCAGGAAATGTCAAAAAGCATCGGGACGGCATTGTGCAAAAGAACAGGCAGACAAAAACCGGTTGTGATATTGGCGGAAAAAAGCGCAGTCACGTTGGCTGCAATGTTTGGAGTAGTGTATGCAGGATGTTTTTATGTAATGGTGGATCCCAAACAGCCGATCGAAAGATTATGCGAAATATTTCATACATTGCTACCTGAAATTATCATCATACCGGCAGAAAATGAAGCGCTTCTGGAACAAACGGGTTATGGAGAATGTAAATGTCTGTTGAAAGACATTATGAAAGAGCAGATTGATGAAAGAAAACTTCTTGCAGTACGTAAAGCATGCACAGCGGATGACCTTTTATACGGAATCTTTACTTCAGGCTCTACCGGAGTGCCAAAGGGGATTGTGGTAAGCCATAAATCAGTAATAAATTTTATTACACATTTTATTCATACATTCCAGTTCGCAGAGACGGATGTCATCGGAAACCAGGCTCCGTTTGATTTTGATGTATCAGTGAAAGATATTTATACGTGTCTGATGACGGGAGCGACACTTGTTATAATTCCGACAAAACTATTTTCTGTGCCGCCCGTGCTGCTGGATTATTTGTGCAACAAGCACGTAAATACCCTGATCTGGGCGGTATCGGCGCTTACGCTCATTTCAGCATTGCACGGATTGAAATATAGAATACCGATAGAGGTAAAGCGGGTAATGTTCAGCGGAGAAGTAATGCCGGTAAAACAGCTGAGGCAGTGGCAGCTTGCACTGCCGGAGGCGGAGTTTGTGAATCTGTATGGACCATCGGAGATTACCTGCAACTGCACTTATTACAGGGTAAAAAGAATATTTGAAGATGATGAGATTCTGCCGCTTGGGAAAGCCTTTGACGGAAGAAAAGTATTTCTTATGGATGATGAAGGAAAAGAGATTTCAACGGCAGAAAAAAACGGTGAAATTTGTGTGTCAGGTGAGTCGCTCGCAGAAGAATATTATCATAATCCGGAGGAAACAAGAAAAAAATTCCGGTGGATGGAAACTGCAGACGGCATGGTGCGGTACTATTGTACAGGAGATCTGGGATATTACAGTGCGGCAGGTGAGTTGTATTTTTCCGGGAGAAAAGATTTCCAAATAAAGCATATGGGACATCGGATTGAACTGGAGGAAATTGAGCATGCGTTGAATCAGTTGGACGGAGTAGAAAATAGTTGCTGCGTTATGAATACTAAGAAAAACAGACTGGTAGGTTTTTATTTTGGAACAGCAGAGTCAAAAGAAATAAAAAATGGTCTGAAGAAAAAACTTCCTCAGTATATGATTCCACATACTATTGTCCGGGTTGCGCATATGCCATTAAGTAAAAATGGAAAAATAGATCGGAATTACTTTGGAAAACGACAGGAAGTGGTGACGTAATGGATTTGGAAAAGTTTGAACATGCAATTACAAAATACGGAACCCCGTTATATGTATTTGACATAGATGAAGTAAAAAGAAAGACAGATTATTTTAGGGACAGGTTTAGGGAAAGCGCAGGACTGTGTTTTGCAATCAAAGCAAATCCTTTTCTGACATGTACAATGTCGAAAGTCACAGACAGAATTGAAGTATGTTCTATGGGTGAATTTGAGATTTGCAGAGAATTGCAGATAGAAGCGGAGAAATTGCTGATATCCGGAGTTCTAAAGAAAAAGGAAGATATTACTGAGATATTGAACATATACGGGGGGAGATGCCGCTATACGGTAGAATCCGTTGAACAGCTTTACAGCTACATAAACTGGAGCAGTACACACGGTGAGAAAATCAACGTATATCTGAGACTGACAAGCGGAAATCAGTTTGGTATGGATGAGGAGGCGATTGAGAAAATAATTGCTTCAAGGGATCAGTTTCCAATGATTAAAGTTTGCGGGATACATTTTTTCTCAGGAACACAGAAAAAAACAGCAGAAAAATTCAGCAAAGAAATTGCGTATCTGGATAAATTTTGCTGGAAGATAGAACAAAAGTATGGATTTACAATGAGTGAATTAGAATACGGTCCCGGAATAGCAGTGCCTTATTTTAAAGATCAGGAAGATACTTTAGAAGCGGATATAGAAGTAATTAAGACAGCAATATCTGGAATGAAATGGAAAGGAAAGGTAATGCTGGAAATGGGACGTGCGTTTGTTGCATCATGTGGATATTATCTTACCTGTGTTCACGAGTGTAAGAAAAATAATGACAGGAATTATTGTATTGTGGACGGAGGAATGCATCAGATTCAGTATGATGGGCAAATTCGGGGAATGTACCAGCCGAAGTGCAGAATGTATCCAGACGGAAGAGAAGGAAAAAAAGAAAAATGGACCATCTGTGGGGCACTTTGTACAGCGAATGATGTTCTGGTTCGGGATATTGAGCTGACAGCTCTCGGGGAGGGAAGCGTTATTATTTTTGAAAATGCAGGAGCCTACGCGATGACAGAGGGAATGTCATTGTTCCTGAGTCATGAATTGCCTGCGGTAGTGTTTTACAGTGAAAAGGAAGGCTTTAAATTGGCACGAAATAAGCAGGAAACTTACAAATGGAATATGGAGGATCACAAATAATGGAAAAGTTGATGAATATTTTAATGGAAATAGACAGTAGTATTGCATGGGATAAGGAAGAAAAATTGATCGATGACAGGATTATGGATTCTTTTATGGTAATATCCCTGATCTCCGAATTGGAAGACCAGTTCCAGATTGAGATAGATGCGTCAGAAATTATTCCTGAAAATCTTAATTCAGTCAATGCCATGTGGAGAATGATAACAAAATTACAGGAGAGTTGATATGGCATACCATACAGGGATATATTTGCTTCTGTTTTTGCCGGCTGTCCTTCTGCTCTACCAGTTGACGCCGAAAAAAAGCAGATGGATTACGCTGCTGGCAGCCGGCTACCTTTTTTTCTGGATATGTAGTGGAAAACTGGTGCTTTATCTGTTAGGAACAACGTTATTCACGCATTACATTGCAGTATGGATTTCATGGATAAAAACAAAATGTAATGATGAAACAGCAGGAATGCAGAGAACCGAGGCAGGCACTATAAAAAAAGCTTATAAAAAGAAAGAAAAAGCGATATTAGTATTTGGAATATGCGTTCTTCTGGGAATACTGGCATATTTAAAATATTATAACTTTTTTATCCAAAATGTGAATGTGCTTCTGGCACAAGGAGGAAGCAGTCTGGCTTTGGGTACAAAGCAGATGCTCATTCCGGTTGGCATATCATTTTATACGCTGCAGGCGATTGGATATATGGCAGATGTATATTGGGAAAAGGTGGAGGTGTTCAGGCATCCTGGAAAGATCGCTCTTTTTCTGGACTTTTTTCCACAAATTATGGAAGGTCCGATCAGTTCGTATGCGCAGACAGCAGATACGTTATTTGAGGGAAATCCCCTGACGATGGAAAATCTGGCGCAGGGAAGTGCGAGAATTTTCTGGGGACTTTTCAAAAAGCTGCTGATAGCAGACCGCCTGTATCTTCTTGTGGATGTAATCTTTAATAATTATCAGTATCATTACGGAGAAATGATTGTTATCGTGGCAATCGCTTACACCACCCAGCTATACATGGAATTTTCCGGCTGCATGGATATCATTATCGGCAGTGGGAAAATGTTTGGCGTCACGCTTCCGGAAAATTTCAGACAACCGTTTTTTTCAAAAAGCGCGGCGGAATTCTGGAGAAGATGGCATATTACGCTTGGTGTCTGGTTTAAAACGTATGTGTTTTATCCGGTATCTGTGTCTGGCATTGTAAAAAAGTGGAATAAATTTGGAAAGAAGCATTGTGGAAAATATTTAACAAAGCTGGGCATATCGGCGCTGTGTCTATTCCCGGTCTGGATATGCAATGGTTTATGGCATGGGGCAAGATGGAGTTACATTTTTTATGGAATGTACTATTTTGTAATACTGCTTGCTGAAGTGGCAGTAGAACCATTGAGAGATAACATATTGGAAATATGTCATCTGGATAAGAATGCCCTGCCGTATCGAATATTACAGACTCTTAAAACGTGGCTTATTATTTTTACAGGGGAACTTTTCTTCAGGGCAAACGGACTTCAGGCAGGAATGAGCATGTTTTTCAGCATTTTTAAGGGAAATAATATTCAGAGTTTTGAGAATATTGTAGCACGGCAGAAGGAAATAAGAGGAATTTTAATGTCGGTCGGACTTGACCGGCTGGATTATTTTGTGGTTATTGCCGGTTGTATTGTTGTTGCAATTGTCGGAATTATAAAAGAGAAAAAGCTGCTGGGAGAGGAAGGAATCCAGAAATTGTGGCTTCCGGTCAGGTGGACGCTTTATTACGCCTTGATTTTTGCGGTATTGATTCTGGGCGCATATGGAATGGGCTATCAGCAGGTGGATATGATTTATGCAGGATTTTAAATATTTCAAAAAAATTATTTCAAAGAATATACTTTTTATGATGATACTGGTGCTGCTTCTGGTGGGTGTATCGGAAAGAATAGTGAATTTAATGGTTGCGAATGATAGCTATGTACTGGATCGAAATAAAAGCATTTTCCGGATATTAAGGGAGCCAGAAAACAGCGTGGATATCATTGTATTAGGGGACAGTCTGGGTATGACGTCCATTTCCCCGATGGCGTGGTGGGGCGATTACGGAATGACAGGGTATGTGTGTGGACAGACCGGTCAGAGAATGCAGGAAGCTTTTCATATGCTGCAGGCAGCATATGAAACCCAGAGCCCCAAGCTTGTTATTCTGGAGACGAATATGGTGTTCCGGTGCAAAAATTTGTCATCAGAAGTAAAAGATTGCCTGGGTGAGATTGGCTATCGCTATATTCCAATATTTCAAGGACATGATATTTGGAAATCCATATTATCCGAAAAACAATATCCTGCTGAGAATTATAAGGGATTTGCATTTCGCTGCGAGACTGTTCCATACGAACAGGGGGAATATATGCAGAAAAATGACCAGAAAGAAGAAATTTCAAAAATTGTCAGTTTCTATCTGGAAAAAATAAGAAAACTGTGTGAAAAAAATGGAACGAAACTGTTGCTGGTAAGCACTCCGTCTCCAATAAACTGTAATTATGCGAGGCATAACAGTATAGAGGCATACGCAAGGGAAAAGGGGCTGGATTTTCTGGATTTAAACTTGAAGACGGAAGAAATAGGGATTAACTGGAAGACAGACAGTCTTGACAACGGAGATCATCTAAATTACTCGGGAGCAGATAAGGTTACACGATACCTTGGCAATTATCTGACCCAAAATTATACTTTCCCAGATCACAGAGGCGAAAAAACATACCGCACATGGGATAAGGAATACAAAATATACGAGCAGAAAGCGGTCCGGGAAATGAAAGTTATCAAGAAAGCAGGCTAAGCGTTTACGGTTTATTACAAATCTGTTATGTTATACATTAAGAATGTGACAGGAGAGGACAAAGCATGAAAAAAGAGCAGGTATTAATTGTCGAAGATGATGCGGATATTCGTGATGGGGTGCGGATTTTACTCGAGAGTGAAGGATATGCTGTTATGGAAGCGGAAGATGGAAGACAGGGGCTTTATTGTCTGAATGATGAAGTGGATCTTGTAATACTTGACGTTATGATGCCTGGTATGTCCGGACTCCGAACTTGTGAGGAAATCCGTAAAATATCGAATGTGCCGATTCTTTTTTTGACGGCGAAAGCACAGGAATCAGATAAGCTGATAGGTCTTATGGCAGGCGGGGATGATTATCTCGCAAAACCGTTTTCTTATGCGGAGCTTTTAGGGCGTGTGAAAGCATTACTGAGGCGTTATAATGTATACAGAGGAAGGAGCTGCGAATGGGATGAAAATGAAAACTCTTATCTGACACTGAATGGAATTAAAATTCATGAAAAGTTCAACGAGGTCTATATAGATGGAGTGATGAAAGATATGTCAGATATTGAATATCATATTCTGCTGCTTATGATGCAGCATGCCGGAAAAATATTTTCTGCACAAAATCTTTATGAGAGTGTGTGGCAGGAACCTTATTTCTACTCCTGCAACAGCACGGTAATGGTACATATCCGAAAACTCCGGGTAAAAATAGAGGATGACCCTAAAAATCCTAAGTATATAAAAACGGTATGGGGAAAGGGGTACAAATTTGACACAGATAGTAAGTAAGAATCATTCTATTTATGTACAGTTGCTGTATCTCTTAACCGGCGCAGCAATTGCAGCAATCGTTTTTTTTCAGATATTTTATTCAACGGGAAACTATGTTCTTGACCATTATCTGGAAAGCTCTACGTATATAGAAAAGCAAAACCTGAAATATCTTGCTAAAATGCAAAAATATGTGACGGCAGAGCATATTTCATCGAGTGATATAGCACAGCTTAATACATGGGTTCAAAGGCAGAAGATGATATATGTCAGAATATATAAGGATCAAATCCAGATATATGATTCTGATTATCCTAAGGAAGATGTCAGCGTAAGCGAAATTGCGGCGGGTAATTATCCGTGGGAAAGCTATTATGATCTGGAATTGTCTGATATAACGGTGGAAGTCATGATTTCCGGAAGTTTCAGCTATCAGCTATATAACTGGCTATTGGTGGCATCAATCTGTCTTTCTTTCGCTGTTTTTCTTGGCATTGTTCTGCTTGGAATACGAAAGAAAATGAAGTATATTTTAAAACTGAGTGATGAAATTGCTATTCTGGAAGGTGGTAGCCTTGATTATTCCATCACGGTCAAGGGGAAAGATGAATTGGCCATGCTGGCAGAGGGAATTGAAAATATGCGGATTGCGTTCCAGAGTCTGTTGAATCAGGAAATGGAAATGATGAAGGAAAATCAGCGGATTGTGACAGAAATGTCACACGATATCAGAACACCGGTTACTGCAATCATGCTATATTCGGAAATACTTCAGAAAGAACAGTATAAAACAGAAGAGCAGCGGAAAGAGTATGTGAAAAAGATAAACAAAAAAGCATATCGGTTAAAACAGCTGGTGGATCATCTGTTTGAGTATGCTCTTGTTGCCGGGGACGAGGAGATAGAGTTGGAAGAACCGGAACTATTTGAGACCGTTTTTTTTGATTTGTTCTCTGAAACATGTAATTATCTGGAACAGAAAGGGTTTACTGTAGATTTCGATGTAGAATGGGTGGAGCAGAAGATAAGCATATCGACAGATTACATGATACGCATTATGGATAACGTGACATCAAACATTATCAAATATGCAGAGCCCGGGGAGGTTGTCAGTATTTTTTCCAGGAAAGAAAAGGATCGGGTAGGCATTTTGTTTGAAAACAGAGTGCGCCTGCCGGAAGAGAAAGTTGAAAGTAATGGAATTGGAATACAGAATATCAAAAATATGATGAAAAAAATGAATGGGGAATGCATTGTGGAAAAGGAAAATCAGGAGTATCGAATCATATTAGTGTTTCCATATGTTAATTAGAATGAGCCGTCATAAAAAACGCCGGCACCGATGTGTGAAGTTCATCGGTGCCGGCGCTTTTGGGATGTGTTACATCCTGTGTTTTATGATGCGGATGTCAGAATCTGCATCGTTTATCCTGTGTGTAATTAACATCCGAGGTTAAAGTATTTGCAAAGAGCAGTAAATAACTCGGAACAGCTATTGAAGTTAAAGCACATAGTTTCGTCCTCCTTATTTTTATTTGTGTTAGCTAAGCACAAAAGAATTGTAACAATTATGTAACAACTCTGCAATAGGAGGATATTGGAAATAGGATTACGCTTCAAGCTCTATTATGATATGCGAAAAGTGCGGCGGGGGGCTGAACACCAAAGACAAAATAAAAGCCCGGTAAAATCCATAACGGATTCTACCGGGCTTTTAAGGTAAGCAGACAACGGGAATCGAACCCGCCTCCTCAGCTTGGGAAGCTGATATACTACCGATGTACTATGTCTGCAAAACACATATTATTATTATAGCGTAAATAAAAAAGATTGCAACCACTTTCTAGGAGAGTTGTTCGACAAAATTGTTTCTGTACAGGATTAGTTGTTTAAATCGTGTATCGGAAGAAGGCTTGCCAGAAACATGGAAAGACAGAAGCTATGCTTACAAAAATAAAACCAGAATCATTGACACATAATTTGTGCAAATAGACGAAAAAATAAATGAAAACGCATGAAAAGTAAAAAAAGTGTTGAAAACAGGATAGAATTCTAGGGGTTTTTTGTTTGGAGTTATATATAATGTAGATATAAGGAGGAAGGAGGAAGCGTAGATGCAAATGAAACTGGGAAAGCTTCTGGCAGAGACCAAGACGGGAGAAAAAAGACAGATTGAGCCTGAAAAAGATGGAAGAGGACAAAAGTATGAATTTGAACTGGCGGGGTATCATTTTTTTGTAAAAGACATGGTAAAAAAAACAGAAGAAAGTGATGAAGAGAATCAAGAATATTTTATCACAAGAAGAATTGTGGGAAAGAGAAAGGAAGCTTCTGGAAAGAAGGAAGGAATTGCACTATCAATGTACCTTGAGTTTGGAGAGGAAACGGATATTTTTCGAGTGGGAATACCGTCAGCGGTATATGGTGCATATGTAAGTCGAGAGGAAAGTACATATCACTCCTTTATGGAGGATCGCCTGACAGGAGTGATGCTGCTTTTATTTGATGAGGATCATAAGAAATCAACGGTTGTGCAGAAGATGAACCCTGCAAAATATATAGAAAAGGAAGAGCGGAAACGTGGAGAGGGCAGGTACCTGCATAAAACAGAGACTACGTCCATAGGGTATGGCTTCGGGGAAGCAACTTATGTAAAACTCTGCTGGCCTTATGAGGAACGGGAAAAAAGTGTGGCGCTTGATTCAATGGAGACTCCTGCACAGGCGTTCTATCCGTTGGAGGAGGAACAGATAGAACTTGTTTTGGAATACAGGGTGGCACACAAAGAATGCAAAACCTTTACGGATGGTCTGTATCAGGAATATCAGGAACTTTCGCGGCGGCTTGTGAAGAGAGGAGAGAAGACAGTGCGCTTGCCTTTTTCTAGGGAAGAGGGAATACAACTCCGAAGAAAGTGTGTAGGCAGAACTTACCGGGAATTTGGTCCGGATGGAGCGGGTTTTTTCTTCGATTTCGACCCTGAATATGGGTATGAGTCGGAACCTTCCGGATTCGGGACGTCTTTCCACACGATTCCACATAAGACTTACACGCATATTCTGGAATACGGGTTTACCGGACGTCAGCTTAATATTGCGCTTGATCTGGCAATGCATAGTGAGGACTATTTCAGGAAAGCTGAGAGGGTCATAGATTTCTTTGTGAATTACTGTATAACGGAAAATGGGTGGGTGTACTCATTGTACGATACAGAAAAGGGAGCGCCCTTTGCATCCTTCGGAGATGCTTCAGCGCCTCGGTTGCACTATATGTACTACGAAAAATGTAAGGGCAATTATTTGAGAACTATGACAGAGCCAATGCTGGATTTGTTGGAGGCATATCTTTGGTATCGGAAAAAAGGAGTAAAAAAGGAAAAGTGGCTGGAGAGCGTTATACGCTTTGCCAATTTTCTGTTAGAGAAGCAGAATGCGGATGGCTCCTGGTGTCGGGCTTATTCCATGACCGGAGAGCCAGTGTATATGAATGATCGGGAGGACTACACTACGGAAGAAAATGACAGAGGAAGAAAAGCTTCTACGATTATTCCGGTAATGTTTTTGTGTGCGCTGGCAAACTGCCTGGGCGAGGAAAAATACCTTCAGTCGGCTAAAAAAGCGGGCAATTATGCATTGGAGCATGAGATGAGATGGGAACTTTACCAAGGCGGAACCATGGATAATCCCAATGTCGTGGATAAGGAGGCCTCCCAATATATGATGGCAGGTCTGTATCATCTCTACCAGATGACAAAGTCTCCAGAATATCTGGAAGGGGCACTGTGCGCTGCCAAGCAGTTTGTTACATGGAATTATATCTGGAACGCACCTATGAGAAAAGGAAATATTCTTTTTTCCAGAGGATTTTGTACGAAGGGAATGGGAGCCATTAATTCCATCTGGTGCGGTGGTGTGGTTGACATATACTCGCTCTTCCATATCCGGGAGCTATACTTGCTTGGGAAAGAAGCAGAGGAATCATTTCTTATAGAAATGGCAGAAGATATCAGCATTGCAACCCAACAGATTCTGTCATGGTCTGGAGATACCATGGGCTTTTGCGATAGTGGCATGCAGCCGGAGGGATTTGGAATCTGCCCTCAGGGAATGGATGAGGGAATGATTGAAAAGGGAGATATCTGGGGAACTCTGGGTTGGATCTACTCAGCTGGAATCTCAGGAATGGAGCGGTATTTGAAGGTGATAACATAGAGGCTGTTCTCTGTCCAGGCGCCGGACAGAATAGTATGATAAAAGAAAGCAAAAACAAAAGGAGGATTTACTATGAAGAGAAGAATTACAAGCATGCTGCTTGCAGCGGCAATGACCATTACTATGCTGACAGGATGTGGCAGTCAGGGGAAAGAAACAGAAAAAACAGATACGGGTGCAATTGTATTGGACATGTATCATAGCTGGAGCACCGACAGCGAAAGAGGAGCGGCTTTGGACAAACTGATACAGGAATTTAATAAGGAATATGAGGGAAAGATTGAAGTAAAAGTTACAATTAATCCCGATTTCCCAGCATATCAGGAAAAGGTAAAAACCATGATTTCCACTGACACAACGCCGGATATTTTTCATTATAATTTTAATCCTAACGATTTATCGAGACAGAAGTCAGGAAAACTGATGGACTTTTCGGAATATATGGATGACGAGTGGAGAGCTAGATTTGGAGAGGGAGATCTTGAAAATCTGACCATAGACGGAGAGATTACATCTATTCCTTTTGAAAAGGCAGGAGCAGTTTTCTATTATAATAAAGAAGTATTTGAAAAAGCTGGAATTACGGAATTTCCAAAAACCTGGGACGAGCTTTTGGAGGCGTGCAAAAAGATTAAAGACAGCGGTGTGACACCAATTTCCCTTTACACGGCAGATGATGCATGGTATACCTGTAATCTGTTTACATATCTTGCGGCAGGCTATGCAGGTGTGGATGCACTGAACAAGGGCGGCGATATCAATACTGAACAGATGAAGGCGGCAGCTGCAAAGCTGAAAGAGTTCTGGAATTATACGACAGGAGATGCTATAGGAGCAAACTATTCTGTGGCAATGAATAATTTTGCATCTGGTAAGACTGCGATGGTAATTGACGGACCTTGGCTGATTGGCTCTCTTGGTAACGATATCAAGGATAAGATTGGAATTGCTCAGGCGCCTACTTTTGGAGACGGAACCGTATCTGAAAATTATGTGATTACAGATGCACAAACACCATGGGCAGCTGCAAAGACAGATGATAAGGAAAAGGCGGAGGCTATCGTAACCTTTATGAAATACATTACTTCTGAGGAAAGTGTAAAGCAACTTACCCTGGAAGGGGCGGTGTTCCTTTCTCCGAAGCTTGATATGGAAGATCCAGATGTACAGGGAACAGGCGGGCTTCTGGGAGAATACCTCGCTCTGAACGCGAACGCTGAGGAGAGTACCGTAAATATCCAGAGAAACTTAAGCACAGCAGCCAATTCGAAGCTGCCGTCCCTGTTGGAAGAGCTTGCCCTTGACAGGCTCACGCCGGATGCATTCATTGAACAGCTTGCGGCAGAAAATAAGTAGATAACCCAAGGAAAGAGAAGGAGCGTGTACTATGAAAGGACAACAAAGACTGTTGTATTTACTTCCCGCCTGTATATTGGTGTTTGCCTTTTTCCTATTCCCATTGGCTTATCTTTCCTATATAAGTTTTTTTGAGTGGGATGGTTTAGGACCAAAGACATTCGTGGGATTTGAGAATTTTGAATATGTGTTTTCGGATCCGATTTTCCGGACAGCAGTGAAAAACACGATTGTGTGGCTTTTATCGGCACTGCTCCTTCATATCCCTTTTGGGCTTTTGTTGGCACTTTTGCTGAATCGAAAACCAAGAGGGTGGAAGGTATTTCGGGTAATGTATTTTATACCTAATGTGATCTCAACCACAGCCATTGCATTTTTGTGGTATTTTATTTACCATGTGGACGTAGGACTTTTGAACAATATGTTGAATGCGGTAGGGTTAAAGAAACTGACCCATGCATGGCTTAATGATCCAACAACAGCTCTGTGGTGCAATCTGGTTCCATTTGTCGTGTATGTGGGGTTGACGATGATTATCTTTATGACGCAGCTTTCGACGATACCGAAAGAACTTTATGAGGCAGCGGTCGTAGATGGAGCAACCAGCCTGCAGGTGGATCTTAAGGTGTATCTGCCATTACTGAAACCAGCGTTTATCACGAATATTATGTTGAATCTGGCATTCTGTCTACGTACCTTTGAGTATCCGTTTTTAATGACGGGAGGAGGACCGGCAAACAGCACCATGAATCTGTCGCTTTATATTTATAAAGAGATGGTGGGAGCAAACCGGTATGGCATTTCCATGGTAGCAGGTCTTGTGACAGTATTTATGGGATTGATTGTAATGGTATTCGTCAATATTCTGCAGAGAGAAAGGAGGAACTGCCATGCATAAGAAGAAAATAACACCAACGGGAGCATTGCTTTATGTATTTCTGACGGTTGTACTGGTATTTATGATGATTCCGTTTGTCTGGCTTCTGATTTCCTCTTTGAGACCGAATGCAGATTTGTTCAATGAACCATTTGCAGTGCCCAAAACGTTGTCCTTTGAAAATTTCCGGGCGGTTATGGAGAGCCATCCCATGCTTTTGTACTTTGCAAATTCGGTTGCCATTGCAGCGATTGCCACGGTAATAGCTGTTGGGGCGGCTACGCTTGCCGCCTACGCTATGCAGCAGAGATTTTTAACAAGGAAGAGTCTGACGGTATTATTTTCCATGTGCCTTTTTATTCCTACCAATGCATTTATGGTGCCATATTATGTTATGATTAATAAAATAGGACTGTACGATAATGTACTCGGAATTGCCTTAGTATATGCGGGAGTGAATCTGCCTATGAGTTTTATGGTAATTAAGGGCTATATGGATACGATTCCGGGTGAACTTTTGGAGTCAGCAAAGATTGATGGAGCTACTGCAGGACAGTCTTTCTGGAAGATTATTCTTCCGGTATCGAAGCCGGGAATTGTGACTGCATGTATCTTTCTGGTCATCAATTCATGGAACGAACTCCTTTTTGCAAACCTGCTGAATCAAAGTGACTCTTCCAGAACCATTCAGGTGGCGATCCGGTCGTTCCTTACGACTTTTGAGGCTAATTATGCATATGCTTTTGCAGCTATGGTAATTTCTATACTGCCTACAATTATTATCTATGCATTGCTGACAGATCGGATTATCGGAGGTATGACTGCAGGCGCAGTAAAGGGATGATTGCAATGAAAATCATGATAGTAGAGGATGAGGAAAATATAAGAGATGGCATTAGAAATCTCGTAGACTGGAATCAGGAGGGGTTTGAAGAACCCCTGCTGTTTTCCAGTGCTGTGGAGGCGCTTGTGTTTTTAGAGACAGAGACAGTGGATGTGGTGCTGACGGATCTCTATATGCCGGTGCTGAATGGAATTGAATTTATCCGTATGCTACGAGAGCAGAACCAAGTGTGCGAGGTAATTATTCTGACAGGACACGAACGTTTTGAACTTGCCAGAGAGGCCATTGCATTAGGAGTAAAGCAGTATCTGCTAAAGCCGGTGACGGGGCAGACGCTTTTAACAGAACTGCACAAAGTCAGCCGGGAAATTCAAGAGCGGATGAGGTTAAAGGACTGGGTCGATATTGCGAAGAAAAAGCTTCATGACTATCTTCCGGTCATTCAGAATCAGTTTTGGAATGATCTTTTGTTAGGAAATTTAATTGAACTGAAGAAAATTAAGGAGAGAGCGGAGGAGGCGGAGATAAGCATTCCGGAGTCGGAAATGACCTGCCTTGCGGTGCAAAGGAAGGGGGAACAGCTGGAAAGAGACAGGATCACCAGAGAAATGGCGCTTCGGGAACTTACAGAAGAAATATTAGGGGAAAAATATTTGGGTGCTCTTTTTTATAACGGAATGGAGATGGTGATATGCAAGGGACGGATTTCTAGAGACTATGTGGAGATTCTGAATGAGTCTGTCAAGCATAATTTCGGCTATTCTATTTCAATTGGAGTAAGCACGGCACAAAAAGATGCGACAAATCTGAGAAATCTGGCAAGAGAGGCGATGGATGCGGTGCAGTCCATTCATGAAGAGGATGTAATATCTTATATCTATTACCGGGATATTGAAAATAAAAAGAAGGAAAGGGTGGAATACCCGTACGAGGAGGAACGAAGGATTTTACATGAGATTCGATTCCAGAGGCTTCCAGACAGGAACTTGCTTCGGAAATTTTTAGAAAAGCTTCTTCCTCCCCGGTATTCGGTGGAAAAGTCTAAAATGCTGCTTTTACAGTTCCTTTTAGCACTTGTACGGATGGCAGATGAACTAGAGATAGATGTTGCGACGGAGTTTGGAAAAGCGGAAGCAAGCATTGAGAGTCTGCAGAAGGTGGAAGAAGCATTGGAGAGAATGATCACAAGAATGGTCAGTGAGAAAGAGAAAATGTCCAGAAGATATACAGAGATTCTTGTACAGTCGGCAAGAAACTATATTCAGGAGCATTTTGCTGACGAGGAGCTTTCGGCCGGAAAAATAGCAGAAGCAGTGGGAGTGACACCTAATTATCTGTCCAGAATTTTTAAGAGTATTACAGGAGATACCTGTGTCAGTTTCCTGGGCAAGGTAAGATTGGATGAGGCAAAGAAACTTTTGCGTGACTCTTCATTTAAAAGCTATGAGGTGGCGGAGGCGGTGGGGTACAAGAATCCTAATTATTTTGGTGCTATGTTTAAAAGATATACCGGGTATACACCGAAGGAGTACCGGGAGGCTTCGTATGAAGATAAGAATTAAGTCTGTCAAAAGCAAGATAATCGTTTTCTTTATCGGTCTGGCAGCGTTCCAGATCTGTGTGATGGCAGGGTTTGCCAAATTGCAGTTGGAGCCATCCATTGTGAGTATGTATTCAGAACATTTAGAACGATTTGCAGATGTGGCGTTAACAGAAACGACACAGGAGACGGAGAAGATAGAACGTTATATGGTAAATATCATCGGTGATGCCCAGATTCAGGATTTCCTCCGCAGAGCGGACGAGGAGCAGAGTGCAGAACTGCCGCCGGTGTTGTCTACAGAACTTCGCAACCGGATTCTTAGCTATACAGATTACGATAATATTATTACGGCAATATATCTCGTGGATAATTATGGAAGGATTTACAGTAATCTTGGGAAAAGCCCTATGCAGACCTTTATGAACCGCAATCAGGAGTTGAAAGACAGGAAGGAGGAGTCTGCTGTCTGGTATGGAGGGGAAAATGGAAATACCATAACGGTGTACCGGAACGTCAATAATAACACCACAGATCTCACACAAAAGATCGGAGCGTTGTGTATTTTTATAGACCGCAAGATGTTTCAGGAACGCATTGATGATCTGATGATGGAAGAAGAACAGCATTATGTTCTGGAAAATGAGGAGCGGCACCTAAAGATTTCTTCAGATCAGGATGAGACAGAAGAAAGGGACAGTATTGTGGTGATGAGAACGGATGGCAGGTGGGGGCTGAGAACCTGGATTGAAAAGGATATCATTTACCGACCGGTGAAGATGATGATGCGGATCCTGCTAGCAGAACTTTTTGCACTGCTTCTGGTGAGTATTGCTCTGGTGGTATTTCTGTCAGAACGGATTACAAGACCAATACGTAAGCTTACTATTGCCATGAAGGAAATTGGAGCGGGAAATATTGATACGGTGGTATTAGATGAGGGGGAGGATGAACTAGGGCTTCTTGCAGCAACCCTGAACCGAATGTCAAAAAGCATCAAAAAGCTCATGGAGCAGATTCATGAGGATGAGAAACAGAAACGATATCTGGAGCTAAAGGCTATGCAGTATCAGATTAATCCTCATTTTCTCTATAACACACTGGACTCTATTGCCATGTCTGCCAGAAGAAATCAGGATAGGCAGAGTGAGGAAATGACCCATGCTCTGGCTGAATTTTTCAGAATCGGACTAAGCCACGGAGCGGAATATGTAACAGTGGAAATGGAGGTTCGGTATGTAAAAGCCTACCTTGAAATTCAAAATATGCGATTTCCCGATTTATTGACATGGGAGTGCAGTATAGAACATGGACTTGAGGAGATAAAAATTTTAAAATTTATTTTGCAGCCGCTGGCGGAGAATAGTATTTATCATGGCTTTCGTGACTCGGGAGAGTGCGGTCACATAGAGATTCGTGTATATACCAGCGGAAAAAATCTGCAACTTTGTGTATCCGATAATGGAATTGGAATGATGCCGGAACAACTGGAAATTCTAAAAAGCAGGATGGCTTGGAAACAGATGACAGAACAGAGTATTCAGGAGGGGGGATTTGGGCTGCAGAATGTACAGCAGAGATTGCAGCTTGTGTATGGTACGAAAGCCGGACTTCACATAGAAAGTGAGTGGGAGGAAGGCACCAGGATCACGGTAGTGATTCCGGATATAATAAAAACACATTCAGAAAAGGAAGGGAGTGTTTGATATGGAAAAAGCAAGACCGGTTTCGTTGAAAGAGATACGTATTAGGGATAACTTTTGGGATAAATATCGGAGACTTGTAAGGGAGGAGATTCTGAAATATCAGTGGTGCGCTATGAATGATCAGATTGAGGGCGCGCCTAAAAGTCATTGTATTGAAAATTTCCGCATTGCAGCAGGAGAAAAACAGGGAGAGTTTTACGGGGCTGTGTTTCAGGACTCAGATGTGGCTAAATGGCTGGAAGCGGTAGCATATACATTGGCAGAGAAACCGGATAAGGAACTGAAGAAACTGGCAGACAGTGTAATTGAACTGATCGGTAGGGCACAGGAGCCGGATGGGTATTTTAATACATATTTTATTCTGAAAGAGCCGGGACAGCGGTTTAGAAACTTAAGAGAAGGGCATGAACTATATACTTTGGGGCATATGATTGAAGCGGCAGTGGCATATAAGCGGGCGACTGGTGAAAAACGGTTTCTGGAGATTGTACAGAAGATGGCGGATCTGGTGGCAAATACTTTCGGAGTGGAAGAGGGAAAACGCATGGGAATGCCTGGGCATCAGGAAATTGAGCTGGCTCTTATGAAACTTTATGAGGAAACGGGTAAAGAGAGCTATAAGGAACTGGCAAAATATTTTATTGATGTACGTGGCTGTGGAAATAGAAATTATTTTCTGGAGGAGATGAAACAAAAGGACGTAAAACGTATTTTTCCGGAGCTTAACGACTATCGTCCGGAATATTCACAGTCTCACCTTCCGGTGCGCAAACAGCGCACGGCGGAAGGACATGCAGTGCGGGCAGTTTATATGTATGCGGCAATGGCAGATATTGCAGCGGAATATGATGATGAAGAGCTGCTTGGCGCGTGTGAGACGTTATGGAATAATATGGTGCATAGACGGATGTATGTGACAGGAGGAATCGGATCATCCGGGATTTTGGAACGCTTTACTGCGGATTATGATCTTCCTAACGATTATAATTACTGTGAGTCCTGTGCATCTATCGGACTGGCGTTTTTTGCGCGGCGCATGATGCAGATTACAAAAAAAGCAAAGTATGTAGAGGTGATGGAACGGGCTTTGTACAATACGGTTCTTGCAGGTATTGCAATGGATGGAAAGAGTTTTTTCTATGTCAATCCGTTGGAAGTATGGCCACCGAGCTGTATGGAGCGAACCTCCAAAGAGCATGTGAAAAGTGTAAGGCAAAAGTGGTTCGGAGTAGCATGCTGCCCGGCCAATATTTCAAGAACGCTTGCGTCATTGGGAGAATATATTTATGCCTGTGAGAAAGATACTATCTATGTGAATTTGTTTATAGGAAATGAGACGCAGATTACAGTGGGAGAACAGAAGGTTCACCTGTCATTGGAGACTGACTTCCCGTGGAAAAATCAATTCAAAATCAACGTTTCCGGCGTGAAGGAAAGCGTACAGCTTGCAGTTCGTATCCCAGAATATGCGCAGGATTATAAAATTTTCTGCGAGGGAAGGGAGCAGTTTTACAAGGAAAAAGATGGATATGCCTACATAACCTGTGAAAAGAACGGAAGGTATGAAGTTCAGTTTGTTTCAGAGCCACGCTTTGTGAGGGCAAATCCAAAAGTAAGAGCAGATGAAGGAAAGGTCTGTGTGATGTGGGGACCACTGGTATATACAGTAGAGGAGACGGACAATGGAGAAAATCTTCAGGCTCTTTACATAGATACTGCCAAGCCGGTAAAAAAAAGTGAAAAAGAGGAATTTCCAATGTTGATTGCAGCAGGAAAGCGTATATGTGAAAGCGGTTGGGGCGAGGAAGAACTTTATGGAAGTCATCCTTTGGAATTTGCAGAAACAGAGATTACGTTGGTACCTTATGCTTATTGGGGTAACCGGGAAAACGGGGAGATGGCAGTGTGGTTGAAGGAGTATCTGTCTGATAGAAATAATAAGTAAAAAAGGATATGTTCCACTTGATATACTACCCTCATAATAGGACAATGAAATATAAAAGTCCTATATGAGGGCAGTTTCATGTCCAGAAAAAGTAAGATAAGTCCAATATAAAAGGTCAAAATAGTTGAGCAATAGTTATATGTTTTGTGAGAGATCAGTGTTGAAGTGGAGACGAATATGATATAATGTGCATATGCAATGAGCAGTGCCAGACGTGACGGCTGCGCTACTACCAGAGGAGAAAACAATGAAAACAGTTGCAATCGTGGCATGTTCCAACGCACAGAAAGAAGAATATCGAAGCCAGAACGAGGAACTGGTGCGGTATCTGGAGGAAACAGGACACAAGGTTTTATGGAGCAATGATATCTATGAGAAGAATGCTGCGTTTTCGGGGACGGGAGCAGAGCGCGCCGCGGAGCTGATGCGTTTCTTCAATGACCCGGAGGTGGAGGAGATCTATGACATTTCCGGAGGAGATCTCGCTAATCAGGTGCTGGACGGGCTGGACTATGCCGCCATCCGAAGAAGCAGGGCGGTTTTCTGGGGCTACAGCGATCTGACGACGGTCATCAACGCCATCTATGCACAGACCGGAAAAAGCAGCGTGCTCTATCAGGTCAAGAACATGGTCTGGGGAGAGGTAAAAGAGGTGCAGCGGCGGAGATTTGAGAACCGTGCGGCGCTGTTTGACCCGCAGGTTCGCTTTGTGCAGGGGGAGAAGATGGAAGGCGTTGTTGTCGGCGGGAATATCCGCTGCTTTTTGAAGCTGTCGGGAACCCGCTATTTTCCGGATCTTTGCGACAAGATTCTGCTGCTGGAAGCATACGGCGGCGAAGTGCCGCAGATGGCGACGTATCTGGCGCAGCTAAAGCAGCTGGGGGCGTTTGAGAAGGTCGGAGGAATTTTGCTCGGAACATTTACGGCGATGGAGGCGCATGCGTGCAGCCCGGATATCACCGCACTGGTAAGGGGGGCGGCAGGGACGCAGATTCCGATCGCAAAGACACAGGAAATCGGTCACGGAAATGACGCGAAAGCGATCCGGATCGGAGAAAGGATATACTGCGGCGGAGACGAAGCATGTCGAAGCGTTGTTACAGATGCTGAAAGGAGACAGTTGGAAACCAGATGAAAAAAGAGATGACATACACAGAACTAGCGAAAGAGACGACAATCCTGACGGCTGCCGTGGCGATTATCGCCACAGCCGTATACTTTTTTCTGGTGCCGAGCCACGCATCCGTCAGCAGTATCTCCGGTCTCGGAATCGTGCTGTCCAACTTTATACCGCTGCCGCTGTCCGCGATCACGATGATCTTAAATGTGGTGCTCTTAATCATCGGATTTTTTACCTGCGGAAAGGAATTCGGCGTGAAGACGGTCTACACCAGTGTGGCGCTGCCGGTATTTCTGGGAATTTTTGAGAGAATGTTCCCGGATTACGAATCGCTCACCGGCAGTCAGGAACTGGATGTGCTCTGCTACATACTGGTGGTCAGTGTGGGACTCAGTATTCTGTTTAACCGGAATGCGTCTTCCGGCGGATTGGACATTGTGGCAAAGATCATGAACAAATATCTGCATATGGAGCTGGGAAAAGCCATGTCGCTGTCCGGTATGTGTGTGGCGCTTTCGGCGGCGCTCGTCTATGACAAGAAGACGGTTGTGCTCAGTATCCTCGGGACGTATTTCAACGGCATTGTGCTGGATCATTTTATTTTTGACCATGACATGAAGCGCCGCGTCTGCATCATTACCGAGAAGGAAGAAGAACTGCGCAAGTTTATCATAGAAGATCTGCACAGCGGAGCGACGATCTATGAGTCAATCGGTGCATACAATATGCAGAAGCGGAACGAAATTATTGCTATCGTGGACAAGGCGGAGTATCAGAAACTCATGAATTATATCAGCCGTGAGGATCCGCATGCATTCATTACGGTATACACGGTGTCAGATATCCGCTATCAGCCGAAGCGGCAGCAATGAAGAATGCGATACAACTGTTGTAAAAAGGAGAAACATACATGGGAATCTATGATAATGCAGACAGCTCATACAAAGCTGCCGGGGCGGAAACCTACTATCTGCCGGTTCTTTATACGGAGGACGAGCGCAGCAGCTACGCCGCATGGGGCATCAAAAAAGAAAAACTGTTGATGCCGTTCGCTGTTGTGACGATCATCATTGACGCGTTTGTGCTCTGTGCCACGGTCGTTTATCTGTTTGTGGTACAGCGGCAGACGCCGGCATTTTCCGTCTGGATTTCGTGCTGGGGCGGTCTGGTCGGTGATGTCTCCTACGGTGTGGCGCTGGTTTTGACGGTTCTTATTTTAAAGCCGCTCGACTGGCTGTTGGATAAAATCATGCACAGACCGGAGGAACCAAAGATGCTGCAGGTGACGCCGAAGGAAACGGGCGTCTCGTATTTCCTGCTTCGCGGTACAACGGTACTTGCGCAGGGAATGCTCACGTGGGATGCGTGGGAGGCTGCGCTCACTGTGGAGACGAATGAGATATTGCTCGAGGGGCAGAGACTGCGGATCGGAAGCAATACGATCGCATCGATCTATCCGCCTGAGAAACAGAAGCCGTGGATGGATCATCCGGCGGAGCAGATAACGGGAACCATCAGCCTGGCGCATATCCGGAAAAATATGCAGGGGTACCGGGCGTCCCTGGAAGAACAGAAAAGGGAAGCAGAGTGGAGACGGCAGAACCCATAGATCTGCCGGTGGAAAATAAAAGAAAATGGAGACAGACACAGATGAGATATCCGAAAAATTTATCCGAACATGGAACGATCGGTTTTGTGGCGCCATCCTTCGGGTGTGCGACTGAGCCGTATCACACCGCATTTTTGAACGCACAGAAAAAATTCCGGGAAATGGGACATCCCCTGGATCTCGGACCGAATTGTTATGCCGACTGCGGAATTGGGATCAGCAACACGCCGGAGGCGTGCGGCAGAGAACTGACAGAGTATTATTGCAGCGATAAGAATGAGGTGCTGATCTCCTGCGGTGGCGGGGAACTGATGTGTGAGACACTGGACGCGGTGGATTTTGAACAGATCCGGGCAGCGGTACCGAAGTGGTACATGGGATATTCCGACAATACGAACATGACATATCTTCTGGCGACGCTCTGCGATACCGCTTCGATCTATGGACCGTGTGCGGCGGCGTTCGGCATGGAGCCGTGGCATCAGAGTCTTTCGGATGCATATGCACTTCTGCGCGGACAGAAGCATACGGTAAACGGATATGATCTCTGGGAAAAGGAAAGCTTAAAAGATGCCGAGCATCCGCTTGTGCCATACCATGTCACGGAACAGCGGATTTTGCATGTTTTCCCGGAACCGACGGAGGCACTTACGGTGCAGGGACGCCTGATCGGCGGATGTGTGGACTGTCTGGTGAATCTTCTGGGGACAACTTATGATAAAACAACCGGGTTTGTGGAAAAGTATAAGAATGACGGTATGATCTGGTTCCTGGAATCCTGTGATCTTAATGTGATGGCGATCCGACGGGCGGTCTGGCAGATGAAGCATGCCGGCTGGTTTTCCCATGTGAAAGCTTTTCTGATCGGAAGACCTGCCGTCTACGGGCAGGAACTGATGGGGCTGGACCAGTACCATGCGGTGTGGGATCTGTTGAAAGATTACGGGGTGCCGGTCATTATGGATGTGGATATCGGACACCTCGCACCGATGATGCCGCTGGTGTGCGGAAGCTATGCAACGGTGCAGGTGAACGGAAATGACATCTCCGTGAAGATGGAGTATTTATAGAATAATGTTAATATTTTTGCCGATGCCGGTGTTTAAGAGGGTATCCAGATCCAGACTCTGGGATACGATCTGTGCCGCAGTGGTGGCAGTGCCGTCATCCGGACTCTCTGTGGCACCGGATGTGGTGGTGCCGTCTGTTGCGGAAGAACCTGTGGCAGCGGCATTTTTTTTCTGCATCAGCAGGTTGTTATCAGAGGTAACGAGCGCCTCGCCGCGGCTTGCAAACCGTTTGGCATATGTTGAGGTGCGCTGCATGTAAGCCGCATCAGCGGAAAAAAGTTCCTTGAACTTGGAGAGATCCGCACTCTCAAATAAGGTTGTACGGCTTGTGAGTGTGCCGTCATCATTGACGGTGATGCCGATCTTATCGAGTTCGGAAGAGTATTCGCTGGTAATATTTTTCAACTGCTTTGCACTGCGCTCCAAGGTACGGTCCGAGGAACTGCCGGCAGAGGAAAGCATGTTGTTGTAGGTCTGGATATAGGCGAGCACGCTGTTGCGTGTGTTGGCGTCCTGGTCATCCGAAAAATCAGAGGAAGTCAGCCGGCGTACTGCCTGACGAAGCGCCCTGCCGTCTGCGAGAGCGAGCTGGTTGCCACTGAATTCACGGCGTTTGGAGGAAGTGCCGGCTTCCCGGTCGGAACGGTAGAAACTGCGCAGGTAATATTTGGAACTTAAGGTGGTGCCGGATCCGATATACGCTGTATTTGACATAGTGATTCCTCCTTAAAAAGATTCTCTAATATGTTTCGGCAGAATGCGGCATAGAATTAACCATAGAAAACAAAAAACGGATATGCTATACTAAATTCCAAAGAATTCGCCTGAAAGCAGGAAATACGAATTCTGGTAAATGGGATGTGTGAGAGGAGGATATCATATGGAAGCAATGATCTGGATAGGTCTGATAATTCTTTTTGTGTTGGTTGAGATTGCGACGGTAGGACTGACGTCCATCTGGTTCGCAGGGGGCGCGCTGATTTCCCTGATTCTGTGCCTGTGCGGCGTGGGACTGGGCTGGCAGATCGGCGTATTTTTCGTGGTCTCCCTGGTTCTGGTGGCATTTACCCGGCCGTGGGCGATGAAGTATTTAAAGCCGCACCTGATCCGGACCAACTACGAGCAGGCAATCGGGGAAAACGTATGTCTGACGGAGACGGTAGACAATCAGAGAGGAACCGGTACCGCGGTCTACAAGGGACAGGAGTGGACGGCGAGAGCCAGCGAGGATGGAAAAAGATATGAGGCGGGAACGATCGTGAAGGTAAAGGAGATCCGCGGTGTGACCATGTATGTCACCGAAAGCGGACTGATGCCGCAGGTTCCGACGACACCGCAGACAGAGCAAAAGGCAGAATAATATGAAGCTGGGAATGGTATTTGAGGGAGGCGCCAACCGTACGGTGTTCTCCTGCGGAGTGATGGATGCGTTTCTTAAGGAGGGGCTGATGCCGGATTATCTGATCGGCGTCTCCGCCGGGATCGCATACGGTGTATCCTACCTGTCGGGACAGAAGGGCAGGAATATTGAGGTTGTGGAAAATTATATCGCGGACAAGCGGTATATGGGCATGCGGCATCTCTTTAACCGGAAGGAGAAAGCATATTTTAATACGAAGTTCGTGTTTGAGGAAGTGCCGAATGAACTGATTCCGTTTGACTATGACGCGTTTGCAGCGTATCCGGGAAAAGTCGAGGCAGCAGTGACCAACATTCATACCGGAAAAGCCGAATATGTCGAAGTGCCGAGGGGACGGGACATGCGCGATACGCTGGTGGCGAGTTGTTCGCTGCCGATCCTTTTCCAGCCAGTGAAGCTTGGCAGACATTATTATCTGGATGGCGGGATTGCCGATTCCATCCCGTATGAACACGCGCTGGCGGAGGGATGCGACAGACTCATCGTGGTGCTCACAAGAGAGCGCGGATATGTGAAGAAGACGGAGAAGGCAGTCCGCCTTACGGACAAGCTGTACAAAAAATATCCGAAGATTGTGGAGAGCATGGATTCCCGGGCGGAGCGCTACAATGAATGTATGGCCAGACTGCAGGAACTCGAGCAGGAGGGAAAAATCTTCGTCATCGCTCCGGAATCCACCTATGGGGTGGGACGGACGACCACGGACGTCATCAAGCTCCGGAGGCTTTACGACGAGGGTTATGAACTGACAGAAAAGCGCATGCAGGAACTGCGTGCATATCTGGGATAAGAAAGAGAGGAAACAAACGATGAAGATCGTATTTTTGGATGCAAAGACGATCGGTGATGACATCGATCTGTCCGGTTATGACGCGCTGGGCGAGGTTGTAAAATACGGATTTTCCACACCCGAGGAGGCGAGAGAGCGCACCCGGGATGCGGATGTGATTGTTCTCAACAAGGTTGTGATCAACGAGCAGTCCATCGGCGAGGCGGAGCACTTAAAGCTGGTATGTGTGACGGCGACGGGAACCAACAATCTCGACAAGGAATATCTGGATCAGCGTGGGATTGCATGGCGCAACGTGGCGGGCTATTCCACGGAGACAGTGGCACAGCATACGTTTGCATTATTGTTCTATCTGCTGGAAAAGTTACATTATTATGATGAATATGTAAAATCAGAAAAATATGTGGGGGATGTTTCCTTTACACATTTTGACAATGTGTTTCATGAGCTGAGCGGGAAGACATGGGGCGTCATCGGCCTTGGCGCGATCGGCAGAAGAGTGGCGGACATTGCGGGCATGTTCGGGTGCCGGGTGCTCTACTATTCCACCTCCGGAAAACACGATCAGCCGGGATACGAGAGAGTAGATTTTGATACGTTGCTCGCGGAGTCGGACATCGTGTCGGTGCATGCGCCGCTGGATGCCAATACGGAAGGGCTTATGAACGCCGGAGCGTTTGCAAAAATGAAAAAATCTGCGATTTTCCTGAATCTTGGAAGAGGACCGATTGTGGTGGAGAAAGATCTCGCGGAGGCGTTAAAGAGCGGTACGATCGCTGCAGCAGGACTGGATGTGCTCTCGGCGGAGCCGATGCGGGCAGACAATCCGCTGCGTGAGATCAAGGACAGTGATAAGCTGATGATTACGCCGCATATCGCATGGGCAAGCATTGAGGCACGCACGCGTCTGATGAAGATCATTGAGGGACAGATCCGGGAATTTTTCCATCTGTAAAAGAATGCGCCTATTTGGGGGCGCATCAGCTTGGAATCTGCGCATCCAGACCGCTGTGGAAGGACAGATTGCCGTATTCTTTTAGAAATTCCAGAGTGAGCTGTTTCTGCAGCTCACTTTTTGGTTCTGTATGCAGTAATGTGTGAAGCTTTCGCATCATGGTAAGGCAGCGCGCACTGCTTTTTTCGTACAGATCAAAAAAGCTTTCCGTGGAGACGCGTGTGGCATCCCAGGGATTCTTCCAGGAGGCATGTCTCAGGTTAAAAGGATCTGTGCGGAAAAACAGCGTGTCGCTCGGTATCAACGGGGAAAATAACGGGTATCCCAGAAAATGCTTCTCCATGAACCGGAAAAGAACTTTTTTCTGACCGGTTTCATCGTGAAGAATCCGCATGCCGAGCGGAAGCGAGATGATTCCCATCCACATGGTGCTGCGATGAATGGAAAGTTCGGGGAATGCGTAATGATAGGCATCGTACAGGAGCCCGGCAATCACGCGTTTCTGGGCAAAAGTCAGCTGGATCGTATCGGCGGCGTGGAATTCACAGGGTGTCTTGTGGCGCTTTCTGGCAAGCAGTTCGGTGTCGATCTCTGTCTCGAGATAGGCATGTCTGGAAAAATAGCTTTTCTCCTTTTTGTCATGGTAATGCGTCATGGCATAGATATAGGGATGGCATGTGGTGTCGAGCAGATAGTGCCCCAGGAAACCGGAGATGTAGGCTTCGGCAATGCCCCGGTCTGCAGCGGACGAGAGACGACCGTAACTTTCCAGCAGTCCGTGAAAAAAGGCACGCGGCTCCGTGGTGTGTGCGAGGGCACCGAGATTGTGGCGGTGCAGGGCATAGGACGGAAGATAATAGAAAAACAGATCCGGTCCCTGCAGTCCGAACGCATAGGCGCTGCGGTTATAAAACAGATTTTTTTTCTGGGAATTACATTTTAACTGGTGATAGATTTCTTCGCCAAACAGATAATGTGTAACAAAACCTGGCATGGGAATTCCTCCTTTCGTTCATCATGAGTATAACCATTTTATAGGAAGGTGTTAAGTGAGGAATGGAAGATTTAAGAAAAATGTAATAAAACAAATAGATTGACAATCAAAAAAAGAGTGTTATACTATCACGTAGTAATGGAAACTATATAATATAGTTCGGTGATAATCAAAGCAGTCAGATTGTCATAAGATGATAGACAAAATAAGGAAAATGTATATCGGGTGGCAACACTTAAAATGCATTGCATATGTAAAAAAAGAGCAGTATTCCTTATACTTTCATCTTAGAAAAGAATTAGTGTGTATGGAAGAAAACGGAGGATTAAGTGATGGCAAATTTAGCACAGTCAGTAGAGAGAAAGGCATTCAGCGTGGCGATTGATGCAGCATTGAAGCATCTGAATAAGGATCGTGAAAAAGGCCTGCTTCAGATTGTTGATCTTGCAGAAAAGTTCATGGGCGATAACTTCCGTAAGGAAGCGTATGACGGAGCCAGAAAGATGATTCAGGATCCGGACAATAAATGGATGCATTATGTAAATCGTCTTCTGGATGAGACCGATCCCCATGTAGCAAAGATGACAGCATTAAATCTGGGATATCAGGCAGCATTTGTGGGAACGAAGACGATTCGTAAGATGAGGGAAGTACATAACTGTAACATCCCGTGGCTGATCTTAATGGATCCGACCAGTGCATGTAACCTGCGCTGCACCGGCTGCTGGGCTGCTGAGTACGGACACAAGCTCAATCTTACGTTTGATGAGCTTGACAATATCGTGACACAGGGTAAGGAGCTTGGTATTTACTTTTATATGATGACCGGTGGTGAGCCGTTAGTCAGAAAAGACGATATCATTAAGCTCTGTGAGAAGCACAACGAGTGTGCATTTCACTGCTACACAAACGGAACTCTCGTAGACCAGGCATTCTGTGACGAGATGAAGCGTGTCGGCAACCTGTCCTTATCCATCAGCCTTGAGGGATTTGAGGAGGCCAATGATTTCCGCCGCGGCGAAGGTGTATTTGACAAGGTTCTTCATGCAATGGATCTGCTTCATGAGAACGGGCTGATCTTCGGTAACAGCGTATGCTACACCAGCAAGAACATGGATGCCGTTACATCGGATGAGTTCTTTGATCTTCTGATCGAGCACGGGAGCCGTTTCGCATGGTACTTCCATCTGATGCCGGTAGGTATGAAGGCTTCACCGGAACTGATGCCGACCAGAGAACAGAGAGAATATATTTACCACAGAATCCGTGAGGTACGTGGATTTACAGGCGGTAAAGAGATCTTCGTTATGGACTTCCAGAACGATGGAGAGTATGTTGGCGGATGTATCGCCGGAGGAAGAAACTACTGCCACATCAACCCGAAGGGTGATGTTGAGCCGTGTGTATTTATTCACTATTCAGGAGCAAATATCCGTGAGAAGTCTCTGTTAGAGTGTTTACAGCAGCCGCTGTTCATGGCGTACAGAGACGGTCAGCCGTTCAATGAGAACATGCTTCGTCCATGTCCAATGTTAGAGAATCCGGAGCTGCTCCAGAAGATGGTACACGAGAGCGGTGCACACTCAACGGATGTTGAGGAGGCGGAGCCGGTAGAGCATCTTTGCGGAAAATGTATGGAGTATGCATGCCAGTGGAAAGAGACAGCAGATAAGCTGTGGGCAGAGCATCCGTACCAGCAGAAGGGCTACACCAACTTTAAGAAAAAATAAGGGGCGATCGTTATCAGCAAGGCGAAAAAACAGATCTTAAAATGGGCATTGGTACTTGTCATCATCGGAATCATTGTTTATACATTCCGGGATTCAGCAGGACCGATCTTAGAACAATTAGAAAAAACGACACCGGCGGTCATTGCAGGCATCTGTGCAATGACTGTCGTGTATCACTGTGTCGAGGGCGTGATTACCACGCTGCTTGCAAAACAATATAATCGTGAATTCACATTAGGCATGGGTATTACCAATGCCTTTTTGTGCTCTTTTTACCGCGTGGCGACACTTGGCAGCGGAGCAGGGGTTGCCGCGATTGTCTATCTGGGAGAGCACGGTATAGAGTATTCCAAGAGCTTCGGAATGTATATGCTGCAGTACGCGTTTCATAAGATCAGTATCGCGTTTTTCTCAATGATTCTGTTCGCACTGAACTGGAATTATATGCGGGTACATTTTGGGGAGTATATGTGGCTGCTGTTGGCGGGATATCTTGTAACGCTGATCATCACCGTGGTTTTAATTCTGTTCAGCTGTTCCAGGCAGTTTCACCGCATGTTGCTTTGGGTGGTGGATTTCTTCAATGGAAAGACGAAAGGGCGGTTTGATCCGCAGGCAGCAATGCTTCATGACCAGTGCCAGATGTTGGAGGATGCATCCAGACAGCTGATGGGAGAGAAGCGGCTGGTTGCGGGAGCAGTGGGATTGAACCTCATCAAGTTCGCATTCTGGTATTCCATCCCGTATCTGATCTTTCTGGGGCAGGGGGAGATTACGCTCCCGCAGACGATGGCGGTCACATCGCTTTCTGTCATGCTTGCGGCAGTCATTCCGTCACCGGCGGGAATCGGCTCTACCGAGTTTGTCTTTACTGCACTTTTTTCCGGTATTGTCGGAACCGGACTGGCAGGCTCAGCGTCGCTTCTGTACCGCTTCGGTACCTTCGTATTCCCGTTTCTGGTGGGGGCGGTTGTGGTCATCATACGCCGCATCTACCTCAAAAAAACGGGACAAGCCAAACGATAGCGCCAGCTGTGATATGAGGCTGGTACACAGGGCGGAGAATAGACTGGCAGTGATACGACAACAGTAAGTACAGCAGCGTTCCAGAATAGAAACAGTGCATAGGAATTCGGATCGCAAAATACGGAATTTCTAACTCTGCCGCTTTTTACATCTGTGATGATCCGTGTTTTTCCAAGTTTTGAGCACTCCGCGGGTGTGTCCGCAGGCCGACAGACAATTTAAGGACTTTTGTGTGTTCCTTACATCACCAATGAACAAAACATAACCGCGCGAAGCCGATGTCTGAATTGGCATCTGCCTTATTTTCAATAGCAGATGCCAACGAGTTTCGGTTCGCGCGGTTTTATATTGTCTGTGAAGCGGTGATGTTAGGAACACTAAAAAGTCCGCTCATTGTCTGCGGCGTGTCGGACACATCCCGCGGATTGTCAAAACGTGGAAAGACACGGAATTGGATATAAAAAGCGGCAGAGAAGAAATTCTCGCATTTTGTTCCAACGAATATCCTATGCACTGTTTCTATCTGGAACTTTATTGCATCTTACATTTTATTGTGACCAGCAATCTATTCTCCGCCCTGTGTGCGAGCCTCATTTTGTGCATCTTTTGAAAAGTTTAAGGTTTGGGAAATTGACAAACGCACAAGTCATGATAAAATTAACGTTGGCATGCAAAAAATGTGTAAAGAAAGCGTAAATAAGAGAACATATGAAAATAAAATTATATTTTGACAAGGGTAATTTGGGCAGACTTGCGGTGGCGATGATCTTTGCCGCGGTATTGTTCTGGAAAATCGGCTTTTCGGTGTGGGCGCTGCCGGTATTCGGAGCGTGCTATTTCCTATTTAAAAGTCTAAAGGTGGAATTGTCAGAGAAGATCCCGTGGGTCTGGACCGGACTGATGATCGGCGCCAGCAGCATTTTTTCGGCGTATCATGTGCAGTATCTGCTGCTGGATGCAGAGCTTCGCGCCAAGATCACACAGCCGAAGATGCTGCTCAATATCTTGTGCTGTCTGGTGGTATTTCTGGCGGTACAGGTTTTTACCAATAATACGGGACTTACCTGCATGATTTCCCACATTTTTCTGGTGTCACTGGCGGGAATCAACTATTTTGTATATCTGTTCCGCGGGAACGAATTTATTTTCAGCGATCTGAAATCCGTCCAGACTGGACTTTCGGTGGCGGGCAATTATGAGTTTGTGATGGATGACCGGGCGGGCTATGTGATTCTGATTTCCACGCTCTATGTGGCGCTGATCCGTAAGCTTCACGTTTCCTTTAAAAAGAGAGTGCCAATGGCGATCATCTGTATCTCTCTTGCGGTGCTGAGCGGCGTGTATATCGGTCATAAGACGGAGTACATAGTGACAGAGACCTGGGAGCAGAAAGGAAGCTACCGCAACGGATATATTCTGAATTTTGTGCTGAGCATAAGAGACTGTTTTATCGCTGCACCTGACGGGTATTCCGGTGAGGCGGTGAAAGCGCTGGAAGAGCAGTATTCCGGCGGGGATAGCGACGGGAAGAAGCAGGGAGAGAAAGATGCTGCCTCGGCATATGCGGATGTGGCAGCTGATCCGGGAGAAAAGCCGGCCATTATCGTGGTCATGAGCGAGTCGTATGCGGATCTTTCAGTGGTGGGAGATTTTTCCACAAATATCGATGTGGCGCCTTATTTCCACTCCCTGAAGGAGAACACGATTCACGGATATGCGCTGTCCTCCGTGTTCGGTGCGAAGACGCCGAATTCGGAGTGGGAGTTTATGACCGGGAATTCCATGGCATTTCTGCCGAGCGGTTCTGTGGTATACCAGCAGTATATTTCCAAGACGCCGACCTCGATTGTGTCCAACTTAAAGAACGACGGCTATACCTGTGTGGCAATGCATCCGTACTATGAGACCGGATGGAGCCGCAACGCGGTGTATCCGGATCTCGGGTTTGATGAGACACATTTTATCGACGATTTTGACCAGACGAAGATTCTGCGGGAATATATCACCGACCGGGAACTGTATGAAAAAATCATTAACCGCTATGAGAGCCGTGCGGCGAATGAGGATCTGTTTATCATGAGCATTTCCATGCAGAATCATGGCGGTTATACGGAAAAGTACGATAATTTTGATGAGAAGGTACGCCTGTTGGGATTAAACTATCCGGATGTCAATCAGTATCTCTCTCTGGTGCACGAGAGCGATTCAGCGTTGGAGTATCTGATCTCCTATTTTCAAAATGTGGATGATCCGGTGGAGATCGTATTTTTCGGCGATCACCAGCCAAGCCTTTCGTCCAGTTTTTATCCGAACTTAAACGGCAAGGGGCTTTCGGGACTGACCGAGGATGAACTGGAAGATCTGTATACGATACCGTTTTTCATATGGACGAACTATGAGAGCACGGAGGTGGAACTGCCGATCACCAGCATCAATTATCTCTCAACGCTGGCGCTGGAGCGGGCAGGAATAGAACTTCCGGCGTACAATCAGTTCCTGGCGGATATGATGGAGACCATTCCGGCAATCAATTCCAGAGGCTATTATTCCAAGTCCGCCGGCGGATTTTTGCACATCGAGGAAGCGGTGGGTGAGGAAGCGGCCTGGATCCGGAACTATAATATTTTGCAGTACAACAACATGTTTGACAAAAAGGAAAAGAGTGAAGTATTCTTTCCTTATCTGAAGTAGTATTAAGAAAGCAACAGAGATACAGCTTTTTAGCGGGCAATGTGTGTAAGAAAAATGTGGAGGCGAAAGAATGGAGAGAGTGACACTTGGAAAAACAGGGATTACCGTCAATAAGAACGGGTTTGGCGCACTTCCGATCCAGCGGATCAGCACGGAGGACGCCGTGAAGCTGGCGCGAAAGGCATATGATGCCGGCATCACTTTTTTTGATACCGCGCGGTTCTACACGGACAGCGAGGAGAAGCTTGGAGAAGCGTTTGAGGGCATGCGGGAAAAAGTCTATATTGCGACGAAGACGGCGGCTGCCAATGCGGACGAATTCTGGGAGCAGCTTGGTATTTCCCTGCACAATCTGCGCACGGATTACATTGACATCTATCAGTTCCACAATCCGTCCTTCTGCCCGAAGCCGGGCGACGGAACCGGACTTTACGAGGCGATGCTGGAAGCGAAGGCACAGGGAAAAATCCGCCACATCGGTATCACGAACCACCGGCTTGCCGTGGCAGACGAGGCGATCGAGTCCGGACTTTATGAGACGCTCCAATTCCCGTTCTGCTATCTGGCAACAGAGAAGGACATCGAACTGGTGGAGAAGTGCAAGCAGGCGGGAATGGGATTTATCGCAATGAAAGCGCTCTCGGGAGGATTGATCAACAATTCGGCTGCGGCGTACGCGTTTGAGGCACAGTACGAGAATGTGCTGCCGATCTGGGGCGTGCAGAGAGAGCGGGAACTGGATGAGTTCATTTCCTACATCGAACATCCGCCTGTCATGACGGAGGAGATCGCGGCGGTGATCGAGCATGACAGAAAAGAACTCTCGGGTGAATTCTGCCGTGGCTGCGGTTACTGTATGCCATGTCCTGCCGGAATTGAGATCAACAATTGTGCGAGAATGTCCCTGATGCTGCGCCGCGCGCCGTCGGAGGCACAGCTGACGCCGGAGATGCAGGCGAAGATGAAAAAAATTGAGGGCTGCCTGCACTGTAACAAATGCAAGAGCAAATGTCCGTACGGACTGGACACACCGGCACTGCTTGCGAAGAACTACGAAGATTACAAGCGGGTACTGGCGGGAGAAGTCAGCGTAAAATAAGAGATGCGCGGGCAGGCAGAACGACATGCAATGCGCGTAATGCACGCGTGAGGCGAAGAGGAGTGAGAGAATGAAGAAATACGAGACAGTCATTTTTGATCTGGATGGAACGCTTTTGTATACACTGGAGGATCTGACAAAAGCGACAAATTATGCGCTGCGCAGGATGAATATGCCGGAGCGTACACTGGATGATGTGCGCCGGTTTGTCGGAAACGGTGTGGCGCGCCTGATCGAGCTGGCGGTTCCGGAGGGAACGGCACCGGAAGTCTTTGAGCAGACGCTTGCGATTTTCCGGGAGTATTATGATATTCACTGCAATGACAATACAAAAGCCTATGACGGAGTGATTGATCTGCTCCGGGAACTGAAGGCGGACGGATATGCGCTTGCGATCGTGTCGAACAAGCCGGATTCTGCGGTGAAGGAACTGGCGGAGATTTATTTTGAGGGAATTGTGAAAGTGGCAATCGGCGAGAGTGCCGGAGTGGCGAAAAAACCGGCGCCGGATACGGTCTATGCGGCATTAAAGGAGCTTGGCATGCCAAAGGAGGGCGCCGTGTATGTCGGAGATTCCGAGGTGGATGTGATGACAGCGAAAAATTCCGGTCTGCCGTGCATTTCCGTCCTGTGGGGATTCCGGGAGGAAGCGTTCTTAAAAGAACATGGTGCAGATCATTTTGTCCGCGAACCGGAGGAGATCAGAGATTTCCTGAATGCGTAGGTCTGTTGAGAAATGTTTCACTTTTGGTAAGGAAGTACCATTGCATGATTTTTGTACATAAAGTACAATAAAAATAATGAGAAACACAGAAGAGTTGTGCGGAATCACAACAAGGAAGGCGGCATTGTATGAACAGAAGAAGTGTGAAGCATACGTTAACGATGACCTGTCTGATGCTGGTATTACTGGCATCCCTGTTGCTTGGGGCAACTTCCATTTTCAGTATCCGGAATACGACCAATATGGCACTGACGGAATATGAAAGTGCGATGGATTCCGGTTACAACACAGAGATCAAGTCTGAGGTCCAGACGGTGATTGCTGTGCTGCAGGCAGAATATGACAAGAGCCAGGCAGGTGAACTGACAGAGGAAGAAGCGAAAGCAGAAGCGAAGGAGATCGTCCGCGCCATGCGTTACCGCGATGACGGAAGCGGATATTTCTGGATTGATGATACGGATTACAATCTGGTGATGCATCCGATTCTGACGGAGCAGGAAGGTAATAACCGCTACGATCTGGAGGATCAGAATGGTGTCATGATCATCCAGGAGATTATGAAGGTCTGTAACAGTGCCGACGGAGGCGGATTCAATGAATTTTACTTTACGAAGGCGGACGGTGTGACGGTTGCGCCGAAGGTAGCATATTCCGAGTTGTTTGCACCGTGGGGATGGGCAGTCTCCACCGGTAACTACGTCGATGACATGCAGGTAGAGATGACGGGTGTGGAAGGACGCATCAACCAGAAGTTCGAGGTTCTCTGCATTGTGATAGTGATAATGATGGCTGTAATGCTTGTGATGGCGTTCGTGTGGGCGAGAATCTATGCGGCGAAGCTCTGCAAGCCGCTGGTGGAGATCCAGGGGCTGGCATCCAGACTTTCCGACGGAGATCTGACAACGACCGTGAACGTAAGGGAGAAGAACGAGCTGGGAGACACGGCAGAGGCACTCAATGCCGCGCAGAAGCAGATTGTTTCCCTGATAGGAAGCATCAGCACGGCATCAACAGATCTGCGGAATGCACTGCAGTCGTTTACTGGTAATTTCTCCTCGATGCAGGAGTCCATCGGAAACGTTGCGGTTGCCGTCAATGAGATTGCGGAAAACAGCACGACGCAGGCAGGATCCACGACGGAAGCGTCCAACGGTATCATGACGATCGCGGAAGGCATCGAGAAGATCTCCAGCGAGATGGAAGAACTGGTCGGCAATGCCAATCAGATGCAGGAGTATTCCAATAAGTCGCTCGCTAAGCTTCGTGAATTGATCGATACGAACAATAAGACAGAGGCGGATATCGAGTCGATGTATACACAGACGGAGAGTACCAATGCATCCGTCAATAAGATTAGCAAGGCGGCGACGCTGATCAGTGAGATCGCAGATCAGACGAATCTGCTTTCACTGAATGCCTCGATCGAGGCGGCGCGCGCGGGTGAAGCCGGACGCGGATTTGCGGTAGTTGCGGAAGAGATCGGAAGTCTTGCGACACAGTCGGCAGATACAGCGCATGAGATTAACGACATTATCGGAGAGCTGACAGAGAATTCCGAGAAGTCGATGGGCATTATGGTACAGATGAATGATGCGTCGAAGCAGCAGGTAGAGGCGCTGAATCATACCAGCGAGATGTTTCTGGATATGCAGAAGGCACTGGAGGCGTGCACGAATTCCATCCGCGTGGTGACGGATATGATCCGCACTGCGAATGAGGAGCGTGAGAAAGTTACCCAGAGCATCGAGGTGCTGACGCATCTTGCGACAGATAATGCGGCATCCACGGAGGAGACTTCCAGTATGACAACCGAACTGGAGGGAACGGTGGAGCGTTCCAGCGGAATGATCGAGAAGCTGGAGGGCGACATGAAAGTGCTCGCAGACAGCATGGAGCATTTCCGGTTGTAGGAAGACTGCGGCAAGAATACAAATGATAAGATGAGAATGAAAGCGGGCGTGTCAGAAACTGACACGCCCGTAATTTCATGTCTGCAGATATTCTGCGAATGTGAATATATAGCTGGGTACGAATAGGGAAAAAACCTTTTATATTTCACATGCGGCATCATATGCTGATTTAATGGCATGATCGATATTGCTCGGACGCTCTCCGGCACAATCGCCAATATAATGAAGCGGGAGCGGACAAGCCGAAAGATCCGGAAGATTCTTTCTTGCACCAACAGCCATTACAACGAAATCCGATCTGATCTCTAAGACCGAGGTTTTTTCATTTTCTGTTTTCTCAACAATAACTGCATGGTCATTGATCTCTGATAGTTTTGCAGAGGTAAGGATCTGGACATTGGAATGCTCTAATTCACTCATCAAAGTCGGGAGAATCGTGCTGCTTTCTTCCTTTGCAATCTGATCCATCATTTCAATAATTGTAACGTTACATCCGCGGGCAGCAAGGTATTCCGCAGTTTCAACACCTACAAGACCACCGCCGATGACAGAGACGTTGCCGAATACAATTTCTTTTTTAGCAAGAATATCCCATGCACTTGTAACGATTGGAAGATCTTTGCCCGGAACGGGAATGATTGCATTCGTTGCACCTGTTGCAACAATTACTTCATCAAACGAATCATAGTCTTTTCCGGTAAATTCCTGACCCAGACGGAATGTCACTGATAATTCGGGAAGCACGTTAAGATAGTAGTTAATGCTTCTCATCATTTCTTCTTTTCGGGGTGGAACGCTGGCAATAAGAAGCTGACCACCGATCTGGAGTGACTTTTCAAATATAGTTACCTGATGGCCTCTCAGAGCGGCGACACGTGCTGCTTCAAGTCCTGCAATTCCTGCACCGATAATTGCAATTCGCTTTGCTGTGACTGCAGGAGTAATCTGACGGCTTGTCTCATAACCATTCTCGGCATTTAATACACAGCTTAGGAATGCACGGTTTTGGATATTGTCTGTACATCCTTTATTACACATCATACATGTTCTGACATCGCAGCAGTGTCCATCGGCACACTTGTTTGCAAAATCAGGATCGGTAAGCAGTGAACGCCCGAGTGCAACGATGTCAGCAGAGCCATTTGTAATAACGGCTTCAGCAGCTTCTGGTGTTACAATACGACCAACCACGGATACGGGAATGGAAACGAGTTCCTTGATTTTTTTAGAGTATGAAACCATAAAACCATATGGCTGTGTCCCCATAGCAGGAATGGTATCCCCCATATTTCCGGTGTGGTTAGCCTGCGCGACATGCAATGTGTCAACACCGGCAGCTTCTAATTCTTTTGCAAAAATGCAGGCCTCATCAAGTGGAAGACCACCTTTTCCCCGAAAGCCGTTATCTCCAAGAGGAGTTACGATTGGAAGCTTGTAGTCGATAACCATATCTGGGACAATTGCTTTTAAACGCCGTACAAGAGTTAAGGCGAAACGTGTACGGTTTGCAAGGTCTCCGCCATATTCATCTGTTCTGTGATTTAAAATAGGAGAGCAGAGCGATCCGACAAGGCGGTCTCCATGTACTTCGATACAGTCAACGCCTGCTTTGTGGGCTAAAACAGCACAATTTTCCATGTGCTTAATAATTTCATCCAGTTCTTCCGCAGTTACTTCATTTACAAAGTGCTGCATATCATGGTGAAGTTTGGCTCTTGCCTCCTGCATTTTTCCCTGGTGAAACATTTCGTTTAAAGCTGCGACGTTATAGTCTGGATGGAACAGCTGGATTCCAAGCTTTGCACCGTATTTATGACATGCATCGGCAAGCCGCTGGAAGCCTTCTGCCTGTTGAGGAGAGTAAAGTTTTGGTGTAGGAGAGAATGTTGAAAGAGGAGCAACGTCTCCAATGACAATGTATCCAACACCACCTTTTGCAAGGCGCTCATAGAAACGAAAACTCTGTTCGCCGATAGATCCATCTTTTTCTTCGTATCCTGTTGTAAGTGGGGGAAACATAATACGGTTTTTAAATTCAATGTTTCCAACTTTAATGGGCTCTAATAATTTCATTGTGCACACATCCTTTCAAAGTGATTATCTTATTTCAATGGTGTTAAAAACTCTAATATGAGCCTGTCCAATTCAGCTCTTGCAGAACCGCTTGCAAAGTTGTGATTTGCGCCTTCAATTGTTTTGTAACTGCATTTGCCATTATAGAGTGCTTCATATCGATGACAGGTAGCATCATCTACCAGATCGTCTGCCGTTCCTCTGATAAGAAGAACAGCACCTGTATATCCCGCTGCGGATGAAAACGGTTCATACTGATATAAATCATGGTTAAAAGAAGTAGGGAAGCAAAGCCCTTCTATATCTGCTTTTGTGATTCCCTGTGCTTCCATTGCCTCGGCGCGGTCTTTACATCCAAACCACATGCCGGCTCCCGGGCACATGAGTATGAGAGCATGTGGATTAACGATAGGCGCAGCAGTGGCAGCTGCATAGCCGCCCATGCTCTGGCCTGATAAAATAATTTTATCAGGATTGGCAAAATCCTGCTGTTTTGTCCAGTTTATAATATCTTCGATATCATGTAAGATACCGGTGAATGTCATGTCCTCGAACTCACCGTCGCTTTCGCCATTTCCGTATAAATCAAAGCGGACGCTGGCAAATCCGTTTTCAGCCAGAAATCTGGCTGTGTGGGTATAGATATTTTTGTATCCGCTTTTATTTCCGGTAAATCCGTGTACGTTAATGATGGCGGGGAAGCGCGAGCCTTCATCCGGAATATTTACAATTCCGCGTAAGACATGACCTGAGCGGTTTGTTATTTCAACTTGTTTTGTCAATGCAAGATACCTCGGTTTCTGAAGTTATTCTGCGTTTGCAGCATTTCGTTTGTCTGATAAATTCTGTAACATTTCAGCTGTTTTCTCTTTTGTAAGAGGGTATACAAACTTTAATACAAGTACAGCTAATAAGTACCCGGCTACATATAATCCGGTATATGTTTTCCAGAGACGTCCGGAGAATGCTTCGCTCTGAACGGCCTCATTTACGTTAAAGCCTGCGATTGCAAGTGCAAAGCTGCTCATACTTCCGGATACGGCATTAGCAAGCTTACGGAAAAATGTATATGCAGAGTACACGATACCTTCGTTACGTTTTCCGGTCTGAAGTTCCTGATAGTCAATTGCGTCATTTACAAGGGCCCAGACTAATACCTGGAAACCGCTGACACCAAGATAACAGATTCCGTTGATAATAATAAAGAGCATTGGGTTCTCAAGAGGGAAAAAGAATAAAATAGCATAAACAACAACTGAGAAAGTTGCACTATACATAATCCATTCTTTCTTTCCAAATTTCTTTGCAACAAATTTTGTCCCAATGAATGCGATAAGCGACCAGATAACGCTTAACATGCCTGAAACTGCCATAATGGCGACATTTCCGAAATAGTCACGGAATAAGTAGGTATTTAAGCCGTTTACCATACCGGCACCAACGATACCAATAAAGCTGGATAACATAACACCAAGTAAAGCTTTGTTTTTGGAGATGGCTTTCAGCACGTCTAAATAGTTAAGCTTCTCTTTTTCTTTGGCAACTGGCTCGGTGATAATACGCTCCTTGCACCAGTGTGATGTAAACATAAGGCAGATGAAACCGATAACAGCACAGATGGCTGCCATAATAAGGAAGTGGCTTGGTACAGGCTGGTTGTCTTTGTATAAGAATAATGGACCGGCAATAACGATGACGGTCATAAAGATTGTGCCGCCAAGACTTCTGAAGCGTGAAAGGTCGGTCCGTTGGTTTACATCATCTGTCATAACACTTGAAAGACTTCCAAATGGTACGCTTACACATGTGTACATAATTTCATATACAACATATGTGATGAACATGTAAGCAAGACGGGCACCATAAGCAAAATTACTTACGTTGACGAAGCCTAAGATACAAAGGACTGCGGTTGGGAAAGCAAAGAATTTAATCCACGGAATGAATTTACCCTTGCCCTTGTTTTGGTGACTGTCAACAAGTGCACCGATTAATGGATCGTTTATGGCATCCCAAAGCTTTGTGATAAGCATAAGGATTCCTACGTGCACCGGGTTGACCTTCAGCACCAGGGTATAAAAAATAGCAAGATACATGGCTCGGAACTGTTCTGTACAGCAACATCCCAAATCGCCAAGAGTGTAACCGATTTTGTCCTTCATGGAAAATGGTCTTGTTTCTTTCATAATAAAATACCTCTCATTTTTGTGTGGTTTTGGTAGCTACATGTTCATTATATGGGGATTAGAGAGATAAACATATACAAAAATTGCTTGCAAACTATGGAAAATTGATGTATTGTATAAATTGACAAAATGAACAAAAGTATGGATGCTGGAATGTGCAAAATTAACATATGAAAAAACAGAGTTATGAGATGGAATATGTAAAAATAGAAGATAGCGGACAGCGCAGTTTTGGACAGAAGAAAAACCATACAATTATTTTTGTGACAGGTGGCATGGGATATTTACGTCAGGAAAATGAAAAGGCGGTCTGTACCATGGAGGACTTAATATTTATTAAGCCTGGCAATAAAGTGAAGATTGAATATCGAAGAAACAAATATCCGTTAGAACTATATGTGCTCTATGTGGGAACAGAGTTATTGCAGAGCTTATCAGATGAAAATACAAGACTTGACGAGGCATTTGATATCGTTCCCTTTCAGGTTAAGACAGTTCATTCTGAGAGTGAATCTGCCATGCTTATAAAGAATATTTCCAAAAAGCTGTATTCAATGCTTAAGGAATCTCCTAAATTTGCACACACATTGTATGAGAAAAGCCTGCTGACAATGCTTCTGGTACTTGCGTTGCGGTCGTCTGTCAAGGAGGACGTACAGCTAAAATTAAATAAGAAAAAGCATGTTGTAATGGATGATATTTTCATATATATAAGAGAACACCTGACAGAAGATATATCATTGGAGCGCCTGGAAAACGAGTTTTATGTAAGCCGCTATCATATTGTGAGAGAATTCAAGAAGATGACAGGCGAAACGCCACATTCATATATTGTAAAGAGCAGACTGGATCTGTGCAGACACTATATAGAGCAGGGAAAAAGTATCCGTGAGGTTTATGAACTTGGAGGATTTGGCGGATACAATCATTTTTTCAGGGCATTTAAGAAAGAGTATGGTGTTACTCCAATGCAATATTATAAAAATCTGCAGATCGACAGGAATGAAAGATAAATTGATAAAAACAGCAGTATCATGTTTGAAATAATGCAATGGCTAACGGACAGTTTCCCGAATAAATTTTCAGTTTTCCCATATACTAACTCCCAAGCTAATATATAGCAAATAAGAGAGGCTTTATCCACAGAGATGGAAACAGACAAAGCGCTCTTGCGAAAATAAAGCATTGGAGGAAAATTTATGAAAGCAACGGGAATCGTGCGTAGAATAGATGATCTGGGCAGAATTGTGGTGCCCAAAGAAATCCGCAGAACGCTCCGCATACGTGAGGGAGATCCGCTTGAGATATTTACCGACCGTGAGGGAGAGATTATTTTAAAAAAATATTCGCCCATCGGAGAATTGAGCCAGTTTGCCGGGGAATATGCCGAGAGTCTGGCGCACACGACGGGATATCTGGTGCTGATCACGGACGGGGATCATGTGGTCGCGGCGTCCGGCAGTGGCAAGAGAGATTTTGAGGGCAAGCCCATCAGCGGACAGTTGGAGGAGATCATCGGTGAGCGGAAAAGTCTGGTAGCTTCTGACGACGAAAAGACATTTGTAAAGCTGACGGCGGACGATGCCGGCGAGTACAGACAGCAGGCAATCAGCACGATTATCTGTGAGGGGGACGCCATTGGCGCAGTGATCCTCTGCTCACGGGAAGAACGGGAGAAAATGGGAGAGACAGAGAGCAAACTTGTCGCGGCGGCGGCAGGCTTTCTGGGCAGACAGATGGAACAATAGAAGAAAGATAGAGAAAGGGCATCTGAAAACAGTGTGTTTCAGGTGCTTTTTTTCGATATTCGCCTTGAAAGAAGCCGGGAGACATGATAATCTCAAAAGCAAATGAGTTTTATGGAAAGTTAGAAAGGTGGAAACATATGAGCGAAAAACCTGACGTGACGATGGGGGAAATGACCAAAACAAATGGAACGTCTGGCAGGAAGGTGCCGAAAAAAATCATATGGACGATCGGCGCAGTGGCTGTGGCGGCAATTATTTTGCTCATTGGAATTTGCAGCGGAGCATTTTTGAGCAGAAGTAACAGGATTCTGCTTGCAGCAAGAAATACCATAAAAGATCTGCCCACGGTTGTTGAGAATAGGAATGTTGCAGATATTATAGCATCCGGAAAATATACGATTGGTGTAAAAGGGGCTGTCAGGGGAAAAGACTTTGATGGAACGTTTAAATACAAAGATACACAGCTGCAGGCAGGGGGAACGATTTCACTTTTCGGTAGGGAGAATCTGGATTTTCTGGCAAACCTGGATGATGAGCAGCTCTGCGCAAGCATCCCGATGCTTACAGATAATCTGCTGGTATACAATTACAAAGAAGAGAAAGACGGCTACATAGTGGATCTTCTGGGAGCGGATGGGGTTGCATCGATCGATGCGGCACTTCGTGAACTTACCTCGAAAGAAGAACAGAACAGAGCGGCGCAGGAGATCCTGTCCGTAATATACGATGAGTACAAGACGCTCGATATAAAAAAAGCAGAAAAAGAAGAATTCATAGTGGACGGCAGCGCCAGAAAATGTAACGGGTATGAATTTACCGTCACAGAGGATGAACTTCTGCAGGTAATGGATGGAGTGAAGGAGGTATACGATGCGTATTACGGTGGAGCAGCAGATACATTGAAGCTGAAGCTGGGGGATGACTTTTCGCAGCTCAGAGATAGAGCATGCAGTATGGGGGATATCAATGTAAAAGTCTATGTGTATCAGAATAAACTGGCAGCGGTTGTTGCGGAGGCGGAAAATTCTGATACGGCATTCCGCCTGCTGTTCAAGGGAGGAGAATACAGAATGCAGAATCTGGAATTGCTCGCAGAGGATTTGGATGGCGAGCATTCCATACTGGAACTGACAGGTAAAGCAGCAGGGGAAGAAGGGGGCTATGAGTTTTTGATTGATAATGGTGAGCATGATATAAACCTTGTGATTTCGATCAGTGGGGAGGTTCAATTTGAAAAAATGAGCGGCGACAGAATAGATGTGGGCAACATGTCTGAAGCAGATCTGAGAAAATTTATTTTGCGTACGGTTGGAACAATCATCACAAGCCACATCAGGTAACCGCAAGACGGGGATAAGAATACCAGTATCCCGGAGAGAGATGTGACAGCAGCCGGGCGTGTGAGTGGAGATGAGACTGTATTACGGTGCACGGAGATTGGAAAGATACAGAGAAGAACAAATATGGCAAAATAAAGCCAAGATGTGTAATTGTTCCACAGTATGGATCTGTCCTATAATGAGGACAAAGAAAAAAGGCGGCGTCTGACGGTGGAGAAGACGATCAGATGCTGCGGGCAGGGGGAAAACATGGAGAAGTATGGTTTTGGCGTAGATGTCGGGGGCACGAGCTGCAAACTTGGTCTGTTTACAGACAGCGGGAAACTGATGGAAAAATGGGAGATTCCAACGGATACCAGTGAACAGGGGGAACATATTATAGAACATGTGGCAGCCTCACTGGAACGCAGACAGAGAGAGCGGGGGCTTGCGGATGAGCAGATCATAGGCGTCGGCATTGACACACCGGGAATTGCCGGGCGGGATGGAGTTGTCAGAGGCGCTGTGAATCTGGGATGGGAGGCATATCCGGTGCAGGAGCAGTTAAAGATGCGCCTGCAGAAAAAGGTCTGTGTCTGCAACGACGCAAATGCGGCGGCTCTCGGAGAACTGTGGCAGGGCGGCGGCAGGGGGTACCGCGATATGGTGATGGTAACGCTTGGAACAGGCGTGGGCGGAGCGGTCATCCTGAATGGAAAAGTGCTCGCAGGCGCCCATGGAATCGCGGGCGAGATCGGGCATATGACCGTGTTCCACAAGGAGATTGAGCGGTGTGCCTGCGGAAAATACGGGTGCGTGGAGCAGTATGCTTCCGCAAAGGGACTGATCCGCATAACGAGACAATTATTGGAGAAAAAGGATCCTTACACGATACTCGTTGATACGCCGGAACTGTCGGCAAAACAGATTCTGGATGCGGCAAAGAGAGGCGACCGTCTGGCACTGGATGCTGTGGAGGTTCTGGGAAAAGCGCTTGGAAGCGCGCTCGCAGCCGTGGCGGAAGTGATAGATCCAGAGGTCTTTGTGATCGGTGGAGGAATCGCCGGGGCGGGAGAGATCATCCTGCGTATCGTACAGAAGTATTACAGACCCGACGTACTGCCGGCAGGTGCGGACATTCCGTTTGAACTGGCACGTCTGGGAAATGATGCCGGCATGTACGGCAGCATGAAACTTCTGCTGGACTCCTCAGACGAAAAATAACTGCCGGATTTCTGAAGCATAGAATGGCATATATTTTGTATGGAGAGAGAGAAAACGATAAGTTCCAGATGCAGCCGGCAGCGGCATTCTTTGGAGTAAAATCCGAGTATTTCTTCCGTGCCGCGTCGGACATCGAATTCTGTGTCTTTCCACGTTTGGACAGTTCACGGGGAGTGTCCGACAAACCGCAGACAATGAGCGGACTTTCTGGTGCCAACAAGGGGGCACACACAAAAGTCCTAAAATTGTCTGCGGATTGCGGACACACCCCGTGGAATGCTCCAAACTTGGAAAAACACAGATCATTGAGGATGTTCGACGCGGCATGGTTAGAAATACCGGATTTTGCGGTCAGAATGTCGCTGCCGGCTGTATTCTGGAACTTCGTATTTTCTGACATCTCCATCATAAAACATCGTCCATTCCGGCTTCAGAAATCCGGCAGTTATTTTTGGGAGAGGGTACATGCCGGATAAACTTGTGAAACATGCCGCGACAGTGTACAATAGAGGTAATTAACGCAGAACGGAGAAGATGCAGTTTGAAATTTATACATATCGCAGACGTACATCTCGGGGTAATGCCGGATCAGGGAAAGCCGTGGAGTGAGCTGCGGGCGCGGCAGATCTGGGATTCTTTTGCAGATGTGATCGGGGTGGCAAAAAGAGAAAAACCGGAGTTTTTGTTCGTGACGGGGGATCTTTTCCACGCACAGCCGCTGAAAAAGGAGGTGCGGGAGGTCAGCCGCCTTTTTGGAGAGATTCCGGACACACAGGTCCTTTTGATTGCCGGCAATCATGATTATCTCAGGGAAAAGTCGTATTACCTCTCGGATTTGTGGCCGGACAACGTGACGGTATTTAAGAAAGAGGAAGCGGAAGCAGTTGATTTTCCGAAATACAACACGACCATATATGGACTGAGCTACTGGCACAGGGAGATCCACGACAGATTGTATGATGAGCTGCGCCCTGTAAACCGCAGCAGATGCAACATCCTGCTGGCGCATGGCGGCGATGAGCGCCATATTCCGTTTTCGGCGGAGCGGATATTACAGAACGGATTTGATTATATTGCGGCGGGACACATTCACAGGAGCGGCTGGCTCATGCCGCACAAGGCGGTAATGGCGGGAAGCCTGGAGCCGACAGACTGCAACGACACCGGGCCGCACGGATACTGGATGGGAACGTTAGGTGCAGCGGGGGCAGATGTATATTTTTACCCGCTGCGCCACTGCGAATATTGTCATGAGATGTATCAGGCAGACCGGAACACGACAGACCGTATGCTGTGGGACTGGGCAAAGGAGCTGTTGGAGCAGAGACCGGAGTATCAGTATTTCCGTCTGTATATCAAAGGGAAAAAAGATCCGGAGTATTCCTTTGATGTGCAGGAGATCGGGAAGCTCGACCGGATTGTGGATATTACAGACCAGACGGTGCCGGATTACGATTACGGGAAGCTGCTGGAGGAGCACGCGGATTCGATACTTGGGGAATACATACGCAGTATGCGAAAAAAAGAACCGGGCGTCTGCACCGCAAAGGCACTGGAGTACGGTGTGAATGCGCTGCTCGGCTATGACTGCTGACGGAATGCCTGAAGTATGACAAAGAGCAAAGGATGGGACAGACATGCAGATTGACAGAGCCGCAATTTTTCGCTTTGGAAAGCTGGCAGATAGAACCGTGGATTTTGCCCCGGGGATCAACATTGTATATGGAAAAAACGAAGCCGGTAAGACGACGCTGCACGCGTTTCTGACCGCGATGCTGTTCGGGCTGGAAAAAGGCCGGGGACGGGCAAAGGGGACGGAGGGCTATCTGCGCTATGAGCCGTGGCATGCACCGTCCTATTACAGCGGTGCGCTGCAGTTTAGCGTCGGAGGCAGACCGTTTTATCTGGAACGCAATTTTTACCATAAAGAACCGAGAGCACGCCTCTGCAACCTGGCGGACGGGGAGGAACTGTCCGTCGCGTACGGAGATCTTGGAATGCTTTTAGGCGGGGTCACCCGGGAGGCGTATGAGAACACCTGTGACATTCCGCAGTGCCGGGCGGTGACGGGAGCAGAGCTGACCGGGCTTCTGGCAGAGTATCTTTCCGATATGTCGGACGGGGGCAATGCGGGAATCCGCGTGACGCGTGCGGTGGAAAAACTGGAGCAGAAAAAGAGAAGCCTGCAGTCGCAGATCAAAAGTGAACAGGAGAAGCGGGAACAACAGCTGCAGCAGCTTACTGTGGAGCGGCGCATGCTCGAGGAGGACTGCGGCAGGCTTCGTGAGCAGATCGAGAAGGCGGCAGCGGATATGCGGGCGTATGCCAGGATGCACCCGCAGGTGAGAGACGGACAGCGACCGGAAGATGCCCGAACTGCGGAAAATGCGGGGACTGCGTCAGACAGGGAAAGGAGAGCTGACGGAAACGGTTTTCCTGTGAGAAGCCTTTTTCTGGGACTGGCGGCAGCAGTGGGACTGGCAGGAAATGCATGGTGGTATCACCGCGCGGGTTATGCGCCGGAGCTGTTTGCGGCGGCGGAAGGCGTTCTTGCCATTCTGCTCGGCATCGGAGTGGCAGGCATACTGCGCCATAGGAGCGCGGGGCAGGCGCGTGCAGGAGAAAATGGGAAGGAGACGACGGAGGCGCCAGAGAGCGCGGCAGCGGAGGACGCGGTGCGCATCCGGCTTGCGGAGTCGGAAAAGCAGAGCAGACGCCTGCTTGCAGGGTTGGAGGAAACACTCGCGGAGAAGGAAACGAGACGATGCAATCTGGCGGAACAGCTGGAAGTATGCAGCGGAGCGGGCGCACGGGAGAGAGAACTCCAGCTGGAACTTGATGCCGTCGAGATGGCAAAAAATGAGATCATCCGCCTGTCAAGGGAATACGGGGACGAGCGGAGAGATGAGATCAACAGTGTGGTATCCAGATATGTCTCTGCGATTACAGAGGGAAAATACGATCTGGCGGAAGTGGACGAAACGGGAAAGCTCCGCGTGCAGACGGAGGGAAGAGAGGTTTTGCCGGAGGCGCTCAGCAGAGGAACGCTGGAACAGTTCTATTTTGCGTTCCGCATGGCAGTCGGAAGCATTGTGACACAGGAAGAACCGCTGCCGCTGCTTCTGGATGAAACCTTTGCAATGTATGACGATGCCCGTCTGCGGCAGACGCTGCGGCTTCTGGCGGCAAACGGATCGCAGACGATCCTGTTTACCTGCCAGAGACGGGAACAGAAGCTGTTAGAGGAACTGGGAATCGCATACCATATGATAGAGTTATAGTACCGTTTGCGTTATGTGCAAAGTGGGGCAGGACGGCACTGCGCGACACGTGAGAAAAGGGCAGGGAGGAATACGGTGGCTGCAAAGAAAAAGAAGAAAAAATATCGGGGATTCTGGATATTTGTCAAAGTACAGTTTGTTCTTTCCCTGCTGGTGCTCGGCGGGCTAGGCTACTATGTCCTTGGCGGATATGCCTCAGAGGTGAACAGCATCCGCAAGGAAGCGGACAGTCTGGTACGGAATTCGACGGAGGAGACGTTCCGGAGGTACCGCACAAGCGTTGTGTATGCGGCTGACGGCAGTGTGATATCCAGGCTTAATGACCAGGGAGCGTCCTATTATCTAAAGCGCGACGAGATACCGCAGTCCGTGATAGATGCGGTGGTCTGTATGGAGGATCAGCGGTTTTACCAGCACAGAGGTGTGGACTTCAGAGCGCTTGTGCGCGCAGCGAAATCACTGATTGAAAACCGGAAGATCACGCAGGGGGGAAGCACGATTACAATGCAGCTTGCCAGAAATGTATTTCTGACGCAGGAGAAGACCTGGCAGCGCAAGGTGGAAGAGATTTTTATTGCACAGAATCTGGAGAAAAAATATACCAAGGATCAGATTCTGGAATTTTATCTGAATAATATTTACTATGGCAACGGCTACTATGGAATCGGAGCAGCAGGCAGCGGCTATTTCGACAGTGAGGTCGGGGATCTGGATCTCTCGCAGATTGCTTTTTTATGTGCGGTTCCCAATAATCCTACCGTGTATGATCCGGTTACCCATATGGATCATGCAGTCGAGCGGCGCGACCGGATTCTGGGCAAAATGCGGGATGACGGCAAGATTACACAGATGGCTTATGCGGCGGCGGTGGTGGAGAACATTACCTTAAAGCGGCCGGAGGCGATGGAAAAAAATAATTATGTGGAAACGTATGCCTATTACTGTGCGACGCGTGCACTGATGGAGCAGGCCGGGTTTGTGTTCCAGTATCAGTTTGCAACGGAGGGCGAGAGGGAGGCTTACGAGCAGGCTTACAGCGTATCCTACAGCGAGTGCCAGAAGCAGCTGTACACGGAGGGCTATCAGATTTATACGTCCTTTGACCTGCAGCTTCAGGAGGAACTGCAGGCGGCAGTTGACGATACCTTATCCGGTTTTACGGAGAAAAATGACGAGGGTGTTTATGATCTGCAGGGGGCGGCAGTCTGCATTGACAACGATAACGGCTACGTGCGCGCGATGGTGGGCGGCAGGGAGCAGGATTTTGACGGATACACGTTAAACCGCGCCTACCAGAGCTACCGTCAGCCGGGAAGTGCGATTAAGCCGCTCACGGTATACACGCCGTCGTTCGAGCGGAATTATACGCCGGAGAGCATTGTTGTGGATGAACCGGTGGAAGACGGACCGAAAAATGCGAACGGTACCTACCTTGGGAATGTGACGGTGCGCACCGCAGTCGAAAAATCAATCAATACCATTGCGTGGAAGCTTTATGAAGAACTGACGCCGCAGGCCGGTCTGTCATATCTTGAGAACATGCATTTTTCCAGGCTGGATGCGGCGGATTATGTACCGGCGACGGCGCTGGGCGGCTTTACCAACGGTGTGTCGCCTCTGGAGATGGCAGCCGGATATGCGGCGCTCGCCAATGACGGGGTGTACCGCGAGCCGACCTGTATTATGCGGATCACCGGCGATGACGGGGCGGATGTTTATCTTGCAGCGCAGGAGGAGCAGGAAGTCTACCGGCAGAATGCGGCGCGGATGATGACGGATGTACTAAAGGGAGTTTTTACCAACGGTACGGGGCGCGGACTTGGACTGTCGGATATGCCGTGCGCCGGAAAGACGGGAACCACCAACGACCACAAAGACGGCTGGCTGGTCGGCTATACGAGATATTACACGACCAGCGTGTGGGTTGGATATGATATGCCAAAAGAGATGGACAGCCTGATGGGCAATACCTACCCAGGAAAAATCTGGCAGACCTTTATGGAGCAGGCACATGAAGGACTGGAATGGCTGGATTTTCTGCCCTATACGCAGATTCCGGATGCTTCTTCCGGGGGGACAGACGCAGAGGATGCAGCAACGGATGAGGGAAGCGCACAGGAGGAGACACCGGCGGAGAACGGAGACATGCTGCAGGAGAATGTGACGGATACAACGGACACGCCGCAGGGAAGTGCGACGGATGTTCCGGCATCCTCACAGGAAAACGGGCAGGGGATATCGGATACGCCGGATGCCACACAGGAACAGCCGTCAGACGCTCCGCAGCAGAATACAACAGGAACGTCACAGGAAAATGCATCCGACGTATCGCAGGAAAATACAGCGCAGCCATCCGGGGAGAATGCTTCGGATACGCCGCAGGAGACAGCGCCCGGGGCACCTTAAGAGAATACACCTTAACATTGACAGATAAGACTGGAAACGTTATCATAAGCATGGGTAAAGGCATCGGCAGAGTACATAACGGCCAGAAAACGATGCAAGGATACAAATAGGGAACAGGAGAATGGAAGCATGAAAAAATATGCATTTGGAGTTGACGTAGGGGGAACCACCTGCAAGATCGGATTTTTTGAGACGGATGGAAAGCTCATTGACAAATGGGAGATCAAGACGAACAAGGAAAACGGCGGAGCATCGATTCTGTCGGATGTGGCTCAGGCGATTGAGGGAAAGCTGACAGAAAAGGGAATCTCCAGGGACGATGTGCAGGGTATCGGCGTCGGCGTGCCGGGACCGGTAAAAAATGACGGTGTGGTACACCGCTGTGTGAACGTCGGCTGGGGTGTTGTAAATGTAGAAAAAGAACTGGGAGATCTGACCGGACTGAAGGTGAAGGCAGGAAATGATGCAAACGTGGCGGCACTCGGCGAGATGTGGCAGGGTGCGGCAAAAGGCTGCAGAGATGTCATCATGGTAACGCTGGGAACCGGAGTCGGCGGCGGCATTATTGTCGACGGAAAAGTTGTAGCCGGATTTGACGGAGCCGGTGGCGAGATTGGTCATATTACAGTGAATGCACACGAGAAGGAGCAGTGCAACTGCGGACAGTACGGCTGTCTGGAGCAGTATGCGTCTGCAACCGGAGTTGTGCGTGTGGCGAAGCGTACCCTCGAGAAGACGTCCGAAGATACCGCGCTTAGAAACCATGCAGATCTGACCGCAAAGGACGTATTTGACGAAGCCAAAGCGGGTGATAAAGTGGCGCTTGAAGTTGTCGATGAGGTATGTGGCATTTTAGGAGCAACACTTTCCAATATCGCATGTGTTGTGAATCCGGAGGTCATCGTAATCGGTGGAGGCGTCTCCAAAGCCGGTGATATTCTCACGGATGCAGTGAAGAAGCACTTTGTTGCCACTTCATTCCACGCATGCGCCAACACAAAGTTCGTACTTGCGGGACTCGGGAATGACGCCGGAATGTACGGCTGCGTAGAGATGCTCTTAGATTAAAAAGGGCTTTCGCCCGCGTGCATCGCACTATAAACGGGATACGTTTTATTATGGGAAGCAGAGACTATCACGTTCCAGATGCAACCGGAGGCGGCAATTCTAAGCGCAAAATCCGGTATTTCTAACCATGCCGCGTCGAACATCCTTGATCATCTGTGTTTTTCCAAGTTTGGAACATTCCACGTGGCGTGTCCGCAAACCGCAGACAATTTAAGGACTTTTGTGTGTGCCCCTTGTTGGCACCACTGAACACAACATAACCGCGCGAAGCCGATGTCTGAGTTATCATCTGCCTTGTTTTCAATAGCAGATGATAACGAGTTTCGGTTCGCGCGGTTTTATATTGTCTGTGAAGCGGTGCCACTAGGGGCACCAGAAAGTCCGCTCATTGTCTGTGTTTTGTCGGACACGCCCCGGGGACTGTCCAAACGTGGAAAGACACAGAACTCGATGTTCGACGCGGCACGGAAGAAATCCTCGGATTTTGCTTCAAAGAATTGCCGCCTCTGGTTGCATTCTGGAACTTCATATTCTCCAATATTCTTATAATAAAACATATCCCGTTTTAAAGTGCAAAGCGCGGGGGCGGCAGTCCTTTTTATAGCGCTGCCTACGCTTCTACGGCGCGTTTGCGGACTTCCGCAAGTGCATGTGATACCGGCGGAATGCAGATAATAATCAAGGTGATGATTGCCTCCGGAACAAGGTAGGATGCCTGATAGCCGGCAGAATATGCCAGCGGGCTCATGCCTTCCGGTGCGTATGCTGCGAAAAATACAACGCCGGAGATCGTTGCAAATACAAAACGTCCGATGACGCCGGCGATATAGCCGATCTGAAGTCCCCACTTTTTCTTATTGAAGAAGCCGGCAAGACCCAGAGCACCGAATGCCAGCGGGTAGTCTAAGAGCATCTGCGGGATTGTGTAGAAAATCGGCTCCAGTACGAACTGCACCAGGCCGTAAGCCACTGCGGTCATAATGCCGACATACGGACCATACCAGTAAGCGATCAGAACGATGAAAAGCATGGACAGCAGAGTGACGGAACCACCCATTGGCATGTCGAACAGCTTGATCATCGAGCATACAACGGCCAGCGCGATCGCAACAGCAGAGTAGACGAGCTGCTTTGTGGTCAGTGCGGACTTGTGCGTGGCGTTCTTGTGGCGCACGATAGCGGCAACAATCAGAAGAAGGGCGATGACTGCGATGACGATTGCAATACCGACGGTAGTCAGATGGACGGAACCGTCACCCCAGCCGCCTTCCGGTGTAGCAAAAAAGTTATTCATAAAAAAATCCTCCTTGGTGAATATGTAGCCAGGAGGATTTGTCTGCGTTATTGCAAAAAGCTTCCTTACGCCGGTATTATCCGGTTCAAGTAATAAGGGTCGATGAACGATCATCTCTCAGCAGAATCTGCACCCCTAGCGTTTTCATATTCGATATTATTATAACGAACTTTACTATAACGATTCTATTTGGAATTGTCAAGTACGATTGTATTCTTCTCCAGTTCTTCTGTGAGCGGCGCAATCTGTGTGAGCAGATTGGTCATGTCCTCGAAGAGGGAACTCTTGGTGGTTCCGAGATCATTGGCGTGATTGATATGCTCCATAACAGCGTCAAACTGCCGTTCCTCAAGGCTGAAGGACTGGCTGACTTCGTCCAGCTTCTGCTCTGCGGCGGACATGGCGGTTGTAATCTGCTGGTGTACAGTGTCCGCACCGCCGGCAGCGGTTGTGATCTGATCGAACACTTCATACGTGGAATCAACATTTTCCATACTCTGGTTCAAGGCGTCCTGCGAGGTGGAAATACTGGTATTCAGGTTGGCGGTGCCCTGCTCGACGTCGCCGATGCTGATATCTACCGTGCTGACAAGACTCTTGATCTCACTCGCAAGATTTTTGACCTCCTCGGCAACGACCGCAAAGCCTTTTCCCTGCTCTCCGGCGCGGGCAGCCTCAATCGAAGCATTCAGGGCAAGCATGTTTGTCTGGTTGGCAATTGAGATGATCTGTGCCATGCAGTCCTTGATCTTCTGAACGGAAACCTGGAAATCGGAAAAGGTGTTCTGCATTTCCAAAAAGCGCTCCTGCACTTCTTTGGAGCTGTCTTTCAATCCGTCAACACGCTGCTGTGCAAGACCGACAGAGCTGGCAATGTCAGATTTGACGGAAGCAAATTCACCGGAAGCCCTGTCCACATCGCCGAACAGCTCATGAAAGGAATCCAGCTTTTCGCGGAGTGCGGCATTTTCGTCCAGAACGAGCTGGAATGCTTGTGTGATGGACTGCAGTTCATCTAAAGAGTGCACTTCGCTGGTGGAGAGCTGCTTCTGGTAATCTAACAGGCAGTCCGCAATATGCGTAACAGGATGAAGATCTAAGCGGCTGGTGGACGTGGCTGGTGCAGCCGCTGCATTCTTTGGTGCTTTTAATGAAAACATGGAAATCCTCCTCTTTCTATCACAGATTATTCAAATACGACACAGGTCATGGTCTGGTTGACGAACTGCTGATTATAATGTTCTCCGAATCCAATCAGACCGGCGTGATCACCGAGTGTGGACATGGTTTTCAGATAATCTTCCATATGGTGTTCCTGTGAGAACAGAAGGTAACGGAAAACACAGTTGATGGAGAAAACACCGGAAATATGGTTGAAATCGCGGCGGATGCGCTGCAGCGTCTCATCCAGAATCTCGTTGTAATCCTGTTCTTCCAGAAGAACGAGCACATCGGAATCATTGACCTGTCTGTAACAGCAGAGACCATTCCCGGATACTTCCTTTAAGGAAATAATACAGATGTCCTGTCCGTTCATTTTGCCGATCGGATTGTGGAAGGTCTGGTTGATGATATTGCTCTCGCTGATATGTAAGGCGTCCATATAAGCCTGCTTGGAAGACCTGCCGTTTAACTCGCCGACATAGTATCTGCTGCGGTCAGTATTGGAAGCGATGAAGCGGTAGCCCGGCATCGGTTTGTAGAGATTCTCCTTGTAGACAGCAACTTTTCCTCCGTTGTTTTTCACAAAAGCGTAGACATCGGCGTCTTCATAGACCGTTCCGTTGACAGAGACTTTTCCGCCATCCCCGGTGCCGCCGACAAGCGGAATTCCCGCCTTGCCGAGAATGCTGTGGATCGTGGTCAGCACACAGGCGTCATTTCCGGTACACAGGTCAATACAGACGGTATCTTTCGAACTTGCGTGGACGTTTTTTAAATCCTGTTCCATGCGTTCGATATATTTGACCGGCATGGTGGATGCCTGCTCCAAAACGTTGGCAACAGCGGTGACATTGTCATAAAAAGCAACCAGACCGACTCCCTTTTCGACGACCCTGGTACTGTAACTCATGCCGATACAGCCAATGCTCGGGACTCCCGGGAAAAGGGACTCCAGTTCTGTAACGTGTGCCTCAAACTGGTCTGCGTTGGACATCAGGATAAGAAGTCCCGGAGCGTGAACGCCCTGTGCAGCTTCTTTTAAGTTTCCTGTCTGGCTCATTCCAAAATATTGTTTCATCAGCGAACTCCTCCCACATCTTATTACGAATATTGTAAGCAATTTTGCATGATATTTCAACGCATTAACGCAATTTTAGCAAAACGTTTCCAAAAAATACCTTGACAATTAAACAGGACAGACATATACTTTGAAAAGCAAATAATTTGATTATCAAAATATTTGAAAAGCAAATAATTAAAAGGAACAGGGAAAAGGAGAAGAAACATGTTAGAGAAGATGAGACCGATCATTGCGGAGCAGTTAAACGTACAGGAGTCTGAGATTAAAGAGAACACAAAGTTAAAGGAAGATCTGGGTGCGGATTCGCTGGATCTGTTTGAACTTGTCATGGCGCTGGAGGAGGAATTCGGCGTGGAGATTCCGTCGGAGGATCTGGAATCGATCGTGACGGTCGGAGATGTGATCACATATTTGAAGAACCGCGGGGTTACAGCATAGGCGAAGACAGCAGCCGGGACATACCGGTGTTTAAGGGTAAGAAAACAGACCGGCAGGAAGAAAAGAGGAGAAGTATGGAAACAAGGGTAAGCAGATTGCTTGGAACAAAATATCCGGTCATTCAGGGGGGTATGGCATGGGTGGCGGAATATCACCTGGCGGCAGCAGTGTCGAACGCGGGCGGACTTGGAATCATCGGGGCGGCAAGCGCGCCGCCGGAAGTGGTAAGAGAACAGATCCGTGAGGTAAAGGCGCGGACGGACCGTCCATTTGGCGTGAACGTCATGCTGCTTAATCCAAACGCGCCGGAAGTGGCGAAGATTGTCATAGAAGAGAAAGTGCCGGTTGTCACAACCGGTGCGGGAAGTCCGGCAAAGTTCATGGAGGCATGGAAGCAGGCGGGCGTGGTGGTCATCCCGGTTGTGGCGAGCGTTGCCATGGCGAAGATGATGGAGCGTGCTGGCGCGGACGCCGTGGTTGCAGAGGGAATGGAGTCCGGCGGACATATCGGTGCACAGACGACGATGACGCTGGTGCCGCAGGTGGCGGACGCGGTGTCAGTTCCGGTCATTGCGGCGGGCGGTATCGCGGACGGAAGAGGGATCGCAGCCTCCTTTATGCTTGGTGCAGAGGGGGTACAGATGGGAACCCGGTTTGTCGTGGCGAAGGAGTCTATTGTACATGAAAATTACAAGGAACGGATCGTAAAGGCGCGCGACATTGATTCCGAGGTTACGGGCATGAGCACCGGACATCCAATCCGGGTTCTGCGCAATGCGATGAGCCGCGAATATTTAAAACTCGAAAAAGAGGGTGCCGGATTTGAGGAACTGGAGCAGCTGACGCTTGGCTCCTTGCGAAAGGCAGTGATGGACGGGGATGTGGTGCACGGCAGCCTGATGGCAGGACAGTGCGCGGGACTTGTGAAAAAAGAACAGACCTGTCAGGAGATGATAGAGGAACTGATGGCGCAGACCGCGGGGCTTTTAGGTGACGGAGATTTTTGGGAAAAGAAGAGCGTCTTCTTGGGACGCACATCGGATAAGGGAGAATGACGTGGGAAAGACAGCATTTTTGTTCCCGGGACAGGGAGCACAGTACATCGGTATGGGCAGAGATTTTTACGAGCAGATTCCCGTGAGCAGGGACGTGTTTGCGGCGGCATCCGAGGCGTCCGGTCTGGATATTGCGGCGCTCTGCTTTGAAGAAAATGAGAAAATAAATATCACCGAATACACACAGATTGGCATGCTGACCGTGGAGGTGGCGATCCTTCAGGCGTTGCTTGCAGAAGGAAGAACACCGGATGTGGCGGCAGGATTAAGTCTCGGAGAGTACGGGGCACTGCTGGCAAGCGGCGTGATGGAGCAGAGGGATGCGTTTGCGCTTGTGAGAAAGCGCGGCATCTACATGCAGGAGGCGGTGCCGGCCGGCGGCGCGATGGCGGCGGTGTTGGGACTGGATGCGGAAAAAATAGAGAAGATCTGTGGACAGACTGCTGGCACGGTATCCATTGCGAATTACAACTGCCCGGGACAGATCGTGATCACCGGGGAGGAAGCGGCAGTTGCCGCGGCAGGCGAACAGTGCAAAGAGAGCGGTGCGAAGCGTGTGGTGCCGCTTAAGGTCAGCGGACCGTTTCACTCGCCCATGCTAAAAGAGGCGGGAGAAAAGCTGGGAGAGGCGCTTGCGTCGGTAACACTCCGGGAGATAAAGCTGCCGTATCTGGCGAATGTGACGGCGGACTATGTCCGGGAGGCGGAGGCTGTGAAGCCACTGCTGAAACAGCAGGTGTGTGCACCGGTACGCTGGCAGCAGTCCGTGGAGCGTCTGCTTGCGGATGGTGTGGATACGTTTGTGGAGATCGGCCCGGGTCATACACTGACCGGATTTATGAAAAAGATCTTAAAGCAGGCCGAAGTCCCGGCAGATACTGTACAGGTATACAATGTGGAAACCATGGATGACTTCAAGGAATATATGTCAAAGTAGAGGAGAGAGTCAGATGCTGGAAGGAAAGGTAGCGCTTGTGACCGGAGCGGGAAGAGGGATCGGCGCAGCGATCGCAGAAACACTTGCAAGGGAAGGTGCGTTTGTTGTCGTGAATTACCGCGGATCGGGACAGGCGGCACAGGAACTGGCGGAGAAAATCGGCGGAGTCGCCATGCAGTGCGATGTGGCGGATTTTGAAGCCTGCGAAAACATGATCAAAACGATGATAGAGACGTATGGGCATCTCGATATTTTAGTCAACAACGCCGGAATCACAAGGGACGGTCTGCTGATGAAGATGAGCGAGGCGGATTTTGAAGCGGTTCTTTCGACAAATCTGAAGGGAACATTTCATACGATACGGCACGCGTCCCGCTATTTTTTAAAACAGCGTTATGGAAGAATTGTCAATATTTCGTCCGTGTCCGGTGTGATGGGGAATGCCGGGCAGGCAAATTACAGTGCAAGCAAGGCGGGGGTGATCGGACTGACGAAAAGTGTGGCAAGGGAACTGGCGTCGCGGGGGATCACCTGCAATGCGGTGGCACCCGGTTTTATTGAGACCGATATGACGGATGCCATGACAGAGAGCGCAAAGGAAGCCGTTCAAAAACAGATTCCGCTGGGGAGATGCGGAAATACAAAGGATGTGGCAGAACTTGTGACATTTCTGGCATCAGACAAGGCCGCGTATATCACCGGTCAGGTGATCTCTGTGGACGGCGGCATGTGTATGTAAGGGAGTAGTAACTGAAAGAAAGTGAGGCAGGTATGAGAAGACGGGTCGTAGTAACCGGAATGGGCGTGATAACGCCGATCGGGAACTCTGTAGAAGAATTTTGGAATGCGGTGCGGGAAGAAAAGACAGGATTTGGGGAAATCACGCATTTTGACGCATCTGGATATAAATGCCATCTGGCAGCGGAAGTAAAGAATTTTGACGGGAAAAATTATATGGATCCCAAGGCGGCAAAACGCATGGAACTGTTTTGCCAGTATGCGGTGGCGGCAACGAAAGAGGCCATCGCGGATGCCGGACTTGAGATGGAGAAGGAAGACCCGTATCTGGTGGGAACAGCGATCGGAAGCGGCGTCGGAAGTCTGCAGGCGATCGAGCGCGAATATAAGAAGCTTCTGGAGAAGGGACCGGGGCGAGTCAATCCGCTTCTGGTGCCGATGATGATCTCCAACATGGCGGCAGGCAATGTGTCGATCCAGTTTGGCTTCAAGGGAAAAAGCATCAACGATGTGACGGCTTGTGCGACCGGCACGAATACGATTGGCGAGGCGTTCCGGAGCATCCAGTACGGGGAGGCGGACATCATGATTGCAGGAGGTACGGAGGGCAGCATCTGTCCGATCGGAATTGCCGGCTTTACGGCGCTGACGGCACTGTCGTCCGAGAGCGATCCGAAGCGATGTTCCCTGCCGTTTGATAAGGAGCGGAGCGGGTTTGTCATGGGAGAGGGCGCGGGAATCGTCGTGCTGGAGGAGTTAGAGCATGCGAAGCAGCGTGGAGCGAAGATTTATGCAGAGGTAGCCGGCTACGGATGTTCCTCGGATGCCTACCATATTACATCTCCGGCGGAGGACGGTGCGGGCGCAGCGCGTGCGATGGAAAACGCCATGAAGGATGCGGGGGTAAAACCGGACGAGATTCCATACATCAATGCACATGGAACGGCGACACATCTGAATGATCTGTTTGAGACGCGCGCAATCAGGCTTGCGTTTGGGGAACATGCCACGAAGCTTAAAATCAATTCCACAAAATCGATGATCGGACATCTGCTCGGGGCTGCGGGCGCCGTGGAGTTTGTAACCTGCGTCAAGGAAATGCAGGAAAATTATGTGCACGCGACCGTCGGCTACCAGACACCGGATGAGGAACTGGATCTTGACTACTGCAGGGAGGCGGTGGCGATGGAGGTGCCGTACGCGCTCAGCAACTCCCTTGGATTCGGCGGGCACAATGCGAGCCTTTTACTTAAGAGATATGGAGGCGAGGCGTGATGGAACTGGAGATCGGACAGATCATGGAGATCCTTCCGCACAGACAGCCGTTTCTGCTGATCGATGCGGTGGAAGAACTGGAGCCCGGAAAACGCGCGGTGGCGCGAAAATGCGTCAGCTACAACGAACCTTATTTCGGAGGACATTTCCCGGGGGAACCGGTGATGCCCGGGGTACTGATTGTCGAGGCACTGGCGCAGACCGGTGCGGTGGCGATTTTAAGCATGGAGGAGAACCGTGGAAAGACCGCGTATTTTGCGGAGATTAACCGTGCCAGATTTAAGAAAAAGGTGGTTCCGGGAGATGTGCTGACCCTGACGACGGAGATCATCCGGCAGAAAGGACCGATCGGCATCGGCAGTGCGACGGCGTCTGTGCGCGGGGAGGTTGTCTGCACGGCGGAGCTTACGTTTGCAATCGGCAGCAAGGAGGAGTAGAGGAAAAATGGCGGCTTTGTTTCAGAAGCGGAAAAAAGAACCGGCAGAAAAAACACCGGTGGAGGCAGCACAGGCGCTGCAGGAGACGATTGTGTGCTCGGCCTGCGGCAGGGAGATCAATAAAAAGGAAGCGGAAAAAAATCTGTATGTCTGCTATGAATGTGGCAGTTATTTCAGGGTGCGCACCAGAAACCGCATCCGCATGGTGGCGGATGCGGGAACGTTTACCCCGTGGTTCGAGGATCTGGCGGAGGCGAATCCGCTGGAGTTCCCGGGATATGAGGACAAAGTAAAAGCGGCAAAGGAAAAGACCGGACTGCATGAGGCGGTCACCATTGGGCACTGTAAAATATACGGCGAGGATGCAGTGCTCGGTATTTGTGACGCAAGATTTCTGATGAGCAGCATGGGGCATGTGATGGGGGAGAAAATTGCCTGCGCTGTGGAACGCGCGACAGAGGAAGGTCTGCCGGTCATCCTGTTTTGCTGCTCCGGTGGCGCCAGAATGCAGGAGGGGATCGTTTCCCTGATGCAGATGGCAAAAACATCTGCGGCATTGAAGCGGCATTCGGAAGCGGGGCTATTGTATATTCCGGTGCTGACAGACCCGACGACCGGGGGCGTGACGGCAAGTTTTGCCATGCTTGGAGACATCATCCTGGCGGAGCCGGGGGCACTGATCGGTTTTGCGGGACCGCGCGTGATTGAGCAGACGATCGGGGAAAAGCTGCCGGAAGGTTTTCAGCGGGCACAGTTTCAGCTGGAGCACGGATTTGTTGACAGGATTGTGGAGAGGAAGGAGCTAAAGCTTACCCTGTACCGCATCTTAAAGCTGCATCACAAAAAAGAAGGTTATGCCAATTTCGATCCGGTGCGGGAGGCAGACTGCCTCGAGGCGACAGAACTGATGAAAGAGCGCGCCACAAAGGCGAAAGCATTGTCCGCGTGGGAAAAGGTCAAGGCAGCGAGAAAGGTGGACCGGCTGGCGTCTGTGGACTACATAGAGCAGATTTTTGACGAATTTATGGAATTACATGGAGACCGGCAGTTCCGGGACGATCCGGCGATTGTCGGCGGTGTGGCGTATCTGGATGGCCAGCCAGTCACAGTGATCGGTGTGCATAAGGGAAAAGATTTAAAGGAATGTATGCACCGGAATTATGGAATGCCGTCGCCGGAGGGATATCGGAAAGCACTCCGGCTGATGAAGCAGGCGGAAAAATTTAAGCGTCCGGTCATTACATTTGTGAACACCTCCGGCGCCTTCTGCGGCATGGAGGCGGAGGAGCGCGGACAGGGCGAGGCGATCGCGAGAAACCTGTATGAGATGTCCGGCTTAAAGGTTCCGGTTCTTTGCATTATGATCGGGGAAGGCGGAAGCGGCGGTGCGCTGGCACTCTCTGTTGGAAATGAGGTCTGGATGCTTGAGAATGCGACCTACAGCATTTTATCGCCGGAAGGGTTTGCATCGATTCTCTGGAAGGATGGCAGACGGGCAAAAGAAGCGAGTGGCGTCATGAAAATTACCGCGCAGGATTTAAAAGCGCTCGGTGTGATTGAGGAGATCATACCGGAGTACGGCATGGCGGATCAGCCGGCACTGATTTCCATATCGCGTTACATGAAGAGGCATATAAAAACATTTTTGAAAAAACAGAACGGAAAAACCGGGGATCAGCTCGCTGCGGAGCGCTATCAGAGATTCCGCGTGTTTTAAAAGGAAGGAGACCCGATATGAAGGTAAAGATCGTGGGCACCGGAAGTGCAGTCCCCGAAAAATGTGTGACGAACGATGATCTTAGTCAATGGATGGATACATCGGATGAGTGGATCAGAAGCCGGACGGGAATTGAGACCAGACATCTGGCTGTGAGAGAGACAACGACAGAAATGGCAGTGGAGGCGGCGAAGCGGGCACTTGCATCTGCACATATGGACGCGGAGGAGCTGGATCTGATCATTGCGGCGACGATCACGCCGGACCGGCTGCTCCCGAACCTTGCCTGCGAGGTGCAGAGCGCACTCGGGGCATGCCGGGCGGTCGCCTTTGACGTCAGTGCCGCCTGCTCGGGTTTTTTATACGCGATGGATATTGCACGCCACTATCTGGAAGCCGGCGGAAGCCGGCGGGCGCTGGTGATTGGTGCGGAGACATTGTCGCGGATCATGGACTGGAGCGACCGGAGTACCTGTGTGTTGTTTGGGGATGGCGCAGGTGCGGCAGTGCTGGAAGCAGATGAGGCGGAGGAGCATGCGGGCATCTTGAGCACCGTGCTTGGAACGGACGGCGCGGGCGGGATGGTATTGCGCTGTGACAACCGCAGAAATCACAATCCGTATGTGAAGGGCGACACCGCGCTCTCGTACGTGTCCATGAACGGGCAGGAGGTCTATAAGTTTGCGGTGCGCACGGTGCCGAAAGTAATTGCCGGGGCGGTGGAAGCGGCAGGGCTTTCGATGGATGAAATCGATTTTTTCCTGCTGCACCAGGCGAACCTTAGAATCATCGAGGCAGTGGCGAAACGCCTGCATCAGCCGATGGAAAAATTTCCCACAAATCTGCAGAAGTATGGAAATATTTCCTCGGCGAGCGTGCCGATTTTACTTGATAATGTCAATAATCATGGTATGATAGGAGAAGGCAGTAAAATAGTACTGGCAGGCTTTGGAGCCGGTCTTACGTGGGGCGCAGCAGTGCTCCGCTGGCAGGCGGTGTAGGCGGTGTGGTCGGGAACAGATACTGCTATGAACAGGAGTATGATACATGACCACGGATGAGACATTGAACGAATTACTGGTAAGGCTATTCAAGGATATTATGGAGATTGAGGCGAGATGTCTGGTGAATGAGGAATTTAAGGACATCAGCTACAACGATTTTCATATTATAGAAGCCATCGGATTAAAGGAGCCGAAAAGCATGACGGCGGTGGCAAAGCTGATGGATGTCACGACCGGTACGCTGACGAAGGCGATGGATGGCCTGACTGAGAAGGGGTATGCCGTAAGAGAACGCAGCAAGCAGGACAAACGCGTGGTGTGGGTGTACCTGACGGACAAAGGAAAAGCGGCATATGCGCATCACGAAGAGTTTCACCGCAAAATGATCGCCAACATCAAGGGACAGCTGAATGAGCAGGAGACGCCGATTTTGATCTATACGCTGGCAAAGCTCGTGGACTATTTTCAAGAGGAATATGGATTGGAGGAGGAATAGACATATGAGCAGAGGAGCGTTGGGCAAGAATAACTGGGCGCTGTTTTTAATGCTTCTGGCAGGAATTATGCTGGGCGGTTTTATCGGAAATGCTGCTGCAGGTGTTTCGGGACTTAGCTGGCTGAATTATGGGCAGAGCTTCGGCTTCGCCAGCCCGATTGTGCTGGATCTGGGCATTCTGGTGATCACATTCGGATTATCGATCAAGATTACCATCGCCAGCATTATCGGCGTGCTGATTGCGATTATTATTTATCGCTTGATTTAAGTTCACAAGAAATAGAAAAGCCTCGGGCAGGGGAAAACTCCTGCCCGAGGCTTTTTGCGTATGTCTGATGCGGGGACATAAATCGTTCCGGGGACACTATCCTGCGCCAAAGCTTTAACAATTTAGCGGAATAAAGAAAAAAAGATTGCACATGAAAACATTTTATACTAAAATGTATCTGATGAAAATATTGCAGTGTATACACGCACAATATACTAAGAGTAAGGAGACAAAAAAAATGGGATATGTAGATGAAGTTCTTGCAAAAGTAAAAGAGAAAAATGCTTCCGAGCCAGAGTTCCTTCAGGCAGTTGAAGAGGTGCTGGAGTCTTTAAGACCGGTGATTGAGGCAAATGAGGAACTGTATAAAAAGAATGCGATTTTAGAGCGCATTACAGAGCCGGATCGTCAGATCATGTTCCGTGTTCCGTGGGTGGATGACAATGGACAGGTTCAGGTAAACAGAGGTTTCCGTGTACAGTTCAACAATGCCATTGGACCATACAAGGGAGGATTAAGACTTCATCCTTCTGTAAACTTAAGCATCATCAAATTCTTGGGATTTGAGCAGGTATTTAAGAATTCACTTACAACACTTCCGATCGGCGGCGGCAAGGGTGGTTCCGATTTTGACCCGAAGGGCAAGTCTGACAGAGAGATCATGGCATTCTGCCAGAGCTTCATGACAGAGCTTTACAAATATATCGGTGCAGATACCGACGTACCTGCCGGAGATATCGGAACAGGTGCAAGAGAGATCGGTTTCTTATTCGGCCAGTACAAGAGAATCCGCGGATTATACGAGGGAGTTCTCACGGGTAAGGGACTTACATACGGCGGTTCTCTCGCACGTACACAGGCAACCGGATACGGTCTGTTATACCTGACCAACGCATTGCTGAAGGATCACGGCATCGACATCGCAGGCAAGACCTGTGCAGTTTCCGGTTCCGGTAATGTTGCAATCTATGCGATTGAAAAAGCACATCAGTTAGGAGCAAAGGTTGTGACCTGCTCTGACTCTACCGGGTGGATCTATGATCCGGAAGGAATCGATGTTGCATTATTAAAAGAAGTAAAAGAGGTAAAACGTGCGCGTCTTACCGAGTACGCGGCAGCAAGACCTTCTGCAGAATATCATGCAAAGCAGAATGGTGAGCACGGTGTATGGCAGTACAAGGTAGATCTGGCACTTCCGTGTGCAACACAGAACGAGCTTGACATCGAGGATGCGAAGATGCTGGTTGCAAACGGCGTTACATCTGTTACAGAGGGTGCGAACATGCCTACCACACTGGAAGCTACCAAATATCTTCAGGCAAACGGCGTATTATTCGTAGGCGGTAAAGCTGCCAATGCCGGTGGTGTTGCTACTTCTGCACTGGAGATGAGCCAGAACTCCGAGAGACTTTCCTGGACATTCGAGGAAGTGGATGGAAAGCTCAAGGGCATCATGGAGACCATCTACGCAAACATTTCAGATGCTGCAAAGAGATACAATGCAACCGTTGGCGGACAGACAGACTACGTTGCAGGTGCCAATATTGCCGGATTTGAGAAGGTTGTAGATGCTATGTTAGCTCAGGGCGTTTGCTAATTAAGAATTTCTAAGATAATATAAGATATGGTTAAGTCCTGTAAACCCAGTGTTTATGGGACTTTTCTTTATGTACTGAAGTGACAAAAGAATTGTCAGAATATTCATAAATAGAAGATAATTTACGTTATTTTGAGGTCGTTATATACACGTGGTACACAAGTGATATACAGGTGGTATACACTCGTTTTTTCTGATTTTGGATGATTTTTTGAAGCGTTTCCATCCGTTGCTTTTCAAGATGACTCAGGCTGAATATGGGTGTAATGTCAATCAAAAACAACATCATAAGTGTATCCAGCAATCAGTCTTGATTTACTCTTTTATATCTTGTTCACTTCTGCAAGAAGTTCTTCTAAAGTCTTATGGGTGTAAGTTCCCTTGGTGGTGTCGTTTTTCATACTGTGTCCCATAATCAATTTGATACATACGTCATTAGCTCCGGCGCTATCCATGAGTGAAGCAAAGGTGTGTCTGCCATCGTGGGGCAGGTGTTTCATTTTGAGCTTTCCCATGCATGTATTAAAATTGCCATTCATGTAGGTTCCGTAGGTGTAATGATTTCCATACTTGTTATTGATCAGGTATTTCTTGTTCGGATCGTAACGGTTCTTGACGAGAGGGATAATCTTATCGTTCAGTGGGATAATTCTGTCTTTCCCGGCTTCGGTTTTCATGCCACCTACCATGTACTTTTCGTCTAAATGGACATTTTCCGTCTGGATTTCCAACAGCTCGGTTGGTCGCAAGCCGGTGTAAATCATTATAAGGATGATATCTACATTGTTTATTTCATATAGCTTCGACCAGAGTGTTTTGATTTCTTCATCGGAATATCTGTCGTGTATCTGCTCCGTAGAGTTTGTCCATTCATAAACCAGACCTTCTGTTAAATCCCGGTCTATGTATTCATTCAATTTAGCATATTGATACATAGCTTTCAGGACGGCTCGCATGGAAGAAATCGTAGTCTGCGATTTGTGATTATAGGCATTTAAGCATTGCTGCAGATCATTTGTCCTGATGGAAATAAATTTGCGGTCATGCAGTTCGCTGAAATGATTAAAAGCAATCTCATAATTTCGCCATGTGGAATCACTAATCTGGTTCTTAAGAGATTTTCGGTATTTCTTCCATTTCTCGTACATCTCTGCAAAAGTAGGAGAGTCCGAGTATTTCATATGTTCCGGAACAACCGCACCGCTATTGTATTCAGCAAGATAGGTGTAAGCCATTTCCGGTTTGGCGAAGTAAGCCAGGTAGGTGTATTTTCGCTTGACCTTCCCGGTATCATCTTCCACAAGTTTCGAGATACGGACAGCGTAGGGCTTTCGTCGTTTGCCACCAAGCTTGATTACGCTGCCGTAAGAGTTTGGTAACTTCATATTTAACCTTCTTTCTGCATTTGTTCTAATTGTTTAAGGCAATACTCTGCATATTCCTTGTAGCGTTTTACCCTTGCAATTTCATTTGGAATATCAAAAGCATAGATGGATTTCGGTAGCAGGTCAGAACGTTTGGTAGGATTAGCCACCTTGTATGTAGATAGTTTATATTCTACAAAATCTTTTACTTCTTTTTCCAGTTCAGCCAGTTTGGTTAATGGTATCTGGGCAACGTCTTTGCCTGTCTCATTTGAATAGACATGGATCACGCCATCTTCAGAAATTTCTTTTACATCAACAGATCCGGTTTCAGAATCGAAGGAATCCTGTAAATGGGCTTCCTGAAGAAGTTCATATTCAACCGTATAGCCTATATCATGCAGGTAGGAGAGAACACCGTAATAAGGTTGTTCATATTCGTTAATGTAGTATTTGCGTATTTCAAAGGAATTGAAATAGTCATCGATAATCGCATTCACAAAATCATTGGTGCATTCGCAATATTGCATCAAATCTCCATTTTCATTAGGAATAAACGCTTCCATAGGTATCTTGTAACCGCTGGCTAGTACTTTGAGAAAACTCTCTGTTACAGGCTTTTTGCCATTTTCTACATTACAGTAATGTGTTCTGGAAATTCCAAAGTCTTTTGCTAATTGGTTCTGTGATAACCCCCTTTCTTTTCGGATTTGAATGATCCGTTCCCGGATTTCATCTTGATTTGTCAGCATTTTTCATGTACTCCTTTCATTTACACATCATATTTGCTCGTACCATATAAGAAACAGAATTGTTAACATGTACTATATAGTACATAATTAGTATAGACAACAACAGCAACAATGTCAACAAAAATATGGAGGAGAAATAAGTGAAAAAAGAAGAAGTAAAACGGCTGATGAAGCAAAATCAGGTAAAGCAGTGGGAAGTGGCGGAAGCAATGGAAATTTCCGAATTTACGCTTTGCAGATGGTTAAGGAAGGATTTGAAGGGGAAACAGCTTGAACGGCTGAATTCGGCAATTAAGAAGGTCAGAAGCGGCAAAGAGGAGACACATGGAAAGGAGGGGCGCTAATGGAACGAGTTACGACAAAAGAGGCTGCAAAACTGCTTAACATGGATGTTGTGACCTTGCAGTTTTTGATGAGACAGGAGAGGCTGCCGATCGGCTATGCCATCAAGAAGGATGGAAAGAGCCGCTATCATTACATCATTTACAGAAGTATGCTGGATGCTTTTATCCAGGGCGGAGGGAATTGTTAAATGGCAGGAAAACGATATTACTGGTTGAAATTGCAGGTAGGGTTCTTTCAGGAACTGATTATCAAGCAACTGCGAACTTTGCCGGAGGGAGATAGTATCGTCCTGCTCTATTTGAAACTGCTGTTAAAGGCAATTAACACGGAAGGGATTATTTACTATCAACATATTTTGCCGACCTTGGATGAGGAAATAGCATTGGATACGGGAGAAAAGCCGGCACTTGTGAAGCTGACGATTTCTGCTTTGTGCCAATATCATGCGGCTGTGTTCTTGGATGACCAATCATTACAGTTATTGTATTTGGAGGATATGGTTGGCAGTGAGAGCGCTTCAGCATCCAGAGTCAGAAATCATAGGGCGAATCAAAAGCTCCTAAAGGAAAAAGAGCAGGCGGCGTTACAATGTAATGCAACAGTAACGGAAGGTAACACAACAGAAATTTCCGGTAGCACAGAGATAGAGAATAGTCAGAAGGAAGAGATAAAGCCAAAGAAAGAGGGAGAACCAGAGATAGAGGAAATTCCTTCTTACTTTGCTGATACGGTGCTGAATAGTATGTTTCTTTCTTACCTGGAATATCGAAAAGAAAATGGCAAGGAAGTGAAGGGGAAAGCAATCGGTTATTGCATTGATAAGCTGGAAAGTTTATCGAATTCTACTGCCGAACAAGTGGCAATTATCAAGCGGACAATTCAGAATGGCTGGACGGATTTCTTTCCACTGAAAAGGAACAAAGAAAAGGGAAGCGGGAACAATGTGAGTTCGTGGCTGGAGCGTGAAAAGATGCAAAGTACAGGAGGTGTTTTCGGTGACTAAACAGGAATTTGCAACACTGGTTATAGCCATGCAGGCAATGTATGGAGAAGATCTTATTGGGACGGAAGAAGCGTTGGACGTGTGGTACGCTTTATTACATGATCTGGACTATCAGATTTTATCCAAGGCACTCCAACAATATATGCTGACAAACAAATTCAAGCCGACCGTCGCGGAACTGCGGGAGATTTATGCAGAGTTGGTTAGCCCGGTGATTTCTGATTGGAGTGAAAGCTGGGAGAAAGTCAGTAAAGCAATCGGGCACTATGGAATGTATCAGGAGAAAACTGCAATGGAAAGCTTTGATGAAGTTACCCGAGAAGTCATAAAGCGTCTGGGGTTTCAGAATATCTGCCTGTCAGAAAATATCGTTGCGGATCGGGCAAGATTTGCAGAAATTTACCAAGCGATCCAAAGGCGGAAAAGAACAGAAGTGAACATAGGAAGTGCATTGCCAAACTTACGTGAAATGGTGCAGAATCGCTTGGCCGAACTGGCACAGAAAGAGCAAAAGGCAATAGATCCGGAAAAGGACAAAAACTAACTTAGCAAGCACTGCCTGTGTTCCCTCACAGGCGATAAAATGAGCAATTTCTCTTACAGGAGAAATGTTCAAATTTATCATTCAGGGAGAATTCCCTAACCCTTAAAATCATTTGAAAGGATGGAGCGATATGCCAAAGGATAGAGCCAATAGGACGAGGAAAAATGAACTGAAAATTTATTTGAGTGAAAATGAAAAATATATTCTGGACAGGAAGGTGGAGTTGTCAAAGAGGAAGAGTGCATCGGATTATATTAGAACACTGATACTTTTTGGATTTGTTTATGATGTGGATTATTCTTATCTAAGGCAATACAACGAAACGCTTGGAAAGATTAGTGGGAATTTGAATCAAATTGCAAAAAGAATTAACAGTACCGGGAATGTTTATGAAGAGGATATGGCAGAAGTGAAAGCGATTATGGATCAGGTGTGGAAGACGCAGAAGGCGATGCTGAAAAAGCAGCCGCTGATACATAATAAATAACTTAAAAATAATAAGGAAAGAAATTGAAGGTATATAATTGCAACCAATGTAAAAAAGGTGCCTTGAGGTATAAGCAATAGATTGATGACAGACTGTATGGTATAATTTGTAAGTTGATTTTATTATGGAAGCCGTAACCACAGCTGTTGCAACTTAAAATTGCTCAGTTGCAACTGTATTTTGATAGTCTTCACAAGATAAAAATGGTACGCTGAGTGAGAAAGGAGTAGTGATATATGACATTAGGACAAAGAATACAAAAAGGAAGAAAAGAGGCTGGTCTATCTCAAGAGGAATTGGCAGAGCAGTTAGGTGTATCAAGGCAGGCTGTTAGCCGATGGGAGAATGATAATGGTTATCCAGAGATGGAAAAAATCATACGTTTAAGTCAGATTTATCAAGTGAGCTTAGACTATTTAGTTGGAAACGAACAAGAAAAATCGGGAGAGGATATATCAGAAAAAGGTTGGTATGTCAGTAATGAGTTGGCAGAAAGCTTTTTGGCACATCAAAAATCAAAGTTTATGAAAATAGGTATTTGTTTTCTATTGGCGTGTGTGTCTAGTGTGTTTTCTTATATGAATATGTATAACAACGTTGGTGATGTGATTAGTACGTTTATCATAATTGTTGCTATTATTTTGATAATCAGTATGGTTATATCAGACAATCCATATAAAAAGATTTGGACAGAACCATTGGTCTTTGATGCCGAAGTGTTGAAACGATTAAGAGTGACATTTGCGGAAAATAAGAAAAAGTATAAGATAATGATATTAGGAGGCGCATTTGTATTCTTAATAGGATTTCTGTTTTTGCCAGATTTCTATTGGACTGTTCCAGAAGATTTGCAGTATATATGGTATGCGTTAGGAGATGCAGTACAGGGAATAGGTGGATGCTTTGCAATTTATACATGGGGGATATGGCGAGCATATAGGCTATTAACAATGAATGAAGAGTATTGGAGGAGGAAGAAGAAAAAATGATAAAAAGGACATATTTATTGACAATATTATTAATAGTTTGTTTGTTGACAGGTTGTGGGAACAAAACAGAAAAGATGTGCCGTATCGAAATACGAAATGAGAATAGCACAGATGTTATAACATTAGAACAACAGTCTCAAGCTGATGTAGATGATTTTTTCGATGAGGACGAATGGACCGAATGCGAGAACTTTGATGAAAAACTGGTTTCTGAATATGTAATAGAGCTGTATCAGGAAAAGACACATACTAGAGTGCAACCTGATAAAGAAAATACTTATGAAAAAGTCATGGAATATACCACATATAAGGATTCAGATATTGTTAAGGTAGTTATTAGCAAAGATGCCATAAAAAGTGGTGGTGTGTCAGAAGAAGATTTAACCTTTTACTATAAAGGTTCAGAGCAATTTTTTTCAGCACTCAATAATGTTTTGAAGTGATTTCTGAACTTAAAATTGGATGAACCAATGGGAATGGATGCCTATCTTGTTATACGGGGGTGAGTATATGGGAAAATGATGATACTGACATTTGAAGATAGTGAGGAGGAAATACTGAATCACATAATATCTTATGTCGGTATAGGAGCTAGGGCATTTCAAGTGGCTGAAATTGCTAAAACGAATTTAAACTTTAATGGATTGGAGATAGATATTACAAATCGTTTGGTGAGAAAGCAAAGGCAGGAAATAGATTTGACCTTTATAGAGTTTGAAGTTCTCTATCTGTTAGCCAACAATCCCGGCAGGGTATTTAGTAAAGAGCAGATATACGATGTAGTCTGGAAAGAATCCTATTCCGGCGATTACAACATCGTTATGAGTCATATCCACAACATACGAGAAAAGATAGAAGATAACCCAAGCAAGCCTGTTTACATACAGACGGTGTGGGGAGTTGGATATCGGTTCAATCAGAAAATGTTATAAAAAATAGCCACATTGATTTCAATATAAATCATGTGGCTATTTTCGTGAAAAATGTTTTTAAAGTAATAAAAGAGATGACAAAAAATAGGCAAAATGTATAGAAAAAGAGAGGGTAGTGTGTTATAGTAAATATACTGGGTGGACTTTATGTATAACATATTCGAAGGTGGTTTATACAATGGCAGGTATATCAAAAGTACTGGAAACAGAATTGAATGGTTTGAAGGTTAATCTTTTTGAATTTGATATTGAAAATGAAGAAAGCTTCAATGAGATAAAAGCATATTTAGTTAATAAAGTAAAAATATCTAAAGTACATAATATAGAAGAATATGATTTGACGTATTATGGAACAAAAAATTTGAATCCAGATTTTGTAGCCAGATTTAATGAGCAGGTTGCAAAAATCAATATTCCTAAAAAAACGAAAATACCACAATTTGATGTTCGCAGAGAACGCGTAACAGAATGGATGGCACAGTATTTTCTAGAACAAGAATATGGTTGTAAGTTTTATGATGAAGCTGATAAAAGAGTAAATTTGAAAACCGTTGAAATTGATAAACATACTGACGGGATAGATGTTCCTGGTATTTGGATAGATAATGATAGAATTCGATTTGTTGTATGTGAGGTCAAGGCATCTGAAGCAAATCAAATACCATGTGATTCTGTGCAATCTTTACAAGAGGATATTCAGAAAGCTATTGATGATGTAGATAATCGAGTTTCTCACGAAATTTTGGAATATATGCATGGTATAAGAAATGTGAAAATGCAGGATGATATATTAGAAAAAATAGTAGACTTTTTAGCGCAATTAATTGCTGGAGAAAAGGAAGACTTAGCAGATAATATAATGTTCTTCCCATTTTTGCTTAGGAATAACGAGAAAATTGTTCCAGAGATGAACATAGACGATTATAAAAATTTTTCTTTACAGGGAGTCAAAAGAGAAAATGTCGAGAATATAATCTTATCATTTAGAAAGAAATTTTCTGAATTTAGTAATGAAGTCTATGAAGAGGCAATAGGTGAATAGCAATGGAATATATTAAGAGCATAATAAATTCAATAGAGAAAGTATTTGATGTAAGCGAAGAAAATATTTCTTCGCTTACTGTTATGCTCTCAGATATTGAAACTAGTCACTTATATAATATGTTTTCAGCAGAAGAACAAAGTAAGAAATATTTGAATAGTGATTTACTTTCTAAGGCGAATTTGCTGAATGCATTATTGGAAATTGTTTTAGAAAATCCTAATATGGATTTAATTGAGAGCGACAAACGAAAAGAGTTACTTGTAGGATTATGTGGAACAGTAGCATCCCTGTATGAACAAGTTCTAGATCAGATTAATGATAATGAGTGTTGGGAAAATATGTCATACTTGGTTATGTATAGTATGTTATCTTATATGGCAGATAGACAGACAATGTCTGATTTGGTTATTAAGGAATATCATGCTAAATTGACCAAAATGATGAGTTTATACAATGAATTCCCAACAATGCAGAAATTAGAATATGATACATATTATCTAATTGTATTGTTGATGAGTAATATTAAAAATTATGATGGATTGACACAGTTAAATTCCTTTATCAAAAGAGCAAATGATAGCTTGAATGAGGCTCAAAGGGAGGAACTTGCAAAAGCTGAGTTAGATATACCGGTTGGTCTAAAGATTGCTTCTTATGGAAATATAATTTATTTGACGATGGTTTTAAAAGAATATCTTTTTAGCGGTAAGATTGATAGCTCGGAAAATCAAGATATATATAGTGTTATCGATATGTATTCATATAATGCATTTCATTTGCTTGATAATGAAAGCATAGACTTGAAACTTATTGGGCATTTGTTGCGATATGCATATGAAAGAGTAGCAGAAAATTCAATATGGAACATTGCAGAAAAGTCACCATTAATAAGAAAGTTTATCGAAGAAAACCTTTCCAATGGTAATAGATACATATATTCTTTATTGCCATCTCAGAGAGAGGTTATTTCGGATGTGTTAACGCCTAAAAAGAGTATTGTTGTTGGAATGCCGACTAGTGCAGGAAAGTCGTTGCTGGCAGAGATGCAGATATTATTTAGTATTCATAACTATAAAACAGCCGATTTTAATCCTACAGTTTGTTATATTGTTCCAACTAATGCGCTTATTGATCAAGTTAAAATTGATTTGCAAAGTGATTTTAAGGAATTTAATTTTAATATAGAAACAGCATTACCGTATTATGATGTTGATGAGATAGAAAATGAAATTTTGACGCGAGAGCATATTGATATATTAATTAGTACACCTGAAAAATTAGAGGCACTTGTAAGACAAAATCATCCGGCAATACAAAACACTCGTTTAGTTATTATGGATGAAGCACATAATTTAGGAGACAAATCACGGGGCTCTAAATTTGAACTGGTCTTATCATCTATAAAGCAAAATATGAAAGAGGCAAATTTTCTTTTATTAAGCCCCTTTATTAGTAATGCTCAGGAAATTAGCGAGTGGTTAGCCGACTCACCAAGAAATGCAGATACTATTTCTATAGAGTGGGCACCAACCAAACAATATATTGGTTGTAATTTACTTGATAGTAAGAAAACAAAATCTGTTCTGCAATTTTACAAATCACCAAGAAACCAATTGGGGACAGAAAATGTTGAAATTTCCTTGAACTTGAACCCGCAGGATGTGAAAGAAGAGCTTAGATTAGATAGTATTGATAATACAGTTCGACTTTGTGTGGTTCTGAATGATTTTATTGAACAGGAAGGGAATATTTTAGTTTTGTGTGGTGGTAGGGGAACCACTTTGAAATTGGCATCTTATACGAAAATGTATTTTGAAGAAAAAGGTATGCTGCCTGATATGAGCTGTGACGAAGAAATTCAACGTGCAATAGAAATTGTAAAGTTAGAAAATGGAGAAAATGATCCTTTAATCGAATGTTTGAAATTTGGTATTTGTTATCATAATTCTGGCTTATCAAGTCTGGTCAAGGAAACTATCGAGGAATTAGTCCGAAACAATAAGATAAAACTTATATTTGCAACAACAACATTGGCGCAAGGAATGAATTTCCCGATTAATACGGTTATTTTTGATACAGTTAAATTGCGTAATAAAGGTGATTTATCAAACGCTGAGTTTTGGAATATAGCAGGGCGTGCTGGTAGAGCATACAAGGATAAAGAGGGATATATTATTCTCTCCTATTCTAATTCCCAGAAAGAAACCAAGTCAACAGTGAAAAGATATATTGAATCAGATTTAAAAGAAGTAATATCTTCACTGAATGCTTATTTTACGGGAAATAGTACTATAAGTTTTGACTACAATGTGTTAAAAGAACCAAATAATGCACCAATATTAAATCTGTTGCAATATATAAATCATATATTGAACATTAGCTATGATTATGATATTAGTCCAAAAGATATTGCTAAAATTAGGGGAATATTAACAGATTCTTATTTGTATCATAGTTTGAGTAAACAGGAAGGTTTTATTAATGCACAAAGAAAATTAAATACTTTTGTAACACAATATATTCGACATGTTAACGAAAATAAAAAGGAGGATATGGCGAAGGCTGATGAATTAGGTATTAGTGATATAAGTTACACAAAGGTTAAATCTATAATAGGTGCGTTTATCCATGGACTGAAAGAAAACGGAGATCATGAGTATAAGGCTTCAGAAATTATTCTTCGAACTAAGAATATTGAGCGTTTGACAGAGATTATTAATATTATTGCAAAAATTCCTGAAATAAAAATTGATATGTTAGGGCAAGGGAAGCTGGATCCAGAAAATATAGCTAAGTTACTTATGGGCTGGGTAAATGGCGATAAGGTAAGAGATATTGCGAAAGAAATTAAAAGACCAGGGCAAAGCGATGAAGATGCAATTTCTTTATGCAATCGTTATCTTAATAGCCAGATGAAGTCTTATATGCCATGGGGAATAAATATATATCAGGCTGTGAGCTTTGATTTGCAGACAGAAAATGCACAAATGTTACCTTCTTATATTTATTATGGGGTATCAAGCAAGGAAGCGGTAATTGTATCGAAGTTGGGCGTGCCAAGATTTGCTGTTGATAATGTGTTGAGGGTTCTTAAAGAGAAGAATCCTGAATTACCAATTAGTATAGAGAATATGGATCGGTTAAGGGCGGCGATAAACAAAATAGAATCTGCTGATTATGAAATCGAAAATGTGTCAAATAAGGTAATTAAGGAAATTGTTGATAAGCGAATCGGGTAGTACGTACTATATTTATTAGAAAATGTAAATATAATAAATCCAAAGCTTAAAGGGGTCTTGTGATTTGTATAGAAGAAAATTACTATGGATTAAATTTAAAAATAAAATAACAAAGATAAAGCGAATTAATATCGCATGGATTATTTTTGGAATTACAATTTTACTACTAATGTCGATAATATTGCCAGGTCTTTTTCAGAGATATGCATATTATAGTGTGCTTGCAAATCATCTTGGATTGCCATATGAATTAAAACTGTATGGGAAATTAGCTTCTGATGAAGAATTGACCGACTATTCTTCTTATACAATTTATGTGGGTGGGTACAATAAGAGGGTAGAAAAAGATGGAAGCTTTGAAATTGATTTCCTTTCTGAATCAAGAGATAAGATAATGGTTGTTGTTATGGATGATAAAAATAATGTTTATTTCTATTCTAAGGTGTCTTTGGAAGAGGAAGAGAAAAAATGCTTAAACATTAGGATAAGAGGTCGCAGTAATGATGTATCAAGGGATTATTATTTCGGGAACAGATATGACGGAGTGCTATGAAATAGCTAAAAATTTAGAACTTAGTCAATCATATAAAATTGTTAGAGTAGTGAGTAACAGTAAAAAGAAAGAATGTTATCATTATATCGAAGACGATAAATTGGCTAGGATTGATAAGGAATGTTTCCTTATCAAAATTGAATTTGATGGTGAAATTATAGCTATATTCATGCAAGAATTTAATGAAGTAATTGAAAAAAAGATGGTACCTTTGATCATTATAGATAAGAAAGTGGTAAATGTAATAGAAGAATTTTCAAAGGCAACTTTGGATTTAATGAGTTTCTATATATATAATGAGACCAAAGAAAATGAAGGAAAGTCAGCGCGTGATATAAAGATACTTTCTAGTGAAAGAAATAGATTAATTAATAAGTTTAATTATGGCTTAAACAACAAATCTTCTCTTGATGTTGTTGCACTAATTGATAAGTTGTGGTATTTACGTGAAAGAGGTGGCGGGTTATCTAGAAATTATATTGAGGGGTTGATAAAATGTGATTTATTGATTAAGGACGGAAAACTGAGTAATGTTAGTAATTCATCTTATGATTTAACACTGGGAGATGAATATTATTACGCAGGAGAAATTAATGAATTAAGCGATAAAAAACCATTTTTAGCTCTTGAACCATATGATTATGCTATTGCTTCCTGCAATGAGAAAATAAGTATGCCAAGGGATGTTTCAGGCAGGTTTGATGTTTCTGTCAATTTGTTTTGCCAAGGGATTATACTTTCAAACAGTACACAAGTTGATCCGGGATTTAGGGGAAAACTTTTTTGCTTATTGTTTAATACTTCTAATAAGGTGGTTTATTTAAAAAGACATACACATTTTGCCACTATGGAGTTTAACAAGTTGATAGAGCCAACAACGCCGTATAGTGGAAAATATGCGGATGAGGATTCGATAGTTCCATATCTTCCAACTAATGTAATGCAAGGCGCAATAAATGAGCTAAAAAAAGAAATTGAGAATTTAAAAACAGAGAACCAAAAAATGCAAGGTATATATCTTAGTGTATTAGCATTGTTTTTAGCAATAGTTTCTATTTTTTTGACATTGAAGTGATGAGGAATATATGAAATTTGATATTATAATTATAGGAGCTGGACCTGCTGGACTTTTAGCTGCGTGGTGTTTGGAAGGAACAGGGATTAGCTACACTGTTATAGAAAAAGGAAATGTGTATTTTAAAAGAGATAAAGAGTTGCCATATGATGTTAGCTATGGCTTCGGTGGAGCGGGTCTTTTTTCGGATGGTAAACTTTCTTATTCACCAGCTGCATCTCAATTGTGGGAGAAATTAGATTCTAAGCGGCTTCATATTGCCTATGATAAAACGAGAAAATTGTTTGCTAAGATTGGGGTGGAATTGAGAGAATGGAGTGAAGATTGGGTAAAAAATCAAAACTCTTTAAAGACCACAATTAAAGAATATGAATCTGTATATTTAAATAAAGAACAAAGAATACGTTTACTAGAAGTCCTTTATAACCAATTAAACTCAGAAATTATTTTTGATAAAAATGTAAATGAAGTGAAAATCATAGATGATGGGTACAAGGTTATATGTGAAGATGGAAGCGTATATACGGCATATAATTTGATTATGGCAACTGGAAAGTCTAGTTGTTTCAAATTGCTTGGAGAAGATAGTGAAATACAATGGAAATATTGGGATGAGATGGGGGTGAGGATTGAGGTCGATAAGGATGAATTCTTGCCAAAGGACAAGGAAACTTTGGATTTCAAGTATATTGAAAATATAGATGGTACTACAGAGATAAGAACATTTTGTAGTTGCAAAAAGGGCATTGTTCGAAAATCTTTATATGAAAATCATATCACTTATAATGGAGAGGCAATTAACAGCGTTGATGCGAAATCTAATATTGGAATAGTAGTTAGAACACAAGCCCCCGATTCTGTATATGCGAAAGAAATGCAAGCTTGTTTTTCTGATGAGAAGGTGAAAGAGTGCAATATTATTGAGTATGGAAGTGAGTACCCCATAATTGGAGCTCAAACTGATCGAGAAATAAAAAGAGTGATTGGACAGTTGGTAAAAAATGAGTACAATGGGAAGGTATATGGTCCGGAAATTGAAAAGCATGGATATTATCCGGTATTAGACGAAAAACTGATGTGCCGGACTGGATTATATTTTGTTGGGGATGCTACGGCAATTTTTAGGGGGCTAATGGCTGCCTTTATTAGTGGCTGTTACGTTGCAGATTTGATTGTTGAAAATAGAAAGAAATCTATTAAAGCGAGCATGGAGAAATTGAAAATAAAAAAGAGCGATACTGATGAAATGAAGGTGATATTTACTGCTCAGTCAAAGGCTTATTTTTATTGTAGAGATGTAATATGTCAATATGTATTTGAAAAAGGGTTTTTACCAATTAATCCATTTAGGGTATTTGATTATTTCCTTGGTGATAGAGTAGAAAGAGATATGATACGAAGAGGAAATAATCAGCTCATAAAAATATGCGATGAACTATGGGTCTTTGGTAGTATAGCAGATGGCGTATTGTTTGAAATTGCATCGGCAATTGATCAGGGGAAAAAAATAAGATTTTTTTCAATTGGAACGACAGTAGAAGAAATTAGGGAAATTACTACATCAGAATTGACATTTGAACCAGAAGTTCATGCTAGGCAAATTAAGAAACAAGACATAATAGATTTTATTAATCAAGGAAACCGTACAAATGCAAAAGACAATGATGAATATATACAATTGTGTCTTGAGGATTTTGGAGTGGATGATGAAAATTAAAAGGAGTTACAACTTGTGAATAATAATTCATTCAAAATGAATTTTCGTAGTGCTTATTTAGTTTGGATTGAGAATCGGGAGAAAAATATGTTTGGGGAAGTAAAACAAATTTTTACATCGCTGTTTATTGCTGCTATAGATTAAGAACAGAATAATACAAGTTGGTATGCGTAATGTTATTTCATCAATATTTTTTGTATAGCTCACATCCCTTTCTAAAATGGGTTCTAATGGAAATTGTCCGACAATCACTCTATACACGTGATATACAAACGACCTCAAAACCCCGGTAAATCTGCGGACACCTTAGAAACTGCGATGTTAGCACAGGGTGTTATGTAACGCATAATTATTCAAAAATTGAGAGCCCTACACATTGCAGGAAAACGCAAAAAAGTGTAGGGCTTTTGTATTTTGCCAGATGCATGAAAATGCAGTAAAGCAAGCGGTTTATACATGGGAAAAGGAGATAAGTTACAAGTAATATACATATAATATACGCGTAATATACAAACGATTTTGCATAATATACAAGGATTATTCGACTAAAATGTGTTTTTATAAAATAGGGTAAAAACATAGCACAGGGTAATCAATGAAATTACGATTTATTTTGAACAAGAATTTGAAATGAAGATTGTCGGTTTATGTAAATTGTGATACACTACCGACATGAGAAGTAATCGTGTACAGAGTGGTAGCCTCCCAGACTAGAGATAGAGGGGAGGTGGTGCTGATGGATATGTATGAAGTTTTAAGCCTGTTATTTTTAGGCGGTTCATTTCTAATCGCACTGCTTGCCTACATAGATAGGAACAACAAGCGAAAATAAATAAGCCACTCCTGTCTTGGCGGACGAGTGGCTTATTAAATAACCATTTACGAGGCTAACCACTTTGTGGGCGGTTGCTTCTCTTTATGTTTATTATAGTATGAGGTGGGTAAATTTTCAAGACATAAATTTGTGGAAGTTGGATTTAGTTTATTTCAGAGTGAGATAGTAGTATACGCGTAATATACAAAAATGTTTGAAATCCCCATGAATACTGAATACCTGTGCTGATGCCATGTTAGCTCAGGGTGTTTGCTAATTAAGAATTTCTAAGATAATATAAGATATGGTTAAGTTCCTGTAAACAAATCAAATCTTCGATTTGACTGGTGTTTATGGGACTTTTCTTTATGCATATATAAGACATGTGAATGGTGAGAATATTGATAAATGGAAGGGATATTATTAAAAAATTTGAAGCTGTAGAATTTTACGTTGAATTTTACAGCTTAATTTCGTATAATATATGTAAATAAAGAAACGATATCCAGGAAAGGAAGTTGATTTTATGCCGAATATATTACCTGTATCAGACTTAAGAAATTATAATGAAGTGTTGAAAAATTGCCAAGTCGGAGAACCTGTGTTTTTGACCAAAAATGGCAGAGGAAAGTTTGTGGTTATGGATATTGAGGACTATGAACGTGAAAAGGCAGAAAAGAAACTGCTCATGAAGCTGCAGGAAGCAGAAGAAGCAGTTAAGGATGAAAGTGCCTGGATGAGTTTGGATGAACTTAAGAAATCTGTAGGTGTATAGCTTATGATGAAATTACGGATTAATCCTATTGTGGCAGAGGACTTAAAGAAAATGAAAGAGTATATTGCGGAAGACAATGAAGAAATGGCAGTAAAGACCATTCAGGAGATATATGCTCGAATTGAGAATATACAGCAACTTCCGTATATGGGAGCTGATCTTGCTAAAAGGGTCAGCTTCCGGACGGATTATAAATATGTGATTTGTGGGAATTATGTCGTGCTGTATAAGATTGGAAAAGAGTATGTGGAGATTTACCGGGTGGTGAATCGGCATCAGGACATTACGAAGATATTTTAAATTAAACTGAAGAAAATGATGGAATAACAAGCAAAAATAAAAATAAAAATAAAAATAAAAATGCCTACCTTCGTACCTGACTGGTGGAAGGTAGGCATTTAATTACCATAGTAATTATGCGTAATATACAAAACGCTATGAAAGCTTTATTTTTAGGTGGTTCTTCTATCCTTATGCCATCTCTTTTTCCCCGATCTTATTTACGATCGTCCTAAAAATCCGGAACATGAAGAGGATTGTCATGATAATGGAGATCAGCTCTGCGATCGGGAACGCCCACCAGATCAGGTTGACATTGCCGAACTGCGCCAGAAAATAAGCAACCGGCAGCAGTGCAACCAGCTGTCTTGCGATCGAGACAAACATACTGTAGACTGCTTTGCCGAGCGCCTGGAAAATGCTGCTGCAGGAGATGCCGAATCCTGCAAGGATAAAGCTTAAGCTGATAATCCGGAGCGCCGGGACGCCGAGAGAAAGCATGGTGTCGGAAGCGCTGAACATTTTAAGCAGCTGCGTTGGGAAGAGCTGGAAGATCAGAAGTCCGATCGCCATGATGCAGACGGCATAGGTGACCGTGTGGCGTAAGGTCTTGACCACGCGCTCGCGGCTGCCGGCGCCGTAGTTGTATGCCATGACCGGGATGACACCGTTGTTCAGACCAAACGCAGGCATAAACACGAAGCTCTGTAATTTAAAGTAAACGCCGAACACTGCCGTTGCCGTGGAGGAGAAACTGATCAGAATACGGTTCATACCGTAATTCATGACCGAACCGATCGCCTGCATGACAATGGAAGGCACGCCGATGGCATAGATCTGACCGATGATGGTGCCGTCCGGGCGAAAGCCTTTTAAACTCAGCTGAATCTCCTTATTTCTGGTCTGGTTGATGACGACAGCGAGAACCGCAGCAATCATCTGACCGATGACGGTGGCGGCTGCAGCACCGGTGATGCCCATTTTCGGAAAACCAAACAGACCAAAGATCAGGATCGGATCTAAGATGATGTTGATGACCGCTCCGGTGGTCTGGGTAATCATGGTGTAGACGGTTTTTCCGGTTGCCTGCAGCATTCGCTCGAACATCAGCTGGGTAAAGCAGCCGAAGGACAGGCAGCAGCATACGGTGAGATACTGCTTTCCGTAGAGAACAATTTCCTCAATATCCGTCTGGCTGCGGAAAAAAGGTTCCGCGAAAAACAGACCGATGATAAGGAACAGCAGATAGCTGAGCAATACCAGAAAAACAGCGTTTTCCGCAATCTTGTTGACTTTGTCGAAATCCCGCTCTCCGAGTGAGCGGGCGAGGAGCGCATTGACGCCGACCGCAGTACCTACACCTACGGCAATCATCAGATTTTGGATCGGGAAAGCCATGGATACGGCAGTGAGTGCGTTTTCACTGATCTGAGCCACGAAAATACTGTCCACGATGTTATAGAGAGCCTGTACCAGCATGGAGATCATGATTGGCAGAGACATGGATATGATCAATTTATCGATAGGCATTGTGCCCATTTTATTTTCCTGCATGGGAAACCTCCTTTGTTAAATGGTATAACGTTAAAACGACCTTTCTATACTACCATTTTGCGGTAGCGATTACAAGGCATGGTGCAAGGATTGGGGAATCTTTTGTGAAACGGTGGCACTGTGCCGCAATTTTTGGTAAAATAGATGAGAAAAAAGAACAACAGGAGATTTTACAGATCATGAATATATTATTTTTTTTGACCCCGAAGGAAGACGTGGCGCATGTGGATGAGGACGATACCATGCGTCAGGTTCTGGAGAAGATGGAGCATCACGGCTATACGGCAATCCCGCTGCTTAGCCGCGAGGGAAAATATATCGGAACGATCACGGAGGGCGATCTGCTCTGGTTTTTAAAGGACCGCAATTTTCCGGATTTGAAGTTGCTTGAGGATATGCCGATCACCTCCATCCAGCGCCGCAGGGACAATGAGGCAGTCAAGATTGACGAGTCGATGGAAGACCTCTTCGGCAAGGTGATGAACCAGAACTTCGTTCCCGTCGTGGACGACAAGCGTGTGTTTATCGGTATTGTGACGAGAAAAGATATTCTGGCATACCTTGGAAAAAAAGCCGCCGCGCAGGAGAACGGTGCGCGGGGCATGGATCAGGCATAGTGATGGACAGAACAAAAGAATTTTTTAAATTTGTTATTTTTTTCACAAAACAGAATGGTAATCCGCTATAATATGAAGGAGAGACAAGGCATAACATTTATACAAAAGAAAGGGGAATTTACAAATGAATTCAATTTTATCAGCGACAGTATTGATTCCACTGATTGTGATCGTGCTGCTCATCGTACTGCTATGCGTCGGATACGTGAAAGCGCCGCCGGATATGGCGTACATTATTTCCGGTGTCAAGAAGAAGTCCAAGGTGGTCATCGGAAAAGCGAGCATCCGCATTCCATTTTTTGAGCGTCTGGATAAGCTGAATCTGCGGCTGATTCCGATCGACGTCAAGACGAGCAATGCCGTGCCGACAGCGGATTACATCAATATCAATGTCGATGCGACCGTCAACATCAAGATCAGCAATGATCCGGAGAAGCTGCGGCTTGCGGCAGAGAACTTCTTAAATAAAAACACCGAGTATATTGCCGGGGTGGCAAGAGAGGTCCTTGAGGGTAATGTGCGTGAGATCGTCGGTAAGATGAAGCTCGAGGAGATGGTATCCGACCGCCAGAAGTTTGCCAACCTGGTCAAGGAAAATGCGGAGCCGGATCTTGCGGCGATGGGACTCGACATCATCAGCTTTAATGTCCAGAATTTCGTGGACGGCAATGAGGTCATTGAAAATCTGGGTATTGACAACATCGTAAAGATTAAAAAGAGTGCGGCGATTGCCCGCGCCGAGAGTGAGCGAGACATCAAAGTCGCACAGGCAGCGGCGGATAAGGAGTCCAATGATGCAGCGGTTGCGGCGCAGACGGAGATCGCGAAGAAGCAGAATGAGCTTGCCATCAAGAAGTCGGAACTTCAGATGGAGGCGGACACGAAGAAGGCTATGGCGGATGCGGCTTACGAGATCCAGAAAGAGGAGCAGCGTAAGACGATCGAGGTGACAACCGCCAACGCGGATATTGCAAAGCAGGAGCGTGAGATTGAGCTGAAGCAGAAAGAGGTTGCAGTCAAGGAGCAGTCTCTGGAGGCGGAGATCAAGAAACAGGCGGAAGCGGATAAGTATGCGGCGCAGCAGCGCGCGGAGGCAGAACTTTACCAGCGTCAGAAGGACGCGGAGGCGAGACAGTTCGAGGCACAGCGCGAGGCGGAGGCGAGAAAAGCGCAGGCAGAGGCAGAGCGTTACGCCAAGGAACAGGAGGCTGCCGGTATCCGTGCGGTCGGTGAGGCAGAGGCATCTGCGATCCAGGCCAAAGGTATTGCAGAGGCGGAAGCGATGGAGAAGAAAGCGGAGGCGTACGCAAAGTACAATAAAGCGGCAGTGGCAGAGATGATGATCAAGGTACTTCCGGACATTGCAGCCAAAGTGGCAGAGCCGCTCGGCCAGATCGACAAGATCACGATTATCGGCGGCGGAGAAGGCGGAAACGGTGTGGATCAGGTTGCCGGTAATGTGCCGGTTGTCATGGCAAAAGTATTTGAGAGCATGAAAGAGGCTACCGGTATTGATCTGGCAGACATCATCAACGCAGAGTCCTACGATGCACAGGTGAACCGCAACATCAATGTGTCGGGACTGGATTCTGTCAATCTTGTGGTAAAAGATGAAAAGAAAGGCGCAGAACAGCCGGATGCGCAGGACGGGGCAACGACAGAGTGATGACGGTGGAAGTTGGCGTCAACCGCAGAGCGGGAACGGGACAGTCTGTTACGGCGGCAGTTTTTATCGTGATGGCGGCAGGATCGATAGCGGTGATCCCGCTGCTTGCAGCAAATCTTGACCGTAGAGCACTCGGGATTGCGGCGTGTGTTCTCACATTAGTTTTCTGGGTCGGGTTTATCGGGGCAATCTGCTGCGTGGGGGAGATTGTAAATACGCCGACCAGGGCGTTCCTTCTCACCAGTGACTGGCAGTTGTATTATGTTCATTTTGCAGCCCGCGACTACGGATCTGCACCGGTGACAAAAGCCGGGGAGATCGTACATAATTACAAGGTGCTTTCCGAGGAGAAAAAGGGGCGGAAATGGCGCCGGGAGTATCTGGGCAGCGAGGAGTTCCACAGTATGGTGCAGCAGTACCTTGAGGGAGTGCAGACGGATACGATGGGGTGCGTGATCGAGCATCTTCAGACACCCTCCGTCCGTTCCGAAGGCATCGACGGAAGTGTGCTGCGCTACTGGGATGACACCCGGAAAAAGTGGGCAACGATCCGGCTTTTAAGAACAAATACCGGATATGAGAAAATCTGCCGTACGGTAAAGCTCCGCCAGGAGCTCGGACGCTAAGAACATCTATAAAAACGGGACTGCCGCATAAAGCGGACAGTCCCGTTTGACGTGATAAGTAATATAAGGAGGAAGATCATCCTATCGATTTCAGATGGAAATGTAGATGGAACATTCGTTGAAAAAAATGCGCGCATTTCTTCCTGCCGGATTTTTGCATCGAATTCCGTGTCTCTTCCACGTTTTGACAATCCACGGAATGTGTCCGACAAACCGCAGACAATGAGCGGATTCCCTAGTGTCCCTAGCGGCACTGCTTCACAGACAATATAAAACCGCGCGAACCGAACTCGCCGTCATCTGCTATTGAAGTTAAGGCAGATGACGGCTCAAACAGCGGCTTCGCGCGGTTATGTTTTATTCAGCAGTGCCACAAGGGACACACGAGAATCCTAAAATTGTCTGCGGGTTGCGGACACGCCCGTGGAGTGTTCAAAACTTGGAAAAACACGGATCATCGGAGATGCAAAAACCGGCTGGTTAGAAATGCCACATTTTTGATCCGAATTTCCAGATGCATTCCATCTGAAATCGAAGGACATGGTCATTCTTCATACTACTTACCACATCAAACAGGACTGGCTGTTTGATGCGACAGTCCCGTTTTGTATGGAAGAGAAAAGATTACTGTGTATTTTTCTGCAGCTCATTGGCATTTTCCTGAAGCTGCTGCATGATCAGGGCAATGTCGTCCACGCTTTGCAGATTGGTGCGGCAGCCGGCAAGGGTCGCACCAGCGCTTGCGGTAACTTCCTGTGTCAGGGCGGATACATTTTCGATGCTCTGGATGATCTGGCTGTTGGAATCAGATACCGCATCCACACCCTGCTTTAACTCGGACATGCCGGAGGTAATGCTTGCGGTATTTTTCTCAATGAGATCAAAATATCCGGCAGCGGAAGTAATGTATTCACTCTGGTGCCTGTTGCTGTCGAACAGTTCAGTGACGGAGTCGGTAACGGAGGAAATGGACTGCGAGATGTGCTCAATCAACTGATTGATGTCTCCCGTAGCACCATTGGTCTGACCGGCAAGGCTGGAAATCTCCTCGGCGACAACGGCAAAACCGCGTCCGGCTTCACCGGCGCGTGCTGCCTCAATGCTGGCATTAAGCGCTAAAAGGCTTGTCTGGGAAGCAACACTGCTGATTAAGGCAACGATGCTCTGCATTTTGTCAGCATATTCCTTCAGCTCTTCCATAGAATCCGCGACGCGTGTACTGGAAGCCTCTGAGACCTGTACCTGCTGCACAAGATTCTTCATAACATCTTTGCTTGCCGTCAGATTGGCTGAGGTCTCTGCGGTGGAGGAGAGAAGTTCGGCAGTGACGGATGATACATTCTGTACCTGCTGGTCAATGTTTTCTGTCTGCTGTTGCTGCACCTGGATAGCAGCGGCGGTTTCGGAAGTGCCGCTGGTAAGATCCTCCATTGCGGTCTGTGTGCCGGCGATGGAATCACGAAGCTGTGAGGTGCTGTGTGAAACCTGATCGATATTTCCTGCCATATCTCCGGCTACCTTTAAGGTCAGCTTGAGAAGATCATCGGACTGGGTGCGGTCGGAGTCCGCCTTTTTGATGTTGGCATCGTTGATCTGCGCAATCTTTGTGACAGACATCAATACAAAAATATAGGAAAGGATAATGCAGGCGATTATAATCTCGGCATTGGTAATCTGGGCAGCGGTGAAACCCTGTGTAACGGCACGAAAGACCAGAACAAGGATATTGATCACCAGTGCATAAGTACACAGCAGGGAAACGAGCTTTTTATCTGCATACACCAGAAGAATTAACAGCATTACGATTACATAGCAGAACGTCAGATCTGTTGATGAGGTAAACATCACATAGGCATACAGAAAGGCAAAGCCGCCGCCGCAGAGATAGCGCACACTAGAGGTATCCTTTTGCTTTGTGTAGGCAAGAATGGATGTGACACAGGGCAGCAGACAGAGCAGAAGAAAAATCAGATACGACGGAAGACTGCGCACGCCTTTTAAGACTTCTGCGATGTAGGCCGCCGCAAGTACCGTATTCATTGTGCAGGTGCCGGCAATGGCTGTCTTATTGCGGCTTTGTGCTGCAACTGCCGGATGGGAAAGATCGGTCAAACGATTATCCATAGAAAGAATCCTACTTTGTAAATACCGTATTACTCTAAATGTAAAAAAGGCACCGGTGCATCTTGTGCACCGATGCCTTTTTCCTGCTATTATTGTAGCAGTTTGGCGGATGTTCATCAAGCAGATGTAAGAGGAACAGGACTATTTTGCCAGATTTTCTGCATAATCCAGAGCTTCTACGATATTTGCATGGAAATTTTCGGCTCCGACGTACTCGGTAAAGCCGTCTTTGGTCATCACGGACATCGGCTGTTCGTTGACGTGGGAGAAAATCAGTGTAATCTTTTTCTTCTTTGCACGGTCGGCCAGCTCACGCAGTGATTTCATGGCACTGGCGTCGATGGCAGGAACGCTGCGCATGCGGATGACGATGACGCGGGTAGCCTTATCACTGCTGATCTGTAAGATCTGGTCGGCAGCAGCGAAAAACAGTGGACCACTGATCTCGAAGACACGGATCGTGTGCGGAATATCGCGCAGCTTTTCTGCTTCTCCCGGGGTTACATCCGGCTCATCCGGGTATTTCCATGCGGTCACATCGGCGGTTTCTGCCATACGCTTCATGAAAAGCATGGCGGCGAGCACAACGCCGACTTCAATCGCGATCACGAGATCGAAAAATACGGTGAGCAGGAAGGTTGCCACCAGCACAATGACATCGCTCTTTGGCGCTGTTTTGCAGAGGCGGAAAAAGGAAGTCCAGTCCGCCATGTTGGCAGCCACGATCAGAAGAACAGCGGCAAGTGTTGTCATCGGGATCAAAGCGGCAAGCGGCATGAGCACCAGAAGGATAATGGTTAAGGTGATACAGTGCACGATGCCGGCGATCGGGGTGCGGCCGCCGTTGCGGACGTTGGCTGCGGTACGGGCAATCGCACCGGTTGCCGGGATGCCACCGAAGATGCCGGAAAAAATATTCCCGAGTCCCTGACCGATCAGCTCGGCGTTGGATTTGTGGGTATCACCGATCATTCCGTCCGAGACGACAGCGGACAGCAGGGATTCGATGCCTGCCAGCAACGCGATGGTAAAGGCCGGTGAGAGCATCTCCTGCACCAGTTTCATGGACAGCGCCGGAACATGCGGTGTCGGGAAGGAGGAAGAAAGCTCTCCGTAGACACTGCCGATGGTATTGACCGGAAGTTTTGCAAAGTAGACAACGGCGGTCGTGACGATAATCGCAATCAGAGATCCCGGAATCTTGTCGGTGACTTTCGGCCAGAGCAGCATGATGACAATGGCTGCGGCGCCTACAGCGGTGGCAGTCCAGTTGATGGTGGAAATATTTGTGGCGTAGGCAATCACTTTATCCACGAACCCGGACGGCACGGATGCGATGGAGAGTCCGAAGAAATCCTTGAGCTGGCCGACAAACAGGGTCACAGCGATACCGCAGGTAAAACCGGTTGTGATGGTATAAGGAATATATTTAATGAGAGAACCAAAGTGGCAGATTCCCATTACGATCAGAAAAATGCCGGCAAGAATGGTTGCGACAGTAAGACCTGCCGTACCGTAATCCGCGACAATGCCATAGATGATGACTACAAAGGCTGCCGTAGGACCACCGATCTGCACACGGCTGCCGCCGAAAAACGAGATAAAAAATCCAGCGATGATGGCAGTGTAGAGACCCTGCTCCGGCCCGACGCCGGATGCGATGGCAAGCGCGATCGACAGTGGCAGGGCAATGATGGCAACGATGATACCGGAGATCACGTCGCGCATGGCCTGTTCTTTGCTGTAGTCCTTTAAGACGTCAAATAGTTTTGGTTTCAATTCATTCATTTTCATTTCCTCAGTCTGTAATTATTAAATTTTTATAAACACAAGTCAGAATTTTAACACTTTACAAACGCGAACGCAAGAACGCTCGGGAAAAAATACAAGCACATGGAAAGGTGAGCAAAACTGGGAAAAATGGAAGACATTTTACAGGAAAAAGAAGATGTGAAAAGCCGGATTGTATGATAAGATAGATGATAATAAATGATATAGGAAGAAAGGCGGCAATCATGGCGGAGTCGGGCAATTCTTATCAGAAGATCTATGAAATCGTAAAGCAGATTCCAAAGGGATGTGTGGCATCTTACGGACAGGTGGCGGCGCTTGCAGGGAATCCCAGATGGGCAAGAGTGGTTGGCTACGCGCTTCACGTGAACCCGGATCCAGCGCATATTCCCTGTTACCGTGTGGTGAACCGGGAAGGCAGACTTTCGGATGCCTTTGCATTCGGCGGTGTGAATGAGCAGAAGCTGCTGCTGGAGGCAGAGGGCGTCGAAGTAACTGACGGCTATGTGGATATGGAACTGTATCAGTGGAAGAAGTTCCGGATTTAAGAGAGACGGAGGAGAAATATGCAAAAAAAGGAACTGGCACTTCAGGTGATAGAGCGCTTGAAAAAGGAGTATCCGGACACGGGATGTTCACTGGATTATGACGATGCATGGAAGCTTCTGGTCAGTGTGAGACTGGCGGCACAGTGCACCGATGCGAGAGTCAATGTGGTTGTGCAGGATCTGTACCGGGAATTCCCGGATGTGGATGCGCTTGCGGATGCGGATGTGGAGGAGATTGAGCGCATTGTAAAACCGTGCGGGCTGGGACACAGCAAGGCGCGCGACATCTCCGCCTGCATGAAGATGTTGAAGGAAAAGTACCAGGGAAAGGTACCGGAAGATTTTGATGCGCTGTTAGAACTTCCGGGAGTCGGCAGAAAGAGTGCCAATCTGGTGATGGGGGACGTCTTTGGACAGCCGGCGATCGTCACCGATACGCACTGTATCCGCCTGGTGAACCGCATTGGGCTTGTGGACGGGATCAAGGAACCAAAGAAAGTGGAGATGGCACTCTGGAAGCTGATTCCGCCGGAGGAGAGCAATGATTTCTGCCACAGGCTCGTGGATCACGGGCGCGCGGTCTGTACCGCACGGACAGCGCCATACTGCGACCGCTGCTGTCTCAATGACATCTGCAAAAAGGCCGGAATTTAGAAAAAGATAAAATAAATCAATATATTTGATTAAAAACGCACCTTGCGGAAGCATAAGGGGTATGATAGTATATACGAAATGAATAACAGAAATCAACTTTCTTGAATTATTTTGTATGGAGGAAAGATATGAATATTGCAGCAAAATACGGAAAATCATACTTTATGCCGCCGGAGGTGACATATGACTGGGTGAAGAAGGACAGCATTGAGAAGCCGCCCATCTGGTGCAGCGTGGATCTGCGGGATGGTAATCAGGCGCTGATTGAGCCGATGGGACTGGAGGAAAAGCTTGAATTTTTCCGGATGCTGGTCGACATCGGATTTAAGGAGATCGAGGTCGGATTCCCGGCAGCTTCGGACACGGAATACAACTTCATGCGTGCGTTAATCGAGCGCGACATGATCCCGAAGGATGTGACGGTGCAGGTTTTAACCCAGGCAAGAGAACATATTATAAGGAAGACATTTGAGGCGGTCAAGGGAGCGCCTCACGCAGTCATTCATCTGTACAATTCCACTTCGGTGGCACAGCGGGAACAGGTGTTTAAGAAGAGCAAGGAAGAAGTCAGGCAGCTGGCAGTGGACGGGGCAGAATTGTTAAAGACACTCGCGGCGGAGACGGACGGCAATTTTACGTTTGAGTACAGTCCGGAAAGCTTCCCGGGCACAGAGGTGGACTATGCGGTGGAGGTCTGCAATGCAGTGCTCGATGTCTGGAAGCCGGATGCAGAGCACAAGGCGATCATCAACATTCCGACCACGGTACAGATTGCGATGCCGCATGTATTTGCCTGCCAGATCGAGTATATTCACAAGCATTTGAAATACAGGGATAATGTGGTGTTGAGCGTTCACCCGCACAATGACAGAGGATGCGGCATCAGCGATGCGGAGTTCGGTATTCTTGCCGGTGCGGACCGCGTGGAGGGCACTCTTTTCGGAAACGGAGAGCGCACCGGAAACGTTGATATTGTGACGCTGGCGATGAATATGGTGTGCCACGGTGTCGATCCGAAGCTTGATTTTTCCAATATCAGCGAGATCCGCGAGAAATACGAGCGCTTTACCGGTATGCGGGTTTACGAGCGTACACCGTATGCCGGAGATCTGGTATTTACCGCATTTTCCGGTTCCCATCAGGATGCCATCTCCAAGGGTATGGCGTGGAGAGAAGCGGGCAAGAGCGGCGACCGCTGGGATGTGCCGTACCTGCCGCTGGATCCGAAGGATGTCGGAAGGGAATACGAGTCGGATGTCATCCGCATCAACAGCCAGTCCGGCAAGGGCGGAGTCGCATTCGTATTAAAGCAGAACTTCGGTATGGATCTGCCGGATAAGATGAAGGAAGAAGTCGGTTATCTGGTCAAGGGTGTATCGGATCGCAGACATCAGGAACTCTCCCCGGAAGCAATTTACCGGATTTTTGAAGAACATTATGTCAACCTGTGCGATGTTTTTCAGATTTCAGAGTGTCATTTCGAGCAGAAGGACGGCATCACATCACGCTTGGTGATCGAGCACAACAAGGAGCGCCGCACGATTGAGACGACAGGAAACGGTCGTCTGGACGCGGTAAGCAACGCAATCAAGATGTATTTCGGCATCAGTTACGAGCTTGCCGTATACGAGGAGCACGCCATTTCAGAAGGATCATCATCCAAGGCGGCGGCGTATGTGGAGATCATCTGCAAGGGCAAGAATTACTGGGGCGTCGGAATTGACGAAGATATCATCACCAGCTCGATCGCGGCATTGGTATCCGCTGCCAACAAGATGTTAAAGAGTGAGAACATTGTGGAGGGACGCGAGGAGCGGATCGTCGACATCATGAATTACATACAGAATCACTATGCGGATGTGACGCTGGATGTGCTGGCAGATCAGTTTAACCTCTCCAAACCGTACCTTTCCAAATACATTAAGGAAAAGTCCGGGATGACCTTCCAGGATGCGGTGAAGAAAGCACGCATGAAAAAAGCACGCACTATGTTAAAGGAGACGAACCAGACGGTAGAGTCGATTGCCGCCTACGTGGGTTACGAGAATGTGGAGCATTTTAACCGGCTGTTCAAAAAAGCGTATGAGATGACGCCGGTGCAGTTTCGCAGAAAATATCAGTAATTCTCAAAAAATAGAATGACAACTGGGAACAGGGGAAAAGTATTGTGGTACTTTTTCCCTGTTTTTTACTGACAGACAGAAACAATAATGGTATAATAGGAGAATCTTAGGTAAGGGGGATGCATGATGGAAGAGTTTAAACAGCTTGAAATCTACCTGTTTCCTATAGTGATGCTCCTTGCCATCGGAATGAATAACTGGAAGCGGGAGGAACGGACGCAGGGAGACCGGATTTTCGGGTTTCTTCCGTTTCTGATTATCTGCATGATGGGCAGCGATGTGACGTACCATGCACTGCAGCTTTATGTACATCGGTTTACGGTGCTGTATGCCGGGTATCTGGTGTACTGCTTCTTCCTGACAGCAGTACCGTATGCCTGGCTTTTGTATGTGAACGGAAAGCTTTCTGTGCGGCATAACCGGCGGTGGACGGCTGCGGTATGCCATGTTATGACAGGAACCGCTATTGCTGTGGTGCTGCTTACGGTGATCATTCCCTGGAGCCTGAGCACGGAAGGATGGGGCGTGCATGCGGTGTCCTACAGCTTAAATCACGGCAGTCTGCCGGCAAAGCTGGTAAGTATTGCGATGTATCTGATGGGACTTATTCTGACAGCGACGGCGTATCCGAAGGAGGTTACCAAGGAAGGGCAGAAAGAGACGCGCTATCTGCTTGAGGCAGGCGTGTTCAGCCTTGTGGGCGGAATCGTGCAGAGCTTTGCGGAGAGCTGGCGCACGGGAGGACCTTTTGTGGCACTGGCAGTGCTGTTTATTTATCTGAATGCGCAGAACCGGCAGATCACGACAGACGGGCTGACCGGACTGAATAATCGCAGGGAGTTTGATGCACATCTGCAGCGGAAGATCGAACTGTGCCCGGAGCACGAGTGGGGACTTCTGATGATTGATGTGGATGATTTCAAGCGGATCAACGATGAACTGGGACATGCGGTGGGCGATGAGGCGCTCTGGCATACAGCGGATATTCTGCGGGGGGTGTTCGGCAAAGATCCGGTATTTCTCGCACGCTATGGAGGGGATGAGTTTGCGGTGCTCGGAGACTGGTTTGGGCAGGAACAGATTGAGGAAGCGATCGCGCGGATCCAGGAAGGTATCGACCGGTTTAACAAAGAGGGACAGCTTCCGCTGCAGCTGTCCATGAGTATCGGCTACGCGTTCTGGCATGAAGCCGGAAGGCGCGGGGAGAACCTGATACAGCAGGCGGATGAGCGGATGTATGAGGAGAAACAGAAAAAGAAACGTATGCGCGCATAGAGCGCGGTGCATGGGGAGGCGGACTGCGTGAGTACGGCAGCATTTTTACAGATCAATTTCATACCGGCGATTGCGCTGCTCATGATGCGCCATAATACCAGGCAGACGCTGTCTTTTTCGTGGAGGACACGCGTGCTGCGCACGGAGATGCTGCTGTTTGTACTGCTTTTACTGTGCCGCACAGCGATTTTGTGCAATCTCGGAAAAGGCGGATTTGGTCCAAGGATTTTGTTAAAGGGGCTGGGGGTGTGGTATGCGTTCGGCCTTCTGGCATGCGCCTACCTGTGCTTTTTGTATGTGCTGGATGTGGCGCAGGACGGAAACGGACAGAGAGGGATAAAATGCTGGATTCTGGCGATACCGGCACTGATCGGCAGTGCTGTGCTGCTCTCAAACCCGTGGACGAAGGCGGTCTATTTTATCAATATGGTGAATTACTATAAAAAGGGACCAGCGGCATATCTGATACCTGCTGTGGGCATGTTATACCTTGTGGTGGCATTTCTTCTTGCCGCGTTTGGTGCGCTCCGTGCCGGAAGTGCGCAGCGCAGGGGAGAACTGGGGAAGCTTGCCGCCGCTTTTTTGTTCCCGGCTGCGGGCATTCTGGTAGAAAAAATATTTTCCATGGATGCCGCGTGGGCGTTTACGGTTGCTGCATTGCTGTGGGTGTATCTTGGTATTCAGAAAGGTCAGGTAACGCAGGATGGTCTGACCGGTCTTAACAACAGACGCAGACTGGATCAGTACATGTGGGAACTTGACGAGCGCAGCGGAGAGCGGGAGACCTGCTGCTATCTGCTGATGGATGTGAACAAGTTCAAGAAAGTAAACGATACCTACGGTCACGTGACCGGCGACGAGGTGCTCAGGCTGGTGGCGGAGCAGTTAAAGCGCACCTTTGGCAATATGCAGGCGTTTCTGGCACGCTACGGCGGGGATGAATTCGTTGTGATTGTAAAAGGTAAGACGCAGGACGAGATGGACGTGATTATTCATCAGACACAGGAGAATGTAAATGCAATTGCCTGGGGAGCGGATACCCCGTGGCAGCTGTCGATCAGTATCGGCTGCGCGATGCGGGGAGAGCAGGGAAAGCAAAAAAGCCATGAACTGCTGGCGCTTGCGGATGAGCGCATGTACCGCCAGAAAAAAGGTATACAGGACAGATAATCCGGGCATACTCTCTTCATACGTTCCGATGGGAGCAGAAGACGGAGGGTTAGTGCAATGAAGGATGGAGAAGTGAGAGACTTTGGCAGGCGGGATAAGATCGGCTACATGTTCGGTGACTTTGGCAACGATTTTACCTTTATTTTTGCCAGCTCGTTTCTGATGGTATTCTATACCAAGGTACTCGGTATCAGCGGTGGAATGGTGGGGACACTGTTTCTGGTCGCACGATTTGTGGATGCATTCACGGATGTGACGATGGGACGCATCGTCGACGCAGCGCCGCCGGCGCGGGATGGAAAGTTCCGATGCTGGATCCGCAGGATGTGCGGACCGGTGGCGCTGTCGAGTTTTTTGATGTACCAGACTGCCATGGCGCAGGCATCTATGCCGTGGAAGATTGTCTACATGTATGTTACTTATCTTTTGTGGGGAAGTATTTTTTATACATCGATCAACATTCCGTATGGTTCGATGGCATCTGCGATCACGACGGAGGCATCGGAGCGGACGGCGTTATCTACCTCCCGGTCGATTGGGGCGACACTGGCGGGGCTTGTGATCGGCATCGTGACGCCGCTTTTTCTGTACACGACCGATGCAGACGGCAATCAGGTCGTGCGCGGCGGCGGAACATTTACGGTGGTTGCGGGCATTTTCTCGATTCTCGCGTTACTCTGCTATCTGGTCTGTTACCGCATGACTACGGAGCGGGTGGCGGTGGAGCGTGACGTGGACGCGGAATCTGTGAGTTTTGCGGCAACGCTCGGTGCGATTGCGAGGAGCCGTGCGCTTCTCGGAATGATTGGAGCCGCGGTATTTCTGCTGCTCTCCCAGCTGTTAATCAGCACGATGAACAATTATATTTATCCGGATTACTTCGGGGATGCCCGCGGCATCTCGCTGTTCACGCTGCTGTCCACACTGGTGATTCTGCTGGTGGCAGCGCCGCTCGGTGTGCCTGTTTCCAGACGATTTGGGAAAAAGGAGGCGTCCGTGGCGGGGATGCTGTTCTCCGGTGTTGTATTTGCAGTCATGTATGTGCTGAAATTACAGAATATGTGGCTGTTTCTGTGGCTCGGGGCAATCGGATATCTCGGGCTTGGCTTTTTTAATACAGTGATCTGGGCGAATATCACGGATGTCATCGATGATCAGGAAGTGCAGACCGGGCACCGGGATGACGGAACCGTCTATGCGGTATATTCGTTTGCCAGAAAGGTCGGACAGGCGCTGGCAGGCGGCATCGGAGGATGGGCGCTGCAGGTGATCGGGTATGAGCCGGCTGCGGCGGCGCAGACGGATGTGGTGCGGCGTGGATTGTACACCACAGCAACGCTGGTGCCTGCGATCGGATTTTTTATTGTGGCAGCGATTCTGTGGTTTGTGTACCCGCTGGATAAGCGGCGCGTGGAGAAAAACGTGGAGGAACTCAAGAAAAAACATCTGCCCGCTGAGCACTGACTGGTGCGGCGGGCAGATGTTTTTTCTCTGCCGGGGGTTACTCGATTTCGATGACGCTCACCGGGCAGCCGTCAGCGGCTTCCTGCGTGGCATCTTCCTGTTCCGGCGTCGGCTGATGATAGACCTCCGATACATTTTCATCGTTCATCCGGAAGACCTCCGGACATACACTGGCACACAGCCCGCAGCTGATACAGCCTTCGATCACATTTGCTTTCATAGGGCATCCTTTCTGTGAACCTCCCGGGGGAGGTGAATGATGGTTACCTGTTTAGGGTTGCCGGTGTAAACGCGTCATATACGAAAAAGCCGCTAAGAAACCGCTAAGAAATTAAGAAAAAGATGATTTTACAAATACAAGTTTGATATAAAAAGAATATATGTTACAATAATTAGCAAATGCGGAAAGGATGGTGGGAGAAATGGCGAACAGCAAAAGACATAAGTTGGTATGCTGTCTGATGGCGATGGCTCTCCTGCTGTCTTTTTTTTATGTGGTACCGGATCCGGCGGGCAGGGCGGAGCGCGGAAACGCTGCAGTCTGCGTGGCAGACGGGCAGGCTGCTCTGACGGGAGAGATGAGGCACGAAGGTTCCTGGCAGAATATGATGTCTGCACAGACGCTGCTGGAAGCAAGGGACGCAAATCCGGATGCCTGCACAGATATGTTCACGATGATTCATTCCGTGCTGGATGAAGTTGTCATGCGGGAGCAGGCGGGCATGCGCAGCCTGCTGTCCAAACTGCTGGCGGTGGTTATGTGGGTGATGCTTCTGGTATGCGTTGTCTGCCGGATTCTAAGCCGCCGTTACGGATGCCGCATGATTTACCATTGGGAGAATATCTACTATATACACCAGACAGATGGAAAGAAAGGAGATTGCCTTCTGAACTACTTACATATATAGAAAAACGTAATGACAGGAGGCAGTTTCAGTGAACCATAAAAATCAAATAAGTGACAGAGTAAAGATTTTGCTGATTGATGAGGATGAAAGTATTTTTTATCTGATCCGCAGGGTGCTGCAGCGGGAGAATTATAGGCTTTATACTTCCACCAGCGGACGCTCCGGCATGGAGATGAGCACCAGTATCTGCCCGGATCTGATTCTGATGGATACCCAGCTTTCCGATATGGATGGGATTGGTCTGATCCAGTGGTTCAGAGAGTGGACGGATTGTCCGATTCTCGTTGTATCCGGACAGACGGGATATATGGATAAAGTCAACGCCCTGTATGCGGGAGCGGACGACTACATTGTCAAGCCGTTTCATGAGCAGGAGCTTGCGGCGAGAATTTACACTGCGCTGCGCAGAAGGATTCCGGGAGGACAGGGAAGCTTTTATCAGGCAGGAGATCTGAAGATTGATTTTTCAAGACGGCAGGTAAGCCTTGCCGGGGAGGAGATTCATTTTTCGCCAGTGGAATACCGGATTCTGGAGTGTCTTGCCCTCAATTCGGGAACTGTGGTGACGTATCAGATGTTGTTAGAGAAGATATGGGGACCGTATGCAAGCAGCGGCAGCCGTATTCTGCGGGTCAATATGACAAATATCCGCAAGAAGATAGAGAAGATCCCGATGGATCCGACGTACATTACCACGATCCCGCGTGTGGGCTACCGCATGCTTGAGAGTCAGACGGCATCGGTTGTCTGAGCTGAGGTTGAAGCGGAAGCTTTGGATGATGAAGTGCCTTTGCCTTCAAAATAGGAATCATAGATTCCGTAGATAAAACCTCCGATAATGATAAGAATACCGATCACAGAAAAAATGTGTTCAAAGATTGTCATATAAAATCCCCCTTTGGTTTCAGTTGTCATCAAGTATAACAGCCAGGAAAACGGAGGGGGATTTTGCCGCTTTTTTTTAATTTTTTCATAGTGTACCAGGAAGAGACTTAACACTTTTTTAGCAGCGGGAGCCGTGCAGAGGCAATATTGTATGTTTTTTGAACAAAATGGCTATATTTTGTTAAATAAAGCACTTTTTCGTAGAAATATATGGCAATATTTGTGTTTTTTGCTATAATAAGGGTAATATGTTAAGAAACAGGGAGAAGGTTATCAATATGAAAAAGGGGAAGAAGCAGGCAAAGCGAAGAAACGCGAATGTTACGATGGCATTTGGAATCCGGGAGAAGATCGTGCTGTGTTTTCTTGTGCCGGTTCTGTTTATGATTGTGCTTGGAATTATTTCCTACCGCAAGGCGGCGGACGGAATGAGCAGTTCCTATCGCGATTCCACGCAGCAGACGATCGAGATGGCGTTGCAGAATATCGATACGAGCAACTCGTTCATCAGTGCAGAGGCATTAAAATACGTGGTGGATTCGGATCTTGGAAAGTATTTTGTGGGGATTTACGACAATGATCCGACGTCCAAGCGGACGTTGATTGACCAGGTGAAGACAAGAATTCTTGCTTCCCAGGTTGGCAACTCCTATATCAGCAACATCTATATTATTCCTTCCGGCGATCTGCAGATGATCTCGACGAAGAACAAGGCGCAGAAGGGCATTTACCAGGAGTACATGGATGAGATGGCGGTTGATGGCAAGCTGGGACAGTGGGATGACCATCACAATGCGCTGGATGAGTATCTGAGCATCGACTCGTCCAGATACATTATGGTATATCAGGCAGCCGCGCAGAACGGTAAGGCGGTTATCGTAATCGACATCAAGGCGGAGGCAGTCACAGAGTTCATGCAGGGACTGAATCTGGGAGACGGAAGCATTGTGGGATTCGTGACGGCAGGCGGCAGAGAGCTTGCAGTGAAGCGCAATGCGGGAGACGAACAGGGAACGCCGGTCGAGGGAGAGACGATTTTTGCAGACAAGGATTTTTATCTGCAGGCGAGTGAGACGGACGGCGTAAGACAGGTGCAGTACAACGGAACAGAGTATCTGTTTTTCCACAGCAAGAGTGAGGATACCGGGGCAACGATGTGTGCGCTGGTGCCGTTGAAGGTCATTACCGGACAGGCAGAGTCCATTAAGCAGATCACGATAGCGGGAGTTCTGATCTCCAGTATCATTGCACTTTTGATCGGAACTGCAGTGACAAGCGGAATCCGCAAGAATATGAAGCGTATTTCCGGAAGTCTTGAGGTTGTGGCGGAAGGTAATCTGGCAACGACCGTGTCCGTGAAGGGACGCGACGAGTTCCGCGGACTTGCTGCTGCGGCAAATGACATGATCGCACACAACAAGCAGCTGGTGCAGAAGGTCAGTCAGGCGACGGATAAGCTGGCGGCATCTGCCGGTGAAGTGACGAATGCATCTGGTATTATTCAGGAGTATTCGCAGGATATAGCAAACGCGATCGGTGAGATCAACGAGGGCATGGAGCGGCAGTCCACACATGCGCAGGAGTGCGTGAGCAAGACGGGAACGCTTTCCGAGGAGATTCAGGAAGTCAACCGTGTGGCGCGCGAGGTAGAGACGCTTGTGTCTGAGGCGGAGGAGATGATCCGCAAAGGTATGGACCGGATCGAACAGCTGGGACAGCGCGCGAATGAGACGACAGCTGTGACCGCGAAGGTGGAAGAAAGCATCGAAGACTTGAAGCGCGAATCGGAGACGATCAATCAGTTTGTTTCTGTCATTACAGATATTTCGGAGCAGACGAACCTGTTATCGCTCAATGCATCGATTGAGGCGGCAAGAGCCGGAGAGGCAGGACGCGGATTTGCGGTTGTAGCCGAGGAGATCCGTAAGCTTGCAGACAATTCGGCGGAGGCTGCCGGAGAGATCCGCAATAATGTGGAGAATATCAGTGCGCAGACCGGCGTGAGCGTCGAGAGCGCAAAGCAGGCGGGCGAGATGGTTGCACAGCAGACCGAAGCAGTGCGTGAGGTTATCGGTGTATTCCAGGATATGAGCGACGCCATGGATAAGCTGTTTGACGGATTAAAGGAGATTCTTGCCGGAACGGAGCGTGCCGATAAGGAGCGCGAGGATACGCTTGAGGCAGTACATAATATTTCTTCTATCATTGAGGAGACGGCAGCAAGCGCCGAAGTGGTGAAGAAGGTTGCCGCAAGTCTGGAGCAGAATGTAGAGAACTTAAACGGCACGGCGGAGAGCCTGGGAGATAATATGACAGGTCTTAAGACCGAGATCGCCGTATTTAAGACAGAATAGGCGAAGAACATTTAGAGAATATAATAGAAGATAAAAAAGCGGCAGCCAGTCGATCATGAGATCGGTTGGCTGCCGCTTTCTGACCGCAAAATGCATTTTATGAAGCAAACGCACTTCGCAGGGGTTACACTGCGTCAGAACGCGCAATCAGCGGTTCAGGCAGGAAAGATTAAGCAGAAACTGCCGGTGCAGCAATTCTCTGGAGAGTGCTGCAGACTGAAAGGAGTCAAGCGCAAGCTGATAGACATTCGCATACTGTACATAGTGCCAGTGAAGTTCCGTCTGCCAGTTGTCGAGTGTGATCAGGCGGTCTTCATCCAGATGAAAATCAAACAGATGGCTGCGCAGCTCGTAAAGGGCGGCATAGCGGAACAGGTTGGCGAGCATATGGCATGCCTTATCTGTGTCAGCTATGGCAGGCAGACGCACGATGCCATAGCGCTTAAGCCCTGCAAACCGGGAGCCGGTTCCGGAAAGGTTCTGGGCGATCTCGGTCTCGAGAAGTGTGCCAAAATCGGTGTTGTAGTAGTTTAAGGTGGCAGCGACCAGGGTATCCGTCAACTGGACAAAGGACGGATGGTGCAGACAGTCATGCTGCTCAAAATACTCGTCCATAAAGTCATAGAGAACAAAAGACTCGCAGCTGAAGTGATATTCCGGACGGTATGCATTTAAAAACTGCGGCAGCAAAGCAGCCAGTGCGTCCGTGTGATGCATCAGGCACAGGCAGAGTGCTGCGTAGAAGTTCCGGCAGTCCACGAGCAGGGCATCCAGCGGCAGATTGCCGTCTGCGTAAGGCAGGCTGGCAGCCTCTGGCGCATGATCTTCTATCAGAGAGTCGATAACCGGTGTGGTGGTGCCGAAAGGAACCCCTGCAGTCAGCACAATGGCGGCATACAGATAAAACGGTTCAAAGCCGTCCGCTGCGATGGAAGGCGAGAAATAGTCGTCTGCAGAGAGATAATCCTCCAGTATCTCAAAGCTGTCCTCGGCCGACGGGCAGGAAACCTGATCTGCGAGGAATTGTGCGAGATCCGGATGCTCTTCTGACACGCAGGATAGAAAACGAAAGAGCGAGTAGGTGAGAACACGCTGTCTGCCGGCAGGCTCCTTCGTGTAGTTTACAAGAAATGCGGGGGGAAATAATTGATCGTTATAAGTTTCCATGAAGAACTCCTTTTCCAAAAGTAATCCGTATGTGTGTGCGGACGGATGCCCGCAGCGCATACCGACATCATAGCACATTTTAGAATTAGATGCCATCATGCGTTTTCATTTTCCGTCAGGTGTGTTACAATAACAAGCAGACATAGAAAGCAGACAGAGGGAAAAAGATGCCAAAACAGAATCAACCAAAGGAAGAGAAAAGAGAAAAGGGGACAGCACAAGCGGTCATCCGTGAGATTTTAAGCTGGGTGATACCGTTTGTGATCGCGCTTGCCGTTGCGATGTTTTTGAAAAATTATATTATCATCAATGCCGATGTGCCGACCGGGTCGATGGAGAACACCATCATGCCGGGGGATCGTCTGATCGGAAACCGTCTGGCATACCGGAGCAAGTCGCCGGAGCGCGGTGATATTGTCATTTTCCGTTATCCGGACAACGAGGAAGAACTGTATGTGAAGCGTGTGATCGGGCTTCCGGGCGAGACCGTGGATATCCGGGACGGATACATTTATATTGACGGAGCGGATACGCCGCTGGACGAGGATTATCTCAAAGAGGACTGGACGGTGGCGACGGGGAATTATCATTTTGAGGTGCCGGAAGACTCTTATCTGATGCTAGGGGATAATCGGAACGATTCGTGGGACGCACGATACTGGACGAATCCGTATGTGAGGGAGGATAAGATTCTGGGCAAGGCGGCAGTGATCTACTGGCCGGTGCATGATATTGGAAAGCTTGAGTAGGGGAGAAGCGATCGAGGGGGTAGTTTTATGGTTACATTATTGGCGAAGATATTCATTCAGGAGAAGAACGATCAGGCGAAGATTCGTGAAGAATATGGTGTGCTGTGCGGTGTGGTAGGTATTCTGTTCAATGTACTGCTCTTTGCGGGAAAATTTCTTGCGGGTACCATCAGCCATTCCATTGCCATCACGGCAGATGCGGTCAACAACCTGTCGGATGCGGGATCTTCGATCGTGACGCTGGCGGGCTTCAAGCTGGCAGGCACAAAGCCGGACCCGGAGCATCCGTTCGGACATGGCAGGATTGAGTATATCTCGGGGCTGGTGGTGGCAGCAGCGATTCTTCTGATGGCATATGAATTGATCCGGGATTCGGTGGGCAAGATCGTACATCCGGAGGAGACAGAGTTCTCCGGACTGATTGTTGTGATTCTGGTGTTGTCGATTCTGGTGAAGCTGTATATGTATTTTTACAATCACAGGATCGGGAAAAAGCTTGATTCTGCGGCAATGCAGGCAACGGCGATCGACAGCCTGAGTGATACCTGCGCGACAACGGCAGTTCTTGCGGCAACACTGATCGGACATTTTACAGGACTTCACATCGACGGATGGTGCGGTGTGCTGGTTGGTGTATTCATCCTGTATGCGGGGATCAGCGCGGCGAAGGAGACACTCAATCCGCTGTTGGGACAGCCGCCGGCAGAGGATTTTGTCATGCAGATCGACCGGATTGTCATGTCGCATCCGGAGATCTGCGGGATCCATGATCTGATCGTGCACGATTACGGCCCGGGGCGCAAGATGGTGACGCTGCATGCGGAAGTGCCGGCAGACGGCGATATTCTGGAAGTACATGATGTGATTGACAACGTAGAGAATGAACTGCGGGAGAAGCTGGGGTGTGAGGCGACGATACATATGGACCCGATTGTGACCTCCGATGAGCACGTCAGTGAACTGAAAGCCGCTGTCGTATCGATCACAAAGGGAATAGATGATGTGATTACGATCCATGATTTCAGGGTAGTCAGCGGTCCGACCCATTCCAACCTGATCTTCGATGTGCTGGTGCCGTTCCAGTTCAAGATGAGCGATGAGGAACTGGTTGCGGCGATCTGCGGAAGAGTCACGGAATGCCTGGGGGATAATTACTACCCGAAGATTAAGGTTGACCATGCCTATGTAAAATAAAACGAAGAAGATTGCGGATGTAAAGGAATTGCCGCAATAAGCAGAGTCCTCTTTGGAGTGATAAGTAATATTACAGGAAGCGCATGATGCAGATTTCGGGTGGAACTGCATATGAAACATTCGTTGGAGAAAAATGTGTGTATTTCTTCCAGCCG